>Ga0137415_10005849_pt1 | contig 12161 bp, 10 predicted proteins | sample CZODoug3_1_1_16f_FD_183082 | JGI IMG/M metagenome (GOLD analysis project Ga0137415, IMG submission 183082) | Vadose zone soil fungal communities from Angelo Coast Range Reserve, California, USA - CZODoug3_1_1_16fungal (Hybrid Assembly) | ecosystem: Environmental > Terrestrial > Soil > Vadose...
TCATGGTGAGGAGCGCGGCGAAGCCGCGCGTCTCGAACCATGGGGCCGCCACCTCGGCCACCCCATCCTTCGAGACGCTCGGCCTTCGGCCGAGCTCCTCAGGATGAGGTGGAGCAAAGGGCACTGCGCGCGGCTCCTCAGGATGAGGGCGAAGCGTTCATCCTCATGCTGGTTTGACACGATGCAGAACAAATTCCGCGGGGTGATGCAGAGCCCCGTCACGCCGCTCAAGGAAGACTACAGCCTGGACCTGCCGACCTTCGAGCGGCTGCTCGATTTCCACGTCCGCAAGGGCGCGTCGGCGATCTCGTGGCCGCACCACAAGGCGGAGTCGCTCAACCTCTCGATCGCCGAGCGCAAGCTGTTCGCCGAGGCGGCCGTCAAGACGGTGGCGGGGCGGGTCCCGGTCACCATCCATGTGAGCGCGCTCGCCGTGGAGGACACCTTCGCGCTGGCGCGCCACGCCCAACAGATCGGCGCCGACGGCATCTTGGCCATCACGCCGTATTTTTGGAACCCGGCGCGCGAAGCGATCTACGATTATTTCGTGCGGCTGGCGAGCTCGATCGACCTGCCGGTGATCTCCTACAACTCGCCGAGCTATCTCGCCGGCGTCGAGATCACCGGCGAGCTGATGTCGCGCCTGATCGAGCGGCTGCCCAATTTCGTCGGCGTCAAGGAGGCGAGCTTCAACAGCGAGAAATTTTTGGAGATCTCGCGCGCCGCCCTGAAGCTGCGGCCCGACTTCGCCATGCTGACCGGCGTCGAATACCTGCTGCCTTCGGTGCCGCTCGGCGGCGTCGGCTGCTATTCGGCCGCCGGCTCGATCGCCCCCAATCTTTGCGCCCAGACCTTCGACGCCTGCGTGGCGGGCGACTGGGAGCGCGCGCGCGCATTGCAGACCAAGCTGTCGTGGCTGTGGCTCCTGTTTCGCGACCAATACCCCTCCTCGCTCAAGGGCGGCATGGTGATGATGGGCCGCAACGTGGGCCCGACCCGGCCGCCGCTGCCGACCGCCACCAAGGAACGCCAGGCCTATATCCGCGGCCAGCTCGAAGAGCTCGGCATCCTGGACAGCGAGCCGCACGGCTGGTGACCGCCTCGACTTTTTTGGACGTTTTCCTGGGACATTCCATGACTGCTCTTCGCCTCGGCCTCGTGCACACGCCGGTGATGCCATTCGGGCGCGATCACCACATCGACTTCGACCTCTTTGCAAAGCTGATCGATTTCCATCAGCGCCAGGGCGCCGACGCGCTGGCGCTGCCCATGCACGCCGCCGAGTCGGTGAGCCTGCCCGATCCGGAAAAACGCGCCGTGGTCGAATTCGCGGTCAAGCACGCCAAGGTGCCGGTGATCGCCCATGTGAGCGAGGCCGGCAGCGAACTCGCGGCCGCGCTGGCGCGCCACGCCGAGGCGGCGGGCGCGGCCGCGGTCGTCGCCACCACGCCCTATTACTGGACTCCGCCGGCCACCATGGTGCTGGAGCACTTCGCCATCATCGGCGCGGCAGTGAAGATCCCGCTGTTCGTCCATAATGCGCCCGACGACATGGCGGGCAGCAAGGTCACGGCCGAACTCGTGGCGAAGCTGATCGGCCGGCTCGACAATTTTGCCGGGCTGATCGACCAGAGCCTCGACTGGCAGTTCATGATCGAGCTGATGACGCTCGCCCGCAAGCTGCGCCCCGACTTCCAGCTGCTGGCCGGCAACGAGCTGATGGTGTCGGCCGCCGCGATCGGCGCAACCGGGATGCTGGCGCCGCTCGCCGGCATCGCGCCCCAGCTGGTGCGCCGGCTTTACGATAGCTGCCACGCCGGCAACCTGTTCGAGGCGCGCGCCGCCCAGGAGGAGGTAGCGACTTTGCGCCAGGCCATGAAGCCGGGCGGCGCCCCGCACCTCAAGGCGGCGCTGCGCGCCATGGGGCGCGACTGCGGCGATCCGCGCCCGCCGCTGCTGGCGCTGGATGCGGGTGCCGCGAAAGCGCTGGCGGACACGCTCGACCACAGCCTCGCCGTCGAGCCGCGCGGCTGGTAGCGCCTTCGAAGCCCGGAATGCCGCAATTCTGAAATAGCGGCGACAAGATCGGGCAAGCGCTTGCCGGATCGACCGCCATTTAGTTCCACGCGGTTCTTCTGTTCGGCAGCGGACCATCAATTTCGGAATCACTTGTCGAAAGGCGTCGAGGAAACCTTCCAGGGTTCCTACCGGCTTGGACCAGACTAACAAACAACGATTGCGGCGAGAGCCTGATGAGCAACAGCGAGCGCTTCCCGAATGTCGTCTTGGGCGGTGGCGAGGCCGGCAAGTATATCGCCTGGGAGCTGGCGCGATCGGGGCAGCGCGTCGCGGTGGTCGAGCGGGGACTGATCGGCGGTTCGTGTCCCAACATCGCCTGCCTGCCCAGCAAGAACATGATCCACAGCGCGAAGGTCGTGGATCTCGTCCGCCATGCCGCGACCTTCGGGGTGCGCCTCGGCCCCTGGACCCTCGACATGGCCGGCCTGCGACAACGCAAGCGTGACATGGTCGATGGCCTGATCGCGATCCACAAGGCGCGGTTTGCGGTCGACGGCCTGGATTTCATTCTCGGTGAGGGCCGCTTCGTTGGGCCCAGGACGATCGAAGTCCGGCTGGCGCAGGGCGGGATCCGGCGTCTCGAGGGCGAGCGGATCTTTCTCAATCTCGGCACGCATGCGGCCGTGCCCGATATTCCCGGGCTAAGCGGCGCCGCGCCGCTGACCCATGTCGAGGCGCTGGAGCTCGATCGGCTTCCCGCGCATCTGATCGTGCTCGGCGGGGGCTATGTGGGCCTCGAGATGGCGCAGGCATTCCGGCGCCTTGGCAGCCGCGTCACCGTGATCGACCAGGCCGCGCAGCTCGCGCCCCGCGAGGACCCCGACGTCGCCGAGGCGGTCCGCGCGATCTTCGCGGACGACCGCATCGACGTGGTGCTCGAGGCTGCGATCGAGGCGATCGGCGGTCGCTCGGGGGACCAGGTGAAAGTCCGGCTGCGCACGCCGGCCGGCCAGCGCGAGATCGACGGAAGCGACCTGCTCGTCGCGCTGGGACGCACGCCGAACACGCATGACATCGGTCTGGAAAGCGCCGGAGTCGAGCTGGACTCGCGCGGCTACGTCAAGACGAACGAACGCCTGGAGACGACGGCGCCCGGAGTTTGGGCAATGGGCGAGTGCGCCGGGAGCCCGCAATTCACCCATGTCGCCTATGACGACTTCCGGGTGGTGCGCGACAACCTGGCCGGACGTTCGCGGACGACGCGCGACCGGCTGATCCCCTACTGCATGTTCGTCGATCCCGAGCTGGGGCGGGTCGGGCTCGGCGAGGCGGAGGCCAAGCGCCGCGGGATTGCGGTCCGCGTGGCGCGGCTTCCCATGAGCTCGGTCCTGCGTGCCCGCGCCACCGGCGAGACACGCGGTTTCATGAAGGCGCTCGTCGACGCGCGCAGCGACCGTATCCTCGGCTTCACGATGCTCGGCGCCGGCGCCGGCGAGGTGATCGCCGCCGTGCAGACCGCCATGCTGGCCGGCCTCCCCTACACGGCCCTGCGCGATGCCATTCTGACTCACCCGACCATGGCCGAGGGCCTGGGCGTGTTGTTGGCCGGCGTTCCGGCCATGACGGAATCCAAGCGCAGCCAGGCGGCGTAGCCATCTTCAGAGCGGCGGCCCAACCTACGAAGAAGCTACGGCTCGCGCGACGTCAGATAGGCGGCGATCGCCACCATGTCGTCGGCGCTCAACTTGGCGACCACGGCTTTCATCAACTCGGTCCCGACGCCGGAGCGGTTGCCGGTCTGCATGTCGTTGAGCTGGCGCACCAGATAGATGCCGGTGCGGCCCGCGAGGCCGGGAATCTCGGCGAGGCCCCGGTAGGTCGGGCCATGGCAGATCCCGCATGGGACAGTCTTGCCGTCGCCGCCGGTGGTGACCAAGGCCTCGCCGCGCTTGATGCTGCCGGTCGGCACGTAGTCGACGAAGCCGGAACGGGAGTCGCGGCTCGCTGCGCGCGCCGCGTCCTGCGGCACGTTGATGATGCGGTTGCCGATCGGCTCAGTGCCGCCGCCGGGCGCGGCAAAACGCATGGCCCCGGGACCGATGAAAGTCTGCGGCACCATGTCGGTCTCGACCACCTTGGTCCACGCGCTCGGCTTGAGCGAGGCGAAATACTCCGCCGCCGCCCGGGTGTCGTCCTCCTGGATCGCCTGCGCGAAGGTGATCATGTTGCCGGACCGCACGCCCTTGCGATGCCCGTTCTTGAAGTCCGCCATCTGGCGAATGATGTAGGCGGCCGGCAAGCCGGCCAGCCCGGACGATTCCGGATGGCCGTCGCCCGACGTGAGATGACACATGGCGCAAGCGCGTACGGCCGGCTTGACGCCGTTCGCCACCACCGGCGGCATCGGCGGGTGATCGCCCGGGTACCAGTCGGGTGGATCGAACGGATCGTCGATCTGCGCCTGGGTGTATTGCTTGTCGCTGCCCGGCATCCGCTTGAGCACCACATTGTCGAGCGGCTCGGGTTTGGGCGTGACCGGATAGGCCCAGTCGAGCCCTTCGGCCGCTGCCGCCAGCGTGGGCAGCCACACAAGCATCAGAACGACGACGATTTTTTTCATGGGAGTCCCCGGCTCTCGCGCGCGCCTGACATCGCCGCGGACCTTCAGACTATCGGCACGGCAAAACCACAACAAGATACGATGACGCCGATCAGGCCGCCGTCAGTCCGCCGTCGATGACGAGCGTGTGTCCGGTGACCGACGCCGCCGCGGGGCTCGCCAGCCAGCACACCGCCGCCGCCACCTCGTCGGCTGTCGCGAGCCGGCGCAGCGGAATGCGCCCGAGCATCGCCGCCATATAGGCCGGATCGGAGCCTTTCGCGGCGCGCGACGGCGAGTCGGTTTCCATTCGTCCGGGCGCGATCGCGTTCACCCGGATGGCATGCTCGGCCCATTCGATCGCCAGCATTTTTGTCATGTGAATGACCGCCGCCTTGGAGATGCCGTAGGTCGAGCGCTCGGCGGCGCCGACCAAGCCATGGGTCGACGCGATATTGACGACGCAGCCGGGCCGCCCGCCGGCGACCCAATGCCGTCCGGCCTGCTGGGTGAGAAAAAACGTGCCGGTGACATTGATGTCGATGACCGCGGCCCATTCCGCCGGCGTGACGTCGGCGGCACGCTGGCGCAGATTGGCGCCGGCGTTGTTCACCAGCACGTCGAGCTCACCGAAAGCGGCCAGCGCCTCGCCGATGGCACGTTCGATGCTGTCCTGCGACCGCAGGTCGAGCACCAGCGGCACCGCGCGCGCGTCCGTGGCAGCCAGCTTGGCGGCGGTGTCGCGCAGATTCTCGGCCCGCGTCGCCGACAGGGCGACGTCGTAGCCGGCGCGCGCGAGCGCCAGCGCGGTGGCGGCGCCCACGCCATAGGACGCCCCGGTCACCAACGCGGTTCTGCGTGCCATCCTGTCCTGCGCCCCGAATCGGGCCCGTATCCACGTCGCCGCGACGTGCTCTAGAGCGGGATGACTTTTCTTCGAATCGTCATCCCGCTCTAGCTTATTGTTGGAGCATGATCTTTTCCGAAAACCGGTACCCACTTTTCGGGATCATGCTCTAATATCACACCAATGGAATCCGCGGCGCCATACGGGAGGACACGAATGTCACGACGGCGAGCCACCGGCCTGCTTGCGATCGTCTGGCTCGCCATGGCGGTTGCGCCGGCCGCGCAGGCGCAGACCAAGGTGCGGGTCGGCCAGCCGCAGGCCGGGACCTTCCAGTTCGTGCCGCTGCAGGTCGGCATCGAGACCGGCATCTTCAGGAAACACGGCATCGAGGTCGAGGTGTCGAGCTTCGGCGGCGGCCCGCGGGTCCAGCAGGCGATCGCGGCGGATTCGATCGATATCGGGCTCGGCTCGGGACCGGAACTGGCGCTCGCCGCCAAGGGCGCGCCCGAGATCGGCGTCGCCGCGATGGCGGACGCGCCCTATTCGGTGCTGCTCGCCGTCCTCAAGGACAGCCCGATCAAGAGCGCCGCCGACCTCAAGGACAAGACCATCAGCGTCTCCAGCAAGGGCTCGCTCACCTATTGGCTGGCCCAGGAGCTGTCGCGCCGACAAGGCTGGGGCCCGGAGGGTTTCAAGATCGCGCCGCTCGGCGCGACCGGCGCCCAGACCGCGGCGCTCAAAACCCGCCAGATCGACGGCATGATCGTCGAGGCCAATGCCGGATACCGGATGGAGGAGGAAGGCAGCGGCCGCGTGGTGGTCCAGTTCGGCGACATCATCAAGGTGTTCCACATCTATGTCATCTACGCCCGCAAGGGCTTTGCGGCCGAGAGCCCGCAGGCGGTGCGCGCCTTCCTGGCCGGCTGGTTCGACAGCATCGCCTATATGCACGCGCATCGGGCGGAGACGATCGACATCGCGCGCCGCAGCGCCGAGGTCTCTGTCGCGGTCGCGACGCGCGGCTATGACGAGCTCATCGGCATGTTCAACCGCACCGGCCGCTTCAATCCCGAGGCGCTCGCGGTGCTGTCGCGCTCCTTCGTCGAGATGGGCATGCTGGCGCAGGAGCCCGACATCAAGACGCTGATCACGGAAGAATTCCTGCCGGGGGCGAAGTGATGAGCGCCTCACGGTCATCGTCCGCGAAAGCGGACGATCCAGTAGACGCCGACACGCGTTCGAAGCGCCTCGGCCGCAACCGGCCATTGTGGTTACTGGATTGCCCGCTTGCGCGGGCAATGACGGCGGCGGTGATCGTGCTGTTTCATCCCCTCCCCGCCACCGCCGACAAGCTCGACGACATCAAGGCGCGCGGGCAGCTGGTCGTCGGGGTCACCGAATCCTCCCCGCCGTTCAGCTTCCGTGACGGCGCGCGCGGGATCGTCGGCTACGACGTCGACTTGGCGGCGCAGGTCGCCCAGCGGCTGGGCGTCGGGCTCACCAAAGTGTCGATCATCAATGCCGAGCGCATTCCCGCGCTGCGCGACGACAAGGTCGACCTAGTGGCCACCGGCATGACGCGCTCGGCGGGGCGGGCGCGCGACATCGATTTCAGCCTCGCCTATCTGGACTCGCCCCACAAGGTCCTGGTGCGGCGGGACAGCGGGCTCGCGCGCGTCGCGCAGCTCGCGGGCCGCACGCTCGCGCTGGTGCGCTCGGCGAGCGTCGATGCCGAGCTCAAGGCCGCCGTTCCGTCGCTGCGGATCGTGCTTGTCGACGACTACCAGGCGGCATTCCAGGCGCTGCAAGAGCGGCGGGTCGACAGCTTCCTGGCCGACGAGCTGTTGCTGCTGCGTTTCGCGCAACGCAGCGGATCGCCGCAGGATTTCGCGCTGCTGGACGATTACGTCCTGCCGCGCACCGCCGGCTTCGGGGTGAAGAAGAACGAGCCGCGGCTGATGGACCTGGTCAACCGCACCCTGCTCGACCTCGAAGCCTCGGGCGAGGCGGCAAAAATCTTCGACGCCTGGTTCGCGCCGCTGGCGCGCCCGTTCCGTTTCGCGCCCGATTGATTGTCGAAAGCCGGAGAAACAACCCATGCCGCTGATGAGCGGAGGCGACGCGGTCGTGAAATCCCTGCTGGGGCACGGCATCTCGACGGTCTATTGCCTGCCGGGGGTGCAGAGCGACCATTTGTTCAACGCCATGTTCGACGCCGGCGACGCGATCCGGGTTGTGCATACCCGCCACGAGCAGGGCGCGGCCTATATGGCGCTCGGCGCCGCGCTCGCGACGGGCCGCCCGGCCGCCTATTCGGTCGTGCCGGGCCCGGGCTTCCTTAACAGCAGCGCGGCGCTCGCCACCGCCTATTCGACCGGCGCCCAGGTGCTCGCCCTGATCGGCCAGATCCCGAGCCGGGCGATCGGCAAGGGCTTTGGCTTCCTGCACGAGATCAACGACCAGATTTCCATCCTGCGCACGCTCACCAAATGGGCCGAGCGCGTCGAGCGCCCGCAAGCCGCGCCCGGCCTCGTCGCCCAGGCGTTCTGGCAGATGCGTGACGGACGCCACCGTCCGGTCGCGCTCGAGCTGCCGCCCGACATGCTGGGCGCCAAGGCCGAGGTCGGGTTGCTCGCCCCGCTGCCGCCGGCCCCGCCCGCGCCGCTCGACGAGGACGCGATCGCCCAGGCGGCGGCCGCGCTCGCGCAAGCCGAATGTCCGGTCATTTTCGTCGGCGGCGGCGCGCTCGACGCGTCAACAGAGGTGCGGGCGCTCGCCGAGCGGCTGAGCGCGCCGGTCGTGGGCTTTCGCCGCGGCAAGGGCGTGCTCGACAACCGCCATGTGCTCAGCCAGGCGCTGCCCGGCGGCCACGCGCTGTGGGCCAAAACAGACGTGGTGCTGGCGGTCGGCACCCGCATGTTCCTGCCGCTATCGGGCTGGGGCACCGACGACAAGCTGAAGATCATCAAGGTCGACATCGATCCGGCGGAGTTCGATCGCGCGCGCGCTCCGGTCAGCGCGCTGACCGGCGACGCGGCCGCCATCCTGCGGCGCCTCGACCAGCATCTCGGGCATGTGTCCCCGATGGAGCCCAAACGCGTCGCCGCCAGCCGCGCCCTCAAGGCGCGCGTCGCCGCCGACTTCGCCCAGCTCGGCGTCATTCTCGACTATCTCAAAGCGATCCGCGACGTGCTGCCCGACAACGGCGTGCTCATCGACGAGCTCACGCAGGTCGGCTATGCGGCGCGCACCGCCTATGAGGCGCGCGGGCCGCGCAGCTTCATCTCGTCGGGCTATCAGGGCACGCTCGGCTGGGGGATCGCCACCGCGCTCGGCGCAAAGCACGCGCTCGGCGACGTGCCGGTGGTGGCGCTCAGCGGCGACGGCGGCTTCATGTTCAACGTCCAGGAGCTCGCGACCGCGGTGCGGCACCGGATTCCCATCGTGGTGATCCTGTTCAACGACGGCGCCTACGGCAATGTCCGCAACATGCAGCGCAAGGACCACGGCAACCGGGTGATCGGCAGCGACCTCATCAATCCGGATTTCATGCGGCTCGCCGACAGCTTCGGCATCGCGGGCCAGCGGGTCGCCGGCCCGGAGGCGTTGCGCCAGGCGCTCGAGCTGGCGCTCACCCGCAACGAGCCGACGCTGATCGAGGTCCCGTGCGGCGACATGCCCGACCCGTGGCGGTTCATCGACATGCCGAAGGTGCGAGGGCCCTAACCCAACCTCCGCGGCCTGCGCGTTGCGGTGACCGACGCGCGCCGGCACCAGCTCCTCGATCGCCGCGATGATCGCGTCGGGCGCGGCGTGATGCGGCATGTGGCCGACGCCGGGGAGAAAGACCAGCTTCGCGCTCGGCACCGTGGCGGCCAGCGCGCGGGCATTGATTTCCGGCGACACCATGGTGTCGCGGTCGCCGGTGATGATGACGACCGGCAGGCGTAGATCGCTATAGCGCGGCACCTGGGCGGTGATGAAATCCTTCAGCAGCGCGAGGTCGCGCGCATTGGCAAAGAAGGTTTTTGGCCGGAGCACCAGCCGGATGGCGGCGCGGCGGATATAGTCCTCCGGCACCGCCTGCGGCTCGAACACGCTGCGCGAGACGCCGTCGACCATCACGGAGCCCAACGGATAGACCAGGGTGCGCAGGAACACCTGCCCGAAGCCGGGCAGCGACGCCAGGTTGTTGTACCAGCCGGGATCGCCGGCCCAAGGATGGGTGACGGCGGACAGCAGCACGAGGCCGGCGGTACGCCCGGGGTAGGACAGCGCGTAGGCGGTCGCGAAGGCGCCGCCCCAGGAATGGCCCACCAGGATCGCGCGCCTGACACCGAGGCGATCGAGCGCCTGCGCGGCGAGCTCCGCCTGGCGCGCCGGCGACGCATAGGTGTCGCCCGCCGGCCGCGAGCTCCAGCCATGGCCCGGTCGATCGATCAGGATCACGCGATGGGACGCCGCCAGCTTCTCGCCGAGCGCCAGCCGCATGTCTTCCATGTTTCCGCTGGCGCCATGGATCAGGACCACCGCCGGCTCGGCGCCGGGCGCGCCGCGCGCGAGACCGAGCTCGGCCACATGCAGCCGCGCCCCCTCGACCTCGATGAATTGACCGGCGGGCGGATGGGTGGCCTCGAGCCGCTTGACGCCGAAGGCCGTCATGGCCACCAGGACACCAAACACAACGGCAACTGCCACCAGGGACACTGCGGGAAACATGACGGTTCTGCACGATCTTCCATTCGCCGGACGAAACGCTTGATGCCGGGATTGGGTTCCCGTCGATCGCCTTGTGTCCGCTACCGGGCATGTGTCGCCGTGCCGCCACTCTGGCTGGCATGCGCTGGGCCGCGGGGTCGCCATTCGGATGGGGTTCGCCGATCGCTCCGGCATCGGTCGCAACATCCCCGGGCGCGCCGCGCGGGGATCAGGTAAAAAACCGCCATCCGGCGCAAGTCCACGATTCCTCGACCGACAGGAGCAAGGCGTGCAGTGGTGGCAGAGCGGCGTCCTCTATCAGATCTATCCCCGCTCGTTTCAGGACTCCAATGGGGACGGGGTGGGCGACCTCAAGGGCATCCTCGCCCGGCTGCCTCATCTGGTGGAGCTGGGCGTCGACGCGCTGTGGCTGTCGCCGATCTTCCCCTCGCCGATGGCGGATTTCGGCTACGACATCGAACACTATACCGACATCGCGCCGCTGTTCGGCTCGCTCGCCGACTTCGACGCGCTGCTGGCGGCGGCCCACCGGCACAGCCTGAAGCTGCTGCTCGACCTGGTGCCGAACCACACCTCCGACCGGCATCCCTGGTTCTTGAACAGCCGCCGGTCGCGCGACGATCCGCAGCGCGATTGGTACATCTGGCGCGACCCGGCGCCGGGCGGCGGTCCGCCCAACAACTGGATGTCCGAATTCGGCGGCAGCGCCTGGCAGCTCGACGAGCGCACGGAGCAGTATTATTACCACGCGTTTCTCAATCAGCAGCCCGATCTCAATTGGCGCAACCCGGCGGTTCGCGCCGCGATCCACGACGTGATGCGCTTCTGGCTCGCGCGCGGCGTCGACGGCTTTCGGGTCGACGTCATCTGGCACCTGATCAAGGACGCGCTGTTTCGCGACAATCCTCCCAACCCGGGCTTCGGGCCCGGACGGCCGCCGCACGAACGGGTGGTGCCGCTCTACACCACCGACCGGCCCGAGATTCACGACGTGGTCGCCGGGCTGCGCCGCGTGGTCGACGAGTTCGACGACCGGGTCCTGATCGGCGAGATCTATCTGCCGATCGAGCGCCTCGTCACCTATTACGGCACCGATTTGCGCGGCGCCCATCTGCCGTTCAACTTCACGCTCCTGCAGGCGCCCTGGAACGCGCGCGCCATCGAATCCCTGATCGCCGAATATGACTCCGCGCTGCCGGACGGCGGCTGGCCGAATTGGGTGCTGGGAAACCATGACCGGCCGCGGCTGGCGAGCCGCATCGGGCGCGCGCAGGCGCGCATCGCCGCGATGCTGTTGCTGACCCTGCGCGGCACGCCCACGATCTATTACGGCGAGGAAATCGGCATGCAGCAGGTCGCGATTGCGCCCGACCGGGTGCAGGACCCGTTCGAAAAGAACGTGCCGGGCATCGGGGTGGGACGCGACGGATGCCGCACCCCGATGCAGTGGAGCACGGCGCGCAACGCCGGATTTTCCGCGACCGAACCCTGGCTTCCGGTGGGACCCGATTTCCGCAGCCGCAACGTCGAGAACCAGCGCGCGGATCCGGCGTCCATCCTCAATCTCTATCGCGGGTTGCTGGCCTTGCGGCGGGAGCACCCCGCGCTGGTGGCCGGGAGCTACCAGCCGGTCGCCGCGCAGGGCGATCTGCTCTTATACCGGCGCGAGCATGCGGACGACCGCCTCCTGGTGGCGCTCAACATGGGTGGCGATCCGACCAACGTGCGGCCCGAAAAGCCGCCGCTACGCGGGCGCATCCTGCTGTCGTCGCACGCGGACCGCAACGGCGAGAGACTCGATGGCGAGCTCGACCTGCGCGGCAATGAGGGCGTGATCATCGGGTTGGAGTGATACTTCGTCACGACCCTGACCTCGTCATGCCCGGCCTTGTGCCGGGCATCCACGTCTTACGGCGCGCGCCGACAAGGAAGGCCTGGATGGCCGGGACAAGCCCGGCCATAACCAAATCGACG
>Ga0137415_10005850_pt1 | contig 12160 bp, 9 predicted proteins | sample CZODoug3_1_1_16f_FD_183082 | JGI IMG/M metagenome (GOLD analysis project Ga0137415, IMG submission 183082) | Vadose zone soil fungal communities from Angelo Coast Range Reserve, California, USA - CZODoug3_1_1_16fungal (Hybrid Assembly) | ecosystem: Environmental > Terrestrial > Soil > Vadose...
GGGACATTCCAGGTGAAAGTTGGGTCGAACGCAGCCGCCACGGTTACGGTAGATTCCACGAATAACACGCTCAGCCAGCTTGCCGATACCATTAATAATCAGAATATCGGCGTCAGCGCCAGCGTGATTCAGGATTCTAACGGTTACCGACTGGCCCTGGTCAGCACAGCTTCGGGCGCGCCCGGAGACGTTACTGTGTCCGGGAATACCACCGGCCTGAGTTTTACGAAGGCGGTGACGGGCACGAACGCGTCCCTGGTGGTGGACGGCATTCCCATCAGCAGCGCCAGCAATACGGTGAGCAACGTGATCAACGGCGTCACGCTCAACCTCGGTTCTCCATCACCTTCCACGCCAGTGACCGTCAACGTGAATCCCGATACCACGCAGGTGACTTCCGCGATCAATACGCTTGTCAACGCGTACAACACCGTGATCACCGAAATCAATTCGCAATTTAATGTCGCGGCAGACGGCAGCGGCGGAGGCCCCCTGGAAACCGACAATTCCCTGCGCGAGGTTCAGAGCCAGCTACTGGGCGCCCTCTCCTATTCCATCAGCGGCAACAGCGGGATTGTGAATCTGGCCAGCATTGGCGTCAATTTCAATAATGACGGCACTCTTTCTGTCGACAGCGGCAAGCTAGCCTCAACTCTTTCGAGCAACTTCTCCGCTGTCCAGAACCTGTTGCAGAACACCACGACCGGCTTTTCGCAAAATCTTTCGACGGTGCTTTCCAACATCAATTCGCCCGGAACGGGGATTCTTTCCCTCGACTCCCAAAGCCTCAACAACACTTCCCAGGGATTGTCGCGGCAGCTTAGCGATTTGCAGGCGGCGCTGCTGGTGCAGCAGGCAAACCTCACCACCGTCTACTCCCGGGTGAATACGATCCTTCAGGAATTGCCGCTGCTGGAAAGCCAAATCTCACAACAATTAGCGAGCGTAAAATGAACATACTTGATACCGCATTCGCGTATCAGCAGTCCACGGCGTCGGCCGCGTCTTCCGTCGGCCAGGTCGTGGCGCTTTACGACCGCGTGTTGCGAGATCTGCGCAGCGCCATCGCGGCCATCGGGGCCGGGCAAATTGAAAACCGCGTCAACTCTTTGAACCACGCACTCACGATCATTGGGGAACTTCAAGGCGTGCTTGATTTCCAGCGCGGCGGAGAAGCAGCGCGCAATCTGAACAGTTTTTACACGGTTACCCGCGCGATGGTCACCGACGCCGGCGTCACTTCATCTCTTGACTTGCTCCAGGAGCTTGTCTCAATGTTTGCGCGGATTCGCGCGGCGTGGGCGCATGTGGAGCGCACGGTGGCTCCGTCGGAGCCTACGCAACGCCTTCGTGTCTCCACCCAAGCGCAGGCCGTGCAGCCACAGAACATTTCGCCCTCAGCGGACAACTCTTCCGGGGCTGGAAACGGCGGATGGAGGGCCTGATGTACAAGGCCGCGCGCCAGACACTGCTTCGCGTCAACGCCTCACTCGCGGGACTTCTGGCCGAGGCGCGCCGCGCTCTTCGCGGCGAATGCGACTTCGGCGTCGAAGATGTTCGCAATATCCGCGGGCCTGTCGAAGAAATGGGCCCGATCATGGCGGAATCCACCGAGCTTCTACGGATGCAGCCGGAGCTTGAGGGCCAACTCGAGCTCTATAAATCGCAGTTAGGCGACCTGCAGACCACGCTGGGCCAGATTCGCGTCATGCTTCTCGCACGACAAGCGAGTCTCGAAGCCGGCCGCGCACAACTCTCCGCCGTCTCGCAGTGGATGGTCGCGTTTCGCCAGACACGCTGAGAACTCTGATCTCCTGTCAATCCCATGAAATTTCCCATTCGATTTTATAAGCGGCCCGATCTCCGAATCTTCGCCTGAGCTGCCAAATGGATCATGAATAGAGGGCATCATTTTTTCAGCGGACATTCAGGGCGCTCTCCCTCTATACTTCCTGCACTCGTTTTGAAATCCCGGTGAAAAGGAGTCGCCCGATGAGTTCATCAAGGAAAGTCTCGGCCCTCGTTCGCTTGATTACCCTCAGCATGATTTGCGCGGGAACGAAAGCGCAAACCGCGCCGGAAAAACCCGCTGCGAAGAGTGTCACTGGCAAACACTACTCGCTGCCGGCGAACAAGGACACCGTACAGTGGGGCTGGTTCGATCCAACGGAAAAACCGAAGCTGATCGTCGATTCCGGCGACACTGTCTCCATCGAGACATGGAGCCACGGGATGGATGAAGTGAAGCCGGGGGCTTCGATGGACGAGATCGCCAAGCTTCGCCTTGCAAATCCTGGCGGCGGGCCGCATTCCGTGACCGGCCCCATTTTCGTGAATGGCGCGGAACCCGGCGACACCATGGAAATCCGCATCAAGAAGATCGTGATCAAGGACTCCGGTTTCAATTTCAATCTACCCGGCAAGCAGTTCCCCACCGTTGGCTTGCTCGCCCCGGAGTTTCCCGAAGGCCACGTGGAATATTTCAAGCTAGACTCGAAAACAATGACCACCGAATTCAAGCCGGGGATCATCCTTCACTTGAAACCGTTTCCGGGAACAATCGCCGTCGGCCCGGACCCCAACGAGCCGAAAGAAAAGGCGGGGCCGCCGATTCACGATGCCAAGGGGCGCACCAGCACGCTGCGGCCGTGGAAGAACGGCTCCAACATGGACGTCAACGAGATGCAGGCGGGCTCGACGCTTTATTTTCCCGTGTTTCAGAAAGGCGGGCTGATTTGGACGGGAGATTCGCACTGCTTGCAGGGAAATGGAGAAGTGAACCTGACCGCGCTCGAATGTTCGTACAAGGAAATCGAAATCGAGCCGATCGTGAGAAAGGATCTGCACATTGAATGGCCGCGTGTTGAGACCTCAACGGACTGGGTCTTCATGGGATTCGACGAGGACTTAAACGAAGCGATGAAAATCGCGGTGCGCGAAACGGTGAATTTCCTGGCTGAGCAGAAAATGGTGCCGATGTCGCGGGAAGAAGCCTATGCGCTGACTTCCATCGTCGGCGATTGCCGCGTTTCCCAGGTGGTGGACATCCGCAAGGGCGTGCATTGCATGATTCCCAAGTCCATTTTCGTGAAGAAATAATCTTCACCAACTGGGAGTTAGCAAAGAAAACCGGGCAGCTTTTTCGTAGCTGCCCGGTTGGAAATGCAAGTTCGTTGAGGATGAGGAACGGTCAGTAGCCCGGATTTTGTTGTTGCGCCTGGCGATCGGGCGCGATTGCGTCCGCCATGCGGAACACTGCCGCGAGAAGCTCAATGACCACGCGACAGTAGAGAAACCAGACGAAATATCCGCCCAGGGCAGCCAGCAGCGCGAGCAGCCCCTGGACCGGGGCTTGCTGAAACGCCGTCACCACCCACGCGACTCCTGCGATCAATCCGACAAGGAGATGCAGGGCGTACAGGAATCTCAGCATCTTCGGGGTCGCATACACGCGGAAGGAAAAATCCATCAATCCTTCCCACATTCCCTTTGCTTCGGGCATTCGTGCCTCCTTAAATTAGGCTGGAAACTAGATTATAGAGAACAAACACGCTTCGGGCCAAAAGTTAGTTCGGGCGAGTGACGGAGTTCACATACCACGCCCCTGCCATTCATACAACGGGCTCCAATCTGTTCGCTTGTGCGGTGCTGGAGGGGCGCTTTTTCAATTTCAGCTATTTCGTGGCGTGTTTTCCTGTTCAAGGAGCAAAGGAGTAGGTCCATTTCACGGCAAAAGGCGTCTCGCGAACTTGAGGAGGATTCGCCGGGGCAATACTGACGAATTGAGTTCCTACGTTATGGATGACGTAGAGATCGCTGTCTGGCCGGTAGTTATACCGCAAGCGGATGTTGGCACTGACCGCTTGACCAATCACAGCATGGCAGGGCCTTCAGGGTCGACCAGAAGGCACGGTGTCAACTATTCGGCACCGGAGCAGCCGCCGATTTTGAAAATATCATTCGGTCCGGGTCAACGCGCTGATTTTAAAGATGATTTCAGCGGACCGGAGAGACTTCGTTTGGATGCCGAGTTGCTTCCCCAGCCGATCAGTGGGGTTGGCTTATTCCCCTCATCCATCACAGTAGGAGAGGAAATGGTTTCATACACTCGCATATCACTCGGCTTGGCGGTTGCCTTGGTCCTGGTTGCAGTACCGAATCTAAGTGCTCAAAATCCCCCGAGTCAAAACGTCCCGGTCAAGTCCAGCTACCAGTTTCCGGTGGCCGAGGAGGATTTTTCGTCACTCTTTAAGCGAACCAGCAGCGAACAGCCGGAAGTTCGTAAACGGCAGATGAACTTGCTGAATGGACGATACGATCTGAGCGATCGTCCCGACCCGAATGCCAAGCAAAGCCGCGGGAAACCGGTTCAGGCTGGAGTGCGCGTCAAACTGCCAGCCGGGGTCAGCTGGGACCAGCTTTCCGCGATGAGTCCAGAAGACATCCGATCGAAGGGGTTATTTCCCGTGGGCTTTCTCCCCTTGCCCCACCCCAAAAACGAGGAAGGAGGCATGGTCTTTCCGCATTTCGTAATTGACGAAGTGAAGAAGCAGACCGGAAGAGACCTGGCACGGTTCGACGTGGATTTCGACATACCCGACCACTTCCTGCCAGAGTTTCCCGCAGCAATTTACTTGACCACGCGACCCGACCTTGGAGATGTCTCCCAGGGACAGGTGGTCACCACTAGCAACTATTACACGCTATTCAACGGCATCCTGAATCCCAAACAACTGGAAGGCCTGCGGTTGCTGCTCACGCCCTTCGCGCAGCAGCAGTTCAACCAGACGGCGGATCGCCGCAGCGAACATCCAAGTTTGGGAGTGGCGTGCCTTGATTGCCATCTAAACGGCCACACCGACGCGGCCACTCACCAGGCGGGAGACGTACGTCCCCAGGAAGTACGCCACCGGATCGACACGCCGAGCTTGCGCGGAGTCAACATCCAGCGGCTGTTTGGTTCGCAGCGGGCCCTGAAAACTGTTGAAGATTTTACAGAATTTGAGCAGCGCGCGGCCTACTTCGACGGAGACCCTGTGATCGCCACCAAGAAAGGAGTCAATATCCTGGACCGCGGCAGCCAGATTCATGACATGGCGGAATTCCAGGAGATTCTTGATTTCCCCCCAGCGCCCAAACTCGACGTATTCGGGAAGCTCGACCCGAAAAAAGCAACGCCGCAAGAACTCCACGGCCAGGAAGTCTTCTTCGGCAAAGGGCAATGTTCCGCTTGCCACATGGCTCCTTATTACACCGACAACCTGATGCACAACTTGCACGTCGAGCGGTTCTACAAGGCCCAAGTCATTAACGGGCTGATCGCGCCCTCGGGGGGAGACGGGCCAATCAAGACACCGGTTCTGCGCGGCATCAAGGACACCCCAACTTACTTTCATGACGGACGGTTAATGACCCTGGACGACTCAGTCGAGTTTTTCAATCTGATTCTGGGCACGAAGTTGACCACGCAGGAAAAGAAGGACCTGGTGGCGTTCTTACTTACCCTCTGAAATTTGAAGGCAGGGACAGAATAAGAACTGTCCCTGCACTTTTTCTTGAACTTTCACAACTCGACTCTCGCCGCCAGTGGCCCCGGGGCGATTCACATCGCTTGCTTTGTGCAATTAGAATTCGCGAGGGCCCAACGCTTTATTTCTTTTGCGCGGTGCTCTCGCGAATGACCAGTTCGGGTTCGAGCACTATTTCTTTGGGATACTCCGCTCCGGCAGAGGCGGTGATGCGCTTCAGCAAGGTTTCTGCGGCTACCACTCCCATCTGGCGGAGCGGCTGCCGCACCGTAGTGAGACTTGGATTATGAAACGCCGCGCCTTGAATGTCGTCCCAGCCGATCACGGAGACATCTTCGGGCACGCGCTTGCCAGTCTCGCGCAGGGCTTTGATCGCGCCCATGGCGGAAATGTCGTTGAACGCAAACAACGCTGAGAATTGCGGACCGCCTTCCAGCAATTTGCGGGTGACTCGATGGCCTACCTCGGGAGACGGCGAATCGCTATCCAGTTGAATGGTGAGTTTTTCGTCGATGGTGATTCCAAGTTCCCGGGCAACCGAAAGAATTGCCTGCCAGCGAGTCTCGGTATCCGAACTGAAATCCTGGCCTTTGATCAGGGCGATTCGCGTATGTCCCAGCCGGTGCAGATGTTCCAGCGCGAGGTGCGCGCCGAGATTGTGGTCCAGAACGATGTTCGTGACTCCCTTGACGTGGCGATGGCCGGAGATTGAGACAGCGGGAATGTCGCAATTGCCGCTGTAAACCGTATCCACGGCAATGATTCCCTCCGCCGCGCGCTGCCGGAGAAGATGCGGATACTCGTCGATTAAATCCTTGCGGTGACGGTGGCTCACCACAAAATAGAAGTAGCCTTCCTGGAAAAGATGATCTTCCACGCCGGATAAAACCATTGAGGAATAGCCTTCGCTGATTTCCGGCACCATCACGCCAATGGTGAAACTCCTTTTTTGCCGGAGAGAACGAGCCATGAGATTCGGACGATACTTGAACTGGCGCGCCGCGGCCCAGATTCGCTCTTGAGTTGTGTGAGGGATGGACTTGGCACCCGGCGACCGGTTGATCACCAGCGAAATGGTGGCTGTGGAAAGGCCCAAGTGTTCCGCAAGAGCCTTCATGCTGATCGAACCGCCTGCGGGCTCTCCAGAATGATCTGGCGGCAGTTTCTTAGCGTGGGCCATGGAAGTTGACGTGCCGTAGTCTGACACAACGAGGCTCCGCGGACAACACGCCCGCGCCTCAATTTACAACCCAGATCGCCGGTCTCTTTCTTTGAAATTATGATAGAATCCACCTGCTAAATCGATTTAGCAAACGGCATGCAGACCGGCAATCTGCGGCTCTCCCCAGGGGTGAGCGGCGAATCGCTGCCGATCGCTGAAAGCCGTGACGGCCGCGGAAGGCTGGACCGCCTTTTGGAGGTATGTCCGGAATGAATGGTGATCTGACGCTCAGACAGGAAGTTGGATTTACAATTCGTGCCGACTTCGCCGTAAGCAATTTCATTTTCCGCTGAGGGTTCTCCTCCCATGTCCTGGAATTCTTGTCAATGGCTCCGCAAATCTCGCTTCGTCGCAACGTTTCTCTTTGCCTTTGTAAGTTTTAGCCCGTTTGAGACGGTCCTGGCGCAGGCACCCGAACCGGCGAGCAATCCCGTTGCTCTCACGAGTTCTCCCCTGACGGATCCCGCCATCGAGAGGCGCGTGGAAGCCCTCTTGAAACAGATGACGCTCGACGAAAAAGTCGGGCAACTGGCGCAATACTCATCCGGCGCACCGACTGGCCCGAGTGCCGGAAGGGCGGATTATCCGAGCATGATTGCCAGGGGAGAAGTCGGTTCGCTTTTCAATCTGGATAGCGCGCATGCCGCGAACCAATATCAACATATCGCGGTGGAAAAATCCCGGCTGCACATTCCGCTGCTTTTTGGGCTGGATGTGATTCACGGATTTCGGACGACCTTCCCCGTGCCCCTGGCACTGGCCTCCACCTGGGACCCATCCATCGTGGAAAAGTACGCGCGTATTGCGGCCCAGGAATCGTCGGCGGCGGGTATTCGCTGGGCATTTTCTCCGATGGTGGACATCGCGCGAGACCCGCGTTGGGGCCGCATCGTGGAAGGAGCCGGCGAAGATCCTTACCTCGGCAGCGTGATGGCGCGCGCCTACGTTCGCGGGTATCAGGGCAAAAACTTGAGCGATAAAGAGAGCATCGCGGCCTGCGTCAAGCATTTCGTCGGGTACGGGGCGGCGGAAGGCGGGCGCGACTACAATACAGCGGAGATCTCCGAACACACGCTCAGGGAAGTCTATCTTCCCCCGTTCTACGCGGCTCTTCGCGAGGGCAGCGCTTCTCTGATGAGTTCTTTCAACACGATCAACGGGCTGCCGGCTACCGCGAATCCCTTCACTTTGACCGGGATTCTGCGCAATGAGTGGGGGTTCCCCGGCCTGGTGGTGAGCGATTGGACTTCCGTCGGGGAATTGGTTGGGCACGGAATCGTGCGGGACAAGGCGGGGGCCGCGCAAAAAGCGATGACCGCCGGTATTGACATGGACATGGTGAGCGATTCTTACCATCAGCACCTGGCAAATCTGGTGAAGAGCGGCAAGGTTTCCGAAGCGCGGCTCGACGCGGCTGTGCGGGATGTGCTTCGCGTGAAATTTGCGTTGGGCTTGTTCGACGATCCCTTCACCGACGAATCGCGCGAGATTCACGGAGCGCTTCCCAAGGAACGCGTGGATGCCGCGCGGCAAGCGGCTGAACGTTCTTTCGTCTTGTTGAAGAATTCCGTGGCAGGGTCTCGGCCGATTTTGCCTCTTAGCAGCGAATCCGGAACCATCGCCTTGATCGGGCCACTGGCCGACGACGCAAAAAATATGCTTGGGGCCTGGGCGGGGCGGGGACGCCCGGAGGATGTTGTGACGCTCAAGACGGCGCTGGTGCAAAGAGTCGGCGCGGAAAAAATCCACTATGCGAGGGGTGGAGAATTTCAAACTTCGAGTGACGCGGAAATACAAAAAGCGGTGGAGACGGCGCAGCAAGCAGATGTGGTGCTCCTCGCCCTGGGAGAAGAAGCCACAGAGCAAACCGGAGAGGCGGCTTCGCGCGCGCATCTCAACCTACCGGGGCGGCAGCAGGAATTGCTGGAGAAGGTTTCTGCCACGGGAAAACCCGTGGTGTTGTTGCTCTTCAGTGGAAGGCCGCTGACGCTTCCTTGGGCATTTGAACATGTGCCCGCGATCGTGGCCGCGTGGTTTCCCGGGATTCAGGCCGGCCCGGCGCTCGTGCGGGTTCTGTATGGTGATGTTCCGCCAAGCGGGAAATTGGTGGTCAGCTGGCCGCGAACGATGGGGCAGATCCCAATTTATTACAATGCGCTCAACACCGGCCGCCCGGCGGACGGTGTTGACTTGACACATCCGCCGAGAAATTCTCTGGAAAAATATATTTCACGTTATATCGACGAGCTGAATAGCCCGCAATTTCCGTTTGGCTTCGGACTTTCTTACTCATCGCTCGAGTATTCCAAGACGCAAGTGGATTCCGCGAAGCTGAACGCATCGGCTTTAAACGCGAGTCTGCGGCGAGCGGCGGCGGACAACGCGCCGCACGCAACCGCGAGCGCGAACGTGAAGAATACGGGAAACCGCGCGGTGGATGAGGTCGTCCAACTTTATGTCCGGCTTATTGGCACCGGCATGGAAGAACCGGTTCGCAAGCTTGTGGGCTTCAAACGCATCTCCCTTGCTCCCGGCGAGAGCCAGACGGTGAGTTTCCCGCTTGGCGCTGAAGCTTTTTCCCTGTGGGATGTGCAAAATAATCAGAGAGTGGAACCCAGCCGCGTCCAACTCTGGATCAGTCCGGACTCCTCTCGCGGGCTGCCGGCGGAATTGGAAATCGTCGAATAGCGAGGTATTCCTTAGTGAAAATCCACGAACCAGGCCGGAGAGAATGGCTGCGATTGTGCGGTGCGTACCTTTCGGTGGCGCCATTTGCTTCCTTGTTGAGTTGTAACAGTGGCTCGCAGCGCCCTCAGAATTCCGGTGGCACGCCATTCCAGGGAACCGACGCGCAGTTGCTGGATGATCTGCAGCGAGGTTCGTTCCAGTTTTTCTGGAATGAGACCAATCCCGCCACCGGCCAGGTGAAAGATCGCGCCTTTCTGAACGGCAACGACACCCGCACGATGTCCAGTATTGCCGCGACCGGCTTTGGCTTGACCGCACTGTGCATCGGGGATTCTCGCGGTTACGCCAAGACTTCGGACATCGTCACGCGGGTTCGCAACACGCTGCAGTTCATCTACCAGCAGATGCCCAACGTGCACGGTTTTTACTACCACTTCGTGGACATGAACACAGGGCAGCGGTGGGCGCAAAGCGAGCTTTCCTCGATCGATACTTCCCTGCTGCTTTGCGGCGTGCTGACGGCACGCCAATATTTTCAGGACGCGATGATTCAGGACCTGGCGACGAAGATTTATGCGCAGGTGGACTGGCCCTGGATGATGAACGGCGGACCTACGTTTTCGATGGGCTGGATGCCGGAATCCGGCTTTCTGGCCGCCCGCTGGGAGCACTATTGCGAGCTGATGATGATCTATCTGCTGGGCATCGGCTCCACAACCAATCCGGTTTCACCGGATAGCTGGAATACGTGGACACGGCCGACGATTACTTACCAGGGACTGACTTATATTTCGGGCAATGACCCGCTCTTCACGCACCAGTATTCCCAGGCGTGGTTTGATTTCCGGAATAAGAAGGATGCGTACGCAAATTATTTTGATAATTCGATCACCGCGACAAAGGCGCACAAGCTGTTCTGCTTGTCGCTGAAATCGCAATTCAGTGATTATTCGGACGATCTTTGGGGAATTTCTGCTTCCGATTATGCGAAGGGTTACACGGCCTGGGGCGGCCCGCCGCCGCAGGGACCGCTGGATGGAAGCATCGTTCCCTGCGCAACGGGAGGCTCGCTTCCGTTTTTGTACACCGATTGCATTCGCGTGCTGCGGACGATTCGCGGCGCCTACGGAACCAAAGCCTGGGGCAAATACAGTTACGTCGACGCTTTCAACCCGCTAACCGGCTGGTACGACACCGACGCCCTCGGCATCGATCTTGGCATCACCATGGTAATGGCCGAAAATTATCGCACCGGACTCGTCTGGAACACCTTCATGAAAAATCCCGAAGCGCAATCCGCAATGCAAAAAGTCGGGTTCCATACTACGTAAGGCATCGCTGAGGAAACCCTCTTCCCTGTTCAGCCGCACTCCTGCCAGAGGTGCACCCGAAATGTGTTAAGGAGAACCTGCCAACGAGAGAGCTTCCCGGGGTGTGGGGAACTCGTTAGCAGGTTTCCGCGCTGCGCAAAAGGAGGCGCCGGGGTAAAGCGCCTCCGGGAAAGGGTTAAGTTAGAAGCTGAAGCGGGCCCCCAGCGTGACGACACGGGCAGCAAGAGCGCCCGTAATCGTGCCGAAGTTTGAGTTGGAGGTATTGTTCGAAATTTGATTTGGGTCGAGGTTCAAATTGTTGAACAGGTTGTAGGCATCCAGTCGCAACTCGACCCTGGCGTTTTCGCCGAGCACAGGCGCTTTGGGCAGGCCAAAGCCTTTGGCCAGCGTTAAGTCCACGTCTTTATATCCCGGCATATTGAGCGAATTGCGGTGCACAGCCGGGAAGGGAGGAAGCGTGGTGCCGAACATACCGGCTGGGTAGGTTGCCGGGGCAAAATAGGCCGCTCCGCCCTTGGGAAAGTTCGAATTAGCAACCGTCTTAAATGAATCGATGCTGGTGCTGCCGCCTGCGCCCCCCAGGTTGGCAGCAGGCAAAAGCGACCCGTAGCCGCAATTTGAGCAATAGGTTTGTCCGCCAATGACGTTCACAAACGGAGTCCAGGGGAATCCAGAGTGGATATTGAAGATACCGCTGAGGGACCAGCCACCGGCGATCTTTTCGAGCCAACTGTGGCTGCCGCGGAAGATGATCGGTTGCCACACGCCGAACAGTTTGAAGGCCTTGCCGACGTTGTAGTCGCAACGCCCGTAATTCAGGTCGCCGTTAAACGGATAGGGTTGTTCGGAGAAAGGTGCGGAGCTGGTATCCATGCACTTCGACCACGTGAATTGTGTATCGGCCGAAAATTCATGCGAGAAGCGATGCTTCAACTCAAGGAGCAAGGCGTTGTAGTTGGCACGGCCGTTCAGATTCCAGAAGTCTCCGCCGCCGATCTGTGGATTGAAGGCGAAGCCCCTGGTCGCAGGAACGGCCAGCGGGTTCTCATGGAAATAAGTGTCGCGCGACAAGCTTCCCTGATACCCCACCGAAGCCACGAAATCGTGGCCCATATCGTATTGGGCGTCCACGGAGTAGTGATGGGTACGCGTGGTGGGCAGTGTACCGGGGAAGATTTCGACGTTCACGGTACCGGTGGTTGGCAAGCCATTCAGGCCAAGAGGCGAAACGGCGGCCGGGTTCGACGGGTAGCCACTTGCGTTGGTCGAACTTGACGAAAGGGCGTAGAGAATGCCGCAGTTCGGGATCGGTTGCGCACAGGGCTTACCCGGCGAAGGCAATTGCAACGTCGGGGACACTGATAACCCTGGATTTTGAAAGATGTTTGCCG
>Ga0137415_10005852_pt1 | contig 12159 bp, 8 predicted proteins | sample CZODoug3_1_1_16f_FD_183082 | JGI IMG/M metagenome (GOLD analysis project Ga0137415, IMG submission 183082) | Vadose zone soil fungal communities from Angelo Coast Range Reserve, California, USA - CZODoug3_1_1_16fungal (Hybrid Assembly) | ecosystem: Environmental > Terrestrial > Soil > Vadose...
TCTCAAAACTCCACGCTCGGATTGCTCCCTGCTAAGGCACCACTTAGAAGGAACACCAACGTGCGGAAAATTCGCCGGGCCGAAACCCGCCGCCCACAAACTCTTTTTAGACCGCTACCGCTTGCGGCTTCTGCCCGACGTGCCGCGCCAATCCCGCCGCATCACGGTACACGCGCAATTTCTTCGCGCGCCGCGCGCGCAACTTGTTCTTCGGCAGCATGCCGAGAACCGCCTCGCGAATCATCCAGTCCGCTTTCGCTTCGCGCAACCTCTTGGCAGGCACTTCCTTCAGCCCGCCCGGATACCCGCTGTGCGAATAATAAATTTTCTGCTCAACCTTGTTTCCGGTCATGCGAACCTTGTCCGCATTAATCACGACCACGTGGTCGCCCGAATCCAGGTACGGCGTAAAACTCGGCTTGTCTTTGCCGATCAGCATGCGCGCGACTTTGGTCGCCAAGCGCCCCAGCACCACGTTTGTCGCGTCCACTACAAACCAGTTCGCGCCCACTTTCAGCGCTTCGGCTTCTTCACCTTTGGCTACGTACGTCCTCATTGCGATCAGTCACACCTTTCCCTGTAGAGACAAACGTCAATGATAAAGTACCGCACCACGCTTGTCAACGAACTTGAATCAGCGCCGATGGGTTTGTTGAAGCGAACCCGGTCAGAATCACGACACAGTGTCGAGAGGCCAACACTTACACAGTTTCACTCTCTCACATTTCACCCGCATTCAAGGTCCGCGATTTTCCCCATCACGTTCATTTCACGGAACATGTGTTTTCGGTTCGCTCCTCTCCGGAACTGGAAGCCGGCTTGCTATTTGTGTCCTCGGCAATCTCTTGTGTGGACAAAGGGGGATTGCAGGCGCTGGCAGTTGAACGGCTGGAGTCGTGCGTGCCGGCGCGGGATAAACTCAAAGAAAGAATTTTGGAGGCCACTCGTGAACAAGAAACAGCTTTCTGCAAGTGCGGCTGGATACATTTCGCTTGGCGGGAAAATTTCAGTGCATCGTCTCGGCTTCGGGGCCATGCGCCTTACCGGTGAAGGCATCTGGGGGCCGCCAAAAGATCGCCAAGGCGCGTTAGCGGTTCTTCGCCGGACCGTGGAGCTTGGTGTCAATTTCATCGATACCGCGGATTCCTACGGCCCACACGTAAACGAGGAAGTGATTGCCGAAGCGTTGTTTCCTTATCCCGGTGACCTGGTCATTGCCACCAAGGGCGGCTGGAACCGTCCCGGTCCGAATCAGTGGACCCACGATGCGACTCCCTCGCACCTTCGCAAGGCGGTTGAGGGAAGCCTGAAGAGACTGCGCCTGGACCGCATCGACGTTTATCAACTGCACATTCCGGACCCTGTCGTCTCGTTTGAGGCATCGGTGGAAACTCTGGCTCAACTGCGAAACGAAGGCAAGATTCGCCTGGTTGCGTTGTCCAACGTCACCCAAGAGCACATCGAGCGCGCGCGCAAAATCGTCCCTATCGTCTCTGTGCAGAACCGCTACAGCTTTGCCGATCGCGAATGGGACTACGTGGTGGATTATTGTGAGCGCAATGGAATCGCTTTTATCCCCTGGTTTCCGCTGGGAGCAGGCAAAGTTGCCGGCGAAGTGCTTCACCAAATCGCGCAGGCACACCGCGCGAGCCCCACGCAGATAGCGCTGGCCTGGCTCTTGCGGCGGTCTCCCATCATGCTGCCCATCCCAGGGACTTCCTCGATCGAACATCTCGAGCAGAACGTTGCGGCGGCTTCCCTGCGCCTAGCTGAAGAAGAATACGAAAAGCTTTCTCAGGTTCCCGAGTTGGCAGCAACACGGTGAAATGAAGCTGCTACTTGCTTCTGGAGAAAACTAGCCCACTCGGCGTTGCTCTTTGTTGACCTGCGACTGGCTTCGCAAGTTCGGCGTAACTCGAGGTTCAGGTCTTCGATATGGGTGTCCAAACCGGCATCGGGGTCGCCGTGCGGTTGGCCCAAGCGTAGTACGAAATAAAAGTAAGAGAGACCGCATTGGATTTTCGAGGCTCGGCGGAATAGCGGAAGTACAGCGGGTTGTGCTCCGCAGATTCTCCAGAAGCCGCGCCGGCATGGCAACTCCACCGAAAATTCAGTTCCCGAGAGTGACCTTTTTTGCTATAGTGTTTCTCAAGCGCTGTCCCCGTGGTCGGTTTGCCATGCAACGAACTGATCTTGAGACCCCAGCCTTGGCCGTACTGTCGCTTCTGGTGAGGCGTTCCACTCGTACGCGAGGTTTGTGCTTCCCCGCAGTTCTGATTGCCTCCTGCGCTGTTTTTGGCGCCACGCCGTGCTCCGCTCAGGATGTTGCCGAAGCGGCTCGTCAGGAACGCGCACAAAAAGAAAGTAATCAAAAAAAATCCAAGCATGTCTACACCGAGCAGGATCTAAAGCGCGCACAGATTCTCACGCCGGAAGATCGCGCGCAGGCGGAGGCGAAGAAAAATCAGCCGGCTGCCCCTTCGGCGGAAAAATCCACCGAAGCCGTCGACGCGCAGTCGGTGGCTCCCGACGCTCCCCTCGGTGACGTCGCGCGCCGTTTCCGCAAGCAGAAGCAGTCGCAGAAACTTCAGCAGTCCGCGGAGTTCCATCTCCCGTTCGCCGATGCGCCTGCGCTCGCTGCGCCGAAGCGTCCGGTGATGCCGCTGCGTCCGCCGGTTTCCTATCCTGCTGCGCCGCGTTTCGCGCCTTACCAGCCGCCGGTGAAGCGCTCGCCTTTCGAGCGTCCTCGCGTTTTTCTTGCGCCGCCGAGCGTCATGCCTCCGCGACCGCCGGCCATTCGAGTAACGCCTCCGCAGCCGGCTGCTCCCGCTCCGGCCGCGCCTGCAGCGTCTGTCGTTCCAGTAGCACCGAATGGCGCGGGAAAACTCAGCGCGGTGGTCGTGAAGCGTGGCGACTCGCTGTGGAAGGTGGCGCAGCAAAACTTGGGCAAGGGGCTCCGCTGGCACGAACTGCTGGCCGTTAATCCGGGCATTATTGATGCCAACCACATAGCGGCAGGATCGCAAATTTACCTGCCGATGGCGATCTCCTCTCTTCGGACGGCGACAAAGTTTACCGTGCGCAAGGGCGACACGCTCTCAAAGATCGCGCAATCCCAGTTCGGCCTCGCTTCCTACTGGTCCTGCATCGTACAGGCGAACCCAGCCATCCACGACGCGAACGTGATCTTCGAAGGCCAAGTGCTCTTGCTTCCGGCTAGCTGCAAGCCATAGATTTCCTCGGCTCGCTCCGCATCGGCGGTCCGCCAACTACCCACATGAAAACTCTCCAGTATTTGGAAGGCACCTTCTGTTTTTGGGAGCTAGCTGCCCGGTTTCGCCGTTTATACATCGAGGTAAACCTATAAGACATTGATATAGCTCATTTTTTTGGTGGCTCGCCTGGTCCCATTCTGGCACCGCGATTGCGAAACATTCGGGGCACAGATCAAGCAGTCCAGTTGGTTCTCAATCAGGAGGAAAAGAAATATGGAAGTTGTATTAAGGGGTTTAAGGGGCACCCGTAATCTTTTCATGCGTGTCTTCCTGTTGGTCGTTCTTTCCGCCGCTTTGGCAAGCAATATGTTTGCGCAAACCACGGCCAGCATCAAGGGCACGGTCAGCGATGCGAGTGGCGCGGTCATAGCCGGCGCCAAGATCGTCGTGAAGAATTCGGCCCTTGGCATCGAACGGAACATCGCGAGCAATTCCGAAGGTTATTACGAAGTGCCTGCGCTGCCCCCGGGCAGTTATAGCGTTGAAGTCCAGATGCAGGGATTCCAGCACGCCCTGGCTAAGGAAGTGATTTTGGAAGTGAGCCAGAACGCGGTGCAGAACTTCAGTTTGCAAATCGCAAGCTCAGACGCGATCATCATGGTGGAAAGCACGCAGGCGGCCATCGAATCCACAACGATGAGCGTGGGCCAGGTGATCGACAAGAATGTGGTGCAAGAAATTCCACTGAACGGCCGGCACTTCGTGGACCTGGCGCAACTGGTGCCGGGCACGGTGACGGCTCCCGCGAACGGCTTTCTGACGGCACCGATCCGCGGGCAAGGCGCACTGGCGTTCAACAGCGCCGGTGGCCGCGAGGACGCCATCAACTTCATGGTCAATGGCGTGAACTTGAGCGACATGGTGCAAAACCAGATCACTTTCCAACCCACCATCAACACCATCTCGGAATTCAAGATCGACAACTCCACGTACAGCGCGGAATTTGGCCGGAATTCGGGCTCGATCGTCAACATCGCGACGCGCTCGGGCTCGGAAGAGTTCCACGGAGAGGCGTACGACTATCTCCGCAACAACTATTTTGACGCGCGCAACTTTTTCAATCCCGTCGGGAAGCCCCAGTCGTCCCTAAAGCGCAATCAATTTGGCGGCGATTTCGGCGGCCCCATTAAGAGGGGCAAGACGTATTTCTTCGCCAGCTATGAGGGATTGCGTCATGTTCAGGGGTTGAACACCACCGCAAACGTCTTTTCCGACGCGCAGAGAACCTCGATTCAAGGCGGTAGCAACGCTGTTGCCAAAGCGCTGCTGCCCCTGATTCCCGCATCGAACGGAACGTTTGCCGGTGCTCCGGCCTTTTTCGGGTCGGCCACTGCTCCCGTGAACATCGACCAGACGACGGTGGATATCAATCACAATCTTAGTGCTTCCGATCAGTTGCACGGCTTCTATGCCTATCAACACGATCTGCGTCACGAATCCACCGCCGGCGCCACGATCCCTGGATTTGGGGACACGCGCGAGGGACATCGCCAGGTGTTTACGCTCGGCGAAACGCACGTCTTCAATCCCACGGTGGTCAATGAGGCGCGCATCGGGGTGAATCGAATCCATATCACCTTCGTTCCCAATAATCTGACCGATCCCAATACGGTGGGGCTCGGCAGCGTGCTGGGACCGAATGAGACCTTCTTGCCGAGCCTCCGGATTTTGAGCTTCGGTCTTACCTTCGGATCTGAAACAGGTTTCCCGCAGGGGCGAGGAGACACCACGGTTTATGCCGGTGATACCGTGACCTATCTCCGCGGACGCCACTCCTTCAAGTTTGGCGGGGAATTCCGGGACTTCCGGAACGACAATTTCAACGGCGATCCCGGACGGCTGACGTTCAATACCGACACGGACTTTATTAACGGCGCAGTGCTTTCCTCGGCCAGAACCGTGGGCAACGTCGCGGACAGAATCACACAAAACGCGCTGGACTTTTTCACGCAAGACAGCTTCAAGTTGAGGCCCTCCCTTACGCTGGAACTGGGGCTGCGTTATTCCTGGAACATGACGCCGTCGGAAGCCAAGAACCGTTTCGTGGTCTTCGACCCCACGACTTCGTCGCTGGTGCAAGAAGGAAACGGCTTCAACAATGTTTATGGGCAAAACAACAAGAACTTCCAGCCGCGCGTGGGCTTTGCCTGGGACGTGTTCCGCACCGGCAAGACGGTTCTGCGCGGGGGCTACGGCTACCTGGTAGACCAACCGATCACTGGCTACGTGAATGGCTTGCCCTCGAATCCGCCGTTTGCGACGCCAATCAGCACTTCGAAGACGCAGACTCTCGCGGCATTGGCATCGATTTACAGCAATCCTATTCCATCGAACCTTTCGCCTCTGGCCATTAACCCCAACTTTAAAGATGCCAACGTACAATCCTGGAACCTGAACGTCCAACACGAGATCGCGCGCGATACGGCCATCATGATTGGGTATTTCGGCAGCAAGGGCACGCACCTGGAAGTCGACCGCAATCTCAATCAGCCGACAACTCTGAACAATCTGCTCACCATTCCTTTCCCCAAGTTGTTAGGCACAATTCTTCCTGGCACGACGCTGGCCCCGAACATCCGGCAGTATGATAGTTCGTCCAACTCCAGCTACAACGCGTTGTGGTTCACGGCCAACAAGCGCTTGGCTCACGGAGTGCAATTCAACGCTTCCTACACGTACTCCCATTCGATCGACGACAACTCTCGCAACGCCGAAGGGATCGCGGTGCAGGACAGCAACAATATCCGCGGAGATCGCGGGAGTTCGGACTTTGACGTCCGGCACCGCTTCACCATCAATTCCATCTACAACCTGCCGTTCAAAGGCAACAGGCTGATCGCCGGTTGGGAAGTGGCAACCATCGTGGTGGCCCAATCCGGAAACCCGTTCAACGTAGTGCTGCCCACCGGAGCGATCAATGGAGTGGGGAGTACCGTGCGGCCTACGGTCACGGGGCCGGTGGCTATCACCGGGAACCCGGCCGGCTGGTTTGGAAATGCAGCGGCAGTCTTCCCGCTGTCCAACAGCACCGCGACGGGATTTGGAAATATCGGCCGGAATGCCTTCACAGGACCTGGGTTCACCAACGTTGATCTCTCCGCGGTGAAGAATACAAAACTCACTGAGAGAATAAACCTGCAATTCCGCTTGGACACTTTCGACATCTTCAATCATCCAAACTTCGGACAGCCGGGACCGGGAAGCGGCGCCACGAGCACCGCTCTTACCTTTAAAGGCGGGGTCCCCTCCGCTGCGTTCGGGGCAATCAGCAACACACGCTTCCCAACAGCAGACGCGGGATCATCGCGGCAATTGCAGCTAGCTTTGAAGCTGCAGTTCTGATTGCAGTCTCTAACAGGTAATTCCAAAGAGGGCGGGCTGCGGTCCGCCCTCTTTGCTATTCAGTTGGGTGAAAGAAGCCGCGTGCGCGGTTCCCGTACGATTTTCGGATACAATAGAGATGGATCTGAAGCTAGAACCGCGAGGAACTGGTGATTCACCCGAACGTCTTTCACAACGACACGTTGCTGCCCATCGAGAAAGTTCGCCTCTCTCCCGGGCAGGCCGGTCTTATTTGCGGCTGGGGAATCTTTACCACGCTTCGCATCTCCCGCGGCGAGGCCTTCGCCTACGAGCGCCACTGGCGCCGCCTCGAAAAGGACGCCAACCTCACCCGCCTCCCCATGCCTTACACCGCCGCCAAAGTGCGCGTCCATCTCCACGAAGTCATTCGCGCTAACAAGGTCACTGAAGGTTGCGCGCGCGTCTATCTGGTCTATAACACCGTGGGTTTCTGGCAGAGCGACGAAAAATACCCGCAGGTGGATCTCATCATTTACACCGCCGGTCTTCCCGAACATCGCGAAGTCGTGCGCCTGGCCCTCCGCGAACACGGCCGCCACGCCGCCTCTCCTCTCGCCGGCGTAAAGAGCATTTCCTGGCTCAATAATGTTTGGGCCGTTGCCGAAGCTGCCAAAGATGGCTTTGACGAAGTGGTCATGCTCAACGAGCGCGGCGAAGTGGCCGAATGCACTTCGGCAAATATCTTCGCCGTGAAGAACGAGAAAATTCTCACGCCCCCGCTCAACTCCGGCTGCCTCGAAGGCGTCACCCGCGGCATCCTCATGGAAATCGCGCCGGAAGCCGGCGTTTCCGTCCTTGAGCAGACGCTTCGTCCCGAAGATCTGTACTCCGCCGACGAAGTTTTTATCTCTTCCACGAACCGCAACCTCATCAGCGCCGGCGAAATCGCAGGAAATAAAATTCCATCTCCCGGCCCGGTGTGCGAGCGCCTCAACGATCTTTTCGACGCTTACGTCGCCGAATATGTTTCGCGCCGGCTCGCTTCGGCAGTGAGGTAAGAATATGTGGCCCTTCACCAACGGTTCAGGAATCCCTGTTCAAAATGGCTAGCGACACGAACTTGACTGCACTTCGGGCTACCGCTCCTGCGGACACGGGCGAGAAGACCGTCTTCAAAATTCTTCTCACCATCAGTTTCTGCCATCTCCTGAACGACACGATTCAGTCTTTGATGCCACCGATCTATCCGCTGCTCCAGAAAACATTTCATTTTAATTACTGGCAAATCGGCCGCATCGCTCTCACCTCTCAGTTGACCGCCTCGATTCTCCAGCCTCTCGTAGGGCTCTATACTGACCGCCGCCCGAAGCCTTACTCTCTGGCCGTGGGCATGGGAATCACCATGATTGGTCTGCTGGCCTTCTCCATGGCTCCCACTTACGGGACCATCCTGGCTGCCGCCGCGATGGTGGGCATTGGCTCCGCCGTGTTTCACCCGGAGTCCTCGCGCATCGCGCGCCTGGCCTCCGGCGGACAGCACGGCATGGCGCAATCGCTCTTTCAAGTGGGCGGCAACGCCGGCTCCGCGCTCGGCCCTTTGCTGGCCTGGGCGTTTATCACCGGACAATCGAGCATTGCCTGGTTTTCGCTTTTGGCGCTGTTCGCCATCGTCCTGTTGACCAACATCGGCACCTGGTTCCGCAATCATCCCATGCATCTCCCGAAGCCGCTCACCCTGGATCCCGCGCGTCTCGCGTCCCTGGAGCCTGCTCCCCGGCGCGAGGGCCTGGCCCCTAAAAAGGTGGCCTTCGCTCTGGCCGTTCTTGTGGCTCTCATGTTCTCAAAGTTTTTCTATCTCGCCAGTTTGATGAACTACTACACGTTTTATCTGATGGGCAAGTTTCACCTTACCCTTCAGAATGCGCAGTTGCACCTCTTCCTCTTTCTCGCGGCGGTCGCCGCGGGAACCTTCATCGGCGGCCCGGTGGGCGATAAAATCGGCCGTAAATACGTCATCTGGTGCTCCATCCTGGGCATACTTCCCTTCACCTTGGTGTTGCCATACTCTAGTCTAATGTGGACTAGCATTCTGAGCGTGCTCATTGGATTCACGCTGGCTTCCGCTTTTTCCGCCATCCTCGTTTATGCCCAGGAACTCATGCCGGGAAGAATCGGCATGGTCTCGGGATTATTTTTTGGCTTGGCCTTTGGCTTGGGAGGGATAGGCGCCGCGTTTCTCGGCAAGCTGGCCGACCTCACCTCGATGAATTACGTTTACCACGTTTGTGCGTTCCTGCCCGCCATCGGCATCCTCACGGCCTTTTTGCCCAACCTGGATCCCGCCAAAATCAAGTCGCCCGTGCCCCGCGACTGATCCGCCAACTGGAGGATGCTGGCCTTTCCCGTTCTGAAGCGATGTAGTATTCTAGTAGCACCTAAAAAGGTGCTTTACTTGGAGCGACCAAATGCTGGACATCACGCGTGACATCCAATCGCTGACCACATTCCGCCGCCGCTCCGGCGACTTCATAAAGCAGCTCAAGAAGAGCAAGCGCCCCGTGGTGCTTACTGTGAAAGGAAAGGCCGCGGCCATCGTGCAGGATGCGGAGGCCTATCAGCACCTGCTCGACATTGCTGCTCGCGCCGATGTTGCGGAAGGTATCCGTCAGGGCTTGGCGGACGCGAAAAAAGGAAAGACCCGACCCGCGCAGGAGTTTTTCGACGAGTTTGAAGCCACGCATGGCCTACCTCGTTAATATCACCTCCTGCGCCGAACGCGACCTTGCCCACCTGTACCGGGAAATTAACGCCGAACGCTCCGGGGCCGCCCTGAAATGGTACCGGGCCTCAAGGAGTCCATTCTCAGCCTGCAAGAGCGGCCAAACCGCTGCCCCGTCGCGCGCAAGCGAGACCATCTCAGGCACCTGCTCTACGGCCACAAGCCTTACATCTATCGTGCAATTTTCCGTGTACTCCCGAAACAAAGGCTAGTCGAAGTACTTCACATTCGCCGTGCCGCAAGGCGCAAACTCAAGCCGTCAGATATGCACGGCCGAGCGCACCATGCAGGAGAAGGTGCGCTTCGCCGGTGCCTGGGTCCACCGCCTTACCGCGATAACCTCCAGCGAACGCGGTCCCCACAGCGGCTACCTCTGTTCACAGGTCAGCACTCACAAATCACGGTTACTGCTTCTCGTTATCTCATTATTTCACTGCCTCATCGCTTCCCTAATTCCTGAATTGCCTACTTCCTTACCTCCCTGCCTCCCGGTTTCCTCCAGCGTGCTACAATGCCGCATCGAGTGGCTCATGCCCGAAACGGTACCCCTGGCCGGTGAAGCAGTTCTCGAAGTCGTCTCCCCGGACGGCGCGCGCCGCTTTGCGCGCATCACGCAAACGCCTTTTATGATCGGACGCGGGGTCGAAACCGGCAACCAGTTGCAACTCTCCGACCGCCGCATTTCCCGCAACTGCGCGGCCGTGGTCATCGAAGCCAATCGTTTCTATATCGAGGATCGCGGCCAGCGCCGCGGCCTTTTCGTTAACGGCGAAAGAGTTGATAGCCGCGAGCTGCAGGATGGCGACTCCATCAGCTTCGGACTCGACGACTCCTACGAACTTATCTTCCGCTCCGCCAAGGGTTCGGACGACTCTTCCCTTCCGAACCTCCTCACGCGCATGGAGCACATCACGAGTTCCGAGCCCGTGGGCGGCGGTCTCCGCAAACTCAATCAACTCCTCGAAGCCACTGCTTTGCTCCACTCGCAACTCCCTCTCGACGAAGTTCTCGCGCACATGCTGGACCAGTCGGTCTCGCTCACGGATGCCGACCGCGGCCTGCTCCTCGAAGCCGACCGCTCCGGCGCACTCCAGGTGAAACTCGCGCGGCGAAGCGGCGGGCTTCGTCTTCCTCCCGAAAGCCTCACGCCCAGCCAGACCGCTATTCAACTCGCGCTCAAGCAGCAGTCTCCTGTGATTACCGAGGACCTCGCGCAAGCGGACATGGACCTGCAAGCGGCGGTGAGCATCGTCGCGCAACGCCTGCGTGCCGTCGTGGTGATTCCTCTCTACGCCATCTCCCGCGCCAAAACGCAGGAATCCATGGTCAGCATCAAGCGCGGTGAATTCCTGGGCGTTCTCTATCTGGATTCGCGCCGCCCCGCCGCTTTCTCCAAGCTGGATCGCCAGATTCTCGACGCCCTCGCTTTCGAGGCCGCCAGCATTCTCGATAACGCCCGCCTCGTCGAACGCGAGCGCGAACGCCAGCGCCTCGAGCAGGAGATCAACATCGCCCGCGACATTCAGCAAGGGCTTCTCCCGCGCGATTTCCGCGAATACCCGCATCTCGCCGTCACTGGATTCAATCTCCCCTGCTTGGCGGTTGGAGGAGATTACTTTGATGTCTTCCCGCTGGGCGATGGCCGCACCGCGTTTCTTATCGCGGACGTTTCCGGTAAAGGACTAGGCGCCGCGATTGTGACCACCATGCTTCAGGGCGCGCTCTCCGGGATGACTCTCGGCATCGATCCCGCGCGCGTCTTCTGTCATGTCAACCGCTTCCTTTGCGATCACTCCGAGGTCGGCCGTTACGCCACCGTGTTCTTCGGCATTCTCGATCAGGAAGGCCATCTGGAATTCATCAACGCCGGCCATCCTTCGCCCATTCTCATTCGCCGCGGTGCCGCCGAAGAAGCGTTCACTCAAGGCTCCTATCCTGTCGGCCTCGTTCCCGAGGCCGAATACACCGCCGTTTGCCTCAAGCTCGAGCCTGGCGACACCCTGGTGCTCTTCAGCGACGGCGTCACTGAGGCCATGGATCCCGACGAACAGATGTTCGGCATGGTGCGCCTCAAGGAACTCCTCACAGGCCAGCTCGAATGCCCCCTCGAACAGCTCCAGAAATGTGTCCTCGAAGCCGTTGAAAACTTCGCCCGCGGCGCTCACCAGGCCGACGATCTCACACTTCTCATCGTTCGCTACCGTGCCACCGCCGCCGCCGTCGGTGTCGCCACGGACACCGCTGACGTCCCGTTGTCCGCTTCGTCCTCATCCTCCGCCTCCGCGGCCACTCCCTCCGCGTCGCCGGCGGTCCCTGCTCCCCCCGCGACCGCCGCGTCCAGCTAATTGTCGATGTGATGCGCTCGTCGAAGAATCTTTTTCCGGCCGGCTCTGGAATTCAAAAAAAAGGGCGAATGCCATAACCATCGGCCTTCGCCCCGTTTCGATTTCGCGGATTTTTTTCGGCCCTCGCCGGAAAACCCATTCCATCCTGTTGAGATTTTCCCGCGGCTTCCGCCTTACGCGCCAAGATCCTTGAGATCGTCCTTAGCCTGCTGCTCGGCGTTCTTGGTTGCTCCCTTTGCGTCCGCGCTGGGATTCTGCTCATGAATGGCCTTGTTCAGGCTCTGAGCCTTGTCGCCGACCGATCCCTTGCAACCGGACAGATCAGCGTTGGTCTGCACGCCCGTGACTTTGGCGCGCAGGCAGTTGAACTCCAAACCAAGATTGTGGCTGGCGTGGAGCGCGGCGAGACACTCATTCAGCGCAACGAAAGGCGCGCACGCATCGGTGGCGTTCGATT
>Ga0137415_10005853_pt1 | contig 12159 bp, 12 predicted proteins | sample CZODoug3_1_1_16f_FD_183082 | JGI IMG/M metagenome (GOLD analysis project Ga0137415, IMG submission 183082) | Vadose zone soil fungal communities from Angelo Coast Range Reserve, California, USA - CZODoug3_1_1_16fungal (Hybrid Assembly) | ecosystem: Environmental > Terrestrial > Soil > Vadose...
GCGCGCTCTTAGCTCTGCATGCGCTCGAGGATGCGCCTCAGCTCCGCCCGCTCCGCCTGCGTCAACTGCACCAAGCGCCGCCCGTACGCCTCGTCGAGGATCGCCCGCGCCGCCTCCATGGCCTTTCGTCCTGGTGGCGTCAGGGTCAGCCGAAAACGCCGCAGGTCGTCGCGCTGCATCTCGCGCCGAACGTAACCCGCCGCCTCCATGCGCTTGACCATGAACGTCACCGTTGGCTTCGGCGTCAGGAGCGCGCGCGCCAAATCGGCCGGATTCGGGTGCGCGTCGAGTTGGGCGAGCAGGAAGAACTCCTTCACCTCGAGCCCGAGCGCGCGCGTACGCGGCTCGATCTCGGCGATGACCGACATGATGAGCTCGAAGTTGAGCGTCCACAGCAGGGACGGCGAGGTTTTGCTCATTTCTTCGTCTCCCGTTCTTGACGGCGAAGCCCCCAGGCCTAAAGTAGTTCCACATTGAACTATTCATCATTGAACTGTTCATGGATGAACTAGCACGTCTAGAACCACCTAGCACGTACCACCGGTGCCGACGAAAATTCGGCGTAGGAGAAAACGATGCCTCTCGATCATTACGTCACGCTCGGCCGCTCGGGGTTGCGCGTGAGCCCGTTCTGTCTCGGTGCCATGACCTTCGGAGAAGATCTCGGCTGGGGAAGCAGCGTCAAAGAGTCCGAGGCCATTCTCGATCGCTACATCGAGCTCGGTGGCAACTTCATCGACACGGCCAATCTGTATACCAAAGGTCACTCGGAGAAGATCATCGGCGATCATATCGCCCACGATCGCAACAAGCGTGACCGGCTGGCGATTGCCACAAAATTCAGCGGCAACCTGTACGTGGGCGATCCCAACGGCGGCGGCTCCAACCGGAAATCGATCATCGCCGCATGCGAGCAGTCCCTCCGGCGGCTGCGCACCGATTACATCGATCTCTATTGGCTGCACAACTGGGACAAGCTCACGCCGATCGAGGAGACGATGGCGGCGCTCCACGACCTCGTGCAGTCGGGCAAAGTGCGCTACATCGGTGTTTCCGATACGCCCGCGTGGAAGGTGGCGCAGGCGCAGTTGATGGCGCAGTTCCGCGGCTGGGCGCCGTTCATCGGCTTGCAGATCGAGTATTCACTGCTCGAGCGCACCGTCGAAGGCGAGCTGATTCCGATGGCGCAGGAGCTCGGGCTCGGCGTCACACCTTGGTCGCCGCTCAAGAGCGGGGTCCTGAGCGGCAAGTACACGCGAAAGAACGCAGGCACGGTGCAGCCCGATCGCGGACAGTGGACCTCGCGCCACCTCGGCGACAAGAGCTATGACATCATCGACGCGCTCGAGCGCATCGCCAAGGAGCTCGATACGACCGTCGCGCGTGCGGCGCTGGCCTGGGTGCAGGCGCGGCCCGGCGTGTCGTCGACGATCATCGGTGCGCGCACGTTGGCCCAGCTCGACGACAACCTGAAGGCACTCGAGGTAAAGCTCAGCGCCGAGCAGACGGCCGCGCTCGACGCGCTGACCACGCCGGCGCTGAACTTCCCGGCCGAGCTCCTGAGCTTGGCGCGCTTGATTCACGCGGGCGGTACCACCATCAACGGTGAGCCTTCGCAGCTCCTTCCGTTTGGTCCCACCCAAAAGGGCGATCACTACTGAGCGGAAGGGTCCTTCTTGGGTCGCCTTGCCCCCCATCATTCGGTAATGGAATAGGCCCGGTATTCGAATTCCATATAATCGACCGCCGGCACCGATTCGATGACCACGCGGATGCTCGAATGGTTCGCTGTGAGCGTGCTGGGCAGAAGTACCTCGTCTTCGCGCCATCGGTGGGTGTCGTTGCTCGCGGGCGTGTACCAGTCGGTGGCGAAGTTGCCATTGACGTACAGGTGTGCGAGCTGCCCACCGACACCCTGATCGAGCAGGCGGCGCAGCACGACGCCGCGATTGCTCGGATTGATGGTGAGCGTGAACCGACTCGAACCCTTGTGCGAGCGCCCCGTCGATGTCGACATAACGGTATCGAATTCGCCCTCGAAGGAGGAGGTCAAAGGCCCTTCCCAGCTACGCGAGGCCACGTCGTAGGCATGACCTGATTCACTCGCCGGGTCGCCGATGGTGATGGAATCACTCAATTGGATGCGCGGCGTGGGCTGATAATAATAGTAGGCGAGCGACCAGGCATTGGTCTTGGTCTCGTTGCTCTCCCAGGCGAACGCTCCGTGCTCGCGCGAAAGGTGAATGTGTTTTTGGAACGGAATGGCGTCGGAGACGAAGAATCGAACCATGGCGCGGCCATCGCAAATCGTGTCCCCGTCCGTTTTCGATAGTCCGCCGCAGGTGGCGTCGAGATCTCGTGGATATTGCACCAAGCCGCTCATCGGGAGGCTGAAGGTGCCGTTCGAGAAGTAGTATCCACCGTTGAAGAAGTCTTCGGTGCCCGTTCCGTGAATCGATGGCGTCCGCCGGTCGTCGATGAGCGCACGTTCATCGCCCTCCAGCGAAGGGATGTTGTCCGCGGCCTTCGCCCAGGCAAGCTGCGATTCCACCACACCGACGACCTGCCCCGCCCCCTCGGTATCGAGATAAACCAGGTCCACGCCGTCGGTGCTCGGTTGCGCGACGTTGAACGAAGCGTGGAAGGTCCCCACGTCGTCGAACGGGCCCGCGAAGGGCGCGTGCTCCACATCGTACCAAATGTCGTCGACGCGGGCCGAGCCTCGGTTGACCAATTCGATCTTCGCGTGCGCTTGGAATGGCATGGGAAAGAACAGGTACATGGTGCCATCGGGGTTCATGCCGGCGCCGAGGCCGGCGGAAATCGCGGGGCCGAATTGCCCTTGCGCGAAGAACGAACCGAGCGGCGCATCGACGCTCGGCTGGGAATCGCCATTCCAAGTGATGCGCAACCACAAAGCGTTCAGGGTGGCAGCGTATTGCGAGGGGGACGGATAGTGGAAATGCTCTTCCCCTTGCCACGTTTGTCCTCGAATCGAATACCCGTGCGCGGACTCGGAGCTCGCCGTGCCCACGTCGATCTCGTCCGTCAAGACTTCGGCGCCGTTCAGCCGGCTGTAAATCCAATAAAAGAATTCGGTGTAGTCTTTGGAGCTGCTCTTGAACTGGATTCGAACGGTGACCTTGCTCTTGCCTGCGGTGAACTTCTTTGGAATGGGAAAGAAGTCGTCGCGCCACGAATTCGTCGCATCGCTCCCGCGGTCGGCCCACGTACCCGCGAGCGCGCCGTCGACGTAGACGTCGGCGACTTGATCGGCGACCGCATGATTGAGGCGGCGCTGCAAGACCACGCCCTCGTTGGCGGGATCCACCGCCACGGTGAATCGACTGGACCCAGTGTGGGCACGCCCGGCATCGTCCACGGCCACCGACTGCGAGGGAACGACCCCCGCGATGCTCATCTCGATTCGCGAGATTTGTCGCGGACCGTCGACGTCGAGCAGCGTTTCCGTCCGTCCGGGCTCGAGCGCGATGGTCGCCGACGCTCCCTGCGTATCCGCCGGATTGTCCTTGGGATCGGATCCGGTGCGTTTCCAGAGCGCACGCGCCGCGCTGCTGTCTTCATTGCCGGTGAAGGTGGTCACCGTCGAAGATGAATCCGAAACATGATAGTCGATATTGTAATACATCTCCGAGGTGGTGGCGGTGATGCGAATCGACTTCGAGAACGGGAGCGGCACGTAGCTGGAGGAGCCGCCGCTCGACACCTGGGAATTCGCGACCAGCGGCGAAAGAAAGGGCGATTTCGTGCCGCTGAACAAGTCGCCGAAGGTCATGTCGACGCGCGGCGAGCTCTCGCCGTCGAAGTAAATATGAATGCGCTTCTGCGCGTCCATACCGGTGAACCACATTCGATAGACGCACCCCGGGCCCATGGCGTCCATCAACACGGTCTCGCCGTTGGCATCGGTATAGAGATAATTGCCCGCTCCCGCAAAATCATAATTGCCGCCGGTGCGGTCGAAGCTCGACTCGTGCCGGCTATGCTGCGCAGTATGCAAATATGGGAGGTCGGAAAACGCCGTAAGAGCAGCGAGGCCGACGGCGCCCACCTCCGAGGGAGGCGTGTTCGAGAGACCCGGCGCCGCCGTGACTTCCGCGTCGCGCGCGGGGCCCGCGTCGGGCGCGGCGCCTGCGTCGGGCGTCACCTGCGCATAGGACGGTGCACCTTGGACGACGGGATCTGTCCCGCAGCGCGTGAGAAAGAGCGCCGCGGCGCTTGCCGCAACCAACATGAATCCTTCGCGCATTCCACTGGGCTCCTCGATGGGGCAACGATCATGAGTGCACGCATCGATACCATTGCAATCGCACAAAGTGAACGGCGCGAGATTCGCGACGTCGCGACACTCGGCCGTCGCCCTAGCGGGACTCCGTCCAGCCGACGCGCTGGAAGATCTCTACCAGCGCCGCACTGAGCCCGCGGGCGTAGTCGCCCTTTGGGTCGAGATCCGGGTCGAAAATGGCGACGTCCATCCCGGTGACCAGGCCCGAGGCGAGGAAGTCGGACACGACGTCTTTCAGCTCGGCGTACGAGAGGCCGCCGGGGGAGCGTGAATCGACGGCGGGCATGATCGCGTCATCGAGCACGTCGGCGTCCAGGTGAATCCACACATCGTCGACGCCCTGGGCGCGGAAACGCGTCACGACCTCGCGCGCCGACGCCTTTGCACCTTTGCGCCGGACTTTCTCCAGGTCGAATGTATCCACCTTGGATCTGCCGCGGAAGTCGCGCAAATCGTCCGGATCGCGCGCACCGAAGAGCACCGCGTCCTCTTCGCGCACCAGCGGCTGACGCCCGCCGAAGGACTGCATCGACACAGGACCGTAGCCCGTGGCGAGCGCCAGAGCGATGCCGCCACCGACGGCGGGCGGCGGCCCGAAATCCGTGTGTGCGTCCATGTAGACCAGGCCGCGGTGCGCGTGCGCCGATCCCGCCGACAGCGCGCCCACGAGGATGCTGCAATCGCCGCCTAGGACCAGCGCGAACTCGCCCCGCTTCGTCGTCTCCTCGACGCTCTTAGCGAGCTTCTCCGAGTACGCGCGAATCTGCGCCGCATTGTAAATGCGCGTCTTCGGATCCTGCTCGAACGCATACGACGGCGGGGGCACCGTGCCGCGATCCGCCGCGCCCAGCCGCGCCACGAGCCCCGTGCCGCGAAGCACCTCGGCCAAACGGCGCACCCCCGGCTCGTGCCCCGGCTTCGGCGGACGCAGGCCAAGGTTGAACGGCGCGTCGATTACCCCCACGGGCACCTTCTTCGCCGGCGACGCCGATGGATCCGACGCACTGGTCATGCTGACGGGACTCGGCGATTTGGCGCAGGAAGCCAGAAGGAGCACGGCGAGAACATAACCGGTGATACGCATCATACCGGTTATGAGCCGGACCCCCGCCCCTGTCAATGCCGGCCCTCCCTTCGCGGACGGTCCTTCAGAAGCTTACGTCCGCGCTCGACGCGTGCGGGAGGTCGTGCGTCCGAAATCGTCACGTGGTGACCGAGTTGCTTCGCGCGCATGTGCCGCGTCAGGGCCCCATCGATATGGCACCGCCCAGGCAAAGGTGCGCGCGGTGGTGCAAGCCGGCGCGAGTCACTGCGACAATTCATCTTTGAGGATCTCGAGGAATTCCGCAGTGAGGGGGCTTCCTTGGCTCTTGCGCCATGCGGCGCCGACTTGCCAGCGGGCCATTTCGTCGTCGAGGGCGTGGACCGTGATGCCTTCGAGCGAGGTGTGGACGAGTTGGGACACGGAAATGATGGCCACGCCGAGGCCGGCGGCGACCAGGGCCGGAATGGTCCGGTCTTCGTGGGCCTCCTGGACGACGCGCGGGTGAAAGCCGTATTTGGCACATAGACCCAAGATTTGGTCGTGCAAGCTCACCGAGAGGCTTCGGCGCGGCATGATGAAGGGAGAGTCGCGGAAGAGGGATAGCTCGATCTTCCGTTTGTCGCGCCGTTCTGCTTTCGGAACCACGAGCACCAGGCGATCTTCCAGCACGCGAAGCTGGCGGAATTCCCTTCCGGCGGGCATGCGCACGAATCCGACGTGGAGGCGGCCCGCGCGCAATGCGTCGAGCTGCTGGAGCGTCGACATCTCGCGTAGATCGATCCAGACGTCCGGGCGGCGTTTTCGAAACTTCACGATGACGCGAGGGACCACCGTGATGGTGGAAAATCCGAAGCCGACGGCCAGGCGGCCCGTCTCCCCGCGCGCGGTGCGGCGCCCGATTTCCGTGACCCGGTCGGCGTGGCGGAGTAGGTCGCGCGCTTCATCGAGGAAGATGCGCCCGACCTCCGTGAGCTGCGCGCCATGGCGCCCGCGATCGAACAAGGGCGCGCCGAGGTCTTCTTCCAATTGGCGTATCTGATTGCTCAGCGCCGGCTGACTCAGATTCAACGACTGCGCCGCCACGCCGAAGTGCAGCCGCTCGGCCAGGACGACGAAGGAGCGCAGCCGCTCGAATTTCATAACGTAAATCTATCACCATCGTTCATTTATTTCATTGGACAAATCGATGAGCGAGCCGTTTATTTCATGACGATGGAAGGGGATTTCGGAGGAAAACGAGAATGCGAATCGCAATCGACATGGACGAAGTACTGGCCGATACGATGGCCGTCCAATTGAAATGGCTGAACGACCAATATGGTCATCGGCTGACGCCGGAGACGGTGCGTGGCGGCGACCTCTACGATTTCATTCCACCACGGCAGGGGAGCCACCTCATGGAGGTGCTCCGGCAGGGCGACTTTTTCGCGGACCTACCGCTCATGGATCACAGCCAGACCGTCTTGGAGAGGCTCGCGGAAAAGCACGAGATCTTCATTGCGACGGCGGCCATGGAATTCCCCGGTTCGTTCGGCCCCAAATTTCGATGGCTCGCGCGGCACTTCCCGTTCATCGACTCGAGCCGCATCGTCTTCTGCGGCGACAAAGGCATCCTCTCGGCCGACGTCTTGATCGACGACACCCCGCGGAACCTCGCGCGCTTCGAGGGCCACGGCGTCTTGTTCACCGCACCGCACAATGTGAATGTCACGGAGTACGCGCGCGTATCCGGCTGGCACGATATCGACGCGATGTTCGCCTGATTCGCCGCGCCCTGATTTAGTTCGCCAATCGGGTGCGAAATACCGGATTGAGCTGCCGCACCGTCGACAACGGCGCGTGCTCGCCGCCATAGGCGTGGCCGGGGTAGAGGACGATTTCATCGGGGAGGCGCGCGAGGCGTTGCTGCAAGGTGCGGCGCATCTCCTCGGGATCGCCACCCGGGAGATCGACCCGGCCGCAGCCTTGTAGGAACAGCGTATCGCCGGAGACCAGCGCGTCGCCCACGCGGAAGCACTGCGAGCCTGGCGTGTGGCCGGGCGTGTGAAGCAGTTCGACCTCGATGTCGCCGACCTGCACGCGATCGTTGCCCTCGTGGGACACGAGATCCGTGACGGAGAGGCTCGTCACCTTGCGCACGCCGTCGGCCTCGAGCTTGTGGACATGCACGGGGCACGGCGCCACCTCGAGCAGGCGCGGGAGGCCTTCGATGCCGTGACCGAAGAGCGAGCCGCCGACGTGATCCGGGTGGTAATGCGTCACCAATGCGCCGGTGATTTTCACGCCGTCCTCGCCGGCGCACGCCGCGATGCCATCGATGTCCCACGCGGGGTCGACCACCAGGCAAACGCCTTTTTGGCGGTCGCCGACGAGGTAAACGAAGTTTTGCATCTGCGTGCCGGCGACGTTCCCTCGCCCGATATCGCGGCCGACCAGCAATTGGCGTAAATAGTAGGACATGGCCATGCTTTCCGTAGCACGGATGCACTTCCGCCGCCCAGGAGGAAGAGTCCGTTCCCGCGCGGCGTAGCGCGAGCATGCCTCGACGTCGCCATTGCCGGATGATAGCGCCATGCTGCGTTTCTTGGCGGGCCGAGAGGCAAACGAGGCCCGCGAAAAAAAATCATCCCCCGTGTCGATCTCGCGGACCCTCATTCGACGCGGCTATAGAGCAACGCAACAAGGAGATACGACAATGCGATTCATGATCCTGGTCCCCGGCGACAAACTTTCCGAATCGGGCGTTCTTCCGGACGAAAAAATTCTGAAGGAAATGGGAGACTTCAACGAGCAGCTCGTCAAAGCCGGCGTGATGCTGGCGGGCGAAGGGCTCCAGCCGACCTCGAAGGGCGCACGGATCCGCTTCGGCGCCGATCGAAAGACCTCGGTGACCGATGGCCCCTTCGCGGAGGCGAAGGAGCTCGTTGCAGGCTTCTGGATCATCCAAACCAAGTCGAAGGAGGAAGCGATCGAATGGATGCGCCGTGCGCCCTTCGGCGAAGGCGTCGTCCTCGAGCTTCGGCAGGTGTTCGAGACCGACGATTTCGCGCAGGTCGATCCGACCGGCGAAATCCGCGCGCAAGAGCACCGGCTGCGCGCCGAGAGCGCTGCGAAGAAATAGTCACTTGCGAGAGGTCGCACGCCGAAAGCGGCGGCGAGCCGGCGGACGTGGTTCTCCAGCTCGGCGGGGTGCTCGATGTAAAGTCGACACCCCACCTTTGTCGCGACGTCGCGACAAACCGAGCCGCCCATCGTTTGACTTCCAACGCCCGGTCCGCTCGCATCGGGTCATGAGCCGAATTGGACCTGTCGTTTTCGTTCTCGCCTTCGCGTCGGCGTGCTCCTCCTCCTCCGATAAACCGGATTCTCCCCATGGGGAGATCTTCGCGACCCACGCCGTCCAAGGGCTCGGGAGCATGGTGAGCGACGGCAATGCCATTTACTTCGGCAGCGGCGGAGCGCTGACCAAGGTCGCGTTTTCCGACAAGACGGTGACCACCTTGGCGGAGTTCCACGACAACGAAGGCCCGTGGGGCTCTTCGAGTGTCGCGGTCGATGAAAAGCAGGTCTACTTTTGCGCGAGCACGAGCGGATACGTCGTCGGGCGCATCGCGAAGGGAGGGGGGCAGGTCGAGACGGTGCTCGCTCCGCCGGAGCCCGGGTTCATCGCGGCCAGCGTGACCGTCGACGAGCAAGCCGTTTATGTCGCCCACCAAAATGGGGATGGCTCGGGTGACGTTTTTCGATTCGACACGGCGACTCTCGAGCCCACCATCTGGCCCTCGCCATCTGTCCCCGTCGCGAGCCTCGCTGACGCGCATGCATTCTACTGGGGAGATGCCGGCGGGGTGTTGCACAAGCATTCCAAGGTGGACGGCACCGAGACCATCGCTCAAACGGCGCGGAGCGGCTACCCGCTGTATCTGGCCCAAGACGCCGCGTACCTCTACGCGTACGACCCGTCTCTGGGCCTGCGACGTATCGCGAAGGACACGGGGACGACGAGCGCGATCGCCGTGGATCAAGGCAACAATCTCAGCGAGGCCAGGGAGCTCGCCGTCGACGAGACGTACGTTTACTGGTCGACGGTGTCCGAAAAAGTCTTTCGCGTTCCCATCGCAGGCGGTGCGGTGGAGCGGCTCGCCGAGCCCGCCCAGCCGGTCCCGTTCGAGAAGGAGGGGCTCGGCGGATACGGACTCGTGATCCACGAAGGATACATCTATTGGTACGCATACTCGGAAGGCGCGATTCGCCGGGTGGCGCGATAAAAGAGACCTGGCGGTGCGCGACCGGATCTACGGCGCGAGCTCGAGCCGCATCGCATTCGCAGAATCATGGATTGCAAATGCAAATCGCCGCATTATCGAGGAAGCATGGTGTCACGCGCGCTTCGTGTGGACCGCCCCGGGCGTACCGTTCTCCAGGAGCGACAATACGAGCTTGGACGGCACCGGATTCGAGGCATAGCTCTTCTCGGACCGCGGCGCCGTCTCCATGAACTCGATGACGCTCTGATGGAAGGCCCGCACCGCCTTCGCGGCGGCCCCGGCGTCCCGTCGCGCCAGGGATTCGACGATGCCCAGCCGCTCGGGGTTCAGCAAAGCGATCCTCTTCCAATTCTCGGGCACTCCGCCAAACAACTCCACTGAAATCTCGACCTGCACGTCGATGAAGAACTTGCACAGAGAGATAAGCAGCGGATTGTGCGACGCCGCCACGAGCAGCCCGGGGAAGTTCTTGATGTCGGCGACCGCTTTGTCTTCGCTGACGAAGACTGCGAGCTCTCCCACCGCGTTCCTGAGCGCGACGACCTCTTCATCCGAGATGCGGTGCACGGCCAACTCGACCGCATGGGCCATCAGGGCGTCCAACACGCCGAGTACGTCGGAGGTGCCTACGTTCTCGAGCTGGAGAACGGACGCGAGCGACATCGCAATCAAGGTGTCGCTGCGGGTCGAGACGAAGCAGCCGCGCCCGTGTCGCGCGGAAACGAGGCCTACCGCTGTGAGCGCGCGGATGGCCTCGCGAATGGTTGGACCGCTGACGCCGTACTGGATAGCGAGATCCCGTTCGGCGGGCAGCCTTGCACCGTGCGGGAGCTTCCCGTCGAAGATCTGGCTTCGCAGATCGTCGAAGATCTGATCGGCGACGCGGCCTCGTAAAATTTTTCCGTTCATCTCCGCTCCGCGCTCATGACATCTGGCCTCTCTTGGAGTCTCGGGCAGACAATTCTGCCGTCCAGCCATGACACGGGTGCAGTGCCCCGCCCCGTTTACGAGCAACCATGACACTAGGTGACCTTGTGTCAAGGATTCTTTTGCCAGCCGCGCCACTCCCATGTCCCTCTCGAAGGACGAAGTATGTTTCTTCGACATCGAGTGCACCCGAGGAATTCGCTCGCCTCTTTCGCGCGACCGCAAGAACTCCATGCGCACCCGATCGGCGAGAGATTGCGTTGCCGGAGGCCATGCGACCAATGCATAATGTCGATATCAATTATGCGTTTGACGCAATTACGCCAGGCTGACTTGAATCTACTCGTCGTGTTCGCCGTGTTGGCGGAGGAGCGCAGCGTCTCGCGCTCGGCGGCGCGCTTGTCGCTGAGCCAACCGGCGGTGAGCCGCTCCCTCCAGCGTCTGCGCGACACATTCCACGACGACCTTCTCATCCGGACGGCCCAAGGCTACGAGCCCACACCCAAGGGCCAGCGCCTGCTTTCGGAGCTCTCGGCCATCCTACCGCGGCTCGATCGCATGCTCGCCGGGGCCGACTTCGATCCATCGGAGGAGAGCGCGACCTTTCGCATCGCTGGAACGGACAACGCGGCGCACGTCATCTGCCCCGCCCTCTGCCGCAACGTGCTCCCGCACGCAAAGCGCGTCACATTCCAGTTTCTCGCATGGCACGACGGCTCGCTCGAGGACATCGAGCACGGCCGCCTCGATCTGGCCTTCAACGCCGACGACGGCCACGCACCCGAGCGGCTTCACCGAGAGGTCCTCTTTCAGGACGAATTCGCCTGCGTGGTCGCAAAAGAGAGCCGCTATCGCAAAAGGCTCACCCTGCACCAATATGCCAACGGATTGCATGTCGGTGTCGGCATCCTGGGCGGGCGTCAAACCATTCCCGAGCAGCGCCTCCTGGCCCTCGGCTACCGGCGCATGTGCGTCCTCGAGGTCCCGTATTTCTCCGCGGCCATCCGCTGCGTCCCCGGCACCGAGTTGATTGCCACGGTGCCGAGGCGGCTGATTCACGCCGAGCGCCACAATCCGTCCATCAAGGTCCTCGAGCCCCCTCCCGAGCTCACGGGTTTTCGCTATTTGATGATCTGGCACCCACGCATCCACACGGACGCCGCGCACACATGGCTGCGCTCCACCGTCCGCGAAGCGTGCAAATCGCTGTAGTCTGATCCTTGGGTGCGCTGAACCCCCACTTGGGGGCGACCGCTGCCCCGCGCGAAAAACGCGTTTGACTGAAATTGATGACAAGCGACGACAGTCGCTACGTCGCGAATATCTTTCGGCGACGAGGATGCGGGGCCGCGCTGTTGGTGTTAGCCTCTCGATCGCGATGTCCGATACCCGATCCGCAGAGCGCCGCTTCACCACCATGCTTGGTCGCATTTTCTCCGACGGCGTCGTCACCGACGAAGAACGTACCGAGCTTTGGACCTCGGTGGCGACCGGTGGATTGGACGCCAAACGCGTCGATAGCCTTTTGGTCGGCTTCTTGAGGGAAACCTTCTCCCAATTCGCCGCCGACGGCGTCATCACGGACGAGGAGCGGGCCAAGCTGCGCGTGATGG
>Ga0137415_10005854_pt1 | contig 12159 bp, 6 predicted proteins | sample CZODoug3_1_1_16f_FD_183082 | JGI IMG/M metagenome (GOLD analysis project Ga0137415, IMG submission 183082) | Vadose zone soil fungal communities from Angelo Coast Range Reserve, California, USA - CZODoug3_1_1_16fungal (Hybrid Assembly) | ecosystem: Environmental > Terrestrial > Soil > Vadose...
GAGCGTCAACGCATCGAGACTCTTGCTGCCGCCGAAAAAACTCGCCTTACGATGGAAGCCGAGGGCCGCGCTTCTGCAATTCGCACGCAAGGCGAAGCCGAAGCCGCAGTCATCTTCCAGAAGGGCGAAGCCGAAGCCAAGGCAATGAATGTGAAGGCCGAAGCTTACCAGGAATGGAGCCAGGCCGCGGTCGTCGACCGGCTTATCACAAACATGCCCGAAGTGGTGCGTGCGATGGCTGAGCCTTTGTCAAAGATCGACAGAGTCACCATTGTCTCTACCGGCAACGATGGCGCGGCAGGTGCAAGCAAGCTCACTGGCGACATGGCAAAGATCGCGGCGCAGGTGCCAGCATTATTTGAAGCGCTCTCCGGCATGGATATTCGCGAGCTTATGTCGAATGTGAAGACCATGCGTTCGCGGCCGAACGGCAGCCCGACGGTCGATGGGAAATAACACTATCGGGCGGAGGGTTTCAGCTCTCCGCCCGCAATCACTTTCATAAAAGGAGAAATATCATGGCACTCCTGGAACGTGTAGGAACATTGCTAAGAGCAAACCTGAACGATCTGATCGAGAAAGCAGAAGACCCGGAAAAACTGCTTAAGCAACTCGTCCTCGACATGGAGAACCAGCTTCTTCAGGTAAAGACGCAAGTCGCGATCGCCATTGCAGATGAGCATCTTCTCAACAAGAAATGCAAAGAGCACGAAGAATCGGCAGCAGAATGGCAGCGCAAAGCCGAACTTGCCGTCAAGAAAGCAAATGACAATTTAGCTCGTGCCGCACTGGAGCGTTCACTCAGCCATAAGCAAATGGCCGCTGGCTTCGCGCAACAGCGTGAAGATCAGAAGACCGAAGCCGAGACGCTAAAAAACGCACTACGCAAGCTCGAGCAGAAATTGACCGAGACACGCTCACGCTGCGAAATGCTAATAGCGCAGCACCGGCGCGCTCGCATCGTGGGCAAAGCGCAACAGGCACGGCAGAAGATCGACAACAAGGGCCGCTCCGTGGACATGCACAGCTTGCGGACACGCATAGCAGGAAGCGAGGCCAACAATGCAGCGCATAAAGAACTATTCGAAGATGATTCCCTCGAGGACCGCTTTGCCATACTAGAACGCGAAGAACAGATCGAAGTACTGCTCCGCGAACTAAAAAGTCAACATGCTGAGCATGCTTAATGAAGAGGCACGCATTGCCGTGGTAGCTTGATGAGTTGTCCCCGGAGCAGGATTTCGCATGCACGAACATTTTGGATTTGACCTTCAAGCTGCCGCTCGGCAATCGATGGCTGAGCATGGTTTTCAAATAGAAGCTTCACAAGAGATTGCCGAACAACTCGAGCAGTTGAAGAACCATCCGCCACAGGTCAGCGGACAGGCTCGGGATCTTCGCCATCTGCTCTGGTCTTCGATCGATAACGACACATCTCGCGATCTGGACCAGATCGAATACGCCGAGCGCTTGAACGATGGACAGTATCGCGTGCTGATCGGCATTGCTGACGTGGACGTTTATGTACCGAAAGGCTCGGCAATCGATCTGCACGCAATGCAGCAGACCACAACCGTCTACACCGGCGTGATGAACTTCTCCATGCTGCCCGAGGAGCTTTCGACAGGGCTTACTTCCCTGCTCGAAGGGCAGGATCGCGCCGCAGTCATATATGAATTTACCGTGGATCCGCAGTCTACTATTGCATCGAGCGATATCTACCCGGCAATCGTGAACAACAAAGCACAGCTTGCTTATCACGCTGTTGGAGCATGGCTTGCCGGGCAAGTCGAGGCTCCGGAAAAAGTCGCCGCGTCAGCCGAGTTGCAGAATCAGCTTCATCTCCAAAATGAAGTTGCCCAGAGACTTCGCAAAGAACGATATGAACATGGCGCGTTGAATATCGAGACGATCGAAACTCATCCCATCATGCTGAAGGGCGAGATCATCGACATCGAGGCGCATCAGAAAAACCTGGCAACGGAGCTAATCGAAGATTTCATGATCGCTGCCAATGGTGTCGTCGCTCGCACGCTGGAAAAGAATCGTTTCTCTTCCATTCGCCGCGTCGTGAAGACGCCTAAGCGATGGGATCGTATCGTGGAGTTGGCATCGCAATGGGGTGCTAAGCTTCCTGGCACGCCTGATTCGAAAGCGCTAAACGATTTCCTCTGCGAGCGAAAAGCTGCCGACCCCGATCACTTCGCAGACCTGTCGCTTGCCGTAGTAAAACTCCTCGGCCCTGGTGAATATGTTCTCGAGCGTCCAGACGACCCGCCACAAGGCCACTTCGGTCTTGCCGTACAGGACTACACACACTCGACAGCGCCGAATCGCCGTTATGCCGATTTAGTCACGCAAAGGCTTCTGAAAGCCATGCTCGCGAACAAGCCTTCTCCCTATTCCGATAACGAGCTTGCTGCAATCGCCGCCACCTGCACCAGGATGGAAGACGCCGAGCGCAAAGTGGAGCGCGAGATGCAGAAACGCATCGCCGCTGTTGCTATGAGCAACCGCATCGGGCAAGTCTTCCAATCCATCGTCACCGGAGTCAACCAGCACGGCAGCTTCGTGCGCACCATTTCTCCCCATGTCGACGGCATGCTTGTTCATGGACAGCAAGGCGTGGACGTGGGCGACAAAATCAGAGTCAAGCTCGTTCGAACCGACCCGGCACAAGGCTACATCGACTTCGTGCGGGTGTAATCTCGCGGTATGCGATCCAGCCTTGCAACCCTGGTCGACGACTTTCGCCGTCATGGCAGGCAGACTGCACTTGTTGTGTACCAGGGCAACCGCAGAATGGCATCAACCTACGCGGAGCTAGCTGAGCTGTCGGATCGCTTTGCCGCAGAACTTATCAAACGCGACATACATATTGGAGATCGCGTTGTTCTTTGGGGACAGAACGGGCCCGAGTGGATGGCGGCCTTCTTCGGTTGCATCCAACGCGGTGTCATCGCTGTACCTCTTGACGCTACAGGCAGCCTCGATTTTACGAAACGCGTCATCGTTGATACGCAACCAAGCATGATCGTTGGGGATGCGTTGTTACTTGATTCGCTCGATGACACACGACTCAGGCTGCGTTTTGATCAATTTGCATCTACCTTGCCCACAAATTCTCCTGCTGATCTCCGCGAGCCAAACCTCACACTCGATACGCAGCTGCAAATCCTCTTCACATCAGGCACGACAGCGGAACCCAAAGGCATCGTTCATACGCATCGCAACATACTCGCCAGCCTTGCACCCATCGAACAGGAGATGCAGAAGTACCTGACGCATGAACGCTTCGTACACCCACTGCGATTCCTTCACACGCTGCCCTTAAGCCACGTGTTCGGACAATTCATGGGCTTGTGGATTCCACCGCTGCTGGCCGCAGAGGTACATTTCGAAACGCGATTGCAGGCACAGCGCTTGATTGAGACGATACGGCGAGAACGCATATCAGTTCTCGTAGCTGTTCCACGAGCGCTTGATTTGTTCCGTGCTCATCTAATGGCACGGCATCCAAACCTGCCAGATGAGATCAACGCAGCAAAGAATAGTCGCGTTTGGGCACGATGGTGGCGCTTCCGCAAAATACATCACAGCTTCGGCTACAAATTCTGGGCATTTGTATGCGGCGGAGCTTCGCTCTCTCTCGAATTGGAAAGCTTCTGGAACACGCTAGGATTCGCTCTCATTCAGGGCTACGGCATGACGGAGACCTCAGCGCTCATCACACTCAATCACCCATTCAAGATCGGCAAAGGAACCATCGGCAAAGTGCTTCCTGGACGCGATGTCCAGATCTCCGAAGACGGCGAGATTTTGATACGTGGCGACATGGTATCAACGGCAATATGGCAGAAAGGAGCTATGCAGAAAAGCGAATCTCCATGGCTAGCCACAGGCGATCTCGCACGTCGTGACGATGGAGGACAGCTGCATTTTCTCGGGCGCAAGAGTCAGGTGATCGTCACAGCATCGGGCCTCAACATTCATCCTGAGGATGTAGAAGCTGCTTTGAACAAGCAACCAGGAGTTGAAGCCGCTGCCGTAGTGCCTCTTTTGACTTCGAGCGGAACGGAACCAGCCGCAGTCCTTCTCTTTCGCGGATCGCGTGATGAAGCCCAGCAAGCGATCATTGACGCCAATGCACAACTCGCAGAATTTCAGAGAGTGCGTCAATGGCGCATCTGGCCAGACTTGGATTTTCCGCGCACATCGACCGGAAAGATTCAGCGAAGAAAAATAACCGAATGGGTAAATGCCCAGCAGAATGCAAGTGCCATTGGCACGACTGACGATTCTCTTCTTGCGCTCGTCCTTTCGATCACAAACGCGAGAGTAAAACACTCTGGCAATGATCTTCGTCTCGAAGAAGACCTGGGGCTGGACAGCCTGGGGCGCGCACAGTTGCAAGGCGAACTGGAACAGCGCCTGGGAATCACCTTGAACGACGCCTCGTTCGAGCACATATCCACGCTGGGCGATCTGCGCAAACAGCTCGGCATGGACACAACTGATCGATCGATCGAGGCACCAACTACACAAAATGCTATTACCGAAACCATGCAACGGCGAGACATCTATCCTAAATGGCCCTGGTCATGGCCAATACGTTTTACGCGAATCCTCTTCACCGAACTCATCATGCAGCCACTCGTGTGGTTGCTGGCTACACCACAGGTAGAATGCGAGACAGCACTGACACAGAACAAGCCAATACTCATCATCGCCAATCACGTCAGCACATACGATGTGCCACTCGTGCTCTATGCACTGCCGGGCAGACTACGCCGGCGCATTGCTCCAGCCATGGCCGCGGACATGCTGCATGACTGGCGTAACATGCGCAATCTGGGACCGCGGTTTTTGAATTTTCTCGGACCAGTCGCCTATCTGCTCATCACCGCTCTCTTCAATGCGTTCCCCCTGCCGCGAACGGCTGGCTTCCGTCGAAGCTTCCAGCACGCGGGCGAAGCGCTCGATCATGAATACAACGTGCTCGTCTTCCCTGAGGGGCATCGCTCTGCCGAAGGCCTGCAACGTTTTCGTCCTGGTATTGGGATTCTGGTACGTGAATCAAACGCAGCAGTACTACCCGTAGCACTCTCTGGCCTGGCAGAGATGAAGCAAGGCCGAAAACGATGGTTCCGCTCAGGAGCATTAACAGTGCGCGTAGGTACTCCAATAAGCTTTGGACCGGACACGAGTCTGGAAGAGATTACCGAGCAATTGCATCATGAGGTTTCCAGGCTGCTCAGTTAGCGGGCAACTTTCCTAGCCACAGCTCAATGCCTCCGGTAAAAGCACGCCCAGGCATCGGAACATTCAATACCTCTTGATAAGCAGTATTGGTCAGGTTCGTCATTTGCAGATAAGGATGAACGCGCCCGCGAGCTCTTGCCAACGAAATATCCCATACCGCATAGGGATCTTTCTGATAGCGCTCGGTTACACCAAGCCGCGTGTGCAACATATATCCGGGATAGAAACGCGATATCCACTCCGCCGATGCGTTGTTCACCGGATAGTTGAAGACATATTCCGATTCATATCCATGCAGAGCGTGTTGCGCTCCCGATAGAGCAGTCCAACCAAATTTGATCTGTTGGCTCGAAGCAGGCTGCCAGATCATGCTGCCTTCAATGCCGGTAAAACGCAGGCCGCTGAGGTTTGTCGCCTGCCAAAGATCGTTCTCACTCGCGCGCAGATAGTCGATGGCATCATGTTGCCTCGAATAAAATACTGTCGATGTCACATAGACCTTGCGGCTTGCAAACCAGTCTGCCCCTACTTCAAAATTCCATGCCGACTCCGACTTCAGATGAGGATTGCCAATCGTAGAAGGATCGCTGTAGTACAGGTCCAAATACGTCGGCATGCGAAACCCATAGCCGAGCGAGCCACGCAACTTCACCTTCTGTGTGATGAAATATCCCGCGGCCAGCATTGGGCTCGTCACCTTTTCACCGCCTCCGATAATCTCCTCGCGAAGTCCAGCTGACATGCTGATTCGTTGGCTGGGCCGTAGGTCTATATCCAGGTATCCTGCACCCCAATTGCGCGCATGACGTCCCAGGTTATTGCTATAAATGGAGTCTCCATCACCCTCAAGCCCATAGAAGAGAGAAGTTTTGTTGCCGATCGTCTCTTTACGACGCACAACTCCCTGCCAACTTTGATCGATGTGATTGTTGGCGTACACCGCAGGAGCGCTGCGCAGCAGAATGAAGTTGTCTGCATGACGGCGATACCCAAAAGCCGCGCTGGCCTTTGTACCTAACTCTTGTTGCATAGATGCGAACCAGCCCTTGGTGCGCTCCCACGAGTCGTAATTGCCATAAAACTGATTCGCGCCAAAAGCCCGGTCATTTCCAGCTAGCAAAATATCTGTCACGCCTACCGCTGATGTATAGCGGCTCTCCGAACTTCCGCTTTCATTCCGATAGTCGCGATCCACCATGAAGCCGGTCGAGAAATTCCGCTCGCCAGCAAGCATTTCAGTCCATCTTCGACCAGATAGCGTTCCAATGACCAGCTGATCGTTTGCGCCAAAGCTTCCTGCTCCACTCCGCAGCCGCAATGTGTTTCCTGACGGAACAGCAGTCAGGAAATCGACGACACCCCCAATAGCATCCGAGCCATAAAGAGTCGACCCAGCACCATGCAAAACATTGATCGCGCGCATCGCAGCAAGCGGAACGGGAAGATCGAGGTTGTTGTGTGATGTCTCCGCATCGTTGATGCGGAGGCCATTCAGCAATACCAACGTTTGCTCAAACGACGTTCCACGAATGGAAATATCAGCCTGAGCACCGCCAGCACCTCGTTGCGCAATGAACGTCGAGGTATCTGTTCGCAGATAATCTTCAACCGTTTCGAAGGCGAAGCGCGTTTGCTCCGTGTCCATGACGACGACCGAGCGATTGGACTCCCCCACCGTCACCGGCTCAGGGCTTCCCACGACTACGACTGTCGTCGACAGTGGTGCGATCTGTGCCAGCGAGGCACTGCTCCACGCAGCAAGGCAAAACATCCAGATATAAGCTTTCATGATTCAATCAACGACGTGCGTCCTTTTGATTGCAACCAGAGTATCGCTCGCAAAACATAGCGCAACAATGATTTGATATTGTGCTTGATAGTTGAATCATTCAATAATTCCAACTATGCGTATTCATGCATTTCTTCATGAAAGCCCCATGTTTGCGATCAACCGGGCGGCGCGGCGATTCGAGTCGCTGACCGCGCAAGTGCTTGCGGCCGATCATCTGAACTTTCTGGAAGGACTTGTCCTGACAGCAGTATTTTTTGAGGCTCCCAAACCGGTAAAACCCTCGGAGCTGGCAGACACCTTTGGCACAACACGCGGAAATATCAGCCACTGCATCTCATCTCTGGAAGCAAAGAGTCTTTTGCAACGAAAGATCGATCCCACCGATGCGCGCGCCTACCAGCTCACACTCAAGCCGCATGGAAAGAAGTGCGTTCTGCGCGTCATTAGCGCCTTTGACAAATTGCAGAAAGAGTTTGAGCGGGAAGTCGGGAAGGCAGCCCTAAGCGACACACTCAAAACTATTCGGAAGCTCGAAGCACTGTTTAAGGCTGATTAGAGCAGCCCGAAATTTCCCTTTTGCTTGCCCCTCTCACTTCGGCAGATGCTTCAGATACATGGGTTACTTTAGTACATTGCACCTTCGTTCACCATGTTTATTGCGTTCTTGTTACAACTTGTTAGCAAATACTGCATTTTTACCGTGCTTTCTGGTCTCCTGGTCCTTGGAGCTATCTTCCTATAAGGAAGCGGGGCATCCTGCCAGGTATTTTTACTGGATAACGATTATCTCGCATTGATAGTGATTATTTTGCATAGATTTGGATACGGATGTTGACGCGAAGCCCGATGAGACGTATCGACAAGCTATGGTGGTGTAAGCGGCTGGCTGTCATACCTCTTTTCCTTGCTATCTGGGCACGCGCTCAAAATCCTTCCGGCTCGCTTGCTGGCACGGTGACCGATCCATCAGGTGCTCTGGTTCGCGGAGCCGAAATCACGTTGAGTTCCACCATCGAGCCGGACAGGTTCGCGACAACCGACTCCTTCGGTGTCTTCCGGTTTACCAACCTGAATCCCGGCATATACAGCCTTACGGTGACAGCCGCCGGATTTGCAAAACAGCAACGCGCGAGCATACATATCTCCGGCGGTCAGACCGCTCATCTGAACGTGCCTCTCAAAATTGAAGTCCAGCGGCAACAGATCGATGTGGGTGATGAGGACATTATCGACTCCAGCCCAACACATAGCGCGGGCGCAGTGATCCTAAAGAATAGAGACTTGGCAACGCTCTCAACCGATCCACAACAACTTCAGCTCGAACTAAGAGCGCTTGCCGGCGGCGACACACAGTTCTTCGTAGATGGATTCACCGGAGGCAAGCTGCCGCCAAAATCGGCGATCCGCGAAATCCGCATCAATGAGAATCCATACTCTACCGAGTACGACACCATCGGCTACGGGCGTGTAGAGATTTTCACCAAGCCAGGCACGGACAAGCTGCACGGCGAGATATACATGCTGGGATCTGACTCCAACTTCAATTCACGCAACCCATTCGTGCAGGAGCAGCCGCCTTATAACTCGTTCTATGCTGAAGGGACTCTCACCGGACCGATCACGAAGACTACATCCCTTTCCTTCGCCGGAGAACAGCAAAACTACAATAGCCAGTCTTTTGTAAATGCCGTAACCTCGCTCGACGGCACTCGCTATCAGCAAGCAGTCGCCAGTCCAATTAGAGGAACAGAGATCACACCCCGACTCGATATCCAGGCGAATAAGATTCACACCCTTAGCCTGCGCTATCAGTACAGCCGCCTGGCTCAGGACAATCTGCTATCGTCACAATTTTTATTGCCGTCGCAGGCCGTCGATACGCTTACCGCGCAGCATATCTTTCAGTTCAGCGATACGCAAACATTCGGCGCGAAGATGGTCAACGAGATCCGCTTCCAATATCTGCGCAACGAGAACGATCAGCTTGCCCACGATCACTCACCAGCCGTTGTCGTTGAAGGCGCGTTTACAGGAGGCGGCAACACGATTGGGACCACGCGCGAGCATCAGGATACCTACGAGTTCCAGGACAACGCCTCCATCGAAACCGGAAATCACTTCCTGCACTTCGGTGGACGCTATCGCGCGATACGCGCGGCTACTTCATCCATGGCAGGCTTCAATGGGCAATTCATCTTTTCATCACTTGAGGACTATACTGCCGGCCAGTCCGGCCAGTTCAGCATGACCCTTGGAACACCAAAGGTCTCGGTTCTAGTCCAGGATGCAGGGCTCTATGTCGAAGACGACTGGAAGTTCCGCCCCGACATGACTCTCAGCTACGGGATGCGCTATGAGGGACAGACTGGCATTGGCGATCATGCCGACTTTGCGCCGCGTTTTTCCTACTCATGGGCCATTGGTGAAACAAAGGATAAAGCTCCCAAGGCCGTCATTCGCGCGGGAACGGGCATCTTCTATGCCCGATTCACCCCCGATTTGTCTCTTAGAGCAAGGCGGCTCGATGGCATTCTGCAGCGAGGATATGTCATCGAAAACCCGGACTTTTATCCCGAGATTCCAAACGAAGATGAGCTACAAAAGATCGTGCTTCCGACCGTGTATCGCATCAGCCCATTGATACATGCGCCCTATCTTGTGCAGTCGGGGATCAGCATTGAGAAGACATTCTTCAAGAAGCTTTCTGTTTCAGCAAATTATCTGCACACGCGTGGCGTCGACCAATTACTTACGCGCAATATCAACGCGCCACTGCCCGGAACCTATCCAGCAGATCCGGTCTATCCGTTCAGCACCACACAGAATATCTATCAATACGAATCTGAAGGAGCGTCTAAGAGCAACAGCCTCATTGTCAACTCGCGGATGCGCGCAAAACACTTCGATTTCTTCAGCAACTACACCCTGGCCTTCACAAAAGCCAACACAGCAGGAGCGGCGAATTTTCCGTCGAACCAATACGATCTGCACGTAGATTGGGGCCGCGCTGCAAATGACGTTCGTCATCACGCTTATATGGGGAGCCATATCGATCTACCCTGGAAATTTGTTCTCCTGCCATTCCTTGTCTACGAGTCAGGCGTGCCCTTCAATATCACCACAGGCATAGACCGCAATGGAGACGCGCAGTTCAATGATCGACCCGCCTTTGCAACCGATCTAAGCCGTCCGAGCGTTTATCGCACTCGTTTCGGCATCCTCGATGCCGACCCACTGCCAAGTCAGACGATTGTCCCCATCAACTATGGCAAAAGTCCTTCACTGCTCATGTTAAATGGTTCCTTCAGACGCAAATTTGCTTTTGGCCCTGTGATTCCGGATGACACACCCGATGCCCCTACACCGCAGGGAACTAAACCGGCGAAGAAAGAAGTAGAACGCCGCTACAACATGCTCCTTGGAGCCTCAGTACAGAATTCGCTGAACACCGTGAATGGCGCGCCACCAGTGGGCGTTCTGGGTTCTCCACTCTTTGGTCAATCGACGGCGCTCTCAGGCTCGATGTACTCGGTTCCCTGGGCTAACCGCATCATCTACCTCAACTTCCAGCTTGATTTCTGATTGCAATTGGGGCTCCCGAAGAGCGAAAGGCGTGACAATAGCCGAAGCCGAAAAACAACAGGGAAGTCTTGCTGTATCCTTTCCGCACTTATGATTTCCTCAGTCGCTCGTTCCCTGGCGCTGCTCGTTGTTTATGTCTTTTTTCCTGCGCTTGCGCCTTCGCAGGAAACTGCCAAACCCGCAACTCCTTCCGCAATTGCGGGCATCTGGCTGGGAAGTCTCCACCCCGATGGACAGACGCTTCGCATCCAACTGCATTTGCAGACGGCAGGCGCGGGGCCACTGACTTGTACTCTCGACAGCATCGACCAGAAGGCGTTTGGCATTCCGTGCAGCAATGTGCAGGTAAATGGCAATGCAGTGTCATTCGACGTGCCGTCAGTCAGTGGAAAGTGGAATGGGCAACTCTCCACCGATGACAAGACGTTGAACGGCACGTGGACACAGGGCAACTCACTACCCCTGGTGATGGAGCGTCAAGAAGCGGCGATCGAGGCCCCAAAATCAGCCACACCCGATCCGGTCATGCCGCCAGTCGGCGTTGCAGAACTGAAACCCGTTCTCGATCACGATCTCAGTGAAGCGTTGAAGAGCGGTGCGCTTGCGCCGGCAACCAATGCCGGCATTACCATCGGCGTTGTCGAGCATGGAGAGCGCCGTATCTTCACCTATGGAACGGCAAAACCTGATTCCGTCTTCGAGATCGGCTCTATCTCAAAGACCTTCACCGCTCTGATCCTCGCGCAGATGGTGGAGCAAGGCACAGTGCGTCTCGATGAGCCGGTGCGCGAACTGTTGCCGCCAGGGACCGTAGCCAAACCGGCCTCAGGAGCCGAAATCACACTGCTTGATCTCAGCGATCAGCACTCCGGATTGCCCCGCATGCCGGATAATTTTCATCCCGCCGATCCAAAAAATCCATACGCCGACTATGATGCAAAGCTGCTCTACGCCTTTATCGCGAAACAGGGAGTCGCGCTTCCTGCAAACGCACCCTTCGGCTACAGCAACTTAGGCGTCGGACTGCTTGGGCAGACTCTTTCTGATCGCGCTCGCCTGGCGTATCCGGCCCTGCTGCATGAACAGGTCACTGGTCCGCTCAATATGCGTGACACTGGCATTGTGCTTACACCGGAGCTGCAGGCACGCTTCATTCAAGGCTATGGTGACGATCATCATCCAGCACACGCGTGGGACCTGGATGCGCTGGCCGGTGCGGGCGGTATCCGTTCCACCGCCTCCGACATGTTGATCTATTTGGAGGCACAGCTTCACCCGGACCGCTTGCCCGCCAGCGTGCTGAAGCAGCCGTATGGAAAGACCTTGCCGGCGGCTATTGCCAAAACACACCTTATTCACGCTGACGTGGGCGGGGGCATGCACATTGCACTGAACTGGTTCCGCATTGACGAGACCGGCAACTACTGGCATAACGGAGGAACTGGCGGCTACAGCTCGTACGCGCTCTTCAATCCTGACAAGGATTTTGCCGTGATCGTGCTGAGCAATACCACCGCCGGCCC
>Ga0137415_10005855_pt1 | contig 12157 bp, 7 predicted proteins | sample CZODoug3_1_1_16f_FD_183082 | JGI IMG/M metagenome (GOLD analysis project Ga0137415, IMG submission 183082) | Vadose zone soil fungal communities from Angelo Coast Range Reserve, California, USA - CZODoug3_1_1_16fungal (Hybrid Assembly) | ecosystem: Environmental > Terrestrial > Soil > Vadose...
TATCGCTTCAATGGCACGGGATACTTGAAGCCCGGCTACATGCAGGTTTTTGTCGTCAACGCCGAGGGTGGCGCGCCCCGGCAAATCACCAACGGCAATTTCCCCAACGGCGGCAACGAATTCGGCCCCGCGCGCGCCTCCTGGACCCCTGATGGCAAGTACTTGATCGTTTCCGTCAATCGCCATCCCGAGTCGGATCACGAATACCTCGACGATGAAGTCTACGAATTTAGTGTCGCCGACGGTTCCTTGCGCGCGCTCACGAACCGCAAAGGACCGGACAATTCGCCGGCCGTTTCTCCCAACGGAAAATTCATCGCTTACACCGGTTACGACGATCGCTATCAAGGCCACCAGACCACCAAGCTCTATCTCATGAACCGCGATGGCACCGGCTCTCACTCCCTGTACGACAAACTCGACCGCGACGTCCAGGATCCGCAATGGGCCCCCGACAGTGGCGGCGTCTACTTCCGCTACGATGATCAAGGCGATTCCAAAATTGGCTTTTGTCTGCTCGACGGCACTTGCAAGAAAATCTCTGATCATCTCGCTTCCACACTCAGCGCCGGCGGCAGCGGCACATTTTCACTCTCCCGCAATGGTTTGATCACTTTGACTTATGGCCGCCCGGATAACCCCGGTGACGTCGCCATTAACAACTTGGGGGCCATGAAAGTGCTCACCTCTTTGAACCAGGAGCTCCTCGCACAGAAGAAACCTGGCCATGTCGAGGAAATTTCGTACCAATCGTCAAAAGACAACCGCAAAATCCAGGGCTGGATCATCCACCCTCCGGATTTCGACGCTTCCAAGAAATATCCTCTTGTCCTGGAGATTCACGGCGGCCCTTTTGCTGACTATGGCGACCGCTTCGACTTCGAAAAACAGGTGCTCGCATCCCGAGGCTACGTCGTTCTCTACACAAATCCACGGGGCAGCACCAGCTACGGCGAAGAATTCTCCAACCTTATCCATCACGCTTATCCCGGTGACGATTATTACGATCTCAACAGCGGCGTGGACGCCGTCATCGCTAAAGGCTACATCGACACCAACAATCTCTTTGTCACCGGCGGCAGCGGTGGCGGCGTCCTTACCTGCTGGACCATCGAGCACACCGAACGTTTCCGCGCCGCTGCCTCCCTCTATCCGGTCATCAATTGGTACAGCTTTGCGCTCACTTCGGACATCCCCTTCATCACCAAATACTGGTTCCCCGGTCTCCCTTGGGACAACCCCGACAATTACATGCAGCGTTCCCTCACCAATCTCGTCGCTAAAGTAAAAACTCCAACTCTAGTCATGACCGGCGAAGCCGACTTCCGCACCCCGATTTCCGAAGCCGAACAGTTTTACACCGCACTCAAACTACTCAATGTGGATACCGTACTCGTCCGCGTCCCCGAAGAACCACATGGCATCGGCCGTCGCCCCAGCCACCACATCGCTAAAATGCTTTACGTGGCCGGCTGGTTCGACCAACATAAGGCCAAGCCCTAATCGCACAGAAAGAGGTGTTCCATGAACTACAAGCGCATCCCAATTCTCGCAGTCGCCGCAGCACTCGGCGTCGCCGTTTTCACCGGCGCATTTTTACTCGCCGCCTCCGCCGCCCCTGGCGCGTCCGGATATAAAGTCATCAAGACCGTTCCCATCAGCGGCGAAGGCGGCTGGGACTACATCTATGTGGACAGCGACGCTCGCCGCGTTTACGTCTCTCACGCCACCCAGGTCGTTGTGCTGGACGCGGATTCGTACGAAGTCGTCGGCAGCATCCCGGACACGCAAGGCGTTCACGGCATCGCCATCGCTTCCGATCTCGGCCGCGGCTTTACCAGTAACGGCCGTTCGAACGATGTAACCATCTTCGACCTCAAGACTCTAAAGACCATCGGCACAGTTAAGACGGATGCCAATCCCGACGCTATCGTCTACGATTCCGTCAGCAAGCGCGTCTTCACTTTCAATGGCCGCGGCAAGAACACCACCGCGATCAACGCCTCTGATGGTACCGTCGCCGGCACGCTCGCTCTCGGCGGCAAACCTGAATTCGCCGTTGCTGATGGCAAAGGCAGCATCTTCGTGAACAACGAGGACTCCTCCGAGCTCATCCAGATCGACTCTCAGAAGATTGCTGAAACGCACCGCTGGCCCCTCGCCCCATGCAAGTCTCCTTCCGGATTGGCCATGGATCGGAAGAACCGTCGCTTGTTTGCTGTTTGCGATGAAAAAGTCATGGCGGTCGTGAATGCGGACACTGGGAAAGTCGTCGCCACTCCCACAATCGGTGAAGGTGTTGACGCCAGCGCTTTCGAGCCGGCCACTCAGCTCGTCTTCGCTTCCAACGGCGAAGGCACTCTCACCGTGGTCCACGAGGACTCCCCGGACAAATTTACAGTTCTAGAAAATGTCCCCACCAAGCGAAGCGCCCGCACCATGGGTCTCGACCTCAAGACCCACAACATCTTTCTCCCTGCCGCCGATTTCGATCCGCCTGCTCCTGGCGAACGCCGCGGCAAGATGAAGCCCGGCTCTTTCGTCCTTCTCGTCCTCGGTAAGTAGCTTCAACGCTTCAACGCGCTCGGGCGGCACGAATCCGCCGCTGCCAAAAACAAAAGGGTCCCGGTGAGGAGGGTCATCGGGGCCCTTTCTGTTTGGGGATGCAGGAGGCCAGCAACTTATCAATGCGCGCCGGGCCCGCGCCCACCCCTTTTCGAAACGTCTGTTTCATTTCTTACGTACTTTTGAAGGTACTGACCGCTCGCAAGCCCTGTCCCTGGAGATATTTGCAGGTTGACTCTTCTCTTCCAGGCCTTCGCGCAATTTTCGCCCCGGCAACAAACGTTTCTATTTTTTCCATCCACTGAATTTGTTCTTGACACCTGTCCGGCTCCAGTGTATTGCACACTCACAGTTTTGTACGAGTGGGGCCCGCGAGTGATCTTATATTGCTGTTTCTCTCAGGCAGCACGCCTCTTTTTCTCTCCAATCCGGGTGTGTCAGTCGAGTGGTGATTCCTTATATCTTCAAAAAAGGACCGCTGAGACTCGTGTCTCCGCTTTGCTTCTTGGCGGGTCTGCCCATTCCTGCCGCAACTTCGCCCCTGCTCGCAAACTGATTCGGTCGTGGGAGGTACCATGAAATTCTTCACTAGAATTTTCGTTGCAAGTGTTTTGCTCTCCGCGTTTGTATCCGCTGCTCCAGCGTGGGCGCAGACCTCGAACTCCGCCCTCGTTTTGGGGATTGTGACGGATCCGGGCGGCGCCGTCGTCCCGGACGCCGCCGTCAGCTTGACGAACACGGCCACCAATGAAATCAAGACCACGGCCACGAACTCCGCAGGACAATACGTTTTCCCCAACGTGTCCCCTGGTACCTATACCCTCAAAATCTCCAAGGCCGGTTTCGCCACCACCACCTTTTCCAGTATTCAATTCAACGTCTCCAAGAGTTACACCTACGACGCCAAGCTCGAGGTCAGTTCAAGCAAAGAGACCATTGAGGTCACCGCAGGCGCCGTCGCCGAACTCCAGACCACCGACGCCGTCATTGGAAACGTGGTCAGCGGCTCAATGATGACGCATCTCCCCACCTTGGGCCGCGATGCCAGCGAACTCTTGACTCTGCAACCCGGCTCAACTCCCTATGACAGCACTCAGACGGGCTTTGGGAACGGCGGCGGCACCATCGCAGGTGCGCGCAGCGATCAGAACAGCATCGTGATGGATGGCATCGATGTCACAGATAATGTCATCTCCGGCGGTGCCACGGAAAAGCCCATCATTCCCATTGGCGTGGAGAGCGTGGACGAATTCAGAGCTGAGATTACCAATGAAAACGTCACCTTCCTGCGCTCTTCGGGGGGGCAGATCGCGATTGTCAGCAAGAGCGGAGGAAACACCTATCACGGCTCCGTCTATTGGTTCCATCAGAACTCCGCGCTCAATGCCAATTCCTGGGACAATAATCGCAACGGGATAAAAAAACCGCCCACTCACGACAACCGCGGCGGCTTCTGGCTCGGCGGACCAATTCGCAAGAACAAAACTTTCTTCTTCGCCAACTACGAACTTCGCCGCTTCCCGCAGGCTCTCCAGGATACCCGCATTATGCCCAGCGCTCTCCTCAGGCAGGGAGTCCTGCAATTCCAGGATGCGGCGGGCAACCTGAATCAGTACAATCTTGCTAACTCAGCGGCTTGTAGCGGTTCTGGGACTACTGCCTGCGACCCGCGGCATATCGGCATCAGTCCAACCATCTCAAAACTTTGGGGAATGATGCCTACTGGAACGGACACCACCATCGGCGACGGCGCCAACACTCTCGGTTACCGCTTTACTGTCGCTGCTCCGCTCAAGGACGATTTCTCCTCTTTCCGCCTCGACCACAAGTTCACCGATAAGCTTCAATTTTTTGGCCGCTACATGTACTCGCGGGACATTCAACCCAACAACTCCCAGACCGATCTCCGTGCCTCAACCCCGATTACTCCAAGCAGTTCTAATATTCGAGGGGACGGCGAATACGGCGGCCTGGATTGGCAAATACGCCCCAATCTCACCAACAGTTTTCGCGCCGGCTGGATCCGTGCACGGCAAGACTTCACCGTGGTTCGGCCACGGGATTCGGCCGCCCAACTCGCGCTTCCCGGGACGGATTCGGCCGATGGCCCCATCGCTCTGGCGCCGGGTCTCGCGGCCACCGGCTTCATTGACACGGTCGTAGACGTCGATACTCAGCGTGCAAGGCACCAGGCCATCTATGACAGCAGCAAGCAATACAATGACATGGTGACTTGGACCAAAGGCAAGCATACGGTGTCTGCTGGGGCGGACATCCGCTGGCTGCCGACCATCCACGACCGCGATGACAAAGTGGTTGGCTCTCTCAACTCCCTGGTCGCTGCGATGGATGCCGACGTCAACCTTCTCGGCGGTTCTTCGGCAAATCGTCCGCCCACCTGCAGCGGCACACTTCTGACCAATTGCCTCTTGTCGACCGATGTCCAGCGGTGGGATCGTTTGTACGCCGCTTCGCTCGGATTGATTGACAACGTCGGCATTCTCGCCGTTCGCGACGGCAGCCTGAATCCCAAGCCGCTCGGCGCCTCGCTGATCGCGAAAACCACGCTTCGAATGTATGAGTTCTTCGTTCAAGATACCTGGCGCATAAGGCCCTCTCTCACTCTGACCTACGGTTTGGGCTATGGTTGGCAGACAACCCCCCACGAGGCGAATAACCAGCAGACCCTTGTCGCCAACCATAGCGATGGCGATAAGATCCTCGACACAACGGAGTATTTCAAACAGAAATCGGCAGCTGCTCAAGCCGGGCTGTTTTTCAATCCCGAGCTCTCCTACATTCCGGTCACGAAATCCGGCCGAAAGAATGTCTTCAACGTGGATTACGGGAATATAGCACCGCGTCTATCGCTGGCGTGGAACCCCGGCTACGACAGCGGCACGATGGGTCGCTTTTTGGGGAACAAGAAGACGGTCATCCGCATGGGCTACGGCATTGGTTACGACCGCGTGAACACCGTTCAAAGCGTCATCATTCCGATGTTGGGAGTCGGCTTCGCACAGACCATCAACTTGGTGACCCCACTTTGCAACGCAACTGGTACCGGCGGAACTGGCTGCAACGCCGGCGCGGGCTTGACAAATCCTGGGCTTGCCAGCTTCCGTGTGGGAGTAGACGGGCAGATCCCCGTCCCAGCCTCTCCCGGGGCGGTCAGCTCACCCATCGTTCCGGGCATAGTCTACAGCGAATTGCTGAGCTTCCAAAACGACCCCGACTTTAAGGTCGGCAGAAGCCACATGATTGACTTCACGATTCAGCGCGAACTGCCGGGGCAGAACATCCTGGAGGTCGGTTATGTCGGACGCCTGGCACGCGATCTGGCGGGAAGTTTCAACCTCAATTCGGCGCCGTACTTCTTCAAGGACAACGTGAGCGGTCAGACTTTTGCTCAGGCGTTTGACGCTACGGCGACGCAGATCCGGACCAACGTTCCCATATTCCTTCCCAACGGAACTCAGAACCCTGCTTTCCAAACTCAACAGTGGTTCGAAAACCTGCTCCCTGGGTTAGGCGTCGGCTGCGGACCCCAGGGGAATAATGTCTCATCCACTGCATGCCTTGCCGCCGGGAATTCGGCGTCCTTCCAGAACGGCAACGTCACGAACCTGTTCATCACCATGGACATTTATCGGAAATTCCAGAGTGGCTTGAACCTGCCAACCTTTAACAACTTGCAGGTTTTTGACCTCTTCATGCGGTCGCACAAAGACTATTCGAACTACCACGCGATGGTGGTCACATTGCGCAACCGCGCATGGCACGGCTTGCTCTACGACTTGAACTACACCTTCTCCAAGTCGCTTGACACCGTCGGTGCGGTACAGAATTCAGCAAGCTACTATGCCACCAGTTTCAACCCCAGCATTGAATACGGACCGTCCTTCTTTGACCGCACGCACGTTCTCAACGCGGTGTTCAACTATGACTTGCCTTTTGGACACGGGCACCGTCTCGGCAGCAGCCACGAAGCGCTCAATAAGGTCATCGGCGGTTGGTACACTGCTGGCGTAGTCCGCTTCAGCAGCGGTTCACCTCTTCTGGTGCAAGAGAGCAATCAGGTGTTCGGCGGCGGGGCGATTTTCGCCTTCCCTACGGGCGAGATGCCACTTGTCAATCCTAGCTCCCTTAGCGGTGGTGTTCACAATGGCGTTTGTGCAGGGCCTGGGAATCCAGGCTCGGGAAGCGATGGCCCTAACTGCCAATCGCTGTATCCAGCGGGTACTCCCCCACTCACGGGCTCTGGGATCAACTACTTCGGAAATGCCGGAGCGGCGCTGAGTAATTTTCGTCCCATTCTTCTCTCCACCGACACCTCAACGGGCCGTTCTCGTCCGCTGCGCGGTTTCTGGTTCAAGAATCTCGATCTGCGCATCGGCAAAGTCACCAGCTTTCGCGAAAAACTAAAGGTCGAATATTCGTTTGACTTCTTCAACGCCTTTAACCACCCAACGTTCCTCGATCCCACTCTGGATACCACAAACTTGGCGAACTTTGGCGTCGTCAACACGCAACTGATCCCTGCGAACCGCAATACCGGGTCGCGCTGGATTCAATTCGGATTGCGCGTGGAGTTCTAATCGGCGAATCAAACACAAAAAAAAGGGAGGGCCGGAAGGCTCTCCCTTTTCTGAGTTGAAGGCTGGCCTTGTCATCAAAAACAAAAGCGTCCCGGTGAGGAGGGTCACCGGGACGCTCTCTGTTTGGGGATTGAGGGAACTCTTAGTGCACGACGCCGACGTTATGCGCGCCGGCAGCAAACGAGAAGCTGGCGCCCGCCACCTGCGGCACCCACCACATCTTTCTGATCCAGCGATTCTGGCTCACCATCATCCGCTTGCCCAGGTAGTCCATGACCGCGGGGCTCACCTGCGTTGCCGCGTAAATCGCATTCGAATTCGCGAACGGCCGCAGGAACGGATTGGACTCTTGCCCGTATCCGCCGGTGACCGCTCGCTTCGTGGACCACGCATCGAACGCCGCGCCGCTGTGCCCGGCCACGGCCAGACCGTACCAGATCACGCGCTGGCGATGCGTTTCGCGGGGGCGCGTATACACCGGCTTCACCGGGAGAAAGGGTTGCGCCGCTGCGGCTGGCTGAATTGCCTCCGCAGCCTTCGACGTCGGCATCGCAGGCAGCGCCGAAGAAGAGGAAGAATCCTTTGTCGTGCTGTCGGGCGCCACGGCTGGCGTCTCGGAAACGGCCTTCACGGCATCGTCCATCGGCGGGATGGAAACAATAAGAAGAAGCGCTTCAAGGATCATTTGCCACCTCAGTATTGCCGTGGGTCTTGCAAGTCCGTCCCCACTCGCAATACTGGTAATTTACTGTCCAAAAGGTCAGGTGGCACTGGCCCATTGGTCACATTCTGTTTGGTACGACCCTCTGGCACCTCCGTTTCCCACTTTTAGAACGGCAGTACTAGGCCGTATTTGTGAAAATATTTTGACATTCGTGGCACGGCACGGCCCTGCCGCTCCGCCAAGCCCTTTGCAGGCCCAAATCCGGTCGCGACTTTCCAATCCAACGTCGCTTTCCCGTCAGGGCACGGCTTCAGCCGTGCCACATGCGCCGCAAAATCAATGCCGCTTCGGCCGCTGAGGCCGCGAACTTCGCCCCTTCAGGATTGACTCTGCTATAATCCGCACCGTTGGCGTCCGCCGCGGCGGGCGCCCCCTCCACGATGGCGGCCAACGACTCTTCTGCAGCCAAGCGCGCTCGCACTCCTCAGCGAGGTCCGCAAACTCCCCGCTTCATCGTCATCGAAGGCCCGCTGCGCGTGGGTAAAACCACTCTCGCCAAGATCCTCGCCGAACGCCTTCATGCCCGCCGCATCTACGATTGCGAGGACAATCCCTTTCTCGCCGATTTCTACAACGCCAAGCCGGGCTCCGCCTTCCGCGCTCAGATGTACTTCCTCCTGGAGCGCCAAGAGCGCCTCCGCGAGGCCCTCGCCGTCGAAGCCCCCGGCCCAGTCCTCTCGGACTTTCTCATGGAGAAGGACCGCATCTTCGCCAACCTCAATCTAGACGACGAAGAGCTGAAGCTCTACGAGCGCTATTACGCCGCCCTCACCGCGGACATTCCCGCTCCCGATCTGGTCATCTACCTCCAGGCCTCGCCCGAAGTCCTCCGCGCCCGCATCGCCAAAAAAGCCTCTCGCGACGAATCCCACATCTCCCCCGAATACATCGAGGAAGTCGCTCGCGCCTTCGAACATTTCTTCTTCCGCTACGCTGCCTCCGACCTCCTGGTCATCAACACCTCCGACATCGACTTCGTCGAGCGCAGCGAAGACCTCCAACAGCTCCTCCGCCGCCTCCAGGACCCCGTCAAAGGCACGCAGTATTTCCTCCCCCTCGGGGCCGAATAAGCATTTGTAGCGGCGTCCTTTTAGGGCGGCATCTTTCTTCTTTTAGCCGCTAGCCTCCAGGATATGCGGCTACGTTTGGTATAAGTCTCCAGCGAGGTATTTGAAACCGGTATCCACGGCCACCGTGACGACGGTGCTGCCGCGCCCGAGCTCCTGGGCCAATTGCAGCGCAGCCGTGACGTTCAGTCCGGAAGAGGTGCCCGCGAAGATTCCTTCCTCCTTCGCCAGCCGTCGCGCCATCTCGCGAGCGGCGGTTTCCTCGACCGTGCGTGTTTCATCGTATTCGCCGTCCTTCAGGTGCGGCGGCCGGAATCCAGCGGCGATCCCCTCCACGCGGTGCGGCCCTCCTTTTCCCGTGGTGAGCACGGGCGAGGTTGCCGGCTCGAGCGCCACAATCCGCGCCTTGCATCCGGCTTCCTTCAGCGCACGCGACACGCCGGCAATCATCCCGGCCGTGCCCACTCCGCCGCAAAACGCCGCCAAACCTGTGCCCGCCTGTTCGACCAACTCCGTGCCGATTCCCATGTAGGCGCGAATCGCGTCCGCGTTATGAAACTGGTCCGTATAGAACGTGCCCGGCTGCTGCGCCAACTCTTCCGCGCGGCGCTTCATTCTCTGGTAAAGCTCCGGCACCAGCTTGCCGTCTTCGGCCGGAAAAATCTCCAGGTCCGCGCCGAAAAGACGCATGGTCTGCAGCTTTTCCTTCGCAAATCCGTCCGAGGAAATGGGCGTGAAGCGGTAGCCCTTGATCGCGCAGACCATCGAGAGCGACGATCCCGTGCTTCCTCCCGTCCACTCGACCACGCGCATCCCCGAGCGCAGCTCGCCGCGCGCCTCCGCCCCTTCAATCATCGCCAGCGCCATGCGATCTTTGTAAGAGCCGGTCGGATTGTAGTACTCCAGCTTTACGAGAACCTCCCCCATCGACGGCGATACCACTTTCCGCAGCCTTACAACGGGCGTATTCCCGATCGCCTGTAAAACCGAATCTCGAATTGCATTGCTGTGCACCATGATCTTCCTCCGCCCCCGTATAACTTAGGTTCCTCGCCGCAGCGTACGCTTCCGGAATGCGGTGCAGCAAGATCCGCATTGGCACGCACGGCGCCCTCCGCCGCTGCCCACTCCTGGCATTAATGAGCCTCTGCGTCTAATCATCACGGACGCGGCCGCCGCTACAGCGCCGTTGGCGCGTCATACGTTAGCCCAGCCCGTAAGGGCTGGAAACGGTAGCAAGAAATCCCGAGCCCTGTAGGCGCGGCACCTCCGCGGGCGCCGTTTCCCCCCTGCCCCGTGCAGGCATAATCCCGTATCCCTCCTCCGTGAAAATCCGCCAGCAAGATTGCAGGCTTCCCCTTATCCAGAACCCCGAAGGCTCGTACCCATACTTACAGAAGGAGGCCCAACCGATGATGAAAGCGAACCTGGGTCTTGCGAACAAAGGCATAGAACGAATCCTCGAACTCTCCGCGGATGCGCACATACGACGGCGGGGGACGGTTAAGGATTCTCCGGAGTTTCACAATCTAACCGGGGCGATAGCAGCCTACGGGAATGCGCTGGCGCTTCTCACAGCAATGCAACAGCTGGAAGAATTCTACGCAATATTCGGTCAGCATGACGTGCGCGCAGGCATTGCAGCGTGTTAGTTGAAGGAAAGGCTGTACCAATATGTGGCGCAAAAATTGTCCCGTTTGCCGGCAACCGATGGCAAAGAAAAATCCCACGGAGACGGTTCCCTGCCCTTGCGGAAAGTACGTCTGGAAGGGCTAGCCGCCCTGATGCAATGCTTCCGTGATTGTCGGCACTCCTCTCAGCGCCCGCAGGACTGACCCGGTCCCGACGAGAGCCGGGATCTGCGATCGGGGTAGACGCCACCGGCATGTTGGGCACTCGGTAAGGCGAAGGAAAAAAAAAGCAGAGTCACAACCCGCACCCTGGAAAACCACAAAGGTGCGGCACCCAGCGGGGAAAAATCAAAATCCCCGCATTTCGCGAAGCGTGAAATGCGGGCCGACTCAGGCGCCTCTCGCCTTGTGCTTCTTCCCCTCCATCATTTCGTGCAAATGCGCTGCTGCCACTTCGATGTCATTGTACTTGTATTGCCCCGCGCGGCTCTCCGCGGACAGCACCGCGCAACGATGCACTCTATTGAAATCCCCGAAGGGAAACGTGTATCTCCCTTTGGTGTCCTCGGGATGCTCCTCATCGATGCCCAAAAGCCATTTCGCGTACGCTTCGTATCCGTGCACGCGAATGAATTCATTCCCCTCCGCGGCGGACGGTTGATCCTCGCTCCACGCGTCCCTCTCGTCCCGCACGACCTTTCCCTCACTCACCAGTGTCTTTCCGAACTCAAATCCCTTTCGATTCAGCTTCACTGCCATGGCGCACCTCACAAGAGCCGGCGCTCATCGGTCCGCGACCTTCACGGCCGACTTCGCGCCTATGCCCGTTGGATGATTCCCGCGGCAAAGGTTCTCCGCGAACGAGATGTTATTGGAGCGCCGCGGTGCGCCGTAAGAGTTAACATTTCATTAAAACTGTATAATATAGGACAGACACTGCTACGGCACTACGGTAACTTTTATATGCTTAGAGTCCATTCATTCTCGGGAGCCAGCATGGCAAAGGAAGGAACTGGCTCCCGTGGATTTAACCTAGGTTCCGATGGCCGCGACCCCCCAAGCCCGCCTCAAGCGAGATGCCCTGTGCGGATCCGAAGGCAGACATCCGCCCCTGCATGTGCTCTTTGTCCATAGTCACACAGCGGAAGTAGAACGCTGCCTGCAAGAGCTCGACAGAGTGCATTTCACGGTCAACGCGGAGATCGTTGCAACCCCCGAGGAGTTTAGCGAACGGCTGGGCATGCACGCCTATGACCTTGTTGTGGCCGAGTACCCCAGCCCCAATTGGCAGGAAACGCAGGCACTGGAACTCCTGACCCGGTCGAAGAGACAGATTCCGCTTATCTTCGTCGGTCGCATCCTGCAACCCGAGACGGTGGCGGAGTTCATCACAAGAGGCGCCTACGATTGCATTGAAATGGGTCACATTGGTCATCTTCCCGTGGCCGTTCACCGGGCGCTGGATGAGAAAGCATTGCGCGACGAACGCGACCGAGCCCAAATCGGCTTGAGGGATTCGGAGGCACGTTACCGCGCGTTGGCAGGAAATCTAAGCTACGGAATTTGCCGCTG
>Ga0137415_10005856_pt1 | contig 12156 bp, 11 predicted proteins | sample CZODoug3_1_1_16f_FD_183082 | JGI IMG/M metagenome (GOLD analysis project Ga0137415, IMG submission 183082) | Vadose zone soil fungal communities from Angelo Coast Range Reserve, California, USA - CZODoug3_1_1_16fungal (Hybrid Assembly) | ecosystem: Environmental > Terrestrial > Soil > Vadose...
AAGAACATCTCCACGATCGAGCAGATCAAGGCGCGCGGCGGCCCGGTCATCGCGGTGACCAACGCGACGCTGCCGCCCGGCCTGGTGGACGCCGAGCTGCGGGTGCCGAAGAACTCCCCGGAGCTGGACCCGATCCTGCTGACCATCCCGCTGCAGATGTTCGCCTACCACGTGGCGAACACGCTGGGCCGGGACATCGACAAGCCGCGCAACCTGGCCAAGAGCGTCACCGTGGAATGAGATGATCGAGGAGCTCAGCCTGCGCCAGCTGTCCTACTTCGTGGCGGCCGCCGAGAACGGCACGATGACCGGCGCGGCGGCGACGCTGCACGTCTCCCAGTCGGCGGTGTCGCTCGGGCTGGCCGACCTGGAGCGCCAGCTCGGGGTGCAGCTGATGCTGCGCCGGCGCGCCAGGGGGCTCACCCTGACGGCGGCCGGCCGGGAGCTGATCGGCCCGGCGCGGGGCCTGCTCCGGCTGGCCGAGGAGCTGCGCGCCGGCGCCGGTGAGCTGGGCACCGCACTCACCGGGCGGTTGGTCGTCGGCTGTTTCCAGACCATCGGGCCGTTCGTCATGCCCGCGCTCCTGGACAGCTTCCAGGCCGCCCAGCCCGGGGTCCAGCTGGACTTCGTGGAGGGCTCCCTGGTCGAGCTGCAGTCCATGCTGCTGGACGGCGAGTGCGAGGTGGCGCTGCTCTACGACATGGACCTCAGCCCGAGCGTGCACCGGGAGACCGTCTACCTGACCACCCCGCACGTGCTGCTCGCGCCGACGCACCCGCTGGCCGCGCGCGCCGAGATCGAGCTGCAGGAGCTCGCCGAGCACGACATGATCATGCTCGACTTCCCGCCCAGCGTGCACCACTTCAGCCAGATGCTGGCCGCCGCCGGCGTGGTGCCCCGGATCCGGCACCGCACGGTCAACTTCGAGATGGTCCGCTCCCTGGTGGCCAGGGGGCACGGGTTCTCGCTGCTCATCCAGCAGCCGACGGTAGAGGTCAGCTACGAGGGCCGGCCGCTGGTCACACGCCCGGTCGCCGACGACGTGCCGCCGACCGCCGTGGTGCTGGCCTGGCCGTCCGCCGCGCCGCCCACCCGCCGCGCCCGCGCCTTCGCCGACCACTGCCACGCCACCCTCCGCCAAGGCCCGCCCTAACTTCCCCGCGAGTCGCGGATTTTGTCGGGGTGAGTCGCGGATTTCGTCAGCGCGCGGCACCGGACAAAATCCCCGACTCACCCTGACAAAATCCCCGACTCGCCGAAGGCGAGCGGGGTGTTGGGCGGCGGCCGGCTTGTATGAGGTTTGCTCATGTGAAACCTCAGAACTGTGTGCTTTACAGCGTTTGTGGTGCGGGCCATGCTCGAAACACGGCGGACGAGGGAGTTGCCGATGACCGCGACCAGTGCCTGTCCCGCACATGCGAGCTTCGACCCGTTGGACCCGGCCTACCTCGCCGATCCCTATCCGTTGCTGGCCGAGCTGCCGGCCGCGTTCCATGCGCCCGGCCTGGACATGTGGGTGCTGACCCGGTTCGCCGACATCGAGGCGGTGTTCCGCGACCCGGCGACGTTCTCCCCCTCGATCGCGCAGGACCCGATGTTCCCGCTGAGCGACGCGGCCCGCGCCGCGCTCGGCCCGGACTTTCCGCTGCCCAAGACGATGTCCAACGCCGAGCCGCCGGTGCACACCCGGATCCGGCGGTTCAGCCTGCAGGCGTTCTCCGCCCGGCGCACCGCCGCGCTGGAACCCCGGGTCCGGGCCGCCGCCGTGGAGCTGGTCGATGCGCTGCCGGCGAGCGGCCCGTTCGACCTGGTCGCCGGGCTGAGCCACCCGCTGCCGGCGTTCATGATCTTCACGTTGATCGGGTTCCCGCCGGAGGACACCGAGCTGTTGAAGAGCTGGTGCGGCAACCGGATGGCGTTCTCCTGGGGGCATCCCACCCCGAGGGCGCAGCTGGAGATCGCCGGCAACATGCGCCGCTACTGGACCTACTGCGCGGAGTTCGTCCAGGGTCGGATCGCCGAGCCGCGCGACGACTTCACCAGTGACCTGGTCCGGATCCATCTCGCGGACCCGACGCAGCTGTCCCCGCTGGAGATCACCAGCGTGATCTACGGCCTCAGCTTCGCCGGCCACGAGACGACCACGAACCTGACCAGCAACGCGGTCCGGCGCCTGCTGGAGCACCGCGACCAGTGGGGCGAGCTGTGTGCCGACCCGAGCCTCATCCCGAACGCGGTGGAGGAGGTGCTCCGGTTCGACACCAGCGTGATCGCCTGGCGGCGGATCACCACCCGGGCCGTGCGGATCGGCGAGGTCGACATCCCGGCCGGCGCGCGGCTGCTGTTGCTGCTCGGCGGGGCGGGGCGGGATGCCGAGCGGTTCCCCGAGCCGGAGCGGTTCGACGTGCACCGCGCGGACGCCGCCCGGCACGTGGCGTTCGGCAAGGGCGTGCACTTCTGCCTCGGCGCGCCGCTGGCCCGGATGGAGGCCCGGATCGTGCTCGAGTTGCTCACCGCCGCCGCCCCGGACCTCGAGCTCGTGCCGGGGCAGCGGTTCGACTTCCCGGCCAACGTGTCGTTCCGCGGTCCCGAACAGCTGTGGCTGCGCCGGGGAGCCACCTCGTCCCGAGCCACCAAATCACTCCAGGAGGACCCTTCATGACCGCGAAGCCGTTCGCGTCCTCGGCCGACCTGGCCACCAAGGAACAGACGCTGGAGGTGCTCGCCGACGGCGTCTACGCGCTGACCGCGGAGGGTGACCCCAACGTCGGCGCGATCGAGGGCGAGGACTTCCTGGTCTGTTTCGAGGCACTGGCCACCCCGGTCGCCGCCCGGGACTGGCTGGCCGTGCTGCGCCAGCACACCGACAAGCCGGTCCGCTACCTGGTGCTGAGCCACTACCACGCGGTGCGGGTGCTCGGCGCGTCCGCGTTCGACGCCGAGGTGATCGTGGCGCACGAGAACACCAGGGCGCTGGTCGCCGAGCGCGGCAAGGAGGACTGGGCGAGCGAGTTCGCCCGGATGCCGCGCCTGGCCAAGGCCGCCGACTCGGTGCCCGGGCTGACCTGGCCGACGCTGACCTTCTCCGACAAGCTGACCATCGACCTCGGCGGTGACCGGGGCGACCTGGAGCTGCGCTACTGCGGCCGAGGACACACCGAGGGCGACATCGTGGCGTGGCTGCCCCGCCAGCGCATCCTGTTCGCCGGCGACCTGGTCGAGGCCGAGGCGGCGCTGTACACCGGTGACGCGTTCCACCGGGACTGGGAATCGTCCACATTGGACGCCGTCGCGGCGATCGGGGCGGACGCGCTGATCGGCGGCCGGGGCGCGGTCAGCCAGGGCGGCGCCGCCGTGACCGCCGCGATCGCGCAGACCCGCAACTTCCTGAACGTGATGATCCGCGAGGTGTCCGCCGCCCAGGCCAAGGGCGGCGTGCTGCGGGACGCGTTCCAGGCCTGCCATGCGGCGCTGGTCGACGATTACGGCCGGTGGCCGATCTTCGAGCACTGCCTGCCGTTCGACGTGTCCCGGCTGTGGGACGAGCTGAACGGGGTGGAGCGGCCGGTGATCTGGACGGCGGAACGGGACCAAGAGGTCTGGGACCAGCTCCAGTCATGACCGAACCGGACCTCGTGAGTGGCGAGTGGTCCCCTGGGACCACTCCGCACTCACGACCCACCGCACCCTGGCCGCTGGACCCGGTGGTGGTGCTCGGCAACGGACCGGTCGGCCAGACGGCGGCGCTGCTGCTCGCGCGCTGGGGCGTGCCGGCGATCGTGCTCGACCAGCGCGCCGAGCGGGATCTGGTCGGTTCGAAGGCGATCTGCCAGCAGCGCGATGTGCTGGACATCTGGGAGTCCGTCGGCGTCGGCGCCCGGATCGCCGCCGAGGGCGCCACCTGGACGACGGCGCGGACGTTCTTCCAAGCGGACGAGCTGTTCAGCGTGGAGTTCGCCGACCCGGGGCGCTCGCCGCTGCCGCCGTTCGTGAACATCTCCCAGTCGCGCACCGAGCAGCTGCTCGACGAACGGATCGCCGAGGAACCGCTGATCGAGGTGCGCTGGGGTCACCAGGTCAACTCGATCAGCCAGCACGCGGCCGGGGTCACCGTCGCCGGGCACACCGCCGCCGGGCCGTTCCAGTTGCGCACGCCGTACCTGCTGGCCTGCGCCGGTGCGCGGTCCGACGCGCTGCGCGCCGAGCTGGGCGTCAGCCTCGACGGGCACTCCTTCGACGACCGGTTCCTGATCTGTGACATCCGCGCCGAGCTGCCCGGCTGGTCCCAGGAGCGGCGGTTCTACTTCGACCCGGCGTGGAACCCCGGCCGCCAGGTGCTGATCCACCCCTGCGCGGACTCGGTGTACCGGATCGACTGGCAGGTACCGCCCGACTATGACCTAGACGGCGAGCTGGCCTCCGGCGCGCTGGACCGGCGGATCCGGGCGATCGTCGGCGACACCGGGTACGAGCTGCTCTGGCAGTCGGTGTACCGGTTCCACACCCGCTGTGTGGACCGGATGCGGGTCGGCCGGGTGCTGCTGGCCGGCGACGCCGCGCACCTGTACGCCCCGTTCGGCGCCCGCGGCCTCAACTCCGGGGTGGCCGACGTGGAGAACGCCGCCTGGAAACTCGGCTACCTAGGCCGGGGCTGGGCCGACCCGGAGCGCCTGCTGGAGAGCTACCACGTCGAGCGGCACGCGGCGGCGCTGGAGAACGTCGAGGTGACCACGGCGACCATGGACTTCCTGGTGCCCCAGACGCCGGCGGCCGCCGCGCACCGCCGCGACGTGCTGACCCGGGCCCGGCGAGATCCGGCCGCCCGGGCACTGGTCGACTCCGGGCGCCTTGCCGAGCCGTACTGGTACGTCGAATCGCCGCTGGTCACCCCGGACCCCCGGCGCCCGTTCGCTGGCCGGCCGCCGCGCGGTGTGCAGCCGCCGCTCGGGCCGGGCATGTTGCTGCCGGACCTGCCGCTGGTCGGTCCGGCCGGGTCGTTGCGTCGGCTCAGTCGGGACGGGTTGCTGGTGCTGGCCGCGCCCGGCGCGCTCGCGGCGGTGTCGACCGACGAGATCGAGGCGGTGGCCGCGGACCTGGCTCCGATCCCGGTGCGGGTGGCCGAGATGGCGGAGCTGACCGCCGAGCTGCCCGGTGTGCTGGCGGCCCGGGACGGCGAGTGGTGGGTGGTTCGGCCGGACGGGCACCTGGCCGCCGTGGTCGGCGAGCTGGCGCAGCTGCGCGCCGCGCTGCGCCGCGCGGTGGGACTGGGCACGCCCGGTGAAGTTCGGCCCGGCGGAGTTCGGCCCGGCGGAGTTCGGCCCGGTGGAGTTCGGGCCGGTGAAGTTCGGCCCGGTGGAGTTCGGCCCGGTGGAGTTCAAGCCGGTGGCGCTGCGCCGGGCGGCGGGTCGAAACCGGAGGTGACGCGGCGCGCCGATATGGCTGCGGCGATTCCGCCCAGTTGCTGAAAGACTCCGCGGCCATGACCGCGCCGAGGTTCGTGCCCAGCTTCTTCGTGCGTCAGAAGATCACCTTGATGGTCAACCGCTACCAGATCTTCGCGGCCAACCCGGACGGCACGGAGGGCGAGCTGCTGGCGTTCGCCCAGCAGAAGCGGATGGCGTTCAAGGAGCAGGTGACCTTCTACGCCGACGAGTCGAAGTCCAGCGTGCTGTTCTCCTTCCGGGCCAGGCAGCGGCTGGACGTGCACGCCGAGCACGACGTCTACGACGAGAACGGCGTCGAGCTGGGCTACTTCCGCAAGTCGTTCGGGGCGAGCCTGCTGCGGTCAACCTGGCAGCTGTCCTGCGGCGGACTCGACGCGGTCGGTCGGGAGCGCCGGATCAGCGTGGCGATCCTGCGCCGCATCTGGGACGTCATCCCGTACCTCGGGGACATCTGGGTGCCGTTCGTCTTCCATTTCGACTTCACCGACACGGACACCGGTGCTCCGGTGCTGGTCAGCGAGCGGCGGAAGTCGATCCGGGACCGGTACGTGGTGACCGTGTCCGACCCCAGGATCGACTTCCGCGTGGCCGCCTCGATGGCCGTGGCCCTGGACGCGCTGCAGTCCCGCTGACGGGTTAGCGCGCCGGCCGGGCCGGTGGGTCAGGACTTGGTGAGCAGGTGCTGGACGAACCAGTCGCGGGCCGCGCCCGAGCTGACGTCGAAGCCCGGTCCGGTGTAGGCGTCGAAGTGTCCGCCATCGACCAGTTGCAGCTTCTTCGGCTGCACGGCCGTCTCATACGCGGCGGCGGCGATCTCGCCCGCGGCCAGCCGGTCGGCCGGCGCGACCACCATGAGTAGCGGCGTCGGCGAGATCAGCGGCAGGTACCGGCCGGGTTCGTAGCCCCGGAAGTACTCCATGGTCAGCAGCGTGACCTCGTTGCGCCAGGCGGGCGCGCGCTGCTCGGCGGTCTCGGTGAACCACTGGTAGGAGTCCGGGGTGGGCAGCGCGGACACCGCGGCCGGGTCGGCGGCGACCACCGGGATCATGGTCGGCTCGCCACCGGCGGCCAGCGACTGGCGCTCGGCGGCGAACATCGCGTCCATGGCGGCCCAGTTGTCGATGCGGACGAGCTCGCGGAAGTGCTGCGAGCCGGAGATGGCCGGCACCTGGCCGACGATCGCCTTCACCCGGCGGTCGATGGCGGCGGTCACGTAGGCGTTCGCGGCGCCGTAGCTGGAGCCCCAGAGCCCGATCCGCTCGGCGTCCACGTCCGCCCGGGACTGTGCGTAGGTGATCGCGTGCTGGATGAACCGGACCTGCTGCCACGGGTCGATCTCCTGGCGCGGCGTGCCCGGCACGGCGTCGCTCGCGCCGAACCCCGGGTGGTCGTACACCACGCAGGAGAGGCCGGCGGCGGCGAACACCTCGGCGTAGCGGTCCAGCCACATCTCCTTGACGGCCGCAAAGCCGTGCTGCAACACCACACACGGCGTCTCGCCACCGGCCGAACCCTCGGCGGGATAGAACCAGCCGCGCAGGGTGACCCCCTGCGCGGTGAACTCGATGTCCTGGCGAGCCACGTGATCCTCCTTGATCGGTCCCTGCGTCGGGTCCCATCCTGGTGGCGGCGGTCGTCGGCGCGCTTGCACGTGCGTGCCGCGCGCTGGCCGTTGCCTGCCAGAGCGCGCGGACTCGGGCCGCGGAATCCAGCGACTCGCCCTGACGAAATCCGCGACTCACCCTGACGGAATCCCCGACTCGCGGGTAGGTGGGCTTGCCGGTGGGGCGACGCGCGCTAGTGGTGGGCGCGCTAGTGGTGGGCGCGGTAGTCGGAGGGGGTGGCGCCGTAGTGGGCGCGGAAGGTGCGGGTGAAGTGGCTGGAGTCGGAGAAGCCCCAGCGGCGGGCGATCACCGAGATGGGCTCGGCGCGGCCGGCCAGCTCGGCGCGGGCGCGGGCCAGCCGGCGGGACCGAATCACCGCGCCGACGGTGCGGCCGGTGGACTCGAAGGTCCGGTGCACGGTGCGGACCGAGACGCCGTGCGCCGCCGCGATGGCCGCCGGGGTGAGGGCGGCGGGGTCGGTGCCGGGCAGGTTCCGGTCGATCCAGGCCTCCATGGCGGCGCGCAGCGCGGGCGTCGGCGCGGCGCCGGCGGGGGCGTCGGGTGGCCGCAGCGCGCCGGCGAACAGCTCCAGGGTGGCGTTGCGGGCCGCGGTCACGGCGCCGGGGGCGAGCTCGTCGAGGGTGTTGGCGAGCAGGTCCAGGTAGCCGGTGAGCAGCCGGGTGGCCGGCGCGGACCCGTCCAGCAGCACGCCGCCGGCCTGCCACGGTCGCCCGTTGACCTCGTCCAGCGCGGTGCGCGGGATCAGCAGCGTGCGCTTGGTGAGCGGCTCCCAGACGGTGAACCGGACCGGCCGCGCGCTGTCCCAGACGAGCGCGTCGCCGGGGCGCAGCTCGCCCTGCAGCTCGCCCTGCGCCACGCTCTCCCGGCCGCGGCGGGTAACCAGTACGGCGACGTAGTCCCGCTGGCTGGCCGCGATCCGGGACCGGCCCCGGGTGCCGCTGCACGGGTCGCACTCGCAGTCCACCAGCGCCAGGTCGTCGATCCACTGCCGGCGCACCGTGGCTCGGAACCGGGTGGCCTGCTCGGGCACCCGGACCGCCATCTCGACGTGGGTGGCCGAGAGCAGCTCGGTCCACCGCTCCGGGCGGTCCGGCCCCGGTACGCCGTCCAGTGAGAAGTGCTCCGTTGCTCGGCCCACCCCGCAGATAGTGCCGTACTCAGCCGGATTGCGCGTTGACGATCCGCAGGGCGAACCGGGTGTACTGCTCGGCGACCTCGGCGGCGGTGAACTCCCCGTCGGGGCGGAACCAGCGCGCGATGCTCACGCACATCTCCCGGATCGCGAAGGAGGCCAGCGCAGGCGAGTCCACCGTGCACGCCCCGGCGGCCACCCCGTCGGCGATCAGCCCGCGCATCGCGTGGCCGTGCTCCCGGCGGCGGCGCTGCATCTCGTCGCGGTGCGGCTGGTCCAGGCTGGCGGTGTCCTGGTTGACCACGAGCGCTTCGCGGCGGTGGGTGGCGTGGCGCAGGGCGTAGACCAGGGTGGCCCGGTAGAGCCGCTGCCGGGGGTCGGTGGTCTCGGCGACGGCCTCGTGGAAGTCCGTGAGCACGCCGGCGGTGGTCTCGTCCACGATGAGGCGCAGCAGCTCATGCTTGGAGCGCATGTGGTTGTACAGGCTCGGGGTGCGGATGCGCAGCGTCTCGGCGATCTGGCTCAACGCCGTGCCGTGGTAGCCACGCTGGGCGAACAGGGTCAGCGCGGCGTCCAGCACCGCCTCGCTGGTTACCGTGACGCGTGTGTCGGTGCTCACTCCGATCCTCCCCCAGTAGGTGCCCACCCTAGGAGCGCACCGGCCGCCGCGGCGAGTGGCATCCCGTCGAACGGCGGCGCGGTCCGGTCTTGCGCCACTAACGCGCGTTAGTTAGCGTACTCGTACTCGTACTCGACGGCGAGGAGATGCCCGTGATCCGGACCGACCTGATCCGCCCGGTACCCGAGCTGCTCGTCGAGCACGCCGCGAACCGGTCCGAGCAGATCGCCTTCTCCGACGAGCACCGCCAGGTCAGCTACCGCGAGCTGGCCCGCAACACCGCCCGGTTGGCCGGCGCGCTGGCCGACCTCGGGCTGGCTCCCGGCGACCGCGCGCTGCTGTACCTGGACAACTCGGTGGCCACCGTCGAGGCGTACCTGGCCGTGCCGCGCGCCGGGGGAGTCGCCGTCTGCGCCAACCCCGCGTCGGCGCCGGCCGAGGTGGCGCACGTCCTGCACGACAGCGGCGCCGCCGTGGTGATCACCGACGCCGTGCACCTGGACACCGTCCGCGCGCTGACCGCCGCCTCGGACCCCCGCCCGGTGGTGGTCACGGTCGGCGCGGACAGCGGCGCCGAGCACGGCGAGTACGACTACGCGAGCCTGCTGGCCAGCCCCCGATGCGTCCGCTCCCCGCGACTGCCTGGCCCTGGACGACGTGGTCTGGATGCTCTACACGTCCGGCACCACGGGCCTTGGCGTTCGTGGTGCCCAGGGCCGCGCCGCTGGACGCCGCGACCGTGCTCGCCGACTGCGCGCGGCGGCTGTCACAGTTCAAGGTGCCGACCCAACTGATCGAGATCGACGAGATACCGCGGACCGGATCGGGCAAGATCCTGCGTTTCCGGCTGCGGGGGAGGCTGGCCGAATGAAGGTCGGGGACATCGAGATCCTGCCCGTGTTCGACGGCGTCGGGCGCGAGGTGGCCGCCGAGGTACTGACCCGCCCCGGGGTGGACGACCCGTGGGCCTGTCACCCCGGCTGCGTGGACGACGACGGCGTGTTGCGGCTGCCACTGGGCGGGTTCCTGGTGCGCACCGGGGACCGGGTCGTGCTGGTGGACGCCGGGGTCGGCGGGATCGACAACGGCAAGTACTCCGGCGGCGGCTTCCTCGACTCGCTGCGTGGCCACGGCGTCGGCCCCGAGGACGTCACCGATGTCGTGTTCACCCACCTGCACTTCGACCACGTCGGCTGGTCGTCGCGCAAGGGCATCGTCGTGTTCCCCAACGCGACGTACCGGGTGCACGCCGCCGACTGGGCGCACTTTGTCACCGACGGCGACGGCGAGCAGCCACCGGACCCCGGCGCCGTCCGCAAGCTCGCCCCGCTGCAGCCGCAGCTGGAGCTGTTCGACGCCGATGGGCCGCTGGCGCCCGGCCTCGACGCCAGGCACACGCCGGGACACACCCCGGGCTCGACGGTGTACGTGGTGTCCGACCGGGGCGAGCGCGCGCTGCTGCTCGGCGACGTCGTGCACTCCGTCGTCGAGCTGGCCGAGCCGGACTGGCAGGCCGTGTTCGACGTCGACCCGGTGGCCGCGTCGGCCGCGCGCAACCGACTGGCCGACGAGGTGGCCGACACCCCGGACCTGGTGGTCGGGGCGCACTTTCCCGAGCTGCGGTTCGGCCGGGTGCTGCGGGCCGGCGGCGAGCGCCGGTTCCGGGTGATCTGAAGGGGGCGGGCATGGATCTGCAACTTGCCGGGGCGAACGTGCTGGTCACCGGCGCCGGCCAGGGGTTGGGCCGGGCACTGGGGCTGGGCTTCGCGGCCGAGGGCGCCAACGTGGCGTTCCACTACCACTCGTCGGGCACCGGGGCGGAGGCCGCGGCCGCCGAGGCCACCGGGCTGGGGGTCAAAGCGATTGCGGTAGGCGGCGACCTGCGGTCCTCGGCCGACGTGGCTGCCCTGGTGGAGCGCACCGAGTCGGAGCTCGGCCCGATCGGCGTGCTGGTGAACAACGCGGCGGCGACCAAGGTGCAGCGGTTCCTGGACTCCACGCCGGCCGACTGGGCGCCGCAGATCGACGTCACGGTGACCGGCACCCTGCAGCTCACCCAGGCGGTGGCCAAGCGGATGGCGGACCGCAAGGCCGGCGCGATCGTGAACCTGATGGGCGACTCCGGGCGGGTCGGCGAGTCCGGCCTGCTGGTCACCGCGACCGCCCGGTCCACCACCGTCGGGCTGACCCGCTCGCTGGCCAAGGAGCTGGCCCGGTTCGGTATCCGGACCAACGCGGTGTCGCTCGCGCTGGTCCGCACCGACCACTACGACGAGCACTCCGGCGGCGCCGACGCCGACGCCGAGCGGACCAAGAAGATCCTCGCCCAGTACCCGCTGCGCCGGCTCGGCCGCGCGGACGACATCACGCCGATGGTGCTGCTGCTGGCCTCCCCGCTGTCGTCCTGGACCACCGGCCAGGTGGTCTCGGTCAACGGCGGCTACGCGATGCCATGACCGACACCGCTGACCCTGTGAGTGGTATTGGTCGCTCTGGCGACCAATACCACTCACAGGTGTTGGGGACGAGCCCCCGGCGCAAGGAGGATCAGCGGCTGGTCACCGGGCACGGGCGGTTCGTGGCCGACCTGGAGCTGCCCCGGATGCGGCAGGTGGCGTTCCTGCGCAGTCCGCTCGCGCACGCCCGGATCACCGCGGTGCACACCGAGGCGGCGCGCGAGGCCGGCTTCCGGGTGTTCACCGGGGCGGACTTTGCCGCCGTGGCGCTGCGCGCGAAGTCCGCGCTGCCCTCGTACGTCGAGACGGCGCAGCCGCTGCTGGCGCACACCAGGGTCCGGTTCGCCGGCGAGGCGGTGGCCGCGGTGGTCGCCGCCGACCGGTACCTGGCCGAGGACGGCTGCGAGCTGGTCGAGGTGGACTACGAGCCGCTGCCAGTCACCGTGTGCGCGTGGTCGGAGTCAGCGCAGTCGCCGGCAGCCCCGCTGCACGAGGACGCGCCGGACAACGTGCTGCTGGCGCGCACCTTCGACGCCGGCTCGGTGACCGAGGCGCTGGCCGGCGCCGACGTGGTGGTGCGCCGCGAGCTCGTCACCAACCGGCACGGCGGCAACCCGATGGAGTGCCGGGCCGGTGTGGCGCTGTGGGAGCCGGCCGACCGCAAGCTCACGTTCTGGTCGTCCACCCAGGTGCCGCACCTGGTCCGGAACATGGTCGCCGAGCTGCTCGGGCTCGCCGAGGGCAACGTGCGGGTGATCGCGCCGGACGTCGGCGGCGGCTTCGGGGTGAAGGCGGTGCTCTATCCGGAGGACGTGGCGCTGTGCCTGATCGCCAAGGCCATGCCGAACGTGCCGGTGAAGTGGGTGGAGGACCGGGTCGA
>Ga0137415_10005857_pt1 | contig 12155 bp, 9 predicted proteins | sample CZODoug3_1_1_16f_FD_183082 | JGI IMG/M metagenome (GOLD analysis project Ga0137415, IMG submission 183082) | Vadose zone soil fungal communities from Angelo Coast Range Reserve, California, USA - CZODoug3_1_1_16fungal (Hybrid Assembly) | ecosystem: Environmental > Terrestrial > Soil > Vadose...
GAGAACACCTGGCCGCCCGGCGCCGGCTTGATCCCGGGGGAGAGGCAGTACTGCACGGTCCGGCTGCTCTGCGCCAGCGGGGTGATCGCGTTGCAGGTGGACGCGACCGAGGGGCCGACGATGGCGTCCACGTTGTCGATCATGCGACGGGCCGCCAGCACGGCCTGCACCGGAGTGCTCAGGTCGTCGGCGACCACCAGCTCGATCCGCCGGCCGTGGATCCCGCCCCGCGCGTTGAGCGTGTCGGCGGCCAGCTGGGCGCCCTGCAGCTCGCCGAGCCCGAGCTGGCTGGACGCGCCGGTCTGGCTGGTGATCACGCCGATCCGGTACGCGTCGTCGGTGCGCCCGCCGCCGCACCCTGACACCAGCAGCGCGAGCGAGGCGGCCAGCAGGGACGCAAGCCCCCTCCGCGGGATCGGCATCGACGCCGCCTCCGTCTCTGCTGTACAGATAGAGCCTCTGCACAGTAGGTCGGCGGCACCACAGGGTCAAGGAGTCGGCTGGGGGCGAAGCCGTGCCGAGGAGGCGGCCTGTGGTTACCCAGCTGCACCACAGGCAGGTTCTTCGGCGGGAAAACCTGCCTGTGGTGGAGTTCGGTAACAGGACGCGCGGGCTGGGTCAGCCGGGGAGCAGGGGGCCGGCGCGGTCGACGGCCGAGCGGAGCGCGTCGACGATGGCGCGCCGGGCGCCGGCGGTCATCCGGTTCGCCGGCGCCGAGACGTTCAGGGCGAGCCGGGCCGGGCTGTGCCGGAAGGGGAAGGCGACCGCGACCGAGCAGACCCCGGACTCGCTCTCCTCGTCGCCGGTCGCGTAGCCGCGCCTGCGCACGGTGTCCAGGGCGCGCTCCAGCGTCCGGCGGCTGCGGATGCTCTTCTCGGTGAGCCCGGTCAGCTCGTCCTCGGGATAGAGCCGGTGCAGCTCCTCGGTGCTCAGCTGGGCGAGCAGGGCCTTGCCGGTGGAGGTGCAGTGCGCCGGCATCGAGCGGCCCAGCCGCGACACCACGCGCACCGCGTGCGGGCTCTCGATCGAGTCCACGAACCGGACGGTCGCCCCGTCCAGCAGGCCGAGGTGCACGGTCTCCAACAGGGCGGTGTTCAGCGCCTCCAGCTGCGGTCGCAGCGCGCCCCGGAAGTCGTAGCGCTGCAGGATCGAGAAGGCCACCCCGGTCAGCGAGGCGCCGGGCAGGTAGCTGCGGGTCCTCGGGTTCTGCCGGACGAAGCCCCGGTACTGCAGCATCGCGAGCAGCCGGTGCGCGGTCGACGTGGCTACCCCGAGGTACTCGCTGACCTCGGTGAGCCGCAGCTCGTCCCGCTCGCCGAGCAGCAGCAGCACCTTGAGCGCGTTGTCCACGGACTCGATGGGGTACTGCGGGACCGGCCCGGCGCCGATCGGCTGCTCGGCCGGGGCACTTCTCTTCACAGCAGAAATATTAGCTCCCTCCGCACCGACCGAACCGGATCTTCGCTCCGCCGCCGGCGGGCCCGGTGGCGGTCCGTGCCAGGATCAACGGTCCAGGTTCGGGTGGAGGTGCGGCCGGTGTCGTTGCGGCATGCGTTGCTGGCGCTGCTCGAGGCCAGCCCGATGACCGGCTACGAGCTGGCCAAGCAGTTCGACGTGTCGGCGGGCTACGTCTGGCACGCCCGGCACCCGCACATCTATACCGAGCTGCGCCGCCTCGAGGTCGAGGGCCTGGTCGAGGGGGAGGAGGCACCCCGGGGCGCGGCCGCGACGAAGCGGCACTACTTCCTCACCGACGCCGGGTGCGCGGAGCTGTCGGACTGGCTCGGCGAGGTGTCCGAGCCGGCGCGGGCCCGGGACGCCGCCTACCTCAAGGCGACCTACTTCGAGTTCGGCTCCTTCGACCTGGTCCGCCGCCAGTTCCGGGCCCACCTGGAGCACCACCGGCGGGTCGAGGAGCACTGGCGGGCCCACGCCGACCAGCTCGAACGCCGGGACACCGACCTGATGCGCCGGCGGCTGGCGCACGCGCCCCGCCACGCGCACGACGCGATCGTCGCCTACAAGGTGCACGTGTACCGCGGCCTGACCGACCGGGCGCGTACCGAGGTCGGGTGGGCCGAGCGGGGGCTGGAGCTGGTGGACCGGCTGGAGCGGGGCTCCGGCCTGGCCGCGGACGTCACGGTGGCGCCCGCTACCCCGCCGAGGAACCGCCCTGCCGGGTGAGCCGCACCGGCAGGCTGGTGTGACCGTTGGTGAGCAACGAACGCAGCGGGGTCAGCTCGGACGCCGGCACGGCCAGGCTCAGCTCGGGGAACCGGGCGAAGATGGCCGGCAGCGCGATCCGGGCCTCGAGGCGGGCCAGCGGTGCGCCGACGCAGTGATGCACGCCGTGGCCGAACGAGTGGTGCCGCTTGTCGGGCCGGGTGATATCGAACTCGTCGGCGGTCTCGCCGTACGCCCGGTCGTCCCGGCCGGCAGCGGCGTAGGACACGATGATCGCGTCGCCCCGGGGGATGAGCGTGCCGTCGATCTCGATGTTCTCGACCGCGTAGCGCAGTGGCAGGTAGGCGATCGGCGCCTGCCAGCGCAGGGTCTCCTCGATCACGTCCGACCAGGACCGCGCACCGCCGCGCACGAGGTCGAGCTGGTCGGGGTGGGTCAGCAGCGCGGCGACGGCCTGTTCCAGCAGGTTGGCCGTGGTCTCGTAGCCGGCCGCGACCATCAGCGACAGGGTGTCCACGACCTCCGCGTGGCTGAACGCGGCGCCGTGCTCGTCGCGCTGGACGAGCATGGCGCTGATCAGGTCGTCTCCCGGAGTCTTGCCGCGCAGTTCGACCAGCTCCTCGAGCAGCGCGAACACCCGCCCGACGCTGCCGTGGATCGCCGCCGGGTCAGCCCCGGTATCGAAGGCGGTGGTGACGTGGCCGCACAGCTCGGCGCGCATCCCCTCGGGTACCCCGAACAGTTGGCTGATCACCTCGGCGGGCAGGGGCATGGCCAGCTGGCGCCGCAGGTCGACGACGTCGTCGGGTTGTCCCGCGAGGTGCTCCAGCAGCTCGTGCACGAGGGTTTCGATCCGATGCCGGAGCGCGGCCGTGCGTGCCGAGGTGAAGGCGCCGCCCACCAGCCCGCCGGGCAGCTCCACACGGACCACCGGCCCGCGCGCCCGCAGCACGGCGCCCTCGCCCTGGATGTCCCGGCCGGTGGCGTCCAGGACCACGGCGGCTCGTTGGGCATCGCGGGCTCCCGTCGTCGGACCGAGGTGACGACCGAAGGTAGCTCTGCCCGGTAGATGAATGGTTGACGTTTCCCGGTTTCGCAATTCCGTAATTATTTCCCGCCTGTTTTTTACGTCCTGTCCCGGATCAGCTGCGCCAGCAGGGTGAGGGCCGCGAATGCCAGAATGACCACTACTCCCGACTGAAGCATGGCGAGCTCCGTACCGGCCCCGATCACCGCGGCGACGACCGCGAGGCCGCAGGCGCCGCCCACCTGCAGCGAACTGTTCAGCAACCCGGCGGCCAGACCCTGTTCGTGGTCGGCCACCCCGTTGGTGCCGGCGACCATCAGGGCCGAGATGCTGAGTGCAAAGCCGAAACCCCACAACAACGAGGCCGGCAGCAATACCGTCCACAGATCCGAATCGGCCCCGATACGCAGCAGCAACAAATAGCACGGAACGAACGCGATGAGCCCGACCAACAACACCCTGGTGACGCCGAACCTGTTCATCAGCGCGCCGAGTCGGGGGCCGACGACCACCACCATGAGCCCGGCCGGCAGCAGCACCAACGCCATCTGCCACGGCCGCCAGCCCCGCAGGTTCTGCAGGTACAGCGCGAGCAGGAACTGGAAGCCCATCGCACCGCCGTACAGCAGGGCGGCACTGAGGTTGGCGGCCACCAGGCCGCGGTTGCGGAAGATGTCCAGTCGCACCAGCGGCTGCGCCACGGTCCGTTCGATTACCACGAAGCCGATGAGCAGCAGTCCGGCCAGGGCGAGCCCGCCGACCGTGCGTGGCGCGGCCCAGCCGGCGTCGGTGCCTGCCGACACCGTGAAGACCAGCAGCAACATGCCGCCGAGCAGGGTTACGGCGCCACCGATGTCCAGCCGGGGCCGCCCAGTGCGCGGCGGGTCCACCGGCAGGAAGCGCAGCGCGGCGACCAGCAGCAGCACCGCGAACGGCACCGGCAGCACGAAGATGGCCCGCCAGTTCAACGCCGCGAGCAGGCCGCCGATCAGCAGGCCGGAGGAGTAGCCGGACGCCTCGAAGACGTTGAAGATGCCGAACGCCCGGTTGCGGTGCGGGCCCTCAGGAAACGTTGTGGTCAGCAGGGACATCGCGGCCGGTGCGGTGAACGCGCCGGCCATGCCCTTCACGAAGCGCGACGCGATCACCAGGACCGCATTGTCGGCGAATGCCCCGAGAAGCGACACGAGCGCAAAAACCGCCATGGCGATGACCAGCACCCGCCGCTGGCCGAAAAGGTCGGCACAGCGGCCACCGAGCAGCAGGAAACCGCCGAACGCGAGAATATAGGCGCCCGGCAGCCATTGCGCCGTGGCCGCGCTCATCCCGAACTCGTGCTGGATCTCCGGGACGGCCACGGTGATCATCGAAATGTCGAGCCCATCAAGCAGGATCACCCCGCTGCAGATCAGCAACGCAATCCACGTCCGCGCCGACCAGCGATCGGGATTCGCTCGGACCTTGCTCTCCGGTTTTTCTTCACGCGGGGTCGAACTGACTGACATTGACCGCACTCCAATGAATCGGTTCGGGGCATGGCGATATCCCGGCAGCGCGGACAATTCGGTGCCGAGGACGTATTCGGTCAGACCATTGCGGAACTTGTTGGCCGCGCAACTGCCATGCCGACTACGCTAAACCTTGACGTCAGCGTGAAGGTCAACTCGGAGCGAGGGTGGTCACGTGCGGATCGGGGAACTGGCCCGGTCGGTGGGGCTCAGCGAACGGGCCCTGCGCTACTACGAGGAGCAGGGCCTGTTGCGGCCGGCCCGCAAGGCCAACGGCTACCGCCACTACACCGAGGCCGACGCGACGACCGTGCGGCACATCCGGACCCTGCTCGACGCCGGGCTGCCCTCGACGGTGATCGCCGAGCTGCTGCCGTGCGTGGTCGACACCGGCGACGGGCTCGACCCCGCCTGCCCCGAGCTGCTCACCCAGCTCTTCGTCGAGCGCAACCGGATCAGCGCCGCGATCGACCACCTCGCCAGCACCCGCACCCTGCTCGACGCGGTTATCTCCGCCAGCACGCCGGCTCCGGCTCGCGACCGCATCGAGGTGTGACGGGTCGGGCATCCCGGTCGGGTGGGGGCTCCCCAGGCAGATGACGGTCGGGGTGCCCCGGTCAGCCGGTCGCCAGACATCGCCGCCCTCCGCCGACGCCGTTCCCAGCTCGCCCCCGTGCGACTTGTCGCGGGAAATGGGCACGACAGGTGGCACTTGTCGTGCCCAATAGCCGCGACAAGTCGGACCGAGGTCGGCCACGGGCCACGGGCAACGGGCGCGGACCATCGGCCGCGGGTCACGCCCCACTGGCCAACGGGCCTCGACCTGCGGGGTCGCGAGCCTCGGCCGCGGCGGGTTGGGGGTTCATTTAGGTACGGGCGTACATATACGGTGGGCTTACTCATCCGGGTGACGGGGCGCGGGAGGTCGACGGTGGCCGACACGACGACGGTGGACATCGCCGAGGTCATGGGTCGCCCTCGGATCGGGCCGGTGCGGCCGCTGGTGGTGGCGCTGTGCGCGCTCGTGGCTCTGTTCGACGGGATGGACCTGCAGATCATCGGGCTGGCCGCGCCGGCGCTGGCGGCCAGCCTGCACATCCGGGCGGCCGGCCTCGGCGTGGTGTTCTCCGCCGCGATCGCGGGCATGGCGATCGGGGCGCTGGCCATCGCCCCGCTGGCCGACCGCGTGGGCCGCAAGCCCATCCTGGTCGCGGCCGTGCTGTGCTTCGGCGCGTTCACGCTGGCCACGATGACCGCCGGCTCGGTCGCCGCGCTGCTGGTCTACCGGTTCGGCACGGGGCTGGGCATGGGCGCGGCGATACCGTGCGCGATCACCATGGCGTCGGAGTTCGTGCCCGCCCGGCGGCGGGCGACGGTGGCCGGCGTGCTGTTCGCCGGCTTCCCGCTCGGCGGCGTGCTGGCCGGGGTGCTGGGCAGCCGGCTGATCCCGACCACCGGCTGGCAGGCGCTGTTCGTGGTCGGCGGGGTGGCGCCGCTGGTGGTGGCGGTGCTGATCGCCGTGGCGCTACCCGAGTCGCCGGTCTTTCTGGTGGCGCGCGGCGTGCCGGTCGAGCGGATCGCCCGCACGCTGGCCCGGATCAAACCGGTGCTGACCGTCGGCCCGGCCACCCGGTTCACCGGCGTCGCGGAACGTACCGAGCGCGCGCCGGTGCGGCACCTGTTCGCCGCCGGGCGCCGCTCCGGCACCGCCGCGCTCTGGGTCGCGTCGTTCGTCGCGTTCGGGGTGCTCGTGGTCAACTCGTCGTGGACGCCCAGCCTGCTCGCCCCGGTCGGCGTGCCGGTCGCGCGCACGGCGGTGGCGCTCGCGATGTTCAACGGCGGCAGCGTGTTGGCCACGGCCGCCGGCGGCTGGCTGATCACCCGCTTCGGCGCGCGCCGGGTGCTGCCGGTGGCGTTCGCGCTGGCCGCCGTCGGGGTGGCGGGCATCGGGGTGGCCGCGCCGTCGGTCGCGGCGGTGTCCGGCCTGGAGGTGCTGATCGGGCTGGGCCTCGGCGGGGCCAGCTCCGGCGTGATCGGGCTCGCCGCGGTGGCCTACCCGACGGCGATCCGGTCTACCGGGGTCGGCTGGGCGCTCGGCATCGGCCGGGTCGGCTCGTTCGTCGGCCCGCTGGCGGTGGCCACCCTGGTCGCCGCCGCCTGGGGGGTCGTCGGTGTGTTCGGCGTACTCGGCGCCGGGTGCCTGGTCGGCGGCCTGGCGGCGGTCGCCCTCCGTCCGGCCCGCGAGGAGGCGGGGTCGGCCAGTTCCTCACCACTCACCGAAGGAGCCGCATGAGTCGGGTGCCTCTCACCCTCGCCTGCTGGGACTACGACCGCACCCAGGCACTCGCCGACGGATCGGTCCGCCCGGAGGGCGTGGACCTGACCTACCTCTGCCTGCCCGTGGAGGAGACGTTCTTCCGGATGCTGCGGCACCGGGAGTTCGAGGCGGCGGAGATGTCGCTGTCGTCCTACGTCACCGGTCTCGGCGCGGCGGACCCGGGGGACGGGCCGTTCGTCGCAATCCCGGTGTTCCCGTCGCGGGCGTTCCGGCACAACGGCATCTACATCCACACCGGCAGCGGCATCGAGAAGCCGGCCGACCTGGTCGGGCGGACCGTCGGTGTGCCGGAGTACCAGCTCACCGCCGTGGTCTGGATCCGGGGCATCCTGGCCGACCACTACGACGTGCCGGTGGCCTCGGTGCGCTACCGGACCGGCGGCATGCACGAGCCCGGCCGCGTCGAGAAGCAGGCCCTGCAGCTGCCGCCGGAGATCGACATCGCGCCGATCGGCCCCGACCGAACGCTGGCCCAGATGCTGGTGACCGGGGAGATCGACGCCCTCTACGCGCCGCGCACGCCCCGCCCGATCCTGGAGGGCCGGCCCGAGGTGCGCCGGCTGTTCGTCGACCCGAGGGCCGCCGAGGAGCAGTACGCCGCCGAGACGGGGATCTTCCCGATCATGCACGTGGTGGTGCTGCGCCGGGACGTCTACGAGCGGCGGCCGTGGCTGGCCCGTTCGCTCTACACCGCCTTCGAGCAGGCCAAACGTGCCACCGAGGACCGGATGGGGGAGACCGCGGCGAACCGGTACATGCTGCCGTGGCTCTACGACGAGGTGGAGCGCACCCGGCGGCTGCTCGGCGCCGACTACTGGCCATACGGCCTGCCGCGCAACCGGACCACCCTGGAGGTGTTCCTGCGCTACGCCCACGAGCAGGGCCTGACCCCGCGCCGGTTGCGCCCCGAGGAGCTGTTCGTGCCGGAGACCCTGGAGAGCTACCTGATCTGACGCTCGCACACCGGTTCTGGCCACCGAGTTCAACCGCACTGGCCGCGCACGGCGGGACGAGCCCGGCTGTGGTTGAACTCGGCGTGAGGCCGAGGCCGAGGCGGCGGGTCGGGTGGGGTGCGGCTGGGCCGGTGTATCGTTTTACCGGTGGCGGTGACGATCCAGCAGGTGGCCCGGGCCGCCCGGGTCTCGCCGAGCACCGTGTCCAACGTGCTGAACGGCCGGGACAGCCGGATGCTGCCGGCGACCAAGCTGCGGGTGGAGCAGACCATCGCCCAGCTCGGCTACCGGCCGAACCGGGCGGCCCGGCAGCTGCGGACCGGCCGGGTCCCGCTGATCGGACTGGTTGTGCCGTCCGTGGCCAACCCGTTCTGGGGCCGGTTCGCGCACCTCGTCGAGTCGGTCGCGATGCGCTCCGGCTTCCGCGTGCTGCTGGGCAACAGCGACCGCGACCCGGCCCGCGAGACCGAGTACCTCGAGGAGCTCTGGGCGGACGGCATCACCAGCGTGCTGCTCTGCTCGTCGCTGCCCTCGATCGCGCACGTGCAGCCCTACCTGCGCCGCGGCATGACGATCGTGGCCTTCGACCGGACCAGCCAGCTCGGGGACCCGGTGCTGGTCAACGTCAGCGTGGACAACTCGCTCGGCGCCCAGCTGGCCACCCACCACCTGCTCGAACAGGGGCACCGGCGGCTGGCGTTCGTCTCCGGCCGGCTGTCCAGCGTCAACCGCCGCGAACGGCTGGACGGCTTCCTGCGCACTCTGGACCGGGCCGGCGTCGACGTCGACCCGGCGCTGGTCTACCGCGACGCTGCCGACCGCGCTGCCGACCGTGCCGGCGACCTGGACGCCGCCGAGCTGGGCCGCGTGGCCGCCCGCGAGCTGCTGGCCCGCCCGGCCGCGCCGACCGCGATCGTGGCGATCAACGACCTGTTCGCGATCGGGGTCTGCGCCGGGGTGCGGGACGCCGGGCTGCAGGTCGGCCGGGACGTCTCGGTGGTCGGGTTCGACGACATCACCCTGGCCGACCTGACCAGCCCGGCGCTCACCACGGTCCGCCAGCCGCTGCCGGAGATGGCCGAGGCGACCGTGCAGCTGCTGGTGGGGGACGCGCCGGCCCGGGCCGGGCAGTCGCTGCTGATGCGCCCTGAGCTCGTGGTGCGGGCGTCGACCGGGCCACCCCCGAGGGCTGTGTGAGACGGTCGGACCCAGGGGCTCCGTAACCGGTCAACCCCCGGGGCCGCCCAACCGGTCAGCCGGCCGGCTTGCTCGCGGCCCGGATGCGGCGCACCGCGGCGCCGGCCCGCGCGGTCGCCACGATCTCGTCGGCACCGAGCTGGACCTGGTACGTCCAGTCACCGTGCCGCCAGCCGATCTCCTGGCCGTCCTCGCCGGGCGCCCCGGCGAACCGGGCGTCGTCCTCCGGCGTGGGCAGCAGCGCCGAGGCGGGCAGCAGGAGGCTGACGAACCGCGCCGTGCGGGCCGGCCCGATCTCGCGGCGCAGTGTGTGCAGGGTGCGGCCGACGGTGAGGCTCGGCGTGCTGGCGGTCGGGTTGGCCGTGACCAGGGTCGTCGTCTGGTCGAACCCGGTGCCCGGCAGCGCGCGCACGGTGAGCGCCCCGGTGCCGGAGCGGACCAGCCGCCGGCCGTCGGCGAGCTCGTCCGCCGGCTGGTCGGCGTGCAGCAGCCAGGTCCAGGTCCGCTCGGTGGCGGCGGCCAGCTCGTCGACCAGCAGCAGGCTGCCGCTCGGCCCGAACAGGATCCGCCGGGACACCCGGAGCACGCCCAGCTCCGGCGGGTACATCGCGGCCGCCTCGCCGACCGCGTGCACCCAGCCGTCGGCCAGCTGCACCGAGTGCACGTGCGCCCGATGCTCCAGCGGCATGTCCTTGTAGACGTGGTAGCGGCCCTCACCGGCGTAGCCCGTGCCGTCCACCAGCACCACGCTGTGGTTCGCGGTCATCTTGGCGTTCGCGTAGCCGTCCTCGACCGCCAGCGGCGAGCCGTGCCCGATCAGCACGAACGCGTTGGCGTCGGGGTGGTGGTGGCCGGCGTTGAGCGTCTCCCAACCGCTTTGCGCGCGCATCCGGTGGCTGGTCTCCCAGGCCCGGTGCCCGCCGCCAGGGGATGCCTTGAACGACAGCAGCACCGCGTCGTCGTGCCAGCCGGTGCGCGCCGTGACCAGGCCGAGGTCGGGGAAGTACGCCGAGGTCGGCTGCTGCTCCGGCGACTCGCTCGGCACCGTCGGGTCGTACCAGAGCAGCTCCAGGTAGCCGTCCGCGCGGACCCCCGGCTTGACGCCGCTCTCATGCCACTCCCGGCCGAGGAACCCGGTGCGCACCCGCTCGGCCAGCCACTGCGCCTGCGGGATCCGGTACTCGCCGGCGAGCTTGTGGTAGAGCGCGAGGCTGTGCCCGCTGCGCCGGTCGTGGCAGTCGCCATGGTCGACGATGTGCTCCCAGCCCGGTGCGCTCTGGTGCAGCCGGTAGAAGAACGTGTGCCGGAGGAACGCGCAGGCCTGGAACAGGTCCTCGCCGTCCTGGTCGGAGATCAGGTCGAAGGCGACGGCCAGCCACGGCACCCCGTAGCGCCAGTAGACGACGCCCTCGCTGCCGGAGCCGTCCGCCGGCAGCAGCTCGGCGACCGCGCGGAAGTTGTGCCGCGCCCGCTCGGTCCACTGCCAGGCCGGCGGGTGCTCGTGGCGCAGCGCGTAGCCGGCCGTGGTCAGGCCCGCGTAACAGATCCAGTTGTGGTTCTGCCAGTACGAGGACGACCACCAGGAGCCCTCGGTCTGCACCGCGTACTGGTACATCCGGTCGCCCTGCAGGATCAGCTTGTCCCGCAGCGCGGTGCGTTCCGGCTCGGGCAGCGCGTCGCCGAGCCAGTCGTAGGCCAGCGCCAGGCCGTGCAGCAGCCAGCCGGCGTCCAGGTCGTGGTCCGGCAGGTGCGCGCGGCCCCAGTGCGGGTAGGACACCGCCGCCGCGATCCACCGGCGGGCCTGGTCGAGGTAGCCCGGCTGGTCGGTGAGCCGGTAGGCCAGCGCGAACCCCGCCGACGCGGGGCCCAGGTAGGTGATCGAGGCCTGCGGGTGCTCCGAGGGCGGAGTCTCTCCGGCGTAGTACTCGCACTGGTCGAGCAGCCGGCGGAACTGGGCGGCCCGGACGTCCCGGATCTCGTCGCGCAGCCGGCCCAGCCGCCCGCCGCCGAGCAGTAACCGAGGTTCCGTCACGCGTGCACTCCGTCCGTCCGGTGGGGTATCGACCAGCGCAGCGGCGCCCCGCCCGGCCGGTCGAGCATGAGGGTCAGCTCCCGGTCGGTGCGCTCGATGCCCAGGCCGGTGCCGAGTTCGGTGGCGCCGGTCGCGTAGACCGACGCGAACACCGCGGCCCGGCCGTGCGCCCGCCAGCGCAGGTGCGGCCTGGTCCGCTGCGGGTCGTCGGCGGGGCCGAGGTCGGGGCCGGTGCCGAGGACCGCTCCCGCCGTCGCCGTGTGCAGCCCGTGCAGGCCGGCGTCGCCCGGCCACTCGCTGCGCGCACCGCCGGCGGTCAGCCACACCCGCGTGGCCACGTCGGTCCGCAGGTGCAGCACGAGCTCGCGGTCCCGGTCCGCCTCGACGAGCACCACGTCGACCAGTCGCTCGGCGTCGGTGCGCACGTGCCGCTCGAACCGGACCCCGTCGAACACGTCCGCCTCGGCCCCGACCTCGGTGCCGGTCGCGGGGTCGTTTTCCAGGGCGGGGCGCCAGTAGAGCAGCCGGCCGGTCGCCGCGCGCTGCTCGCCGCCGTCCACCGTGAGGGTCGGGTGCGCCGCGGTGCCGGCGTAGTACTCGCGGCGCAGCGGGTGCGCGTACGGCGGCACCCCGTAGGCGGGCTGCCAGGGGGCGGTCGGCCCGTAGAGGTAGAGGGCGAGCTTGTCCAGGTGCCCGTGCGAGCCGCCGTGCGGGCCGTAGTCGAGCACGGCCTGGTAGCCGGCGCCGCGCAGCACCGCGTACCCGGCGTCGGGGTAGAGCGCGGCAGGGCGGGGCGCGGCAACAACGCCAGCGGAGGGAGCCGGGCCGAACCAGTCGGCCGCCTCCCCGGTGCGCCAGTGCCCCTCGAGGTCCGGCCGCAGCCGGGCGGCGAGTGGTTCGGCGAGCCGGCCCAGGC
>Ga0137415_10005858_pt1 | contig 12155 bp, 8 predicted proteins | sample CZODoug3_1_1_16f_FD_183082 | JGI IMG/M metagenome (GOLD analysis project Ga0137415, IMG submission 183082) | Vadose zone soil fungal communities from Angelo Coast Range Reserve, California, USA - CZODoug3_1_1_16fungal (Hybrid Assembly) | ecosystem: Environmental > Terrestrial > Soil > Vadose...
GAAGACCAGAACCAACCCCCCGTGGTCACGGACAGCGCCCTCGCCGGTGACCACGTCGGGGCGGGCGACACCGGTGGAGAGGGCGGTCAGCAGGTCCCGGGCCGGGTCGCCGGCGCCGGTGAGCAGCACCGCGCGGTGCTCGTGGACGTCGCGCCGGGTGAGCGCGCCGGCCAAGCCGAGTCGGGACCGCTCGGGCCCGGCCAGCGGGACCAGCCGCTCGGCCGCCGCCGTGAGCGCGGCCGGCGAGCGCGCGGAGAGTACCCAGGGCACGATCTCCCCGGCCGACTCCCTCTCGGTCGGGCCACCCGAGGGGGTCCGGTCCGCCCCCGATGGCGCCTCCGTCAGCACGACGTGGCAGTTCGTCCCGCCCATCCCGAACGAGGACACCCCGGCGTACCGTGGCGTCGTGCCCTGCCGAGGCGGCCACGGGCCGATCTCGGCCTGCACCCGGAGCCCGAGCTCGGCCAGTGGGATCGAAGCGGGGGCACGGCTGAAGTTCAGGCTCGCCGGCAGCTCACCGTTGGCCAGCGCCAGCACGGCCTTGACCAGCCCGACGACCCCCGCCGCGCCCTCCAGGTGCCCCACGTTGGACTTGACCGAGCCGACCAGCAGCGGCGAGTCCGATGGCCGGCCACGACCGGCGGCGCGGCCCAGCGCGGCGGCCTCGATCGGATCCCCGACGGGCGTGCCGGTGCCGTGCAGCTCCACGTACCCCAGCGACGTCGGCTCGATGCCACTGCGCGCGCATGCCATCCGGATCACGTCCTCCTGGGCGGCCGGGGACGGCGTGGTCAGGGTGTCGGTGACACCGTCGTTGCCGACCGCGCTGCCCGCGACGACGGCCAGTACCGGGTCGCCGTCCCTAACGGCCTGGTCGAGGCGCTTGAGGACAACGAACGCGCCGCCCTCACCTCGGACGTAACCGTCGGCCCGCTCGTCGAAGGTGTGGCAGCGCCCGGTGGGCGAGAGCCCGCCGAAGGCCATCAGCTGGGAGGTGCTCAACGAGGTGAGGATCAGGTTCACCCCGCCGGCGACGGCGATGTCGGCCTCACCGTTGCGCAAGCTCTCCGCCGCGAGGTGCACCGCAACGAGCGACGACGACTGCCCGGTGTCGACTACCATGCTGGGTCCGCGCAGGCCGAAGAGGTACGAGATCCGGTTGGCCACGATGCAGCGGGCAACGCCGGTCAGATCGTGATGGTCGGGACCCCGGGCATCGAGCAGGAGCGAGTAGTCGTTCCAGATCGTGCCGATGAACACCCCGGTGCGGGAGCCCTCCAGCGCCCCGCGATCGAGCCCGGCCGACTCGAAGGCGTGGTGGGTCAGCTCCAGGGCGAGCCGCTGCTGCGGGTCCATCGAGACGGCCTCGCGGGGGGAGATCCCGAAGAACGCGGCGTCGAAGCCGGCGACGTCGTCGAGCCACCCACCGGGCCGCCCGGGCTCCTCGCCGAGCAGCGCGGCGCGCTGGCCCTCCAGGGGACGGACGGCCTGGCGACCCTCCCGCACCAGCTGCCACAGGGCGGCCGGGTCGTCCGCGCCGGGGAGCCGGCACGACACACCAATGACCGCAACGAGATCTACCGCGCTGTTGCCGACAAAGCTCATCGATCGCCTTCCTTACACCGTCGAGTCCACCGGCTTCCGCCACACCGCGACGTCTCCTCCGGGAGCCGCCCGCACTCGGCGGAGCAAGCCCCAGTGGACGAGGTAACCAACCCTCGACCAGCTTCGGGCGATCGCGCGAGGGACTCTGGAACAACACCTAGGCAGCCCGGGAATCAGCTAGTAGAGGCCCTCGGGCGCGTCCGTACGGCATCGTGGCGCCACCGTCCTCCGGCGGCGGCAGCCAGGCCCTTCGCTCGCGGCGGAGAGTGGTCGGTCAGTCCTGCGCACGGCGGCGGAAGCAGGCCGTCCCCGCGACGAGCAATGCCGCGCCGGCCACGACGAGCACCGGCAGGTCGATCCACAGTGGGATCGAGTGCACTTCCGGAACCAGCAACGACCGCATCCCCTCGCTGATGTAGGTGAGCGGGTTCAGGGCGACGATCACTTGGAACCAGCGCAGATGGTCCAGGCCCAGGAACGGGAACTGGGCGGCGCCGGTGAACATCAGCGGCATCACGCCGGCCACGAAGAACGAGCCGATGTGCCGAGGCGGCGCCGAGGCGCCGACCAGCAGGCCGAGTGCGCCCCCGACCAGCGCACCGAGGCTCATGACGCCGAGGGCGGCCGGCAGCGCCGAGGGTGACCAGTACACACCGTTGAGGATCAGCAGACCGATCGGCGCCATGATGATGCCCGCTGCCAGCCCGCGCAGGGCCCCGTACACGACTTTTTCGAGCGCCACCACCATGGTCGCGACCGGGGCCATCAGCCGGTCCTCGATCTCCCGGTCCATGGCGAAGTCGACGGCGAGCCCCAGCGCGGTGTTCTGCGCCGCGGTGACGAACACCGCCATGGCGAGCACACCGGGCAGCAGAATGCGTTCGAACGTCAGCGAGACCAACCCGATCCCGTTCAGCACGGTGCCGAACACGAACAGCGTGAAGAACGGCTGGACCACCATATGCATCACGAAGATCGGCAGCTCAGCCCAGGTCACGTACACGTCACGCAGGAGCAGGGCGCCGAACGTGCCCAGCGAGCCGCCTCGGGCGTGGCGGATCACCGGATCCCGCTGGTCGGCCCCGCTGTGATCGGAAGTGGTCATGGTCGTCATCGCAGATCCCGTCCGGTCAGTTCGATGAACACGTCCTCGAGGCCGGGGCGCCCGATGGAGACGTCCCGTACGTCCCAGTCCGCGTCGGTCAGCACGTCGAGCGTGGCCTTGACCAGGCGCGGCGCGGACGCCTCGGCGTAGAGCCGCAACGTCACCTCGTCGCCGGCGCCCGAGCCCGTGTCGTCGGCGCCCAGGATCTCCACCCGGGCCACCGAGGGGACACCCTGAGCCAACAGCTCCCGGGCCTGCTGGCCGGAGGCGTCCGAGCGCTGCACCAGGACCGTGATCGCGATGTTGCCGGGCATGGTGCGGGCCAAGGCGGCCGGGGTGTCCAGAGCCAACATCCGCCCGTGGTCGACGATGCCGACACGGTGGCAGAGCTTGGTGGCCTCCTCCATATCGTGGGTCGTGATCACCACGGCCGTGCCGTCCCGGTGCAGTTCGGCGACACGCTCGTGGACGAAGATCCGAGCTGACGGGTCCAGTCCGTTGGCCGGTTCGTCGAGGAAGAGCACGTCGGGTCGGTGCATGAGGGCCCGTGCGATCATCACCCGCTGTCGCTGGCCCCCAGACAGCTGGCCGACCTGCCGGTCCGCATCACCGGTGAGGCTCAGCCGCTCCAGGGCGTCATCGGTCATACGGCCGATCTGACGACCCGGTACGCGGTGGTAGCGGGCGTGGAAGATCAGGTTGTTCCGGACGTTGAGCGAGCGGTCGAGGTTGTTGTGCTGCGGGACGACGGCGACCCTGCGACGTGCGCCGATCGGGTCGGCGAGCACGTCGACCCCGCATACCCGGACCTGCCCTGACGTCGGCCGCACCCGGGTGGTGAGCACGCCGATGGTGGTCGTCTTGCCCGCACCGTTCGGTCCGAGCAGACCGAACACCTCACCCGGCTCGACCGAGAAGCTCAGCCCGTCGACCGCGGGCGCTGTCGAGCCGGGATAGGTCTTGACCAGATCCTCGACGATAACAGCGTCGCCGGTCCTGGCCGCTCGATTCCCGGCCGGCGCGGCGGTGATACTCATACATGTTCCCGACGGGTCATTGGCTCGATGTCGTGGTCACTGATCACAGGAACGCCTCCGGCACGGTATGCGGCTCCGATTGAGGAGTCGGCACAAACCGTAGGTACCACTGAACCGGGAATCCCCCAGACCGCTGCGCCCATCCGCCCGCAACTACGAACCTGACCAGACTTCTCTCCACCCGCGTGCGTGCACACGGCCGGTGTGGTCACGGTTGTGCTTCCGTGCAACCGTCCACCGTAAGGAGCAGTGATGTCCACTGAAACGCCGACCGCGGCGATCCCGGTCGACAATCTGGACCATGAGCCGGCGCCGATGCCGATGGCTCGCCAGTGCCCGTTCGACCCGCCCGAGGTCTACCGCCGCCTGCGCACCGAGGACCCGATCCACCGGATCCTGCTCCCCTCCGGCGACCACGCGTGGCTGGTGACCCGGCTCGCCGACATCCGCGCGATCCTCTCCGACCCCCGGTTCAGCCACCGCAACGACCTCATCGAGCCGCCGGTCCCGCCTGAGCCGATCGCTCCGTGGGTACCCACCCCGCCCTCTCCCGGCGGGTTCAACATGATGGATCCGCCCGACCACACCCGGTACCGCAAGATCCTGGCGCGCTATTTCACCGCCCGCCACGTGGCCCGCTTCAGCGCCCGGATCACTGAGATCGCGAACGAGTTGATCGACCAAATGGTCGCGTCCGGAGCGGGGACCGACCTGGTGGCGGACTACGCGGCACCGCTGGCCGGGCGGGCGATCTTCGAGCTGGTCGGCGTCGACGACGGCGAGCGCACCGACCTCCAGCGCGACATCGACACCACGTTCTGCCTCACCGTGACGCTCGAGCGCGCGATTCCGGCGATCACGAACCTCGGAGCCGCCATCGAACGCATCGTCTCCGGCCGGCTGGCCGAGGTCGAGCGCTCGGGTGGGGCCGGAGGGCGCGAAGACGTCCTGACCGATCTGATCGTCCGCGACGAACTCGACGGCGACGAACTCCGCACGGTCATCTTCATTCTGCTGGTCGGAGGGATGGACACCACGGCGAACATGCTCGCGCTCGGCGCGCTCACCCTGTTGCGTCATCCCGACCAGCTGGCCCTGTTCACGGCGGGTTCGGACTCGGGTCACGTGGACGAGCTGCTGCGCTGGCTGACCATCTCACAATGGGGCGCGTCGCGCCGGGCGCTGGCCGACGTGACGGTCAGGGCCGAGCCGGACGGATCAGGCGGCCACCTGGTCCGCGAGGGCGAGATGGTCGTGCTCGCGCTCAACTCGGCGAACCGGGACCCGGCGGCCTTCCCCGAACCCGACCGGCTCGACCTCGGCCGCCGACCGAGCAAGCACGTCGCCTTCGGGGGCGGAGTACACATGTGCATCGGTCAGCACCTGGCCCGCGCGACTCTGCGGGTCGGGTGGGACGCCCTGTTCTCCCGGCTACCCGATATCCGGACGGCACCCGGAACGGATGAGCCGAGGTTCCGGCTCGAGATGACCCACTACGGATTGCATGCGCTGCCGGTGACCTGGGGACCGGAGACGTGACCGCCAGGCCGGTGTGGACGGAAGGCCTGGTGAACTCCCTACAACCGCCCGCGCGAACGGTCCATGGGCCGCTTCCTCTCTTACTGTGACGGCACCGGAGGTCCCAAATCCTCTGCAGGATCTCCCCGGCCCGAAATGGGAGCGCCATGCCCGAGTCCTCGCCCGCCGCCACGGTGAACACCGAGCCGGTCCTCGTGGAGCTGTCTCCGGACCTGAGCTGCTGGACGACCCCCGAGCGGTTCGACCTGTGCTCCGAGATCGAGTTCATTCACGACGAGATCTTCACACAGCGCTGCTACCTGCCCAGCGGCCTGGAACTCCCCGCCGAGCCGGTAGTGCTCGACATCGGCGCGAATGTCGGACTCTTCAGCATCTTCATGACCCGGGAAAGGCCGAAGGCCAAGATCTGGGCGTTCGAACCGATGCCCGACACGTTGTCCGCACTGCGCCGCAATATCGAAACCCACCAACTGGACGGAGTGACACTCCAGACGGTCGCGCTAGGGTCGGAAAACGAAGACGGCGTGCGATTCACCTTTTATCCCCGGTTTCCCGGCAACTCGACGCGCTACCCCGGTGACAAGGCCGTCGGCGCCGAGCTCCCGATCGAACAGATCGGCAAGGAGGCGTACGAGTACGCGATGGAGGCCCGCTCGGTAGAGGTGAACGTGCGGCGCCTGTCGGACGTGCTGGCCTCCGCCGGACCGCAAGGCCCGATCGATCTCGTCAAGATCGACGTCGAGGGTGCCGAGCTGGACGTGCTGGGGGGGATCGACAAGAAGGACTGGGCGCGGATCGACCGGTTCGCGATCGAGGTGCAGGATCTGCACGGGCGCCTGGCGGCCATCCTCGATGCGCTCGACGCGCACGGGTTCGACACCGTCGTCGAGCAGCACGACGGACTCGTGGACACCTTTCACTACTTCTTCCTGCAGGCGCACCGTCGCGACAGCGCATCCGCGCTCGGGTGAGCCGCGCTCACCCAACATCCCACCTGGACACGATGGTCAGGCAGGCGCCGGAGCCCTGTCGCTGGTATGGAACACCGACCGACCCGGAACGGTCGCCCGACGACCGTTCCAGCCTTTACCCGAATTATCCGCCGCCATGACCGAAGGACGCCGAAATGATGTACGCCACCTCTGGTGAAAACATTTCCGGTGCCGAGGCAGAGTTCGACGTGCTCATCGTCGGCTCTGGCCCGGCCGGTTCGACGTACGCCCGCACTATCGGCGACGCGCTGCCGACCGCCCGCATCCTCATGGTCGAGGTCGGCCCGGCCGTTCGCGGGCAACGTGGCAACCACACCTTCAACATGACCGAATCAGACCGGACCGCCGCGCAGCTGCTCACCCAAGGCCCGGACACCGGCATCGACCGAGCCGCCGCGCTCGCCGACCCCGCATCGGGCGTCGACCCAAGCCTCGATCTCCGCCAGACCATCCTGCCCGGGCTGTTCTTCCTCGACCCCCGCCCCGAGCTCGCCGACGGCGAGGTCGGCCTGCCGGTTGCGAGCATGGCCAGCGGCGTGGGCGGCATGGGCATCCACTGGGCAACCTCCTGCCCGAGGCCGAACCAGTCCGAACGCATTGCGTTCCTGCCAGGAGACGAACTCAACCAAGCGCTCGACCAGGCCGAACAACTCCTGGGCGTCACGACACTGCACCACGCCGACGGCGCGCTAGGTGCGATCCACCAGGCAATGGCGACGGAGTTCAACGGGCCGGGCCTCACCCCGGTCGGGTTCCTGCCCGGCGCGCGGCGGCTGGCGGGCGGCGAGCCGGTATTTTCCGGCACCAACGTGATCCTCGGCGAGCTGGAACAGACCGTACCCGGCTTTCAACTACGCGCCGAGACCCTCGCCCGCCGCATCCTGCTCGAACACGGCACCGCGGTAGGCGCCGAGCTACAAGACCGCCGCAACGGACACATCTACCAGGTCCGCGCCACGCACGTCGTCGTGTGCGCCGACGGTCTGCGCACCCCGCAGGTACTGTTCGCCTCCGGCATCCAGCCACCCGCGCTCGGCCACTACCTGAACGAGCACTTCTTCACGAGCTCGTTCATCATGCTGAACGACGAGTTCGACTCGGCCAGCTACCCGGCGCGGCAGGAAAGCCTCGGCAGTGTCCTCATCCCCTTCTCCGACGCCCGACCGATGGAAGGCTGTGTCATCCCGCTGGCCAGCTCTCCCTACAAGCTCCTCTTCGCCAGCCATGACCTGTCAATCTCCAAGTTCAGCGTGCTCGCCTGGTACGCCGCAAAAGACATCCATCACCGCGACGCGGTCGAATTCAGCGAAACCGAGACCGACTTTTACGGCATGCCGACAATGTCCATCCGATACACCCACACCGACAAAGATCTCGCCACGATCGAGACCCTGCTCGAGAACGCCACTCGCAGCGCCACCCGCATCGGAACACCTATCGAACCCCCCACGCTCGCCGCCGGCGGGTCCTCACTGCACTACCAGGGCACGGTCCGCATGGGCCCAACGGACGACGGCACCTCGGTATGCGACCCCTTCCTGCGCGTCTGGGGGATCAACAACCTCTGCGTCGGCGGCAACGGCATCATCCCCACCACCACCGCCGCCAACCCCACTCTCACCACAGTCGCACTCGCCTGGCGCGCCGCCACCCAACTTGTCCAAGAACTCACCGGCGCAAACCGGATCGCCGAGGCGACGGCACGGTAGCGACCGCGAGCCAGCCGCACCAACTCGGCCGCCGCCCGGTACGTCGCGGGACACGGTGGCCGTTTATCCACCCGCCGAGCCATGTGTGCCGCACGAGCAGTTCGTAGCTGATCAGGCTGACGGCCGTGGCGGCGGTCAAGACCGCCAGGTACTTGACGTACCACGGCCAGGGCGCCCCCAGCACCAACACCTGGACGAGCATGGCCACCGGCACGTGCACGATGTAGACCCAGTACGAGGAGTCGGCGAGGTAGCGCCGCACGGCGCTGTGGCCCGAGGCGAAACGCAGCGCGAGAGCGAGAGAGGCGAACGTCATGGCGTAGTCGGCGATCGCGCAGACGCTCGCAGTGAGGATCTTCATCCCCGGATCGGTCATTGGCCCCATGTTGTGCGGGACCGGGCCACCCACCAAATACAGATTGGCGACGCCGGACAGCGCGGCGACGACAGTGAACAGAGGCCACCTCCGCTCGATCAGAACCAGCAGGTCGCGGCGCCGGTCGAGCAGCACTCCGATCCCGAAGGCGACACCGAAGGCCGTCATGGCCTGCGCGTTGGGCACCAGACCCGATTCCGGCGAGGGGATGGCGGTGAACGGAATCCACTTCGGTGTGAAGTAGAAGACCAGCGCCAGAGGTATCGCCAGTAGCACGGGGCTCCACCACCCGATCAGGAAGTCCGCGGCCCGATCCGCGATGCGCGCGAACTCGCCCGATCGATCGAGTGACAACACGGCGCGAACAGCCAGCATGACCGCATAAAAGATCAGCAGCACCCACAGGAACCACAGATGGGTCAGCGGCACGGTCCCGAGCGTCAGGGGCGGAGGAGGCGGGCCCTCATTAACGCCGCCTTTGTGGATTGCCGCATTGAACACGGCGACCCCGATGATCGCGGCGCACACCACCGGCCACATGGCGAACAGTACCCCCGCGATCCGGCTCGATCTGTCCTTGACGAAGCCCACCCAGCCGCGGCGTTGCATCATTAAGTGCGCGAACAGGCCGGCGACGACGTAGAACGCCGTCATCCGGAATAGATGGATAAAGAAGAACAATGCCCCGGCCACACCTGACGTCTGGCTGTTGATTATGAGCCAGGACGGTGGAAGCATGTACGCCATTGCGGAGTGCTCGACAACGCCTAGAAACAGCGCGCAGGCGCGAAAGGCATCTAATCCGTGCAGCCGGGCCGCACCCCCGGTTTGAGTCGGTGACATGCTTCGCCTATCTAGATCCGCCGAGTCAGTCGTCACAACTGATTTGCAATATGAGAGCGTCAGTCAGGCCATGCTCCGGTTGAGGGTGCCGGCCTGGGCCAGCGGGCTGGGGAAGTAGGTCAGGCAGCCGGCGGGCAGGCTCACCCCGGCGAGTCGCAGCTGGCTGACCCGACTGGCGAAGGCCGCGCCGCGCACCAGGTTGGCCGCGATGTCGACCACGTGGCGGTTCTCCAGCGCGGCGAGGTAGGTGCCGGCGACCCAGTCGTTGAAGGCGCCTATCGCCGGACCGCACCAGATCTGGTAGTCGGTGGCCCTGCCGGTGTCCCCGACGATGCTCCAGGCCGAGGACAACCCCAGATACCAGCGGAAGACCAGCGCCATACGGCGTTTCGGGTCGTGCCGGGCCCGGGTGATCTGGTCCGGGTCACGCTCCCGGAAGAACCGGCAGGTGTCCTCCCAGACCTCGGCGAGCGGTCGCCGGAAGATCCGTTCCTCCAGGCTGGCCCGCTCGGCTTCCGGGATGTCCTCGATGCTGGCATGGGCTCGGTAACACTCGTAGAGCCGCCGGGCCTTGACCGCGAACATCGTGCCGTGCCCGAGTACCTGCACCTCAACGCCCATCTCGAACATGTCGGCCGAGGGCGCCAGCATGCAGTCGGTAGATCTCGAGGCGGCGAGCAGGCGTTTGGCGGCGGTGGATTGCCCGGCCTCGACCGAGGCCTGGTTGATCGAGCCGGTGACCACGTAGGCGGCGCCCATCGCGAACGCGGCGCAGGCGGCGGCGGGAGTGCCGATGCCGCCCGCCGCACCGACCCGGGTGCCGTACCGCAAGCCGGTCTCCCGCCGCACCCGGTCGCGCACCGCGATGAGCTCGGGCAGCAGCACCGCGAGCGGCCGCCCGTCGGTGTGCCCGCCGGAGTCCGCCTCGGCCGTCAGGTCGTCGGCCAGCGGCACCCGCCGGGCCAGCTCGGCCTGTTCCGCGGTGACCTCACCGGACTCCAGCAGGCCCCGGACCAGCGGCTCCGGCGCGGGACGGAGGAACCGCTCCGCGACCTCGGCCCGGGACACCTTGGCGATCACCCGGTTGCCAACTCGCACGCCGCCCTGTCCGTCCCCGGACAGCCCGGCCAACCGATAGCGCGCCACCTGCGGGGTGAGGTCCAGGAACGCCGACGCCTCCACGCAGCGGACCTGGTGGCGCAGGCAGAGCTCCACGGTGGAGCGCTCCATGGCCAGCTCGGTGGGGCTGTGGATGAGGTTGCACGCAAACGGCCGGCCGGGGGCACGCCGGCCGATGTCGGCCAGCGCCGCGTCCACCTTCGGCGAGGGCAGCCCGGCCGCGCCGAACGACGCGAGGTAACCGGCCGTGGCCATCGCCACCACCAGGTCGGCCGAAGCGATTCCGTTGGCCATGGCGCCGGCCATGTACGGCTGGCCGAGGCCGTGGTCGCGTAGGAAACCCGCCGAGCCGAGGCGGGCTGGGGAGAGCGGCGGCACCGCGGCGAGCACCACCGCCCCGGCGTCGTGCGGCGGCTCGTCGTTGGTCGCGCCGAGCCCGCGCTCGTCGCGGACCACGAAGCACGGTCGGTCCAGCGCGCCCAGCGTGTCGTAGAGCTCGCCCGGGTCGCGAGCCAGCGGCCGGCCTGCCCTAACCGCCATCATGCCCTCGCTCGAGTCGGCTCGTACGGGCGTCGGGCGGCCGACTCCGGTACGGCGTGGCCTGGGCCCTCCAGCGCAGCGCGGCCGCCGCCGTTCGGTACTGCAACCGCAGCTGGGCGGCTAGGGCACTGGCGTGTGCGTCCGCCACCGACGCCCGGATGTCGCGGATGACCACCTGGAGAACCTGGGCGGGGGCGAGCTCGGTCACCTGCCGCGGCGGCGCGTCAACCGGCTCGGCGCCGCCGAGGCCCCAACGGCCGGGGTCGAACGGTTCCCCGACGAACTCCATCAGGTCGAACTCGAGCAGGTCTGGCTCCGCCAACTGGGTCATCGCGCACCATCCTCGCGCCAGGCGCTGACCGCCGTGGCGAACTTCGCGGCCATGTCGGGGGTACTCACGCATGACACCTCGGACAACCGCAGCAGCACGGTGCCGCCACGGTCGCAGGCGGTCACCGTCACCAGGCTCGAGCTCGCCGTGGAGCGCAGTTCGTCGGCCACCACGACGAATGGCTCGTCATCAGGCAGCGGGGCAAAGCACTCCACCCGTTTGACGCCGAGCGGCAGCCCGGGCCGACCGGTCCGCCAGGACCCGAGCACGGCACCCACCTGCATCAACAGGTCGGTGAGCACCGGGCTGTAGAGCGCGCCGGCGAACGGGTCCCCGGTGACCGGGTCGTCCGGCAGCTGACATTCCATGACCAGCTGCCGGTCACCGCGGTGCAGCACACGGCGCAGGCCCTGGAGCCGAGGACCGTGGAACAGCGTGCCCTTGGCGTACCAATCCAGTGCGTCCTCGAGCCCGTCCTCGAGCGGGTGGTCGCGCCAGTCAGCGAGCACGCCACCGGCCGGAGGCCGGGCCGCCAGCACGAGGGTGGCCCCGAAGTGGGATGGCGCGCGCGCCGTCCCGTTGGTTCCAGCCGTCCCGTTGGTTCCAGCCGTCCCGTTGGTGCCAGCCGTCCCGCGGACCCTGGCGCTCGCCACCAGGCGCTGGTCCACGACCCGCGCCGGGTCGACCTCGACCAGGTAGTCCCCGCTGTGCGCACCGTCGAACACGATGCCCCGGTGCACCTCGAACCCCCGGCACTCCACCACACGCAGGCCGGGGTTGCCGCGTTCCAGCACGTTCACCAACCAGCCGAGCCCGAACGTCGCGGGCAGTACCGCGTGCTCGCCGATGCGGTGTGCCTTGATCACCTCGGTGTCCTCGATACCGGTGAGGCTCCGGGCAGCGACTCTGGCGCGCGCCGGTCTCGGCTCGGGCGTGCCGGTCTTCGATACGCTCCGGGA
>Ga0137415_10005859_pt1 | contig 12155 bp, 17 predicted proteins | sample CZODoug3_1_1_16f_FD_183082 | JGI IMG/M metagenome (GOLD analysis project Ga0137415, IMG submission 183082) | Vadose zone soil fungal communities from Angelo Coast Range Reserve, California, USA - CZODoug3_1_1_16fungal (Hybrid Assembly) | ecosystem: Environmental > Terrestrial > Soil > Vadose...
CTTCCAGGTGCCCGTCACTGTCCGGTTGGGAAGGTGCAGGTTTTCGATCTTCCCGTCGATGACGTAGGTCAGCGCGCGACCTGATTTGTCCTTCGCGTCGGCCTCGAAATGCACAACCCACCCGTCGGGATTCAGCGAGGCGTTTTTGATCGCGATGTTGCCGGTGCCAGGATTGATCATGCCGGTGATCGCTTTGCCGTCCCAGTTCAGCACGAGGACGAGATCGGGGTCATGCGTCGTGTTGCCGGTCCACGTCCCGAGCCAGGACCCCTTCAGCGGATGACCCTCCTGAGCGGCGGCCGGCCACGTCATCAGGACACACGCACACACGACCACGACGGCAATTCTCCTGAAGCTCATAACTTTGGGCGATTATACGACGGCCGAGCAAAACGGTTATCCTGTGCGTACTTCCGAGGTATTAGTCAGGAGCATAAGACTGGCCGATGTTCTCGCCGTTGCGGTGCTCTTGGCCGGCTCGCGCCAGATGGCCATCCCCTCGCGGCGCGTCACGATGATGGTTTCGCGCCCCAGGAAGTACGTGACATCGTCGGCATGCGCGCCTCCGGGACGTGCGGGATCTGCGCCGTGGCGGGCGACGTGCCGGCCGGTTGTGCCACCGTACATTGACAGCACTTCAGAATTATTATAGTAAAGCCTGAAAACTCAGGATGCCGTGCTCGCGATGGCTACGAGTTCGTCACAGGGAGGCACCCGATGCGTCCTAAAGACTCCATATCTTATGCAGCAGCAATCGTTGCAGCGGGCCTATTAGCATCCGCCCCTTCTCGCCTGTCTGCGCAGGCGTCTCAGACAGCACCGAAAAGCTCGGAGAACGAAGAATGCCGGGGCAACGGCTGTGCGGCATCGCCCGATGCGCCGGTCGCTGAAAGCGATGCTGGCGCCCCGGCGAAGCCGTATGACTGGAAGGCGAGTTTCAAGGAATACAAAGTGGGCAAGGTGCCGCGCCTCGCGGACGGCCACCCGGACATGCAGGGCATCTGGAGCCGCACAACCCTGGTACCGATGGAGCGGCCGCGGAATCAGGACAAGAAGGAAATTGACGCCGCGACTGCGGCCAAGCTTGAAAACGAGGCGCAGCAAAAACAGTTCGACCTTCGCACCGAACCTACCGATACCCCTCCCGGCGAAAAAACCACGGACGCTTACAACACGTTCTGGAGAGACGGCTATTGGTTCAAAGTGCCGATGTCGAGTTTGCGCACGTCTCAGGTAGTCGATCCGCCCAATGGACGGCTGCCTCCGCTCACTCTTGCCGCAAGGGTACGACAGAACCGCGCCGCCGAGTTGGACAATCGCCGGGCCACAAGTTATGAAGACCGGCCAATGTCGAGCCGCTGCATTCAGCGGCCGGGCACACCGGGTCCGGCGTTCAACGGATCGGGTCCCGGAGGCCAGGAATCGACTCTGGAGATTATTCAGGGCACCGACACGGTGCTTGTCCGTGGGGAGTCACTGGTTTCACAGGTGATTTACATGGACGCGCGTCCACGGCCCTCAGCAGATGTCCATCTCCAACTGGGGTCTGCGCGCGGGCATTGGGAAGGCGACACACTGATCGTTGAATACACGAATTTTACGGGCGCGGACGGCGGGAGGCGGCATCTCACGGCTCGGTACAAGTTGCTCGATGCAAACCACCTGCTTTTCGGATATACAAGCGATGACCCCGGAGCGCGCACCAAGCCCTTTAGCGTCGAGTTTGTGCTGTGGAAACTCACGGATCAGGAACAACTCGTCGAGTACGCTTGCCACGAGGGCAATGTCGGCTTGGAGTTTACCTTGTCTGCGGCACGTGCTAAGGACCGGGAAGAAGCGGCAGACGAAGGAAAGTAGCCGATTTCGACGCTAACGATTTGGAAGGGTTCACTCAGGAGGCAGCGATGAAAGCTCGAACCCTGTTTATTCTTGCGCTTGCTCTAACGACGGTGATTCCCCTGGCACCCCCGGCGCTCGCGCATCACTCATTTGCGGCCGAATATGATGCGGATAAGCCGGTGACGCTGACTGGTTCCGTTACCAAGATGGCCTGGATCAATCCTCACTCGTGGATTTACATCAACGTGAAGAAAGCTGACGGTACTGTCGAGAACTGGGCCATCGAGGCAGGTCCTCCGGGCACCCTGGTTCGCGCGGGATTTACCAAAGAATCGCTGGCCAACGACACGGTGATCAAGGTGAACGGCTACCGCGCGAAAGACGGCGCGCTGCGAGCCAACGGGCGCGACATCACGCTGCCCGATGGGCGATTGCTCTTCGTCGGCGGCTCCAGTCCCGGAGCACCGAAAGATTTTCCGGGGACGAGCAAGTAAGAACGGCTGATGAAGAGGTAACCCATGGTTGATCACATTCGCGTGAATCGACGGGTGAGCCTGTTGCCAGTGGGTTTTGCGATTGCCGTTTTCTCTTCTGTCTCAGCGATTTCCACGGCGGCGGCTCGGCCTGCGCAGGAAGCTTCGCCGGTCAAGTACATCACAAATGATTTAGGAATGGAGTTTGCGCCGATTCCGGCTGGACAGTTCCCGATGGGATGCTCCGACGGTGTAAAACCGGTCGAATGCAGCGCGGAAGAAAAGCCCAAACACACCGTACAAATCACCAAACCGTTTGAATTCGGAAAGACGGAAGTGACGCAGAAGCAATGGCAGGCCGTGATGGGCTCGAACCCCAGTCAGCGTAAAGGGGATGATCTTCCGGTCGAAACAATCACCTTTAAAGATGTGCAGGCCTTTCTCGCGAAGCTCAACGCGCGTAATGACGGGTATCTCTATCGCCTGCCAACCGAAGCGGAGTGGGAATACGCAGCGCGAGCCGGCAATGTGGATCAGTTTGGCGGAGCCACAGTAGCGAACTCACTGGCACGCTATGCCCCGCCGGACGAATGGGCGTGGTACAACGTCGAGCAAGTGAGTCCCGTAGCGGTCAAAAAGCCCAATGCCTGGGGCCTGTACGATATACGCGGGAACGTGAATGAATGGGTTCAGGATTGGTATGACCCCAGGTATTACTCGAAGAGTCCGATGGCTGATCCCAGAGGGCCGGAGAGCGAGGTCGCTGAAGGCGGCCGCGTAGTTCGCAGCGGGTCATTTCACGACGATGGGCCCTGGCTGACGCGAGTCTCGCTGCGCCAGCATTTTCTGGAAGATTACAAACATTTTGACCTCGGTTTTCGCCTGGTCCGTGAAAAACGTTAAGGTCAATTCGGAGTTCGAATGAAGGGCAGCCTCCGCGCTGTCAGTGCGTTTGGCGTCGTTTTCTGTTTTGCAGCCAGTGCTTTTGGGCAGGCTGGTGCGCCGACCCAAAGGGTACGGATCCCCGGCATTCCTGACGGGACATCCATCTACGCCAAGGCGCCGAATCGAGGAAGCAATTTCACGTCGGTCGGATGCGTCTCCAAAACTTCAGAAGCCGGATTTCAGATCACGGACTGGAGAGGCGCCGGAGGATCCAATGGAGCGGGCGCGCCGGCGTTCCAGGCGACGAAGCCGCTGGTGCTGCGGCTCCAAGGCGATACAGACATGCTGAATTTCCAGGTTGGGCATGAAGTGGAAGTCAGGGGTCCAATTCTGACGGATGCAAAAGAGGATCGTCCTGCTGAAATGAGGGCGGAGTCAGTCCTTTATCTTTCCCGAACGTGCTGGAAAAGGGGAATGAACACCGCGGACGCTAACCAGCCCAGGCGATAACGGAGAGGGGCCTTCTGATGGGTGTGTCAGCTGGAAATAAAGCCTCGAGGATTGCAATAACGCTGACCTTGTGTGCGTTATGCTTCAGCGCCTCCCCATCATTCGCGCAGACCGCGCCGGCCACCCGGGCAACTCCTCCTACCGCTCGGCCAGCGCAGGCCACGGGCACGGCTCAAACGCCTCGCACCGCGCCCGCGACACCGGCCGCCGCAGCCGCGAAGCCGAGCGCGACGACAGCATACCGCGCGCCGCGCACGCCCGACGGAAGGCCTAATTTGAGCGGGATCTGGCAAGCCATGAACGAGGCCGAATATGACATTCAGGCCCACGATGCCAGGCCGGGCCCGCTTGTGGTAATGGGTGCTTGGGGCGGCCTTGCGCCTAGTATTGGTGTCGTTGAAGGAGGACCGCTTCCGTATCGGCCCGAGGCGCTGGCGAAGAAGAAAGAAAATGAGGCAAATGCATTGGCCCTCGATCCCGAGGTCAAATGCTTCCTGCCCGGCGTACCTCGCGCAACTTACATGGGCTTTCCATTTCAAATCACGCAATCCGCGAAGTACGTCGCGTTCACCTACGGATACGATTTCGCGTCTCGAGTTGTGAATATCGGCATGACCAGCAAGGCGCCCGTAGACTCCTGGATGGGTTGGTCAAGCGGCAAATGGGAAGGGGACACGCTGGTTGTGGACGTGACCGCACAAGTGGAGGATACCTGGTTTGACCGCGCGGGCGATTATCACAGCGACGAACTGCACGTCGTCGAACGCTACACTCCGACAAGTCCTAATTCCCTTCTCTATGAAGTTACGATCACTGATCCCAAGGTCTACGCGCGGCCCTGGAAGATGAGCATGCCGTTGTACCGCCGGTTGGAAAAAAATATTCAGTTGCTGGATTACAACTGCGTGCCCTTCGTGGAAGAGCTGATGTACGGCCATCTTCGCAAGGTGCAGACCCCCGAAGAAAAAGCCAAGGCAGACGCCGACCTTCCAACGCTCCCGGCTTCAGGCCCTACCAAAGACGTCGAGGAAGAACAACAGCCGTGACGCCAGGTCCGTCGCGCCTATAAAGCGGCAGCGCGACAGTTGATTGCCGGAATCAGAAGAAGAAAATCGCGCGCCCGAAGACTGCCACGCCAAACCACAACAGCACTGCGACAAGAGCGGTGAGCTTGCGAACGATCGGCGGAAGGCCCTGCCTGTCCGCCCGAGTGACGCTGCGTAGCGCCGTAAACTGGAATGGGAGCGCCAGCAAAAGAAACAGAGCTTTATAGTGGAACGCGACGTTACCCCAGCATTTGACGGCTTCCGAAGTGAAAAGAAGCGTCCCAGTGACGAGCGTCAAAAACAACCCTGACATTGACCAGGGCATCAATTCCCGCGCCGTTTCGGCCACGCCTTTCTCCCGCAAAACCAAATCGAAAAGCCGCAGCGCCAGAACCAGTATCGTGCCCAGAAACAGCGTTATTCCCAAAAGGTGAAACACTTCGGCGAGCGCGAACGTCCACTTCGATTCCCGGATGGCATGCCCCAGCCGGGTCTGTTCGATCCATAGGAAATATGGGTAGAGGCGGTCCCACACAGCTCAGACTATAAAAAGTAGGCCATCATGCGGCCTGCGGCGATGATGCCGACCCACAAAGTGAGCGCAACCAGTCCGGCGATTCGCGCCTGCCGTGGCGGAATCCGCGCCGCGTTCCATTCGGCTTGACGGCGCTCGATCGTCAGGTGGTACACCGCGATATTGACGCCCGCGAGCACCAGCATGAGTGCTTTGGCCCAAAAAAAGGGGCTGCCATAGCAGCGCATCGCCAGCGACCAGAAGAGTAAGCTCCCTGTTACCAACGTGATGGCGAATCCCGTCAGCATGAAAGGACGCAACGGCCGGAAAACAGCCGACACCGGCTGGTCTTTCAGAATCCATCCCGCGAGCCGCAGGTCAAACCACATCACCAGCCCCACCGAGAACGCCAGCGAAACGACGTGAAGTCCCTCGACAATCGGAAAGACGTACAGCGACTCGCGAAGCGCGGTGGAACTGCGCGTCGCGTCAATGTACTCGAAAATCGCGTGAATCGACACTTGCGGCCCAGGAATTGCGAATGATACCACTGGAAAGATTGAGCGCGGCCCGCGTGTGGCAATGACGTTCAGAAAACGGACCTTGCCGCAAACTGCGAACAACGTTATTAGAGATCACAGCTAGGCAACATCGAGAAGGGCGTGCGGGTTCTTCTCGGCGATCAGCAGCAAGGTTCGGGCAGCACCTGATGGTGCCCGACGACCCTGTTCCCACTCCTGGAGCGTCCGCACCGACACGCCCAGAAACTCGGCGAACCGTGGCTGCGAGAGGCCGGTCTTTTCCCGGATGCTCGTGACGGACGGCACTTTCGTCACGCGTCCGTGCGCGCCTCGTTTCAGCTGGCGGATGCCCTCGAGAATCTCGTGACCGATGTTCCGCTTAGCCTTCGGCATCGATCTCCTCCTTGATCTTCCTCAACACTTTCGCCGGAATGTTGTCCGCCACGTTCTTGGCGTACAGCGTCAGCATCCAGGTCTCGCCCTGTCGCAAGCGCAAAAAGTCGTTGAGCCGTTGCATCAGCCACGCACGGATTTCGCCGGATTCGACTGACTCCTGCGGATCGTGCGCAGTTGGGTCTGGCTCTCGCGGATCTGGTCTGGTTGGCGCACCGCGAGCGTCCTCGTGAAACCTGCGACGATGGTGGCCTGGCATCGGCAAGGGTTTCGGCTCTTCTGGACCTGGACGTCTCGGCGTCCTCTGCGCCCCCCGAGGATCCCGACGGAGGTTCGCTCGTTGATCCGAACGATGTCCGGGGCCAATCCGCTCTGGGGCGCGCCGCGGATTCACGGCGAACTCCTGAAACTCGGCATCAACGTCAGTCAGTCCGCGGTCGCGAGATGGACGTCCCTTCCCAGCGGGACCGCCAGCGTCTCAACCTCCTCGCGAAGAGCGGAGTGTTTATACACTCGGGCCGGGGAGATACTAGCGGGGCAGATCCCATGAGTCGCCGTGTAACAAGGGGCTGCCCCCCACGGATCGGCTACGATTCCAGCCACCGGGAGAGATGACGATGAAATCGATACTTGTATTTGGAGCGATTGCGATCATTCTGACCGCCGGTAGCCGGCTGCTCGCCCATCATTCCTTCGCCGCGCAATACGACGCGACGAAGGTGATCCGGCTGGTCGGTACGCTCACGAAGATTGAATGGACGAACCCGCATACCTACTTTTACGTCGACGTGAAGGATGACAGCGGTCGCGTCGTGCAATGGGGTCTCGAAGGCGCCTCGCCGAGCTCGCTCTCGCGCCGAGGGTTCAAGCGTGGCGATCTGAAAATCGGCGACACCATCATCGTCGATGGATATCGCGCCAAAGATGGATCCAATCTCGCCGATGCACGAAGGGTGACCTTGCCAGATGGACGGATTATTTCCGGCGCGTCGACCGGAGATGGTGGCCCGCAATGACGGCGCGTTTTTTTTATATCGCTGGCATGACGGCGTTGGCCGCGACGCTGCTTCTGTTGTCCGACCCGCTGCGTGCGCAAGAGAGAAGCCTGACAGTTGTCGACGTTCCCTCGTCGAGGCCAACGCCACGAACCGCCGGCGGCCGACCCGACCTGAGCGGGTATTGGAAGGGCAGCCGCGACACGAAACCAGGCGGCAACATCGGGAAGGATCTGCCCGGCTGGAAGCTGCCGCTCACGCCGGCGGGGGAGGCGGCTTTGCAACACAACTTGACCGCGACCGTGGACCCCGAAGCGCTGTGCATCATCGGCGGCATCCCGCGGCACAACGCGAGCGGTTTACCGTTCGAGATCGTGCAGGGTGCGAACAAGATCGCGTTCCTCTATTGGTACAGCTATTTCCGGCTGATCCCGATCGATCCGAATCGCAAGCACTCCGACGACCCCGATCCGTCGTTCTTCGGTGAGGAGTTGGGTCGATGGGAAGGCGACACGCTGGTCATCGACTCGATCGGGTTCAAGGACGAGAAGGTCTGGATCGACGAGAACGCCAACCCTCACAGCGACGCCTTGCACGTCGTCGAACGATGGACCAGGCCGGATGCCGATCACATTCACGTCGAGACGTTGATCGAAGATCCGAAGTTCTACACGACGCCTTTCACCTACTCACGCACCTGGGTTTTGGGGCAACCAGATGAGGAACTGCAGGAATACTCGTGCAGCGAAAACAACGTCAATAGAGATCATCTGGGGTTTGGCCCCGGACCAATTCGACCGGACGGGACGCGCGGCTACAGCGATCCAGCGCCGCTACCGCCGCCTGTTCCACGCAAATAATCAGGGACCCCCCTCCCCCCAGCACAGTGGTCGATGGTGGGAGGACACCAACGGCAGCGGTGCGCAGGATCGAAGCGATCACTTCTTCCATTGTCCGTTGTTGCCACCGGGCCGGCCGACGCCGTAGCCGCTCGCTCGTGATTCTTCGCCCTGGCGTGTCACGATAAGGCTTCGATCGCATGCGACCGAAGCCGTCGATTCCATCCGAGATTGAGGACTATCGCGACGAAACGTGGTGCCGTGAAGGCGCGCGCGCCATCTCGAGCGTGATCGCTGCGGAGCGATTCATCGAGCAGGTGGGCTTCGCCGCCTGCATGACCGATTCGCGCCGGCCGGGTCCATCGCTCTACATCGCGGTGTGCGGACGCCGCGATGCCGTGCTGCCGCGCCACGTGCAGAAAGATCCGGAGACGTCTCTGACGTGGACGTTGAAAGATCAGCTGCTGCGGCGCGGCAAGGTCTACTACGCGAAGCTCGCGCGGGGTAAGGCGACGTTCATCGCGCCGCGACTGCTGCCGTACTTCAACGCCATCTGGGGCGTGCGTCCGTCCGAAGAGAAGCGTCGTCTCAGTACGCACGCGCGCGCGGTGCTGAACGTGCTGCGACACGAATGGGAAATGGCCTCGATCGACCTGCGCAAGGAGTCCGGTGTGTCGGATCGAACCGTGTTCACGCGCGCGCTCGACGAACTGCAGGCGGCGATGATCGTGATCCCGAGCGAGGCGGTCTACCTGCCGAAGTTCACGTACCTGTGGACGCTCGCGGTGAGCCGGTTTCCCGACGATCTGATGCAGCGCGTCGATCGCGACGTCGCGCTGCGCGAGATCGCGCGCGCATTTCTCGGCAGCGCCTTCCAGACGATACCCGGCGAGCTCGCGCGAGTCGCCGGATTGTCGCGGCCCGAAGCCGGACGCGGCAATCGCGCGCTCGTCGCCGAAGGATACGCCACGATGTCCGCGCCCGGGTTCTACGAGTTGGCGTCGGAAGTGGCCGTCAATTCTCCGCTGGCGGCATCGCTCGGTCGATGATCTTTACCGGTACAGCGTGCTGCCGTGAATCTGATCGCCGTACGTCTGATCAGCGCCCATCCTTCGACGAGATTTGTACGAAGAAGCCGTCGGGGTCTCTGAGATTGACCGTCGATCCCCCGGTATTTGCCTGATAAGCATCTCTCGCTTTGGCATCCGGCAACTCGTGGTTGATCGTGTCAGCGAGGCGTTTGGCGGCGTCCCGATCCATATGGTCGACTGCCACCGCGAAATGTGTGATCACGCCCTTCTGATCGGCCACTGAATCGATGCTGATGTACCCGTCCGGCAAGTCCATGTGGATACCCGTCCCGGCGTCCGTGGCTGGCCAGCCTTTTCGGACCCCAAACAACCGTTCGTAAAACGCGAAGGAATGTGGAACATCGCTGACCGTGAGCGCGACGTGGTTGACGGACAAGCCACGAACGATTGGAGCCGGAGCCCGGGCGGCGTCCTGCGCAAGGGTATGCGTCGGCAATACTAGTGCGGCCAACGCTTGGACAAGATGCCGACGCGTCATCCGGCCGCGTTCGTACTGATCGAACAATGAGTCGAGAATGGCATCCATGTGCGGTCCCTCCTCGCATTGCGACGCGTGATCATAGCATTCGCATTCAGAACGGCCGCGATCGAATGACCTTGCGCGTCAGCCCTGCCAGAGCGGCGTTGGATCGAAGAACGATCCGATGTTCGTTCCTATCGCTACGACGCGGCGCTGACCGGACCTCCTCACCTGACCTGATCGCGCGCCGCCCTCGCTCCGCCCAAGTTCCTGGGCAATCTCGCGGATGCTTCTCTGCTCCACAAACCGCAAACGAATCACACGGGCCTGCGCGTCTGGCAGTCGGTCGACCAATTGGAACAGGATGACGTGGCGCTCGATCTCCTGGGCCACGAGGCGTTCCGGCTCTTCCACCGGGCTCGCCGACTCCTTGCTCGATCGCTTGTAGTGGTCGGCGACCGCCCGCGACGCAATCCGGAGCAGCCAGGCGGCGAATGGCGCACCTCGCCACTCGAACGTTCGCAGGCTCGCCAGCGCCTCGCGAAACACTTCGGCGGTCAGGTCCTCGGCCTGATGTCGCTGTCCGACCCGCGGCGCGATATACGCGTACACACATGCCCGACCTTGCGTGCGGCGACTCGAGCAGATTCAGTTCTCTATTACTTGCCCCTGCGGAGGGTCTCCACCTCGATTGCGGCGAGCAGCGCCATCGCGCCGCCACGATCGTCGGCGCCGTTCACGGCCGGGCGATTCAGGTAGTACTCCTTCGAGGGCCCTGCCGCGGTGCCCGAACACACGTCGCGCACGGTGCCGTCCTCGTTGACACGAGCGACGACCGCCTTCCATCCACGATCGATGGCCCCCTGGTACGCCGAACGATCCAAGAAGCCCAGCCGTACGCCGCGTGCCATGGCGGCCACCGTCATTGCGGTCACCGTCAGCTCGCGATAGCTGGTGGGCTCGTCCACGACCTGCCGCCAGCTGCCGTCGTCCGACTGGTAGATGACGAGCGCGCGCATATGCTTGCGGTAGATCTCCAGCACGCGGGCGCGGTCGGGCCAAGTGTCGGGAAGGTACGTGAGCGCTTCGGTGACTCCGAGCAGCGCAAAACCATTTCCGCGACCCCAGGCGTGCGGACCCTCCAGCGCGTGGATGAAGATCCCGTCGGGCCGCTGTAGCGATTCCGCGTAAGACGTCAGCAGGCGCCCGGCGGCGGCGCCGTACTTCGGGTCCTTCGTGGCCTCGCCCACGCGGGCCAGCACCGAAGTGGCCATGAACATGTCGTCGGTCCACTTGCGCGGGAAGCGAACGGCCTCGTCTGTCGACGTCGGAAGGATGAAGTCGGCGGCCTTTTGCGCGAGCGCGGCCGCGACGGTGTTGCCGTCGAGCGTGCCCGCATCGGCGAACGCGAGGTGGCCGGCGAGGCTCGCGAGCTGGTACGGTTCGGCGATCGCCGGCGTGACTCCTGACAGGAACGCCTGCATCTCGCGCCGGGGTTTTTCCCTCCAGCGGTCCTCCCCGGTGAGGGCGGCCAAGCGGAACGACGCCGACCACGAGAGCGCCGGGATGTAGCTCATGATCGGTTGCGCCGGGTACTTGGCGGCGAGTACCTTCGCGATGTCGAGAGGCGATCGCTCTGGCCCTTGCAGGTTACGGAGAGTGGAGGCTTGCAGGCGCAGACCCGAGGGGGCCAGGGCCACCATCGCGACGCTCACGGTTACAGCCATTCGAACCGGAATACGCATCCGCCCTCCTTCGCATTCCGGCATAGAGGTTACTGCACGTTGACCAGATAGTTGGCTTCCGCGTCCGCGCCCTGCGGCTGTCGGCTCGGCCAGATCCGTCCGGCGCGAACCAAGGGGAAGCCTGACTCAGGACCGTGAACCGCTCGCGGAAAGAGGACGGTCACTACTCCTCGGCTCGATGGGCCGATGGGTTGAAAACGCTTCACCCATGTGTCCGGAATAGACCCTACGGCCTCAGCAAGCTGGCGGTCTGGTGGCTCCGCCTCGGGTTGCAGATCGAGCGCATCAAGCCGGGCCACCCGGAGCAAAACGGGCGGCACGAACGGATGCACCTCACGCTGAAGAAGGAAGCGACCAAGCCGGCCGCAGCGAATGTGCTGCAGCAGCAGGCGCGCTTCGACGCGTTCATCGAGCAGTACAACCAGGAGCGGCCGCACCAGGCGCTCGGCATGCAGGTCCCCGGCGACGTCTACGCGCGCTCACCGCGGGTGTATCGCGGCCTCGACGACCTGACCTATCCGTTTCATGACCAGACGATCACCGTGACGCACTGCGGCCGGATCTGTTTCAAGGGCCGCAAGGTGAATCTCAGCCACGTGTTTGCGGGACAGAATGTCGGCGTGACACAGGTCGGCGAGCGCATCTGGCTCGTCACCTTCATGCACTACGATTTGGGATATTTCGACGACGAGACCTGCCGGCTCGAACCGATCGAGAATCCCTTCGGGCCGAAAGTGTTACCTATGTCTCCGGAATGAACTGTCACCCATGTGTCCGGAATAGACCGTTGTCTGTTGGCGCGCCCTGCAGGACTCGAACCTGCGACCTCCTGGTTCGTAGCCAG
>Ga0137415_10005860_pt1 | contig 12154 bp, 9 predicted proteins | sample CZODoug3_1_1_16f_FD_183082 | JGI IMG/M metagenome (GOLD analysis project Ga0137415, IMG submission 183082) | Vadose zone soil fungal communities from Angelo Coast Range Reserve, California, USA - CZODoug3_1_1_16fungal (Hybrid Assembly) | ecosystem: Environmental > Terrestrial > Soil > Vadose...
CGCAACCGTGCAAACGGGCCCACGATGGCGCCTTTCCCCACCTGGGAGGCCGTCAGGTGGCTGTACGGCAGGATGCGGGCGCCGTCGGCCACTTCCATGTCCACGAGCACACAGCCCTGTCCCACCTCGACGCCACGGCCCAGCCGGGTCTTGCCGCGCAGGCTGACGAGCGGCTCGAGCACCGTGTCGGCGCCGATCTCCACGCCCTCGTCCACGTAGGTGACGCCGGGATCGACGATCGTGACGCCGTCGCGCATCAGCGCGGAGAGACGCCGCTCTCGCAGCCGCGCCGCGCTCCAGGCGAGCTGTGCGCGATCGTTCACGCCGCTGACCTCCTCCTCGCTGGCCTCGATGGTGGCGGGCCAGGGCGCCCGGCCCTCGCGCGCCGCCGCCGCCGCCGCCGAGACGATGTCCGTCAGGTAGTACTCCCCTTGCGCGTTGTTCCGGCCCGCCTGGCCGAGCGCCTTGAAGAGGAATGCCGCGTCGGCGAGGTAGATACCGGCGTTCACCTCGCCGATCTTCTTCTCGGCCGGGGAAGCGTCCTTCTCTTCGACCACCCGCTCGGGAGAACCTTTTTCATTGCGCACCACCCGGCCGTATCCCTTGGGGTCGCCCGGGCGGGTGGTGATGAACGCCAGCGGAGCCCGCGATTCCTGCTTGGCGCGGACCAGCCGCTGCAGCGTCTCGGCGGTGACGAGCGGCGTGTCGCCGCAGAGCAACAGGACGGTGCCGCGTTCGGTCACTCCGGCTCGCTTGAGCGCCGCCTGGGCGGACAGGACCGCGTGACCGGTGCCGAGCTGCTCTTTCTGCAGGGCGAACTCGAGCGGCGCCCCGGGAAAGAGCTGCGCGAGATCCTTCTCGACCAGGTCGGCCTGGTGCCCGACCACCGCGACCACCGGCGCGCAGTCGAGCGCGAAGGCGGCTCGAATCGGGAAGTAGGCGAGCGGGCGACCGCAGGCCTGGTGGAGCACCTTGGCCCGGTCGCTTTTCATCCGGGTGCCCTTGCCGGCGGCGAGGACTACGGCTGCGATGACCTCCATCAGTGCTCCTTCCGTCCGCTTTCCAACCGCCTGCCCGCGCGGCCGCCTGGCATCTGTTCGTAGGTCTCGCCCCGGATAGCGTCAACCGTCCGACGCGCCGGCGCCGACAGGGCGCGCTCGAAATGCCGCGTGCGAAACGCGTGCCATGCTAGCGTCATCGCATGGCGCAGAGGCCGCCGCCATTCGTCGACTTGCATCTCCACGCGGAAGGCGTGAGCGACGCGGACCTCACCACGCTGGCCTGGTTCGGGTTGCGCGCGGCGGTGACCTGCGCCAACGACGCGGGCGCCTCCAGCGCGGAGGAAGTGCGCCGCCATTGGGATGGGCTGGTCAACGTGCAGGCGGATCGGCTGCGGGCGGCCGGGATCCGGCCCTGGGTCGCGCTGGCGGTGCACCCGGCGCGAATCCCCTGGCACGGCGTCGACGACCTCCTCCACCGGTTGCCCCGCTACTTCGACGATCCGCGCGTGGTCGCCCTGGGCGAGCTGGGCCTCCACCAAGGCGGCGAGCGCGAGGAGGAGCTGCTCGCGCGCCAGCTCGAGCTGTCCCTGGCGCTGCGCAAACCGGTCATCGTGCACACGCCGGGACAGGGCAAGCTGCCTGTGACGCGCAGGCTGCTCGCGGTCCTGCGCGAGTCGCGGCTTCCGCCGGCGCGCATCCTGGTCGACCACGGCACCGAGGAGACCTTCCTCCTGGTGCGCGCCTGCGGGCATTTCGCGGGGCTCACCCTGCAGCCAGGCCTGCTCGAGCCGGCCGGCGCGGCGCAGCTGCTCTCCCGGAACGGGGCCGAGGGAGTGGTCCTGACCAGCGACATCGGCGAAGGGGCGAGCGACCTGCTCGCGCTCCCGCGCGCGGCCGAGGCGCTGCGCAAGGCCGGCCTCTCCGACGCGCTCGCCCGTCGCGCGCTCTACGAGGGTCCGCTGTCCTTCCTCGGCATGCCCCGCCAGTAGGCTCCTCGCGCTGTGCGACGCGGTGGTCTCTTTCTTACATTGAGCCAAGCCTGCGACCCCTCGTAGGGTTTTCCTACGACCGGCGCGCCGCTCCCGACTTGCGGGAGGGCCTGCTCGGCTGGGATCGCCCGCCCCTCCTCCCCTGGGGCAGCGACCCTTCAGCCGCGCGGACGAAGCCGCCGCCTGGGGAGGCGCATTGCTCGGCACAGCGTCGATCGCCCTTTCCCTCGTCCTGGGCACCGCCCACCCGCACCTCTTCTTCCAGGCGGGAGACGTCGACGCGCTCCGCGCCGCGGCGAAGGGGACCCACAGCGAGATCGCCTCGCACCTCACTTCCACCCTCGCCGAGCACTTCGCCGACCCGGCCCCCACCGCCAGCGACTACGACGACCCGCGCCTGTTCGGTCAGGACGTCTGCGCGTGGGCGTTCGGGTACCAGCTGACCGGCGACTCGCGTTACCTGGCGCAGGCGCAGCTTCGCTTGAAGACCTATCTGGGATGGACGGACTGGGGGTTCGGCGAGATCGCCGAGCTGGGCGCTCCCGACTTGAACATCGGCCATTTCCTGCTCGGCCTCTCGTGCGCCTACGACCTGCTCTACAACGCGCTGGCCGACGCGGACCGGGCCGCCGTCGCGGCGCGGCTGGGCACCGAGGCGGACCGCATGTACCGCTCGTGGCCCGGTGCCTGGTACGTCGAGCAGTACCCGCAGAACCACAACTGGATCAACGCGGCGGGCATGGGCCTCGCCGGGCTCGCGCTGCAGGGAGAGGACGCTCGCGCGGGCGACTGGCTTGCGCGCGCGCAAGACGATCTCGCCAAGGTGAGCCTCGTCCTGGGCCCCATCGCCGACGGCTCCTGGCACGAAGGGATCCTCTACGAGGAGTACGGGACCTCCATCGCGCTGCCTTTCTGGATGGCCTCGCGCGCCGCCGGCGCCGACTACACCGACCTGGGCATCCTGCGCGGGCTGGGGAAGATGTTCCTGGTGGCGATGATCCCCGACTCGCCGCGCCAGCAGATCCTCCTCCACGGCGATTTCACCGGCTGGCCCGCGGGCGGCATGATCTCGATGCTCCGCTTCACCGCCGCAAGGTTCCGCGACGGCTTCGCCGAGACGGCCGCGCGGCGGTGGCTCGGCGCGGGGAGGCGCTCGGGCTACCTGCCGGAGCTGTTCTCCGAGGTGTTCGAGTTCCTCGCCTACGACCCGTCCGTCGCGCCGGCGGACGTCCACGCGCTCCCCCTCGACACCTGGCTGCCGGACCTGCAGGCCTCGGTGCTGCACAGCTCGTGGGACGCGGGAGACCTCGCGGTCGCGTTCAAGGCGGGGCCGTACGGCGGACGCACGACGTTCGACCGCCTCAAGGTTGGAGGCGCGCCGGGCGGGCACCTCGATTGGGGCCACGATCATAACGACGACATGTCGTTCTGGATGTGGGGCAACGGGACCTGGCTGGCGCCCGAGGCGGCCGGATACATCGCGGACGTGAACACCGGCGTCTCCCTTGCCAAGCGCGCGAACATGACCGCCTTCCACAACGCGCTGCTCGTCGACGGCACGGGGCAGCTGGGCGATCTGCGCTCCTCCGACGACGAGCTGAACAACCCGTGGTTCTTCGGCCGCGACGCGCAGCCCCTGCTCCTGCCGACCGGGACCGCGGACTACGCGGTGGCAGGGGGACGGGGCGCCTCGCTCTACCCTTCGTCGCTCGGCCTGTCGCGCTGGGACCGGATGGTGGTGCTCGCGCGCAGGCGGTACGCGCTGGTCCGCGACGACGTCGCGGCGGGCGCCGCCCACGACTACGACTGGATCTGCCACTTCCTCGACGGCGCGAACGTCGACGCCGCCTCCGGCTGGGTGCAGGGCATCAACCGCAACGGCATGTCGCTCGGCGTCCGGGTGGTCTCGCCGGGATCGTGGACGGCCACCACCGGCTCGCAGAGCGAGAACCTGACCTTCCTCTTCGAGCCCGACGCTTCCATCTCCTGGGTGCGGGTCCGTCCGCAGACGGCGGCGGCGGCGGTCCAGTTCCTCACCGCGCTCGTCCCGGTCCCGGCCGCTTCATGGGCGTCGCGCGTCCGGATCGATCCGCTGTCCACCTCGGACACCGGCGCGGGCGCGGTGATCGCGCCGGGAAGCACCCTCGAGGAGCGGTGGATCTTCGGCCGCGCGGGCGGCGACGGATACGCCGCCGGCGACCTCGCCTTGACCTCCGCGCTGGCGGGAATGGCGGCGCGCAACGCGGGCGCTCCGACGCGCGCTCTGTTGATTGGGCGGGGCAAGCTCTCCGACCGGGGCGGGACGCGCGAGCTGCTCTCCAGCGCGTCGGCCCGGATGATCGAAGCGGACGTGCAGGGGACCACGCTGGTCGTCTCGGGCGACGGCATCTCCGACTTCCGGGCGTATGCCCCGGACACCACCGTCCTGCGGATCAACGGGCAGCTCGCCTCGGGCAGCGTGGTCGACGGCGTGGTCATCTACCCGGCGCTCCCGCCGCCGCCTCCGCCCGGCGCCGGAGGGCCTGACGCCGGATGGTCTGACGCCGGCGACGCCGCGGACGGCGGCACGTTCATCGACGGCGGGGGACTGATCGATGCGGGCTCTCCTGATCTGGATGGGGGCGCCGTGCAGCCGGACGGCGGAGGCGTCCCCGATGCGGGGGTCGGCGAGCTGCCCACTCTGTCGGCGACCTTCCTGCGCGGTGGTTCGGGGTGCGCAACCGGCGGCGCGGCCCTCGGGCTCGAGTTGGCAGTCCTGGGTGTCGCGCTCCTCCGGCGGCGCCGCCCGGGCAGGTGAAAACTGGCCCGGGTCCAGCAAGCAGGGCAGACAGGCGTGGGGCCACTCGTCCGCTGGGCACGCGCGTGCTACCGTGTGCGCTCAGCGCTCCGGTCCCCGACCGGGAAGCCGGGCGCCGGCACCCGCTGTTGATCAGGCCAGCGATGACCCACTCGTTCCGCCGCTTCCTGCCGCTCGTCCTCGCCGCCGCCGCGGCAACTTCGCTTTCGTGCAAGCGCGCGCGCCCGGCGACCGAGGTGGCTCTAGCCGCCAAGCCACCCGCGAGTGCTTCGCTGGTCACCGCGCCTGCCGCCTCGACGGCCAAGCCGATCGACGCCTCGGACGCGGTGCGCGGCGCGCAGCGCCCGCCGCCCGCGCCGCCGGCCCCTCCCTGCCTGCCCACGCCGGAGGGGCGCGAACCGGCGGTCCCGGATCTCCTCGAGCAGGCCTCGCGCGATTTCGAGAAGGGCCGCTTCGAGGACGCGCTGGAATGCGCCCGCGAGGCTTCGCGCCTCGACTCGCAGAGCGTCGCGGCCCATCACTTCCGCGGCGCCGCGCTCGCCGAGCTGGGGCACGTCGACGAGGCGCGCACCGCCTATGCGCGCGCGCTGGCCCTGGATCCGGACGATCCCGAGGTGCTGCGCTCCGCGGCCGACCTGCACGTCCGGCGCCTCGGTGGCCGCGACGACCTGGAGTTGGCGCTCGCCTACACCCGGCGCGCGTCCCAGCGGGCGCACCGCATGAAGGACCGCGCGCTCCTCAAGGACCTGCACCTGCTCGAGGCGATGGCCTTGGACGATCTGGGCCGTCCGGGCGAGGCGCTGGCGGCCGCCACCAAGGCGGTGGAGCTGGACGGCAAGGACCGCGAGGCGCGGCGGGAGAAGGGAGTTGCGCTGTTCGAGCTGTGCCGGTTCGAGGAAGCGAGGGCCGAGCTCGAGAAGCTGGGATCCGAGGAACCCGACGCCTGGGCCGAGCACTACCTCGGGCTCATCGCCGAGCGTGCCCAGGACGACGTCGCCGCGGCCACCCATTTCGCGCGGGCGCAGAAGCTGGACGGCGAGTCGTTCAAGCCCGCCGCGGCCCCCAGCCCGTCGGCCTTCGCCCGGGTCGTGCAGGAGGAGGTCTCCCGGCTGCCGGCCGACATCCAGGCCGGCCTCAAGCGGTCCAATTTCGCGCTGGTCGACCTGCCCGACGTCGGGGACCTGACCGCCACCGATCCGCCTCTCTCGCCCGGGATCCTGGGGCTGTTCCGCCCGCCCGCCGACGGTTCGAACGACCAGGAGAAACCCGCCATCTTCCTCTACCGCAAGAACCTGGCCCGCGCCGCGCACAACGACGAGGAGTTGCGCCGCGAGGTCCGAGACACCTTGATCCACGAGGTGGGCCACCTCAACGGCGAGGACGACGATCAGCTTCGCGATCGCGGGTTATGAAGGAACCGCGATGAAGATGATCGACGTCGGCGAGAAGGAAGTGACCAGCCGGATCGCGATCGCGCGCGCGGAGCTCAAGTGCGGCCGCGCGGCCCTCAAGCTCCTGAACGAGGGCAGGCTGGAAAAGGGCGACGCGCTGGCGGCAGCCCGGCTGGCCGGCATCATGGCCGCAAAGCACACCCCCCACTTCTTGCCGCTGTGCCACGCCATCTCGATCGCAGGCGCGGACGTGGACGTCGCGGCGGACGAGGAGGCCGGCGTGGTGCGCATCGAAGCGCGCGTGCACGCCGTCGAGCGGACCGGGGTGGAGATGGAGGCGATGACCGCGGCCTGCGCCGCCGCGCTGACCGTCTACGACATGATGAAGCGCCACGACCGGGGCATGGAGCTGGTCTCGCTCCGCCTGGTCAAGAAGTCGGGTGGCCGCAGCGGCGAATGGCTACGCCAGGGCGAAGAGCTCCACGAAACCGACCGCGCCCCTACGCGCGCGAGCAAGAAAGCCGCGAAGTAGCCTTCGACAATTGCACCACGGAGCACACGGAGAATTCGTTTTCCTCCGTGCTCTCCGTGGTGCAATCGTTTTGCCTCAGTGGACGCCTTGGGAGGCGAGCCAGCGTTCGGCGTCGATCGCCGCCATGCAGCCGGTGCCTGCGGCGGTGACGGCCTGGCGGTAGACCGGATCGGCGGCGTCGCCCGAGGCGAATACGCCGGGGACGCTGGTCCGGGTGGTCCCGGGCTGCACCTTGATGTAGCCGACCGCGTCCATGTCCAGCTGGCCCTTGAACAGGCCGGTGTTGGGCTGGTGTCCGATGGCGACGAACAGGCCATTCATGGGGATGGTCTTGGGCTCGCCGGTCTGCGTGTTCTTGGTCTTGACGCCCGTCACGCCCGACTTCTTGTCGCCCGCCACCTCGACCACTTCCTGGTTCCACTCCCAGCCGATCTTCGGATTCGCGAAGGCGCGCTGCTGCATCACCTTGCTGGCGCGCAGGTCGGAGCGCCGGTGGATCACCGTCACCTTGGACGCCAGCTTGGTGAGGAAGAGCGCCTCTTCCATCGCGGTGTCGCCGCCGCCCACCACGCCGATGTCCTTGTTGCGGAAGAAGAACCCGTCGCAGGTGGCGCAGGCGGAGACGCCGTGCCCGCTGAGCGCCTTCTCGCTGGGGATGTCCAGCCACTTGGCCGAGGCGCCGGTGGCGACGATGACCGCCTCCGCGTGCATCTGGCGCTTGCCGGCCTCGATGAGGAACGGACGCTCGCGCAGGTGCACGCGGGTGACCATGTCGTCGACGATCTGCGTCCCGAAGCGTTCGGCCTGGGCGCGGAACAGCTCCATCAGCTCCGGTCCGAGGATTCCGGTGGGGAACCCTGGATAGTTCTCCACGTCGGTGGTGATGGTCAGCTGCCCGCCTGGCTGCAGGCCGGTGAAGATCACTGGCTTCAAGTTCGCGCGGGCAGCGTAGATGGCGGCCGTGTATCCTGCGGGTCCGCTGCCGATGATCACGATCGAGTGCTTCTCCACTCTGCATCACTCCTAGTCGGCATTCGATGCCGCGGCGGCTTCTCCGGTGCGAGGCAGCATAGCGGAGAAATCGCCTCCGCCGCTGCGCATTTGGTAGAGTGGCCGCGAGGATTCATTTTGGACTCCGCACAGCTCAAGAAAATCCCGCTCTTCGGCAACCTGACGACCGACCATCTCCAGAAGGTGGGCGCCATCGCCACGCAGAAGCAGCTCAAGGCGAACGAGCGCGTCTTCCAGGAGGGCGAGGTCGGGACGGAGATGTACATCATCGCGTCGGGCAAGGTGCGCATCTCCAAGATGGTTCCCGGGGTGGGAGAGGAGGCGCTCGCCATCCTGGAGCCCGGCAGCTATTTCGGCGAGATGGCGCTCATCGACGACACGCCGCGCTCGGCGGACGCGACGGCGCACCTCGCCTGCACGCTGTACGTGATCCAGAAGGCGGACCTCGAGCAGCTGATGTTCCTGCACAAGGACCTGGCGTACGAGCTGCTCTGGACGTTCGTGCGCACGCTCTCCGCCCGGCTGCGGGAGACGAACGACAAGATCAAGGCGTTCTTCGCGCTGTCCGCGCGCTTCTAGCCACACAGGCTTCCAAGATCACCGCGGAGGCGCGGAGAGCGCGGAGATTCTGTTCGCCTCGATTCGGCGTCAGGCGAACCGACCGTTCGAACCCCGATCTCTCCGCGTCCTCCGCGTCTCCGCGGTGAAGCTTTTTGGGACGGGATATCCTGTTTTCGGACCCCCCGGCTGGCGCCAATCCCTTCTTGCAGGACGTGGCATGCGCGCTGCAACTGCGTCCGGGCATGTCGCGGATCCTCGAGGTCGGGCCGGGTGGCGTCTCCGAGGTGGAGCTGGTCGCGGCCGTGCTGGGAGGCACCGGCCGGCGCGAGCGGCCCGAGGCCATCGCGGCGCGGCTGCTCGAAGGAGGGCTGCTGCGCCTGCGCCGGATGCCCGCTTGCGAGGTGCTGCGCGAGTCGCGCGCCCGCCCTGCGCAGGCGGCGCGCCTCGTCGCCGCCCTCGAGCTGGGTCGTCGCGCGATGTCCGCCGAGCAGCAAAAGCGGGAGCGCTACCTCTCGCCCGACCTGATCGCGGCGCGGCTCTGGCCGCTGCTCGCCGACCTCGCGCACGAGGAGTTCTGGGCGTTCCTGATGACGGCGCGGATGGAGGAGGTCCGCTGCGTGCGCATCGCCTCGGGCGGGCTCACGCAGTGCTCGGTGCTGCCGCGCGAGGCGTTCGCGCCGGCGCTGGTGCACGCGGCGCCCTGCGTGGCGTTCGCGCACAACCACCCTTCGGGGGATCCGACGCCCTCCTCCGACGACCACCGCCTCCAGCTGATGCTCGACGAGGCAGGCCGGGCGCTGGGCGTCCGCGTCGTCGACCATCTCGTCATCGCCGCCGACGGCTTCCACAGCGCCCGGACCGGGGCGGGGCAGCCGCCGCGGCAGCGGGCCGTGGCATAAGGGGGAACCATGCAGGAGCTTCGCGAGGCGCTGTCCACTCACTTCGGCTACGGCGGGTTCCGCCCCGGACAGGAGGCCATCATCCAGTCGGTGCTCTCCGGGCGGCCCACGCTGGCCATCCTGCCCACCGGAGGGGGAAAAAGCCTCTGCTTCCAGCTTCCCGCCTTGCTGCTCGAAGGCACCACCGTGGTGGCGTCGCCGCTGGTCGCCTTGATGAAGGACCAGGTCGACGCGCTCACCGTCCGGGGCATCCCGGCCACCTTCGTCAACAGCTCGCTGTCCGAGGCGGAGCGCAAGGAGCGGCAGGCGCGCATCCGCGCCGGGGCCTATCGCCTGGTGTACGTCGCGCCCGAGCGGTTCCGGTCGGGCTCCTTCCGCGAGGCCATCGCGCAGGTCCGGGTCCCGCTCTTCGCCATCGACGAGGCGCACTGCATCTCGTCCTGGGGACACGATTTCCGACCCGATTACCTCAAGCTGGCGGAGGCGTGCGGGCACTTGCGCGCCGAGCGCGTCCTGGCGCTCACCGCCACGGCCACGCCCGAGGTGCGCAAGGACATCGTCCGCGCGCTCGGCCTGGACGATCCCCAGGTGTTCGTGGCCGGCTTCGACCGGCCCAACCTGTTCGTCGAGGTGGCCCGCGCCTCCGGAGATCAGGAGAAGGTCGGCCGCATCCTCGCGCTGGCCCGCCGCGGAGGGCCGGGCCTGGTCTACGCGGCCACCCGGCGCAACGTGGAGAAGGTCGTGCTCGCGCTGCGCGCCAACGGCGTCGACGCGGCCGGCTACCACGCCGGCATGGACGATGCGGAGCGGAGCGCGACCCAGGAGACCTTCCTGCGCGGCGAGGTATCCGTCGTCGTCGCCACCAACGCGTTCGGGATGGGCGTGGACAAGGCCGACATCCGTTTCGTCGCCCACTTCCACGTGCCGCGATCGATCGAGGCGTACTACCAGGAGATCGGCCGGGCCGGGCGCGATGGCGCGCCGAGCCTCGCCCTGCTCCTGTTCAACTACGCCGACGTGATGCTGCAGAAGCGCATGATCGAGGGCTCGCGGCCCAAGGAAGAGACGGTGCGCAAGATCTGGGACGCCGCGCGCGGGCTCGGCTCGGGCGGCGCGGCCCAGCTCGCGGCGGTCTGCGGAGTCCACCCTGCCGACGCGCAGGCAGCAGTGAAGCTCCTCGAGTCCGCCGGGCACCTCGCGCGGCGCGGCCAGGACTTCTCCGTCGTGACCCCCGAGGTCGAGGAGCCCGCGGTCGATTTCGAGATCGCGGCGATGCGCGTCGCCCACGAGCGCCAGATGCTCGATCGCATGGTGCGCTTCTGCGACACCGAGGGGTGCCGCCGGCGCAACCTGCTGCGCTACTTCGGCGATCCGGATGCGCCGCGCTCGTGCTCCGCCTGCGACTGCTGCGCGGGCCAGCGGGCGCCGGCCGCGGAAGAAGTGTCGCTGGACCGCCAGCGACGGCTGCCCGGCCCTCCGCGCGCCGTCGAGATTCCGGCGGACATGGACGAGGAGGTGTTCGCCGCGCTGCGGGCGCTGCGCACCGAGATCGCCCGGGAGACGCGGGTACCACCCTACGCGGTGTTCCACGATTCGACGTTGCGCGAGCTGGCCAGCGCGCTTCCGCAGGATGAGCGCGGGTTCCTCGCCGTCAAGGGCGCCGGACCGAGCCGCTGGCAGCGCTACGGCGAGCGGGTGCTCGCGGTGACGCGAAAGGGGCGCCCTTCGCGAACCACTCCGCCCGACGCGGCGCAGGAACAGACGCGCCGCGCGGCCGGCACCGAAACGGACCAAGCGCCCGCGCCGGCGTACGGCGATGTCGAGGTCCCGCCGCCCCCCGAGCCGCCCATGGCGCGCGACCCGGCCGGGGCCAGCGACCTCGACACCGTTTGGCAGCTCTGCGCAGGCGGCGCGACGCTCGCGGAGATCGCCGATCGCACGCGCATCGCCGTGCCCGACGTGGCCCGCCGTCTCTGCGAGCTTCGCCGGGCGGGTCGCGACCTGGACGTCGGGCGGCTGTTGGGGCAGGGCCGGGTCGAGGCGATCCGGCTGGCCGCCCGTGGAGCCAACGGCGACGTGGCCGCCGTCCGGAGGCGCCTGCCGTTCACCGCGCCGCTGGCGGAGATCCGCCTCGCGCTGGAAGCGTAGCGTTCCCCTTTTTTCAGGCGGCGCGACGCCGTGCGCGGCCGGCGTCGCGAAATGGTCCGAATGCGTTTGCCACCGTGTCGGACCCCTGTGCTACCGTGCCGCGGGTTTAAACAAAGAGGCACTCATGGCGGGAAGCGGCGTCAACAAGGTCATCCTGGTCGGCAACCTGGGCAAGGATCCGGAGGTGCGGTACACGCCCGGCGGTCAGGCGGTGGCGAACTTCACCATCGCGACCAACGAGAACTGGACCGACAAGTCGGGGCAGAAGCAGGAGCGCACCGAGTGGCACCGCATCGTGGTGTGGGGCAAGCAGGCCGAGCTCTGCGGTGAGTACCTGAGCAAGGGCCGGCAGGTATATCTCGAGGGGCGGCTGCAGACGCGCGAGTGGACCAACAAGGAAGGCGCCAAGCAGTACACCACCGAGGTGGTTGCCAACCAGGTGGTGTTCCTCTCGGGCGGCGAGCGCGGCCAGGGCCGCGGCGCCTCGCGCGGCAGCGCCGCGCCGGAAGAGTTCGGCTCTCCTCCCCCCGCGATGGACGAGGGCGCGAGCCCCAAGGCGGCCGAGGACGACATCCCGTTCTAGATCCGCGGCCGGGGCTCAGAGCGCCGGAGATCCGTGGGGCGTCCCCGGGGCTATCCGCCGGGGCGGGGATCGCGCGGCGACGAGCAGCGGGAGACGTCGGCCGTGCAGGCCTGCTGCGGCTGGGGCTGCGTGGCCGCAGGCGCGCGGGCGGGGCTGGAGGGCGCAGAGCTCGTCGGACCGTTCGCGCGGGGCGGCACCCAACCCGGGTTGGGTGCCGCCCCGCGCGAACGGTCCGACGAGCT
>Ga0137415_10005861_pt1 | contig 12153 bp, 3 predicted proteins | sample CZODoug3_1_1_16f_FD_183082 | JGI IMG/M metagenome (GOLD analysis project Ga0137415, IMG submission 183082) | Vadose zone soil fungal communities from Angelo Coast Range Reserve, California, USA - CZODoug3_1_1_16fungal (Hybrid Assembly) | ecosystem: Environmental > Terrestrial > Soil > Vadose...
TTGAATTTAAAAATAAAAAAAATAAAATAATAATATAACAAAAATACAAAGGATGAATAAATTCCCTACAAATTATTTCTAGTCGGACCCTGGATTTGATTTGTTTGACAATAAATTGTCTATTTTTGCATTTGGTAAATTTTTTAAGATCCTTAATTGCTGATATTAGTCTAATGAAATTTATTAAAGAAAAAGGCTGCCGCAGAATTCTTTGGTAGACTACACAACTTAAAATTAATTAAAACTGAAATGGCAGTATTAAAACTATTAATGAAAAGATAAAAACATTTAAAATTGATTATTAAATAAAATACAAGTTATTAAAACAATGACAATTACTATATATAAAAAATACGATTAACTAAAATTATTAGTAAATTAAAAACATAATACCCATTAAAAGATGAACCTAAAATATAGCGCTTAAAACAATTAAATATATTGTTAATCTGTCTTACTTATAATTTTGGAATAGAAAGCAAATTTCCTTGGAACTCTATGCAGATCCAAGCTCATGCGCACCTCGTGAATCTCTAACCTCCGCTTTTCTAGAGCAATAATGCGCTTCTCTCTCATTTTCTCGGCTGCGTGCTGTTGGTTGCTGTCCGAGTCACTATTTCTACGGTGGTCGTAAGGCATTTTGCGGTTAGTACGATTGCTACGGTGTTTGATGTATTGCAGAGCGTTTGGTAACGGCATAAAGGAAATTTTACGGTGGAATTTTTAAGAAAGTATTTTGTATTACCGTAAACCCAATTATTGAAAAGAAATATGAATTTAACATTATAAGCTGGTTTTTTGGTTCTTAAAACATACAGTGTGCTGGGCAAAACAAGATGGCGTTACCCATACACCGTAAAAATTGCGAAATGAATTGAAATGGATTTTACTCGGAATTTTTGGTTTGAATGCGCGAATAAAAGGTACAAATTAATTTCAATGAATATTAGTACGATATACATTAAAAATTTTACAAAATTAAAACTTGTTAGTAGTTAAAACTGTTATATAAATACAATTAAAATGCGATTAAATATTTACAAATTAAAACATTACATTTTACAAATTAAAATACAATTTACAATTTAAATTAAAATTATTTTATACTATTAAAATGACAAGGAATCTTAGAGATATACATCTCATTAAATTAAGACAATCTAGGAAGTATCCCACTAATTGAATTAATAATATGATTCCGAATTAAAATTATGTGTTAAGTTCATAGGAAAATACTAAAGACACTAGGAGCTAATTAGCCTGAAATATTACATTTCGTAAACTACATTGCGCATGATAATGATTAACTAGTTAATTATTTTGGTAATCCTCTAAATATCACTCTAATAATAACCTATATGTGTTAAAACATAATATTAATCACTATTGCTATAAAATTAAATAAAAGTTATATTAGATAATCACACTGCGCTATTCACTAACCTGGTTTTGCGCTGTTTTACCAGGTTTGCACGATTTACGGGTAATGGATTTGGAATAGGTCCCTCTCGCGGCAAATAAGCTTTCAGTTGACTACCATGAACTCTCGCATAAGGCGCACCATTGGAGATGAGCCCAATACGGTAAACATTTCTTGAAATTATTTCAGTCACTCTATACGGACCCTCTCTTGCACGCATTAATGACGCAGCTAAACCACTGCGGGCACATGACAAGGGGTGAAGTCTGTATAACACAAGATCTCCTATCTTATAGATGACGTCACGCCTATAATGATCGAATTGCTTCCGATAATTATAACGGCTAACCTGAAGGTTGTCTCTTGTCTGTAAATAATTGCTTGTTAATTTTTCTTTTAACTTTGTAGAATAATTACGAACATCTTGCGCTGACGCTAGACGTGTTTGCTGTAAAGGAACAACAAATGGATTATTTAAATTCCTACCAAGTACAATCTCGGCAGGTGTGAATTCAGTGGTGCCTATTACATTTGTGCGAAGGGAATAAGCCATCAATTGCACATTCTCGGACCAATCTGAATGTGTTTTGCAATATTTGCGTAAGTATTGCTTTATATTTCTATTTATTCTTTCAGTAGGATTTGCTTGAGCGTGATATGTAGGGCAAAATTTAATGTCAATATTTAATGACCTACAAATGTTTATAAAATCTTCACTAGTGAACTGAGTTCCATTGTCAGAAATTACTTGACGTGGAAAACCAAATCTACAAACTGTTTCAAAAAGCTTTTCTATTATTACATCTGTTTTGGCTTCTTTTAATGGAAAAATTTCTACCCATTTTGAAAAAGTGTCAATTATTACAAATAAATACTGAAAGTGATTATTCATATCTTTACCGCTAGGTGGCAAAGGTCCCACTAAATCTATAGCTATTATTTCCCAAGGAAACTGTGGTCTGTTTGGACTTAATATACCTACCGGTTTTTGATTAGTTGGATTTGTTTGCTGGCAATGCAAACAAGTCTGAACATAGTTACGAATGTCTTTGTGCATCCGGAACCAAATATATTTCCTAGAAATCTGAGTGGCTGTTGCATTGATCCCCCTATGCCCACTTGTTGGATGATCATGGTGCAATCTAAAAATAAGATTTTTTAGACTGTCCGGAACAACAATTTTAAAACTTTCGTCAAAATTATCGTCAATTTCCGAACTGCGCACATATTTAACTAAAAGGTCATTGTCAAAAATCATGCAGTCCTCAGCTAGTGTTTTGATACGAGCTTTTTCATTAGAATTAGATGGTAAAATTTTACTCGAAATATAATCAATAACTAGCTTTAAACTGTGATCTTGACGTTGCGCTAAAACAAGTGAATCTAAATTTAATTCTGGATATGGACCTAATGCAGTGCTGCCATCTGTTGTAGTGAAAGCACATAAATTCTGTAAATGTTTTGCACTAAATACAATTTTTTCTTGTATTAATGCAGGTGGATCTACTGGATCTCTACTAAGTGCATCCGCAACAACATTTTGCGGACCTGGAATGTGTTCGATTTTGAAGTCCAGCTCTTGCAAATCTAACGACCAGCGTGCTAAACGGCCAGTTGGTTCTTTCAAAGCCATTAACCATTTAAGCGCTTGGTGATCGGTTTCGATTGTAAAGCTGGTAAATTCAATGTATTGCCTGAATTTTTTAACACCATAGATAACGCCTAAACATTCTCTATGTGTTGTGCTGTAGTTGCGCTCTGCTTTATTGAGTTGTCTGGACGCATACCAAACTGGACGTAAGTGACCTTGGTCGTCTGACTGCAACAATACTGCACCAATTCCGACATCTGAAGCATCTGTTCTAATTACAAAAGGCTTAGACATATCAGGTAAAAATAACTGACAATCTTGAGCTAAAATACGTCTGATTTCATTAAAATTATCTATTGCTTGCTTTGACCATTCTAACTTTTCTTTCGGCTTATCCCTTTTGTTCATTTTGTTTAAGATAAAAACCAATTCTGTGATAGATTTAATAAATTGCCTGTAATAACCAACCATCCCCAAAAATCTCCCCATTTGCACGCATGTTTCAGGTCTGGGAAATTCTAAAATACCTTTAACTTTATCAGGGTCAGGCTGTATAAACCCTGGTGTTAAGATATGACCCAAATATTTAACCCTTTTTAAGCAGAGTTGCATCTTCGCTGGATTGATTTTTAACCCTGCTTTTTCTAATGCGCTCAAAACGGCTTGAATATGTTGCAGATGTTCTTCAAAGGTTTCACTGTAAATAATTAAATCGTCAACATAGCAAAGACAGAATTTCCATCTATCTTTACCTAAAACTGTATCCATCAGACGTTGAAACGCAGCTGGGGCATTTTTAAGGCCAAAAGGCATAACTTTGTATTGAAATAATCCCCTATGATTTACAAAAGCTGTTTTCCAACGATCTGACTTCTTAACTCTAATTTGATAAAATCCCTTAGTCATATCAAAAACTGTAAAATATTGCGCGTTACCCATTTCATCAAAAATATCTTTAGGTCTAGGTAATGGATATGTGTCGGTTTCAGTAATTTCATTTGTTTTTTGATATGCCTGACACATGCGAAAATTATTTAAACCAGGTTTTGGTACGACTAAAGTTGGGACACACATTGGACTATTGCTAGGTTCGACCCAATCATTGGCGAGCTGCTCATCCAATAATCTGTCAATAACTGCGCGCTTTTGCGGATTTGCTGGATAACTATTGCTTTTGGTGAGTTTTGCATCCGGTTTAAAATTAATTTCGAACTCAAAAACATTTGAAACTCCAGGAACTTCCGAAAAAATTGAAAGATTTTTGCGCAAAAGCTTTTTAGCTGCTGACTGTTGTTTTAAATCACCTACATTAGACAAATCTACCTTTTTAATCCAATCCTTCATTTTAATACTATCCTCAATATGCAAAAAATGTGCTTCGGTATAATTTAAAGGAGATAAAGGACTATCAAAGCAGTATTTGTTTTTTGTAAGATTGTGAGTCCAGTACGGATCATTACTAGCTAAATTAAATACTAAACCAAATTTTTGAATAAAATCTCGACCCAAAAGAAGCATTGGACAGTCATCAATGATGTAAAATTGAGCGGACTGCGCATGAGTCATTCCTCTAAGGCGTATGGGAATTTTAAACAAACCAGCGTTATTAACCACACCATTAGCTGTGCAAAACCTACGACCATCTCTAATAGGCTCGTAATTCGCTGATACAAATAAATCTTTGAACTTTTTGTTCGCAACAGAATAGGTGGCGCCTGTGTCTAATAGTGCTAAAAATGCATTACCCAAAATATTTACGCGAATTAAAGGTTTAATGTCTCTATTTTGCTTTGCTTCAGTATCTAACTTTAAGTCGGTTCTAAACAAGTCTGGGTTTTCTTCAAAAAGTAGCAAATCAAAAGTACTTGGAAAAGCTTGAACTAAAAGTGATTTCGGTTTTTTAAACTGTTTAGTATATGACGGATTGTTTAAATCGGTAAATGTGCTATAGGCCTTTAAACAAGAACTCAATTTGGCCTTATTTACTGAGTTCACTTCTCGTTTCCCGAATGTGATTCGGAATCGCTAACTGATTGTTCATTTTCATCTAGCTCAGAAATTTGCGCTAATTGAGCTGTTTCTGGACTATCTGGGTGCTCATCTGCGCATGACTGGAAATCGCTTTCACTACCATCATCATTTACAAAAATCTCCTCAGTAATAATAAAAGGACCTTTAGTTTTGCTATCTTTAAAAGCGCTTTGAGATTTAAATTTATTTTGGTTGCCTTTATCATACTGATTCGATTTAGCGCTACTGCCTTTGTTATAATTCTGATTTTGTTGTTTACCAGAACCACCGCTTGGATTGCTAGTGTTGCTTGCAGTATTGCTAGATGTTCTATTCGATTGCTGTGACGGATTGCGATTGGCGAAATTTCTGTCTGCGTTAAAAGCTGCATACCTGTTAAATGAACTGGCATTTGGAAATTCTAAAGTTCTGCGCATTGGGTAAGGTTTTGAAAATTGTGGTTTAACGTAATCAGACTTGGTTTGCCCACTATAACGGTTATCGCTAGATTGTGTGCGATTGCGCTGTTCGTAGCGGCCATTTTGGGTCGAACTAGTGTGAGTACGTTGTGAATTAAATGAACTATTAGAGTTGTTATGTTGCGATTTATTATTACTGTAATTACCTGAACTCTGATACTTACCGCTAGGTTGTTGCGATAATTGCTGTACATCTCTTGCTAACATGTATTTTTGCCTTACAGGTTCCTCACCATCAGCGCTAGCATAGATTTCTTGATTCAAGTAGCGAGGGTCAGTTTGCAACCTGAGTCTCCGCTCTTTATCACGACTGCTACACTTGACTGTTGGATGTGTGAACTCTCCCATCAAACTCATATCTTCCTGTACCGTAACTTTAGGCTTAGCCTGCGCTTTCATGATGTTATCGGCGATTTCGGCAACAGTTAGAAGTTCGTAAGTTGTTGTAGGTTTATGTAAGATCATAATTTGCATGTAGTCTTTTTGAGTGTTGTTAATGATGGTATTGATCTTTTCAGCATCAGTAGCCTGTGGTTTATAACTGTAATAACCTGCTAACATACAACGAACAAATGCACAGGCAGATTCTGTTTGCTCTTGGTAACGCTTTTCGACTTCTTTTTGAAAATCGTGCTCGAAATTTGAACCTAGAAATTGCTTTTTGAAAAGCTGTTCAAAATCAGAATATGAGCAGTGATCATAGCGTTCTAAGAGTGGCAAAATCCAAGCCCTTGCATCTGCTTGAAAAACATAGCGCAATTGGGTTTTATACATTTCAAGCCAAGAAAGTTTGTTAATGGTCAAATAAGCATGTAATCTTTCCAAAAATTTAATAGGACCGAATTTATCAGTCGTACCATGAAACTGCGGTCTATCATACTTACCACCTGGAATATCGCGTCTGTTCGTGATTTCAGCACCTCCATAGTGATGTTGTGGATCGTGGTGACCTGGACCTCCATGATTACCCCAAGGCACTGGCGGACCGAAACGACCATTACGACCATTTCCTCCATTTCCATTACCATCGTGATCATCATCCGGTGGACCTGGTGGACCTGGATAACCTCTATGAAGTGGCGGCTTGTTTTCAACTGAACTTGCGAGTACCGACGGCGGCGATTTAGTAACCTGTGAGTAAGTTGGCACATACTGAATCCCATTAATTGTAATCGGAGTTAGATTGCTATTTGCGCTAAATTGCATCGGAGTGTTATTTGATGCCAAACCTGCATGATTGTCTTGCTGGAACGTAACCCTATTATTATTGCGCTGAAAATTGACAAACGGATTAGGTTGCAAATTTGCATTTGCATTGTTAGTATGATTCTGATTAAAATTGTTCGAATTAAAACCAGCATTGTTAGTATGATTCTGATTAAAATTGTTCGAATTAAAACCAGCATTGTTAGTTTGATTCTGATTAAAATTGTTCGAATTAAAACCAGCATTGTTAGTTTGATTCTGATTAAAATTGTTCGAATTAAAACCAGCATTGTTAGTTTGTGGAACATCTCTAAATTGACTGTTATTATTACTAGAAAATTGAGCGTTATGGTTCTTCAATGCTTCAGCACTAAGTCTACTAGTTTCTGCATTGTAGCCTGGTGGGGGTTTCGAAAGATCTGGCACATTGCAATCTCCGTCCATTGTTTCATCGCCATTTAGCGCTTTCAGCAGTTTATTGCGTTTTGAAGCCATATCATGCTGAATTTGCCGTGCGCGTGCGATTTTGAACTCCATCAAATCCACCAGCTGACATGCATAAATCTCTGTATTCCGTGCTCTACGAAGCCATTGATCTGGAACACCAGCGTTCTGCTGTGGCATGAAACCATATTCTGCTAACACTATGATGACTTCATCTAACGAGAAGTCTTGATCCTCAAAAACCTGCATCAGTGTGAGGTCATCGAAAACCTTGCAACCATTGTGGCGTGTTAGATCTGCAAATGAATAATTTTGAAATTCATAACCAAATTGATGATCAACATCTTCTGACATCCTTAAAGATTTATCCAAGGATTCAACTTCACTGCAACTATCATTTATCAGGTTAGGCAAGTTGTTTGGTTCAAATATGTTGTTAGAACCATAGGGCCTTTTAGGACCTTGTGGACCTTTTGGTGTATGCTGGTCTGATCTAAAATATTCGCCAGCTGTTTTGCCATGATAATCTCTAGGCCTGCCTCCTGTTGATGCAGCTCGCCGTGACCTTTCTTCCTGTTGCGCTGAGAAAAAACCGTTGAATGCATTAAAGGTTCTGTTGAAAAAACCCTGTTGTTCATCGCAACGTGCATCCTGCGATGTTCTATTCTCTTGCGGTGGCGTTCTTCTGCCATGCGGTGGTTTAGGAAGGCCTTGCGAAGCTTGTTGCGTGTTTTGAGTTGGATTTGGTCCATTAGGAACGTTAGAAGCGCTAGGTGGAACAGACGACTGTGGCGCCTGCTGTTGGGAATTTTGCGCATTATTATTAGTACCATTAGTAGTTGCGCTAGGACCAGTATTAACGTTAGCATTTGTTGTAGGTTGATTTGCGTTGGACTGCTGCCTACGTGCTTCACGCTGATTGTATCGCTGATCACGCCTTTCTCTCTGAATTCTGCGAATTTCTGCAATTTCTGCAGCGGAGGGCGCCTGATAACCATCACGCGTAAATTGGCCTCTTGCACCACCTTGTTGATCGTGCGGTGTTGAACTAGACCATCCTCTACCTCCGTAAGCCATAGTTGCTAGAAATTTGCGCAAAAACTCTAAAAGAAATACTACACAAAGGTAAACAATTAATACGACAAAAACTGAAACTACTAAAAAAAAATGAAATATGTATCAAAATTACAACGAAGTTAGAGCTTCGTTGGGTGCTAGTTTATAAGGGGTTATTCTTATATATGTTGCCAGGTGCTTATGTGCATAGCTCAATCTCATAAAGCGATGGGTGTGAGTTCCCTAACTAAGTTGTGAACTATTGATACTATCTATTCTATGTTTTAATACTTTAGGCTAGTGCCTTTAAATAAATATCTATTAGAGATTCCAACCTTACGCGGTGTCTATTATTCTGGGCGCCAGTGGCGTCCTAAAGAATAAGAAACTATAAGCTAACTAAATAAGACACTATTCATATTGATCAGATATAAACAGTTTTATTAAGCGCATATACAACTAGAAATAATAACAAGTTACTACCTTAATATACTTATGTTCCTAGCTGCCTTTGTCTCAGATGAAATTGTAAAGTCATCTAAGACTTGTATTTCCTAATACTGAAACTTAACATGTTTTATCACAACATCCAATGATTTCTTCTTACCACTGTTATACATCAGTAAAACAGTGGCAAGCCTCAATAATTGGTGATGTAACAAAACATGCTTATAATGGAACTAATTATAAACTAATGGTTACAATCACATCCAAGACTTTGGCAACTAATTATTATAATGTTATATAACTATTTAAACACTTTAATATAACTATAATTAAATAAACTAATTCCATATTAATAGCGTAATATTAATAAAAGCAGTGAAGCCAATGGGGTAACGCACTTTTTAATAATATCTGCGTTACAGCCCCTTCAGCTTCTGTATACGATAAGAAAAGAGCATACAGAAGTTTCACTAATTAATATGGAAACAGTTAATTTAATAAACTGATTACTGGTCAATTAAACATACATAAAATATCAAATTTAACTATAAACGATTTAATACAAAAGCGCAAAAAAATAAGAAGTTTAATAGTTCAGTTTTTTTCTTAACTATTAGGTTCCCCCCCCCTAGACTTTCACCAAATAAAAAGAAAGTCTAGATAACTTCTTCTTCTTTTTGTGCGCAACAAAATTAGTACAAAAAATTAAGTTACAAAAATTACAAATCATAATTAAAAAAAATGAAAAGTAAAAGAAATATACTGTCAAAAATTACAAAATTTAACAACACAAAAAATAAAAAATAAAATATGAAAACTATTACTGAATCTACGTGGGTGACTTAACCTTATAAAATTACTAAGACCGGTTTGCGCTGTGACCTAAAGGTTACTTCCACATAAAAAATGAATTTAATCTAACTTTGAACGATTTCCTCTTCCGCATCCGTATCCAGCATGCTATCGTCCACCAATCTCGGATCTATGACCAACTCATCTTCGTCCATTCTGAGCAGGTCCTCTTCACTATCCTGTGGCGAACCAAACAGGCTATAGTACGATAACTGCGACTGAACCGAAACTGATCGCCCTGGTGTTGGAGATGTTATTTGCGAATCACTCGGCATTGGCGAAACAACCGGAACTGGTGATGGCGATTTTGCAACTTCCATTTGCGCAATGAATGGTTTGAACTTTACTAACATTGCGCTTTGTAAAGGCCACCATCCCTGATCTTTAAGATTGCTGGTCCAGGACTCTAAACACTCGTTCCAATGGTCCTTCGATCTTCCTTCGGGTTGTGGTAGGCGCACGTAGTCGTTGTCTGGTGTTGCCTCAAATCCAATCATCAGATGGTCGTAATGGTTCATTGGTCGTTGATCAGACCATCCAAAAGCGCTCCATCTTCTATAACTGTCTTTGGCCCTCCAGAAATGGTCGTTAAATCCGCACACCACCCTTTCCACTGGAACTTGGTTCAGCTGAGCCCAAGCATTGATGTAGATTGTTATTGACTGCACATAGTCCGGTGCTGGTGAAACCACATGCAAAGCTGATTCCGCCATGTTGCGTCCGGTACTGTAGCAGTACATCATCATCTTTACTCTATTCTGGACCAGGAGATCTGAATATTGCGCTTGCTGTCCACCATCCATATACCAAATCTGGGCTGCGTTGTCGTCACCAAAGTAAAACTGGTTGTATTCGCTGCTATTAATAGGATGCAGCCATGCTAGATTTTTGGTGAGATGCAGCTTTGCGATAGCTCGTTCATTGTGACGCGTGCGCGCTGGTGCGTTATTCCTTGATCTTAAATCCTCGAGACTATTGGCTTTGCGCAGCTGTAAAACTCGGCCTGATTTGTGTAGCTCTTTGTTTCCGTTTCCTAATTTCGACTGGAATGCAAATGGTGATTTTCCTTGCACTTTATCTGTGGCTACCTTTGAACGCAGTGTTGTTCTCATTTGCAGCTTACTCAAATTCAGTGTGAGGTCTTCGCAAATGGCCGGATTTCTAAACTTGCCATCGTGGCTATCCCCCACAAATCCTTTGAAGTAACCGTAAATGTTTTCTAGGAATTGCGCCGATCTTGTTGTGGCGTATTGTCCTGTGCGCAAATTTGGTCGTTTAGCCACGATAATTTGGATGTTCTTCTGTTCCTCAGTCTCGATTGATCTTACACCATCATGCTGCCACATACTCTGGTAATTGCGCAATGCCACTCGATCTGTATTTGGTGGCCTATGTACGATAACCTCCATCTGGCAGCTTAATAAGTGACGCAATTTCGGAGCCATGTCTCTAAGATTTTCGGAGATAAAACGCCTTGACTGAAGATAGGCGTGTATATTGGTCGGATTTTGGATCGAAACATCACGCACTTGAATTAGCTTGGCACAATTGACTAAATCGCCGGTAGCCGGATCTTGCATTCTGCGAAATATTATGCTAGGTCGCTCCGTACCGCTGGTATCCGTGATTATGCGATTGGAATGCTCTCTATACCAACCATTGTACTTAATACTAGCGCCCGCCAAGATTCCTCCTACCAATTCGACATTGTCAATTCCGTTTTGATCTTGAAAAACCAAAGTGCCCTGCTTAACCTCGATGTTGCGCAGCATTTCTTTGATTGGAGCCTGCTTTAGTAGATCTTTTGTAGCATAAACTCCACCTTGCGCTAAGTTAAGTTCACATGCTTTCAGAACGTTGATATTGTCCTGCAAAAGTTTCTTAAATTGCACTTCGGCCTCGTCTTCGGAATACGGCAGATCTTTATAGTCCATGATGGAATCCTCTCCAACAGCAATATCACGCGTCTCCGGAACCTTTAGCGCTTTCCCATGCGATCTAGCCTCGCCACTGCCGACTGCTTGGCGCAGGAGCGGGCTTTGCATCGATTCTTCTGGTTTGCGAAAACCTCCCACAGGTGGCGGCAGCTGTAATTGACCATGCCTAATCAGTGGTGGCATAGGGCGTCTGGCTGTCGATGTACCTGCGTCGCTAATCGTTGAAGCTGTTTGCAACGATTTATTTTGCGCATTTCTTTTGTACAGGTACAGTTCATTAAATTCGGCCAGATCCCTCAAGATGCTGTAAAGTTCGCCAAACCTTAATCTATGATCGCATTGTCCAGGATGAATCGCTTCGCAAGCATCCAGCATATGGTTCTTCGTAGCTAGAACTGTTTCCGGTTGAAGCTGAAAACGCGCCATTTGATGTAGGAACACCTCGATGCACATTGTGTCGTCAGATCTAGAGCGCTCAAATACGTCCATCAACTCGTCAATTCGCCTTAGAAAAGAGCCATAGGTGTAATTGCTTGTAATAAAGTTGTGGAGTGCTACCTCCGAACCTCTGCGTGGCCGGTCGGAACTATCAGCTAAAAACCAGAAAATAAATTTAAACAAGAAATTAAACTCTTTGCATTTATAAAATTTAAAAATAAAAAATAAAATAATAATATAACAAAAAATACAAAGGATGAATAAATTCCCTAC
>Ga0137415_10005863_pt1 | contig 12152 bp, 10 predicted proteins | sample CZODoug3_1_1_16f_FD_183082 | JGI IMG/M metagenome (GOLD analysis project Ga0137415, IMG submission 183082) | Vadose zone soil fungal communities from Angelo Coast Range Reserve, California, USA - CZODoug3_1_1_16fungal (Hybrid Assembly) | ecosystem: Environmental > Terrestrial > Soil > Vadose...
CGCACGCACGCTCTTCGCCACGCATTACCACGAGCTCACCGAACTAGCCGAGCTCTTGCCCAGCGTGAAAAACGTTCACGTCTCCGTAAAAGAAACGCCCAACGAAATTATTTTCCTCCGCCGCGTAGAGCCCGGCAGCGCGGACAAAAGCTACGGCATAGAAGTGGCTCGCCTCGCCGGTCTCCCCCGCGCCGTAATCGAGCGCGCCCGCGAAGTCCTGAAGCGCCACGAACAAAGCGAACACCAGCTAAGCGAAACGTTATCCCCAGGCGCTCTCGCCGATGGTTCCGAAGGTTCGCCAGCTTCTGCAAATGGTCGAAGGTCCCAGCAAGAAGTGCTGTTCACCCCGCTAGATCGCGCCGTCCTGGAAAAACTCCGCGCCGCCGACCTGGATCAACTAAAGCCCCTCGACGCCCTGAATCTCCTAGCCGACCTAAAAAAGCAAATCTCCTAATCTGCTTCTCTGCCTATCTCCGCTAACTCCGCATTATCTTTTTCCCCTCGCCTCCGGTTTCTTTTCTGTGCTCTCTGTGCTCTCTGTGGTGAAATCTTCTTTCGCGTTCTCATGACTAAACCGCTCCTCGTCCTTGGCCTTATCTCCGGCACCTCCGCCGATGCCATCGAAGTTGCCCTCGCGCAGATTTCTAGTGCGCCACCGAACCTAAACGCCAAACTCCTGAATCACACGTCCATCAGCTTCCCGCCCAAGCTGCGCAAAGAAATCCTGCGCGTCGCCGAGCAGCAACCCATCTCCGCCGGAGATCTCAGCCAACTGAATTTTCGCCTGGGAGAAACTTTCGCCGAAGCAGCGCTGACCGCTTGCCGGCGTTTTCGCGTCGCGGCTAAAAAAATCGCGCTAATTGGCTCGCACGGCCAAACCATCTTCCATCAAGGTGACCCGGTTCCATATCTCGACGAACGCACAGCCTCGACGCTGCAAATCGGCGAGCCCGCCATCATCGCCGCACGCACCGGCATCACCACCATTGCCGATTTCCGCCCTGCTGACATCGCCCAACGCGGACAGGGCGCGCCGCTAGTCCCTTACGCCGACTACATTCTCTACCGTCATTCCAAACTCGGCCGCGTTTCGCTAAATCTCGGCGGCATCGCCAACGTCACCGTAATCCCGGCCGCTGCGAAGCCGTCGCAAATCTTCGCCTTCGACACTGGCCCCGCCAACATGCTCATCGACGCCCTAGTCATGCATTTCACCCATGGCCGCAAGCGTTACGACAAAGACGCGCGCCTGGCGCAGCAAGGTCGCAGCATTCCCGCGTTAATCAACGAGCTGATGCGCGACCCCTATCTGAAACTCGCGCCTCCGAAATCCACCGGCCGCGAATATTACGGCCAAGCCTATCTGAAAAAACTCCTCGCCCTGGGCCAGCGCTATCGCGCCAAGCCCAACGACCTAATCCGCGCCGCCACCATCTTCACCTCGTTATCGATCGTCGACGCCCTAAACCGCTTCGTCCTCCCCAAAACCAAAATCCATCAATTAATCATCTCAGGCGGCGGCAGCCACAATCCCTTGCTAATCGCCCAGCTCACCACTGCCCTCGGCACCCAAGTTGTAGGGGCGCAAAACGCTGCGCCCCAGGTCCGCACCACGCCACCAACCAGCAACATCGAGGTTTTGCCCTCCTCCGAACTCGGTGTCCTCGAAGACGCCAAGGAAGCCTTCGCCTTCGCCCTAATGGCCTACGAAACATTTCACCACCGCCCCAGCAACGTGCCCTCGGCCACCGGCGCACGCCGCCCCGCCATCCTTGGCAAAATCTCGTATGCGTAGCCGCATCGCCCGAAATTCTCTCGCCACTCGCCTTCCGCGCCCCAAACTCCGTAGCCGTAAACCACTGATTCTCCAGCAAATATAAATTGATTGACAAATCGGTACTAACTGGTATACTCACGTTTGTAGAGAGTAGCGCCCAGCGCCTCCCCAGGGGAGGCGCTTTTGTTTTGGAGTGTTGCAGTGGCCACGGTGGCACAGCCATTTCTGCCTGCAGCAGGCGGGGCTGTCCTGCAAATGAAGATTCCCTACTCGCCACCTAAGTCCTTTAGAATCCGCTTTTACGCAAAACTGCCCGCTAAACCCTTTAGAATCCGCATTTACGAAAAATGCCGGGGGGGCGGGGGCCTACTGCAGCGCTTTTTCGATCTCGGTAACCGGGATGGCGCCTTCGCGTAGAACTTTCCAGTCCTCGCCGCGCAACTCGATGATCGTGGACGGCAACGCCGCTCCCGTATCGCCGCCATCCAGGACGAGCGGCAACCGGGTCCCTAGCTGTTTCATCACTTGATCCGCAGCGGAGCAAGACGGAAATCCCGAGACATTCGCGCTCGTCCCGGTAATCGGCCCCTCAAACTCCTTGATCAACTCCTCGACCAGCGCGCTCTTCGGCCAGCGCAGCGCCACCTTGCCCGTGTTAGCCGTAACCTTCAGCGGCACGCGGTTGGACGCGTCCATCACCAAGGTTAGCCCGCCTGGCCAGAACATTTGCGCAAGCCGCATGAACTTGCGCGGCGCGCGAGGAATCCCGTCGGGCTCTTCTTCGCGATCGCGCAACAGCATCAATGCCTGCTCCAGCGAATTCACCAAAATCGGTAGAGCGCGTGTCTCCGGTCTTCCCTTCACGCGATAAATTTCATCAACCGCCGCTAAATTAAAGGGGTCCGCCGCCAGTCCATAGAACGTGTCGGTGGGAATTCCAACCACACAGCCGCGTGTCAGAAAATGGGCGGCGTAGCGCAGCACTTCGTTTTGTGGAGATTGCGCATCCACGCGCAACAATTCTGCGGGCAATGTTGGCCCCTAGTGAAGCCGCAACTTACTCTGCAACAGCCCCCTATGCTCCATCACACGAGAGTTGACCGTGCGATGAATCGGCTGTCGTAATTCGTGCAACGCAAAAGCGCGCCGCCTTTCCGGTGGACGCTACCACACCCTCGCGATGCCACGCAATAAACTCCTGACGCCAATTGGGATAGATACAGAGTCCCGATACAAAATAGTTCGAGTTAGCCTCAATGCTGCGAAATTTGCTACGCTGCCGTTAGATGGCAACCCCAAGCAAAGCCGCTCGCAGTCCGCGTGCGAATGCCTCCGCGGCCACCATCACCAGTCGCGACAACCGCTGGCTGAAAGAGTTTCGTCTCGCCTTGCGCGGCGGCTTGCCGACTGAATCCGGCTTTGTCGGCGTCGAAGGCGTGCGCCTTGTGGAAGAGGCTTTGCGCTCCGCGTGCCCTGTCGAGGCCGTGCTCTTCAGCGAAACCGGAGAACGTCATCATGAACGCCTCGCTCCGCTGATCGATCGCCCGGAAATCGCCATCCCGATTCTGCGTACCACCGATCGACTTTTCGAGGGCGTCGCGGACACCGAGCATCCGCAAGGCGTAGCCGCGCTGGTAAAACCGCGCGTCGCCAGCTTCGACGATCTCCTTCGCACGCCTGACACGGCATGCTCGCCGCTGCTCGTTGTGCTCGCCGGCGTGCAGGATCCCGGCAATGTCGGCACCATTCTGCGCACAGCGTCAGCCTTCGGCGCGACCGGCGCGGTCACCGCGGCTTCAGGGCAAAGCGGCACTGCCAGCCCGTTCTCGCCAAAGGCGCTCCGCGCGTCCGCCGGCGCGGCGCTACATCTTCCTGTGCTGGCAGGAATGTCGCTGCCAATTCTGCTGACGCAGCTTAGCGTCGCGAACGTGCGCACGCTGGCATCGTGTGTTCACGAATCGGCCGACGGAGGAAACCCGCTCCTCGCGCCGTGGGACGTGGACTGGTGCGAGCCCGTCGCGCTGCTTGTGGGCAACGAAGGTGCCGGCCTCCCCGAAGAAGTGGAGCGCAGCGCCGACGCGCGCATCCGCATCCCCATGGCGAGCGGCGTTGAATCGCTGAACGCCGCGGCCGCCGCCGCCGTCCTCTTCTACGAGGCTGCTCGGCAAAGAGCCAGGCTAAGGAAGACCGAGGGCACGCAATGAAATTCCGCGGAGGAGCAAACTGTCGCGCGTTCGCTCTCGGTACGTTCTTGCTTGCTGAGAGTATCTTTTGCGGAGTTAGTCTCGCCGGCGTGCGTCCCCAAGCGAAGCCAACAAAGTCCGGCAACGCAGCTCCGCGTAGCACGGCGGGTAGAAGCCTTCACCTCATGGGCGAAAAAATCTCCAAAGCCGTGTTGAACAAGGATATTCCGACGCTGCTTGCCTACGATCGCGCCGATTTCCGCTCTGCGGATGAGGTGTCGCTGAAGAATACCAAGAGCGATCTGTACTGCTACATCTTTGATTCCGACTGCATTACCTGGGGCAGTGGCAACTGGCGCTCGGTTTACGACAAACTTTCTCAGGCGCATCAACTGCAAATCAAGGTCAGCGTATCTAGCTCGCCGTATGACCGGCAGACCTACGGAAACTTGTTTTTCTATGATGCCTCGGCCGTCTCCGAAAAGGACCTGCGCTCGCGAGACTTTCTATGCAAGGAAGGCCCGGCAAACATCACATCGTGGAAGTTTCGGCTCGAAAAGGGGAAATGGAAACCAGTGACACCGCTTTTCGACAGCGAGACACGAGCCTGTCCCAGTGATGTTCAGGGGGATGAGCAGTGATGTTCATGGGAACGACATTTCGCGAGACCAATAGCTACCTTTTCCGAGCACCGCAGAGATGAGCCTCTTCTCCAATTTGCCGCAGCCCGTTGAGCCGGATGTGCCGCTCGCGCATCAGCCGCTTGCGGAGCGCATGCGCCCGCGCACGCTCGACGAATTTATCGGCCAGCAGAAACTACTCGCTCCCGGCAAACCGCTGCGCACGCAAATTGAAAATGACGATCTCGGCTCGATGCTCTTCTGGGGACCTCCCGGCTGCGGCAAGACCACGCTGGCGCGGTTGATCGCGCGGCTTACGCGCTCGGAATTCATTCCCTTCAGCGCCGTGCTCACCGGCATCAAGGAAATCAAAGAGGTGATGGCCGACGCGGAACGCAAGGCGCGCTCCGGTGCGCGCACGATTGTCTTTGTCGATGAAGTGCACCGCTTCAACAAAGCGCAGCAGGATGCGTTTCTTCCGCACGTCGAAGCCGGCCACATCACCTTTATCGGCGCGACTACGGAGAATCCTTCGTTCGAGGTGATCTCTCCCCTGCTCTCGCGCACCAAGGTTTACATTCTCGATCCGCTCACGACGCCGCAAATCGTCGACCTGTTGCGCCGCGCTCTAATCGATAAAAAGCGTGGTCTGGGCAACGAAACCATCGAAGTGAGCGACGAGATTCTTTTCCGCATCGCGTCTTATGCAAACGGAGACGCGCGCTCTGCGTACAACACGCTGGAGCTGGCCGCGCGCAGCGCCATCCGTCAGCGCGATGGCTCGCTGGCCATCACTCCGGAATTGCTGGAGGACGTGCTGCAGCGCAAGGTGCTGCGCTACGACAAAGCCGGCGAAGAGCATTTCAACTTAATTTCCGCGCTGCACAAATCCGTACGCAATTCGGATCCCGATGCCGCGCTATACTGGCTCGCGCGCATGCTCGAATCCGGAGAAGATTCCCTCTATCTCGCGCGCCGCATGGTGCGTATGGCCAGCGAAGATATCGGTCTCGCCGAACCTGGCGCGCTCGCCGTCACGCTGGCCGCGAAAGACGCATTCGATTTTCTCGGCGCGCCGGAAGGACACCTGGCGCTCGCGCAAGCCGCCGTGTATCTTTCTCTCGCGCCAAAATCCAACGCGCTCTACACCGGATACGGCGAGGTCATCGAAGACGTGCACAAAACCGAAGCCGATCCCGTCCCGCTGCACCTGCGCAACGCGCCGACCGGCCTGATGAAGAACATCGGCTACGGCAAAGGCTACCAATACGCACACGACTCCGTGGAAAAAGTCACGGACATGCAATGCCTCCCCGACAATCTAGCCGGCCGCACCTACTACCAGCCCACAGATCAAGGTTTCGAGCAACGCCTACGCCAGCGCCTCGACGAAATTCGTAAAATAAAATCTCGTTCGGCATCGAATCCGTGAGGTGAGGATGAAACGATTCATACTATCGTTCATGATTCTGCTCATTTGTTTTACCTCGTTCGCAGATGAGCCGCCAGCGCGGCCCTCTATCACCGGAATCGCTTTCGTACTCATTGCCGCGTCGAATCTCGAAAACTCACGTGGCTTCTATGGTAAGGAATTAGGTCTTGCCGTGGATTCACGTGGTTGCGGCGCCCCTGATTCGCCCTGCTTCGCTCTAAATGGATCACAGTTCGTTGCCTTGGGCAAACCGAAGGGCGACACAAGTTTGGTAAACGAGGTGGCTTTCCTAACCGACAGCGTTGCGGGGCTTAAGCGCTATCTAACAGCTCACGGCGTACAAACCAGCGATATCACTATTTCAGAGAGCGGGATGGAATTCTTCGTCGTTTGGGATCCAGAGGGCCATCAAATCGGGTTCGTTCAACCTCGCGGCCGTGAGGGCGTATCAGTTCGCTCTCAAGTCAGCACCAGGATCATTCATGCCGGTTTTGTTGTTCACGACCGCGCGGCGGAAGACAAGCTCTACAAGGGCATCTTAGGTTTTCACGTTTATTGGCACGGCGGGATGAAGGAAGGCGAAGACAATTGGGTGGATATGCAGGTGCCCGATGGAACCGACTGGATCGAGTACATGCTGCGCGTTTCACCGGACGCGAGCCACAAGACGCTTGGCGTGATGAACCACATCGCGCTCGGAGTTCCCGACATTCACGCCGCACAGCAGCAACTCATCAAAAATGGTTGGAAGTCGACCGAAGAACCGAAGATCGGTCGCGACGGCAAATGGCAGCTCAATTTGTACGATCCAGACGAGACGCGCGTCGAACTAATGGAATTCAAGCCAACCAAGGAGCCATGCTGCTCACCCTACACCGGCCCGCATCCGGGGCCAGCGCAGTAATTCGTCTGCGACGCGGCTCATAGTATAAAATCGCGCATCATGCGGGGCCTTATCGGAGTTCTCCGAATTTACCTGAAGCACGCTGCAATGTTTCTCGCCCTTGGCTCGCTGCTGCAATTCGCTTCGGCGGATGCGCCTGGGCAAGCTGGGGCGCGGCATGCTGCGCCCCTACACGTCGCGCAAGAGTCGCCCAAGCGCCCGCGCATCACCGGGATCGACTACATTCGCCTCTACGTCAACGACTTCAATAGGTCACGGGAGTTTTATAAGAGCATTATGGGTCTCCCTGAAGGCGGCTGCACCGGAGACACCGCCGCGTGCTTCACAGTTTTTTGGAATCGGCGGCAGGCAATCGAGCTTGAGCCCACCCGCTCGTCCGAAGTAAAGAACTGGGTCGCCGAGATCGCCTTTGCGACTGACGACGCAACTCAGATGCGCCGCTATCTTGCGAGTCGCGGACTAAAATGTGGCTCGATTGAACAAAAATATGGGAGCGCACATTTCCGGGTGGCCGATCCGGAGGGCAATGTGATTGGCTTCGTCCAACGCAACTCTTCGGCGATCGATGATCCGCCACCACAATCTCCAAATCAGGTGGCGAGGCGTTTACTTCATGCCGGCTTTGTGGTGAAAGACAGCGCCGCGGAAAATCGATTCTACGTCGATGTGCTTGGCTTCAAGCTTTACTGGTATGGCGGCATGAAGGAAGACGGCGTCGACTGGTATGAGCTGCAGGTTCCCGATGGCGACAACTGGATTGAGTACATGCTGAACATTCCAGCCACCGCTGACCACAAAGCACTTGGCGCGCAAAATCATTTTTCGTTCGGCGTAAACGAAATCCAGGCCGCTGCCGAACAGCTCCGCAAGAACGGAGTGGAGAAGATTGCCGGGCCGGGAATCGGGCGCGACGGCAAACGCGGGCTCAACGTCTACGATCCCGACGACACGCGCGTGGAAGTTACGGAGTTTACTCCGGCGCAAAAGCCCTGCTGTCATCCCTACACGGCGCCGCATCCGACACCATGACCTGCATCTCCTCCGTTAGCCGTTTTCGCTGGCTCCGACTTTTGTGCTCGGTGGCTTGCGTGGTGATCGGTTGCTACTCGGTCCCTGCGGCGCGCGCGCAAAGCCCTGACATCGAAAAGCCGCTGCTCAACATTGACGACGACATCTCCGCATTCGCCTTCGCTTCCGACGGCCGCATTGTCTATTCCGCGCGCCACCATTTCCACACCAAGCAATATGACCTCGAGCGCGATGACATCTGGCTGCAAGACACCGGAGGCAAGCGCCGCCGCCTGCTGCAAGGAGAAAAATTCTCGCGCGGCAATACGCCGTTCAGCTACGTCATCGATTCCTTTCGCTGGTCGCCCAATGGCCGGCTGATTCTCGCGCAGCTTTTCACCACGTCCGTCGTCGACGAGCACGGCACAACGCAAGATTCCATCATGACCCTGGCGATGGAAGACAACGGCAAGGAAATCCGTTTGGGCGCAAACGACAGCCTGCTGAAGGACGCGTACGACGCCACCTGGCTGATGGACAACGCAACCATCGTTTACCTGACGGAAATTGTGAAGCCGAAGGTACTTTTCTCGTTCAAGTACGTGAACATCGCCGGTGGCCCGCCCGGCTTCGTGTTTGAGGGCCGCACGTTTTTAGACGCCGATCCGACGCCGCGCACGAATTTGGCGATTGGCGTGGAGCGCGATCGTAACCTCACCGGGCCGCCGCGGCTGCAGCGGCTGGAGCTGCTCGCGCAAGACGACCGCGAACTCGCCACGCTCGAGGGATACGAAGGCGGAGTGTCCGCTTCGCCTAGCATGAAAAAGGTTGCGTACTACATCGACAAGGAAGTCCTCGAGGTTCGCGATCTCACCGACCCGAACAAAATCGCACGGTTGCGCGTCGGCCTCGGCACATTTCAGTGGTCGCCGGACGAAACGCGCATCCTGCTGAAGCGTGCGCCAGAAAAAAAGTCCGGCGATCTTGGCTGGATCGAAATCCCCGCGCTCACCAGGTACGCAGCGCAAGACAAAGAGCCGCCGCCCGTGACGCAACCGGCGTTCGTCTCCATCCTTCACGGATTGACGTTTCGTGATTTCGCGATCACGCCAGACGGCAAGCTCGCGGTGATCGCCCCCGGCAAACGCAATTTGATGGTGTTCCCTCTCCCGCGATAAAAGAAAAAGAAGTAACACAGAGATCACGGAGATTGGAGCACAAAGGTCACGGAGAAGAACGCGGAACCTCTACGGCAGCTTTTGGCGGCGTCTCTTGTGCTCGATTAGGATGCAGGCGTCCATTACTACCGTTAGGCCGGCGGCTCGGGCTTTCTCGGCGGCTGGTTCGTTGACGATTCCTTGCTGCATCCAGATTACTTTTGCGCCGGCGCGAATTGCGGCGTCCACGACGGGCGGGACTTCTTCTGCGCGGCGGAAGATGTCGACTATTTCAAGCTTCTGCGGGACTTCGTCGAGGCTGGAGTAGCTTGGCTCACCGAGAACGTCTGTTTCGTTGGGATTCACCGGAATGATTTGGTAGCCCGAGCTCTGCATGTATTCGGTTACGCCGTAGCTTGGCCGCGCCGGATTTGAAGATAAGCCGACCACCGCAATCGTTTTGTATTTCGTCAGAATGTCGAAAATGGGATCGACGCTTGGCGCAGCACCGTCGGGCAGCAAAACCTTCATCGCGTGGTCAGCTCGCCTTTCCCTTCGCGTTTGGCGAGCACGCGGGTCATGACGGCGAGGAACTTGTCGTTCTCTTCAGCGACCCCGACGGAGACGCGCATCGCTTCCGGGAAACCCATCCAGCCCAGCGGGCGAACGATGACGCCTTCATGTAAGAGTTCATTGCAAAGCTCCTGCGCCTCCGGTCCGACATCAATGAAAATGAAATTGGCGTGGCTGCGCACGGGACGCATTCCCAATTCGCTCAGGCCCTTGGCCAGCTTCGCGCGCTCGGCGGCATTTTCCTTGATCGAGCGATTCACATGATCGAGGTCGTCGAGCGCCGCGATAGCCGCGGCCTGGCTCACGCCGGCCAGATTAAATGGCGTGCGCAAGCGGTTCATGGCTTCGAGCACCGGCGTATCGCCGATGGCGTAGCCCACGCGCAATCCCGCGAGGCCGTACACTTTGGAAAAAGTGCGCATGATCAAAAGATTTTTGTGCTCGCGGAAAAGCTGAACCGAATCCGGCATATCGGGGCGATCGGCATAGTGGATGTACGCTTCATCAAGCACAACAAGAATGTCGGCCGGCACGCGGCGCATGAACTCCTGCAACTCGACCATGCCAAACGCCGTTCCGGTAGGGTTGTTGGGATTCGCGAGATAGACGATGCGTGTCTCGGGATGCGCCACAATGGCATCGGCGATCGCGGGCAAGTCAAACGCGAAATCCTGCTGCGGCACGCGCACCAATTCCGCGCCACTGGCGCGAATCGCAAGCGAGAATGGCGCGTAGCTGCCGTGCGAGGTCACTCCGGTCTTGCCGCGGCCGAGCAAAATACGGGAAGCCAGATCGATGATCTCGCTCGAGCCCAGGCCCATGAAAATCTGATCCATGCCAACGCCACGCAGCCGCGCCAGCTTGTAACGCAGCGTGCGTGGGCTGATACCCAAACGCAGTGCGGCGTCGCGACGGCTGCCGTTGCCGCTGCGCAAGGCATCGAGAATCAATTGACGTTCCGCGGTTTCCAGCGATTGCGACAACGCCGTGGGTTGCGCCGTGTTTGCGCTACGCAATTGCGACAGCGGCGCGAGTTGCAACGACGCAGCAGGCGCCTGCATCTCGAACTCGAATTGGATGTGCTCGGCTTCGATCAATGCGCTGCTGGCTAAAATCAGCGCGCGCTGCATGACATTGTCCAGCTCGCGCACGTTGCCGGGCCAGGGATAGCGGAGGAGCCGATCCACCGCCGCCGGGCTCAGGCGCAGGCTCCGGCCCAGGCGCTGGGCGGCGCGGCCGAGGAAGTGCTCGGCGAGGAGGGGAATGTCCTCGCGGCGCTCGCGCAGGGGGGGAAGCGTGACCGGGATCACGTTAAGGCGATAGAAGAGGTCTTCCCGGAAGCCGCCCTGGCGGATCAGCTGTTCGAGGTCGCGGTTCGTGGCCGCGACGACCCGCACGTCCACCGTGATCGCCTGGGTCGATCCGACCGGGCGGATCTCACCGCTCTGCAGGGCTCGAAGGAGCTTCACCTGGAGGCTCGGCGCCATCTCGCCGATCTCGTCGAGCAGCAGCGTGCCGCCGTCGGCTTCCTCGAACAGGCCGTTCTTGGTCCCGCTCGCCCCGGTGAAGGCGCCGCGCACGTGACCGAAGAGCTCCGACTCCAGCAGGGTCTCGGGCAGCGCACCGCAGTTGATGGCCACGAAGGGTCCCCGCGCCCGATCGCTGGCGTGGTGGATGGCCTTGGCGATGAGCTCCTTGCCCGTCCCCGATTCGCCCCGGATGAGCACGGTGGCGCTCGTGGGCGCGACCCGCCGCACCAGCTCCACCACCTGGGCCATCCGGGCGGAGCCCGCGAGCAACCCGGGCAGGCCGTATCGGTCACGCACCTGGGCACGGAGATTCGCGTTCTCCCGCCGCAGGGCCTTCTCGCCGAGGGCCCGCTCGATGCGGTGAATCAACTCGTCGGGCTCCCGGCCTTTCTCGAAGTAGTCGATGGCCCCGAGCTGGATCGCTTCCTTGGCCGACTCCCAGCCGGCGTACGCGGTGAGGAGGATGACGTCGGCGTCCGAGCAGTGGGCCCGGGCGGCCCGCAGGACGTCCAGCCCGTCGCCGTCCGGCATGCGGAGATCCGTTACGATGACCTCGAAGGCCTCATCGGTGAGGGCCTTGACCGCGACCCCGACCCCCTCGGCCTCCGTCACTCGGTGGCTGCGCTTCCGGAGCAGCAGCGCCAGGGTGGTCCGGGCCGAGGCTTCGTCATCGACGACCAGGATCGCGGCCAACTCACGCCCCCGCGCTGAGCGGCAGCACAACGGTGAACCGCGAGCCCTGGCCGGGTGTCGACTCGACGTCGATCCGCCCCCGATGCGTGGCGACGATGCGCCGGGCGATGGTGAGCCCGAGGCCGGTGCCGCTCCGCTTCCGGGAGTAGAAGGGCTCGAACACCCGCCGGCGCTCCTCGACCGGAATCCCGCCGCCGGTGTCGGTGACCGCGATCGCCACCGCGCCGCCCCGGCGGGCCACCGTGATGTCGAGCCGCCCCGGCCCCTCCATCGCCT
>Ga0137415_10005865_pt1 | contig 12151 bp, 8 predicted proteins | sample CZODoug3_1_1_16f_FD_183082 | JGI IMG/M metagenome (GOLD analysis project Ga0137415, IMG submission 183082) | Vadose zone soil fungal communities from Angelo Coast Range Reserve, California, USA - CZODoug3_1_1_16fungal (Hybrid Assembly) | ecosystem: Environmental > Terrestrial > Soil > Vadose...
ATCAACCAGTTCTTCGGCCGGTCGCACACCCCGGACGAGGCCCGCGCGCTGATCGCCGAGCAGGCCAGCGAGTTCGATACGGCGAGCGCGAAGAACCTGGAGGAGAAGGCGATCTCGCTGATCGGCCGCCCCCTGTATGAGGCGTTCGTCAAGGGGTACACCGCCAAGCAGTGGCAGACCGACCCCACCAAGCTGGACCCGTCGATCATCGCCCGGCTGCCGGTGCGCTACACGTTCAACAACCGCTACTTCAACGACACGTACGAGGGCCTGCCGCTGGACGGCTACACCGCCTGGCTGAACCGGATGGCCGCCACCCCCGGCGTGCACGTCGAGCTGGACACCGACTACTTCGGGGTGCGCGAGCAGCTGGCCGCCGCGTGCCCGAACGCAATTACCGTGTACACCGGCCCGCTGGACCGCTACTTCGACTACAGCGAGGGTGAGCTGGGCTGGCGCACGCTGGACTTCGAGCGGGAAGTGTTGCGCGACCGCGGTGACTTTCAAGGCACCTCGGTGATGAACTACAACGACATCGACGTGCCGTTCACCCGCATCCACGAGTTCCGGCACTTCCACCCCGAGCGCGACTACCCGACCGACAAGACGGTCATCGTCCGGGAGTTCTCCCGGTTCGCCGAGTCCGGCGACGAGCCGTACTACCCGATCAACACCGCCGAGGACCGGGTCAAGCTGGACCGCTACCGTGAGCTGGCCCGCAAGGAGACCGCCAACCGGAAGGTGTTGTTCGGCGGCCGGTTGGGCACCTACAAGTACCTGGACATGCACATGGCGATCGGCTCGGCGCTGAGCATGTTCGAGAACCGGATCGCTCCACACTTCACCGAAGGCTCGGCTCTCAGCTCACTCGACGGCTCCGACTCCGCGAGCAACCCAGCCAACTCAGAGGACTGAACCACAGATGACGGAACTGGCTGAGCAGATCAGCACCCCGAACGGCACCCGGGGGAACACCTCCGCCAAGACACCCGCCAAGACGGTCACCAAGCGCACCGTGAAGAGTGGCAGCGCGGACACGCCGGTCGCGGCGCCGGAGCGGTCCGCCGCCGAGGTGGTCTGGGACGGCCCGGGCGCGCTGCTGCAGCGGGTGATCCTGCCCCGCACCGGCGACCCGCTGGACCTGCGCGCGCTGTACCTGGACGAGGACGAGGGCAACCGCAAGCGCGCGGCGGCCGCCACGCGTACCCAGCTGCGCATGCCGGCCCAGTCGGAGATCAGCTTCGCGGCCTACTTCAACGCGTTCCCGGCCAGCTACTGGCGCCGGTGGACCTCGTTGGAGAACGTCGAGCTGCGCCTGGCGGTGGACGCCGAGTGCCGGATCGACATCTACCGGTCCAAGGCGGACGGCACCCAGATCCACGTGCGCGGCCAGGTGCTGGGTGGGCGGGACTCGTCCGGCGGCTCGGCCGGCGTGTCCCAGGGCCGGTTCGTGCTGGACCTGGGGCCGTTCGAGGACGGCGGCTGGTACTGGTTCGACCTGACCACCCACGACGAGCCGGTCACCCTGCTCGAGGCCAGCTGGTACGCCGGGGTGGACGCGCCGGGCACCGCGAACGTGGCGATCGGCATCACCACGTTCAACCGGCCGGACGACTGCGTGGCCGCGCTGGCCGCCCTGGGCGAGGACCCGCTGGTGCTGGACGCGATCGGCGTGATCAACATCGCCGACCAGGGCAGCCGCAAGATCAAGGACGCGGACGGGTTCGCCGAGGCCGCCCAGGTGCTGGGCAACCGGCTGCGTATCCACGACCAGCCCAACCTGGGCGGCTCCGGCGGGTTCTCCCGGGGCATGCACGAGGCGCTGACCAACTCCGACTGTGAGCAGATCCTGCTCATGGACGACGACATCGTCATCGAACCGGACTCGGTGCTGCGGGCCATCGCGTTCTCCCGGTTCGCCGAGCACCCCACCATCGTCGGCGGGCAGATGCTCAACCTGCAGGCCCGCAGCCACCTGCACACCATGGGCGAGGTGGTGGACCGGCACAAGTTCAAGTGGGGGCCCGCCCCGCACGTCAAGCACGACCACAACTTCGCCAAGTACCCGCTGCGGCACGCCACCAAGTCGCTGGACCTGCACCGGCGCATCGACGTGGACTACAACGGCTGGTGGATGTGCCTGATCCCGCGCGCCATCGCGGACAAGCTGGGCCTCCCGCTGCCGCTGTTCATCAAGTGGGACGACGCCGAGTACGGGCTGCGCGCCGGCCGGGCCGGGTTCGCCACCGCCACGCTGCCCGGGGTGGCCATCTGGCACATGCCCTGGTCGGACAAGGACGACGCCACCGACTGGCAGGCCTACTTCCACCTGCGCAACCGGCTGGTGGTGGCCGCGCTGCACAGCCCGTACCGCTATGGCGGCGCGCTGTTCCGGGACAGCATGAAGAACACCCTCAAGCACCTGATGTCCCTCGAGTACTCCACGGTGGCGCTGCAGGAGCTGGCCATGCACGACTTCGCCGAGGGCCCGAGGGCGCTGTTCGACCAGCTGCCCACCGCGCTCGGTGAGGTGCGCAAGCGCCGCGCCGAGTTCGACGACGGCCGGGTGCTGGCTTCCGCGAAGGATCTGCCGCTGCCGTCGATGGACCGGGTGCGCGCCTCCCGGTTCCTCAAGCCGCCGACCAACCCGATCACCATCGGGGCCACCCTGGTCAGCGGCCTGGTGCACAACGTCATGCCGGTGCAGTCCGAGCACCACGAGCGCCCGCAGCTGAACGTGGCCGCGCAGGACGCCCGGTGGTTCCTGCTGGCCCGGCTGGACGGGGCCACCGTGGGCACCTCGGACGGCAGAGGGGTGGCCTACCGCAAGCGCGACCCGAGGGTGTTCTGGAAGCTGCTGGGCACCGCGCTGAGCAACCACCTGCGGCTGGCCCGCGAGTTCCCCCGGCTGCGCCGCACCTACCGGGACGCCATGCCCGAACTCACCGGTCCGAAGAACTGGACCCGGGTGTACCGCGGCTGAGCGTGCGGCCGACCAGATCCGCAACCGAGGCGCCAGCTGGCTCGACGGGCCAGCTGGCGGCCGGTCCGGCGCCGCTGACGGCCGTCGGGTCGACCGGCGGGCCGCCGAACACCCTGGCCGCTGATCCGGGCGAGGTCCGGCCGCTCACCGGGCTGCGGCTGTTCGCCGCCGCCTGGGTGGTGCTGTTCCACTTCGAGTTCACCAAGGGACACCTGCTGGCGAGTGTGCTGGCGCCGGCGTACCCGGCGGTGACCACCGGCGCGATGGGCGTGGACCTGTTCTACGTGCTCAGCGGGTTCGTCATCGCGTTCACCTACCTGGACAAGCTGGGGCCGCGGTGGCGGTGGCGGGTCGCCGGCAAGTTCCTGTGGGCCAGGGTGTGCCGGATCTGGCCGGTGTACGCCCTGGTCACCACGCTGTTCGGGGCGTACCTGGTGTTCAAGATGGCGCGGCTGTCCGACGCCGCGCCCGCCTATCAGAACGTGCAGCCTTCGCTGACCGTCGGCTCCTGGCTGCAACAGCTGGCCATGGTGCAGATCTGGTTCCGACCGTGGCACGACGGCGCCTCGTTCGTCGGGCCGGCCTGGTCGATCAGCGCCGAGTGGCTGGCCTACGTGCTGTTCCCGCTCAGCGCGCTGCTGTTCTTTCGGCTGCGCGGCTGGCCCCGCTGGCTGCTCGGCGGGCTGGCGGTGCTGGCGATGTCCCCGGTGGCCGTGCTCTGCCTGCGCACCGGCAGCCCGTATTTCCCGTTCAGCTGGGCCGGCCGGATCCTCGCCGGGTTCACCGCGGGCGTGCTGATGTACCTGGTGGTCCGGGACATTCCGCGTACCGACCGGGTCCGTCGGGCGGCCAACTGGGCCAGTCTGGCGCTGGCCGCGGCGGTGGTCGGGCTGCTCTGGTTCTGCGCGTGGCTGGGCCCGGCGCCGGAGGGCACCGAGCGCGGCGGGTTGGTGTTGGTGCTGTTCGGGCCGCTGGTCGGGGCGTTGGCACTGGCCGGGGAGTCGGGACCAGCCGGGGTGGTGGCCCGGCTGCTGTCCACCCGGTGGGCGGTGCACGGCGGGCGGATCTCCTACAGCCTCTACCTGGTGCACGTGCCGCTCTTCGAGCTGTTCTGGGCGGCCATGGAGCGGATCGAGGCGTTCCGTGCGGACGCTCCGTTGGCCACCGCGCTCACCCCGGTGGTGTTCCTGGCCGCGTTCGCCCTGGCGCACGTGCTCTACACCCTGGTGGAGCAGCCCGCCCGCCGCGCCCTACGCCGCCTCACCCCCCGCTAACTTCCCGCGAGTCGGGGCTCACAGCACACCGAGTCGGGGCTCACAGCACACCCCGACTCACCAGCCGTTCACGTGCAGCACCTCGTCCAGGGGCCGCCGCTGGGCCGGCTTGAACGACTCCCCGGTGAAGTACGCGGTGGGCAGCAGTACGCCCTGGTGGACCGTCCTCGGGATGCCGAGCAGCTCGCCGATCTCCGCCTCGTACCGCTGGTGCAGCGTGGTCCACGCACTGCCCAGGCCCCGGGCGCGGGCCGCCAGCATGTAGCTCCACGCGGCCGGCAGGATCGAGCCCCACATCCCGGACTGGTTGCTCGCCGGCAGGGTCTCCGATCCGCTGTCGATGCACGGGATGAGCAGCACCGGCACCCGGCCCATCACCTCGGCCAGGTACGAGGCGCTGTCGCCGACCCGTTGCTGCACCGCCGCGCGCGCCGCGTCGTCGGCGTGCAGCCTGCCCGCGTAGGACGGCGAGGCGGCGTAGTCGGCGAACGAGCGGCGGTAGTACTCGCCGATGGCGGCGCGCTGCTCGGCGTCGGTGACCACCACGAAGTGCCAGGTCTGTGAGTTGGACCCGCTGGGTGACTGCAGCGCGATGTCCAGGCACTCTTTGACCAGTTCCAGCGGCACCGGGCGGTCCAGATCCAACCGCTTGCGCACCGAGCGGGTGGTGGTCAGCAGTTCGTCCGGAGACAGCGCAAGCGGCGTCGTTTCGGTCATGCCGGCGATCCTGCCGCGATTCGGCGCGGTGCGCAGGCCGACTCGCGTGGTGCGCAGGCCGACTCGCCGGTGCAGGCCGACTCGCGCGGCCGAGTCCGTGCGCCGGCCGAGTTGCGCGGCTGAGCCGGTGCTGGTCGAGTTGCGCGGCTCGGCCGAACGATCCTCGCCGTGGACTATCGTCCGAAGGTGCTCGCCCGTTGGTTCGCGTCGCTTGCCGACCGATTCTTCGCGGCGGACCATGGGCTGCTCCGGCTCCGGTTCGCGCTGCGCGCCGTGCTGTCCGTGGTGCTCGCCGCCGTGGTGCTGGCCGGGTTGCGGATGCCGGCCACCGTCCTGCTGCTCGGCTGCGTGGCCGCGATGATCAGCTCCACCTCTCTTCGCACCGGCACGACCGGCCAGCGCGCGGTGAACATCGGGCTGTTCGCGCTGGCCATGGCGGTGTCGGTGACGTTGGCCTCGCTGCTGTCGCCGCACCGGATCGTCAGCGACGCGGTGTTCGTGGTGATCATGTTCGTCGGGGTGTCGCTGCGCCGGTTCGGCCAGCTGGGCAGCAGCATCGGCATGGGCGCGTTCATGGCGTACTTCTTCACCACCTACCTGCACGCCACCCCGGAGTCGCTGCCGACGCTGTACCCGGCGATCGCGATCGGGGTGTGCAGCTGCGCGGTGATGGCGCTGCTCGTTTTCCGGGACACTCCGACGAAGACGCTCGGGCGCACGCTGGTGTCCATCCGGGCCCAGGTGGCCAGGCTCATCGATGTGCTGGCCAAGCTGCTCGAGGACGGGGTCCGGCCGCCGGACGGCGAGGACCTGCCCCGGGCGGTGGCGCGGCAGGCCACCCGGATGCACGAGACCGTGCTGCAGATCGAGGACAACGCGGACGTGCTCGGGCTGGACCCCCGCTGGCAGCGCCAGCTGGTGGACGCCGAGCTCTCCGGCGACCGGCTGGCCCGCGCCACGGTGCGGGCGCTGGCCGACGACCTGGACGCGGCCACCCGGGCGGACCTGGCCGCCGACCTGCGCGGGCTGCACCGATTCCTGGACCGCAACCCGAAGCCGGCCCTGTCGCTGGACATCGACGGGTTGCTGCTGCGTATCGCCCGATACGACGTCCTGGGCGACCCCGGCAGGCTGGCCTCCAGCCCCGAGCACCACACGCAGCTGGTGCGCCGGGCGATCCGCGAGCTGCTGCTCTCCATGGTGCAGATCCGCCGGACCACCGCGCACCTGGTGACCCCGCCGGACACCGCGCCGGCCTCGGCGACGGCGCCCCGGGAGGCAGCGGACGAGGCGGTGGCCGAGTTGGAGGCGGACGTCGGCGAGGCGGACGAACCGGAGCCGCGCGACACCCCCGCGGAGGCCGGGAAACCCCACGGGCTGGACCCGTCGATCCGCGCCGGCATCCAGGCCGCGATCGGCGGGGCGTTGGCCATCGTCGGCGGTGAGCTGCTCTCCGCGCAGCGCTGGTACTGGGCGGTGATCGCCGGCTACATCGTCTTCGCCGGCACAACCAGTCGCGGGGACCTGCTGGTCAAGGGGTGGCGGCGGATCTGGGGAACGCTGCTGGGCATCATCGCCGGCACGGTGCTGGCCACCCTGCTGGCCGGCAAGGCCGAGCTGAACGTGGTGGCGGCGCTGGTGTGCATCTTCCTGGCGTTCTACATGCTGCGGGTGTCGTACGCGACGATGACCTTCTTCATCACCGTCATGCTCGGCATGCTCTACGACATCCTGGGCACGTTCACTCCCGACGTGCTGCTGATCCGGCTGGCCGAGACGGCCATCGGGGTCACCGGGTCGGTGATCGCCGCCATGCTGGTGCTGCCCACTCGGACCCGGGCCACGGTACTCACCGAGCTGCACGACTACTTCGCCGCGCTGCACCGGGAGTTGGTCGACGCCGAGCGGCTGCTGGTCCAGGCGGACCGCGTCTCGGTGATCGCGGCCACCCGCGAGGTGGACCGGGCCGCCACCGATGTGCGCACCGCGATCGCCCCGATGCTCCACCCGTTGAGCCCGTCCCGGGTACGCCGGGGGCATGCCACCCGGTTACTCACGCTCACCGAGGAGTCCTCGCTGGCCGCACGGAATTTGGCCAGGGCGGCCGAGCCCGGGGCACTCGCCGGGATTCCCGAGGCGGTGCGCACGCTGGAGCGGCTGATCGGCAACACCGAGGTGCTGCTGGCCGCCACCGAGGATCCACCGAAGACCGCGCGGCTGGTCAGCGGGCCCGAGCTGGCTGCCACGGTGAACGTGCGCGAGCGGGCCGAGGCGAGCAGCGCGGGGGAGCCGGATCGGATCCGGGTGCTGCACCTGCGCCGGGTGATCAACTGCCTCGACCGGTTGGACAAGCAGCTGCTCGGCATGGCGGCGCCGCTGGCCCAGACGATCGCCATCCCGCGTGGCGAGCCCGCGTCCGAACCCCGTCCAGCCCGGCTGAAGGAGCTCGACCCGAGCGCCGAGGACGCCAGGGAACGGCTGCTGCGCGCGCTGCTCGACGAGCCGGACCGGGTCGTGCGCGCCGCCGAGGATCTGGTGACCTACCGGGACGAGCTGGACCGGGTCGGCGACTCGGAGGCGGAACCGCGCCGGCAGCTGGCCGACGCGGTCCGGCGACTGCGCGCGGCCGGGCTGACCTCCGCCCAGATCGCCGAGCTGGCCGGGTTCACCGAGCGCGAGCTCGCCGAGCGCGCGTCATCCACCCAGGGCGCCGGCCCGGGAGCCGGCGCCGACGTCCGCTGACGCCGGGGTAGTCCTACAGCGGCAGGCGGCGGAAGATCGGGCGCGGGACGTGCCGCAGCACGCTCATCACCGCGCGGTACGGGGCCGGCGCCCACACCAGCTCACGGTGGTTGCGCACCGCGTCGGCCACGACGTCGGCCACGTCCGAGGCGGTCACCGAGAGCGGCGCCGGGGCCATGCCCTCGGTCATCCTGGTCTTGACGAACCCGGGGCGGACCACGGTGACCCGCACCCCGGACGGCCGCAGCGCCTCGCCCAGCCCCAGGTAGAACCCGTCCATGCCGGCCTTCGAGGAGCCGTAGACGAAGTTGGACCGCCGGACCCGCTCACCGGCCACCGAGGAGAGCGCCACGATCGCGCCGTGCCCCTGCGCGCGGAACCGGGCGGCCAGCGCGACGCCGACGGAGACAGCCGCCGTGTAGTTGACGGTGGCCAGGTCGACGGCGGCGTCGACGGACTGCCAGGCCTGCTCAGCGTCCCCGAGCAGCCCGAAAGCGACCACCGCAATGTCGATGTCCCCGCCGGCGAACGCCTTGGCCACCACGTCGCCGTGGGTGCGCGGCGCCAGCGCGTCGAAGTCGACGGTCTCCACCGAGCAGCCCTCGGCGGCCAGCGCGGCCGCCGCGTCGGACAGCCCGGCGGACGCCCGCCCGGCCAGCACGACCCGGATCGGCCGACCGCCGGCGAGCCGCCGCACGATGGCCAGGCCGATCTCCGAGGTGCCGCCGAGCAGCAGCACGGACCGCGGGTTGCCCACCGCGTCGATCACTTAAATCAGCTCCAAACGTCGGGCCAAGTCGGAGGTGAACACCCCGCCCGGGTCGGCGGCCGAGCGCACCTTGCGCCACTCGTCCAGGCGGGGGTATCCGCGCCGGATCGCCGCCGCCGAGGTGCGGGACTCCTTGGCCAGGTAGTGCCGCCCACCGGCGTCCAGCACCAGCTCGTCCAGCTCGGTGCACAGCTCGGAGAGCCCGGCGGCGATCGGGAAGTCGACGGTGATCGTCCAGCCGGGCGCGGGGAAGGACAGCGGCGCGTTGTTGCCGGGGCCGAAGCGTTTGAACACGTTCAGCCCGGACGCGTGGTCCGACGCGGCAATCTTCTCCACGATGCGCCGTAGCGCGTCCTCGGCGCCGAGCGGCACGCTGAACTGGTACTGCAGGAAACCGCGCTTGCCGAAGATTCGGTTCCAGTCCGCGAAGACGTCCAGGACCTGGTAGAACGCGGTGATGTTCTGCACCGCGTCGCGCTGGCGGCGCGGCGCCTTGCGCCACCACAGCTCGCTGAAGGCGCGCAGCGTGCGCGGGTTGGCCAGCCCGTTGGGGAACACGTCCGGAAAACGCAGCAGCTGCGGCGCGTCGAACTTCAGCGGCGCCCGCCGCAGTTTCGCGGGCAGCTCGTCGCGCCGCGCCAGCGAGCCCCGGGTGAGCACCGCCCGGCCCAGCGCGGCGCCGGTGGTGGTGGTGTCGAACCAGGCGGCCGAGTACGCGTAGCGGTCGTCCGAGCCGTCGGTGAGCAGCGTCAGCAGCTCGTCCAGGTTGTCGGTGCGGTCGGTGTCCACCACGAAGTACGCCGACTCGGTGCGGTGCAGCGCGACGGTGGCGCGCAGCATGATCCCGGTCAAGCCCATGCCGCCCACGGTGGCCCAGAACAGCTCCGACTCGGGCCCGTCCCGGGTGAGCGTGCGCACCGTGCCGTCGGCTGTGGCCAGGTCGATCGACAGCACGTGGTTGCCGAAGCTCCCCGCGCTGTGGTGGTTCTTGCCGTGCACGTCCGAGGCGATCGCGCCGCCCACGGTGACCTGCCGGGTGCCGGGCAGCACCGGGACCCACAGCCCGAACGGCAGCGCGGCGCGCATCAGTGCGTCCAGCGAGACGCCGGCGTCCACCCGGGCAACACCGGTGTCCGCTCCGTCGTCGAGGGAGATGGCGTGGATCCGGTCGAGCCCGGTCATGTCCAGTACCAGGCCACCGGCGTTCTGCGCGGGGTCACCGTAGGAGCGGCCGAGACCGCGCGCGGTGATGCCCCGGGGACCGGGCCGCCGCAGCGCGGCGAGCACCTCGGCCTCCGTGGTCATCGGCGCCACCAGGGCAGTGGTGGGCGCGGTCCGCCCGAACCCGGTGAGGCGTTGTTGCCGAGCGGAGCCCGGGACGGAGGGTTGTCCTGACATCGAAGCTGACATTACCGTCAGGCTACCTAGCCGCGTCACTGGTCCGGGCCCGGGTGGGGCGTAAGGGGCAGAATCCGCTCGCTACTCTGATCGGTGTGGATGCAAGCCCGACGGCAGCGCCCCCGACGGAGCGCCGTTCCCGGCTGGTCGCCCAGCTCGGTCGGTTCGTGCTGGTCGGCTGCCTGGCGGCGGTGGTCGACTACGGGATTTACCAGACGCTGCTGCACCTGGACCTGCACGCCAGCGTAGCCAAGGCGATCAGCTTCATCTGCGGTACGACGGCGGCGTACCTGCTCAACCGGCGCTTCACGTTCAGCGCGCCGGCCGCCGGCGGGGCCGGTCGGTTCACCGGGTTCCTACTGCTCTACGGCACCACGTTCTTCGTCAACGTGGGGGTGAACGCGGTGGCCCTGAAACTCATCCCGGAGATGTCGTTCCGGATTACCATCTGTTGGCTGATCGCCCAGGCCACCGCGACCAGCATCAACTTCCTGGTGCTGCGCACCGTCATCTTCAAGCGCGGGTAGCCCGTAGGCCGACGTCGCTGAGGTAGTCGTGCAGGGCGGCGAGGTCGGTGGTGGTGACGATGGCGCCGATGTAGCCGTCCGGGCGGATCAGTACCCATTCGCCGGGGGCCAGTCCGTAGGCCTGTTGGAGGTGGCCGTGGTCGTCGATGAGGTCGCCGCTGGGGCCGACGGTGTGGATGTGCAGCCCGGCACGCGGCGCGGCGGCCGAGGCACGGTCGACCTGGTAGCCGAGCAGCGTCCAGTGCGGGCCCCGGAAGAGTGTGAACAGGCGGGTGGGTTGTCCGGCGGCGCCGAGGACGGGCGCGTCCGGCGCGCGGTCGCCCGCCACGACCGCCGCATTCGGGTCGCGGCCCAGCTTCTGTAAGGCCAGCGACGAGTACCGGTAGCCGAGGTCGAGCTGACGCGTCTCCCGGCCACGCCGTCGTTCGCCGCCTGCCCTGGCGACCCGCAGCAGTTCGGTGGCCAGGCCGATCATTCCCACGGCGATCGGGCGCCGCTCCTCCTGGTAACTCTCCAGGAGCTGCTCGGGTGCTCCGGTCAGCACGGCGGCCAGCTTCCAGCCCAGGTTGTAGGCGTCCTGGACGCTGGTGTTCAGGCCTTGGCCACCGGTCGGCGGGTGGGCGTGGGCGGCATCGCCGGCCAGGAAGACCCTCCCCACGCGGTAGCGATCGGCCAGGCGCGCGTTCATGCCGTAGGCCGACGCCCACGACACCGACCGGATCACAATGTCGTGGCGGCCGGCCCGCTCGCCCAACAGCGCCGTGAGCCCTTCGGCGGACAGGTCGACGTCGCCCTCGAGGGGGATCGACCCCTGGAGCTGGAACATGTCGGTACCGGGGAGGGGGCACGCCGCGATCTCGTTCGGCGATTCGCCCCACCGATGCCACACGTCTGTGCTCAGCCCTTCCAGCGCGACGTCGGCGACGATGGCGCGGATGCCGAGGGACTCGCCGGGAAAGCCGATCTCGAGTCCGTGTCGCACCAGACTCGAGCCGCCGTCGGTGCCGATGAGGTAGCGGGCCCGGATGGTTCGCTCGCCGTCCGGGGCCGAGACGTGCACGCTCACGCCGTCCCCGTCCTGCTCGAACCCCGTGACCTCGTGGCGGTAATGGGGGTGTCCGCCGAGCTCAGCCAGGCGCTCGCGCAGGACGGCCTCGGTCAGGAACTGCGGAACGAGCCGCCCGCCGGGGTACGGCTGGTCGGAGGTGGGCTCGGGGTGCGCGGTCGCGCTGTCCACCTGGCCGTCGCCGCGGTACAGCCGGACGGGCGGATAGTGGCCGCCGGTCGCGGCGAGCCGGTCGACGACGCCCAGATCCTCGAACACTTCCTCGGTGCGCGGCTGGAGGCCCTTGCCGCGTGATCCGTGGAAGGGACCCTCGGCCTTGTCGATCAGCAGGAACTCGACGTCGCGGCGGGCGAGGTCGATCGCCAGGGTCAAACCGGCCGCTCCGGCCCCGCAGATCAGCACGTCGGTCGCCCCACCGTCGGTCGTCGTCCCGGCGTCGGCGGCAGACCTCGTGCTCGTCATGGACTGCTCCTTCGTCGAGCCGGCGCGTTGGGCTCAGATGGTCACGGGGACACGGCCCACCGCCGGAGCATGCTGCCGGGGGGTGGACGTGTCAAATCCGCTGCTGAGAGCCCTAGTGGACGACTAAACCACGGCCTTAGCGGCAGCCGACGCCGACCCAGGAGAAGCCGGCGCGGCGGATGACGTCGGGATCGAGCAGGTTGCGGGTGTCCA
>Ga0137415_10005866_pt1 | contig 12151 bp, 9 predicted proteins | sample CZODoug3_1_1_16f_FD_183082 | JGI IMG/M metagenome (GOLD analysis project Ga0137415, IMG submission 183082) | Vadose zone soil fungal communities from Angelo Coast Range Reserve, California, USA - CZODoug3_1_1_16fungal (Hybrid Assembly) | ecosystem: Environmental > Terrestrial > Soil > Vadose...
CGCACGACATCGCGCACGATTTCAGCGATGCGCGAGATCGACAGATTCTGGTAGCCGATGTTGAAGGTCTCGCCGGCGATCTTCTCGGCCGGAGCCTCGATCATCAGCGTATAGGCGTCGACCATGTCGGCGATATGCAGGTTCGGCCGGAGCTGGGCGCCGCCGAAGACGGTGATCTTGCCGTTATTGACGGCGAGGTTAGTGAGGATGTTGACCGAGAGATCGAGCCGCGTGCGCGGTCCGTAGCCGCAGATCGTGGCCGGGCGGAGGGTCACGCAAGTGAAGCCCGGCGCCTGGTGCTTGAACAGCAGCGGCTCGCACATCCCCTTGTACTTGTTGTAGAGGGTGATCGGGACGAGCGGATGATCCTCGGTCACGTCGGGCGCATCGGAAATGCCGTAGACCGAAGACGACGAGCAGTAGACGAAGCGCTTCACTCCTGCCTCTTTGGCCGCAATCACCAGCGGCTCGAAGCATTCGTAATTGATCGTTCTCGAAAGGCTTTCGTCAAGCTCGAAGCTCGGATCGTTCGAGATGCACGCAAGATGGATGACGATGTCGCTCCCGGGCAGCGAGTGCTTCAGGAGGGCCTGGTCGCGGATGTCGCCCTTGATGCACAGAAGGCTTGGGTGGGCGGGGAGCACATCCTCCCCGAACAGGAAGAGATCAAGGACGCGCACGCGATAGCCGCGGGCCAGAAGCTTCGGCACCAGCACGGCGCCGACGTAGCCGGCCCCTCCCGTCACAAAAACGGTCTTCGACTCGGATCTCACGTTCTGCCCTCCCGTGAGGTGGCGGGGTTGTCCTGGCGGCTTACCGACCAGCGCCGGCCCGCGGGCGCGGCGCGGAGGCTCGGGCGAGACGTCGCGGTGGTGGTCAGCTCTTTGGGCATTGTTCGCGACTCCTCCATCGCTCAGCGTGGCGGCCGGTCGCGGGAACTTGCAAGAATGCAACCACCCACCCGGGTCGGCTAAATCCCTCTGTTGCTGAGCGAATCGATGCTTGGTCCACGCTGAGTGCTCCACAGAGGACACTGGCTGGCACGAAAGTACCGTTTTCCGACGACGCGGCCGACGCTGGCCTAGGCTTGGTGCCATCGAGGCACGGACGAGTCGGCTAGGACGGCGAGCTTCGCGTCGCGCTCCCGCGTGGCCTAGCGGCCAGGCCGAGGCGGCGGGCGGCCCCGTCAGGCCGTCAGGCCGGATCTTGCCAGTACAGGTAGCGGCCGCAGCTCTCGCAGTGGATCAGCTGGATCTGGGTCCGCAGCTCGAGGACGGCTTGGGGGCGGATCGCCATACGGCAGCCGGCGCAAATCTGGGAGGGGAGCGCCTGGACCACGGCGAGGCCGCCGCGCGCCTTCAAGAGCTTGTCGTACTCGGCGAGGACCGCCGGCGGCACACCGGCGGCGAGGGAGGCGCGCTCGTTCCGCAGACCCGCGAGCTCGCCCTCGACGGTGCGGAGCTTCTCGCGCACGACCGCCTCGTTGACCTTGCCCTCGGTCTCGGCGTGCTTGAGCTGGGCGTCGGCGTCGCGGATGTCGGCGGTGAGCCGTTCCTGCGTCTCCATCAGCGTGAGAATCTCTTCCTCGATGCGCGACTTCTCCTGCTTGATCTCCTCGATCTCAGCCAGCACCACGGAGTATTCCTTGTTGGTCTTGACCTCGTAGAGCCGCGCTTCCGCCTTTGCGCGCTTGGCGGCCGACACGTCCAGGTCCTTCTCCTTCGTCCGGATGCTCTTCTTGGTGGTGTCGAGGCGGGCCTTGGTGGCTTCGAGCGTGCTCCGCGCGGCGCTCACGCTCGCCTGGATGGCCTCGATCTCCTTCGGGAGGCGGGCCGCCTCGCGCTCGAGACCGCCGATGCGCGTGTCGAGCGCCTGCAGGTCGATCAGCAGCTGGAGCTCTCGATCCACGTCGCCTCCGTCAGAATGGTGGGCCCACCCGGACTCGAACCAGGACCTGACCGGTTATGAGCCGGCTGCTCTGCCATTGAGCTATGGGCCCAGGGCCGCATGATAGCACCGAAGAGCGGCGCCGCCCGTCTCGCTCGGCTCGAATTGAGCGGCGCCACCCGCCTGTCCTTGGGCGTCGCATCGCCGTCCGGGGGGCTCGCCCCCGGGTCGCGTCCGCATCGTCAGCCCTCCAGGAAGCTGCGGAGCTTTTTCGACCGCGACGGATGCCGGAGCTTCCGGAGTGCCTTGGCCTCGATCTGGCGGATGCGCTCGCGCGTGACGGCGAAGTCCTGACCGACCTCCTCGAGCGTGTGCTCGCAGCCGTCGGAGAGCCCGAACCGGAGTCGCAGCACCTTTTCCTCCCGGGGCGTGAGCGTGTTGAGGACGCGGTTGGTCTGTTCGCGGAGGCTCAGACCGATGATCGACTCGACCGGCGAGACCACCTGCTTGTCCTCGATGAAGTCGCCCAGGTGGCTGTCCTCCTCCTCGCCGATCGGTGTCTCGAGGGAGATCGGCTCCTGGGCAATCTTCAGGACCTTCCGGACTTTGTCGACCGGCACGTCCATCTTGGTCGCGATCTCCTCGGGGGTCGGCTCGCGGCCGAGCTCCTGGACCAGTTGGCGGGAGGTGCGGATCAGCTTGTTGATCGTCTCGATCATGTGCACCGGAATGCGGATCGTCCGCGCCTGGTCGGCGATGGCGCGGGTGATGGCCTGTCGAATCCACCAGGTGGCGTAGGTCGAGAACTTGTAGCCGCGGCGATACTCGAACTTGTCGACCGCCTTCATCAATCCAATGTTGCCTTCCTGGATCAGGTCCAGGAACTGGAGTCCACGGTTGGTGTACTTCTTCGCGATCGAGATGACGAGGCGGAGGTTGGCCTCGACCATCTCCTTCTTGGCTCGTGCCGCCTTGTGCTGGCCGGCCTTGATCACGGCCATGACGCGCTTGATCTCGTCGGCCTTGGCGTTGGCTCGCTGCTCGGCTCGCTTGATCTCCTGCTGCGCCACCCAGATCTGGCGCTGCTTCGGGCTCGCGAACTTCTTGGCGGCCTTCTGGTCGAGGTCGGCGTCGGCGTGGACGCCGTTGGCGCCGTTGCCGCCGAAGGAGACGTAGATCAGGTTCTGCACTTCCTCGGCCGACGGCCGCCGACCGTTGGTCCACAGCGCGATCACGCTCTCGGCCCGTTCGACGTTCTCGAGCAGCTCCCGCAGCTCCTGCACGAGGCCCCGGCGCTCGGGGTCGATATCCTCGCGGTCGATGATCTGGGCGCCGATGTTGAGGGCCCGCAGCGTCTCGAGCACCCGCTGCTGCTTCGCCTGGGACTGCCCCTCGTACTTCTTCCACGCGGGGTCCTTGCCGCCCCGGCGCTTCCTGCCCGCGGTCCCCGCCCTGAGCTTTCGGGCGCGCTCGAGGAGCTGCTCGCGCTCGCGCAGCAGACGGTCGACGGTGGAGAGCTTCCCAATCACCACGCGGGTCAGCTCGTCGGCCTTGTCGTCGTCGAACTCCTCCTCGGAGATCTCGACCACTTCTTTGATCGAGATCTCGCGCTTCCGGAGCCGCTCCCGGAGCATGCGGAAGCGCTCGATGGCGAGGTTGGTCGAGAGGACGGCCCGCGCGACTTCCTCCTTCCCCTCCTCGATGCGCTTCGCCAGCGCGATCTCCCCTTCGCGCGTCAGCAGGGACACCCGGCCCATCTCGCGGAGGTAGAGGCGCACCGGGTCCTCCGTGCGCCCGACCGGCCCCGGCGTGAGGTCGATCGGCTCCGCCGGACCGTCGCCCTCGTCGACCTCCTCGGGCACCGGGGTCTCGATGTCGGAGGGCAGCCGGTTCGCCTTGGCCGAGGCGACCACCTCGATGTCCAAGGCGCCGAACATCATCATGATGTCGTCGAGCTGGTCGAGCGAGACCAGGTCGGAGGGAAGGGCGTCGTTCACCTCATCGTAGGTGAGGAAGCCCTTCTGCTTGCCCTTCGCGATGAGCTTGTCCAGCCCTTCCAGCTTGGGTTCGTCAGCCATTCGTCTGAACTCCTTGTGGACCCGAAGGCCTGGCGTGTTGCCTTGCCTCGGCGCTGCCTCCGAGGGTGAGTTCGCGCGCCTGCTCTCCGGCGCGCTGGAGGGCGAGAAGCTCTGTCTGCACCCCCTCGATCGAGGCGCCCCCGGCCGCCTGCTCCTCGGCGATCGCGCGGGTGGCCTCGCGGAGGCGCCGGAGTTGGCGCTTGAGCTCGAAGCGGTTCTGGAACTGCGCGAGCTCGGTCGCGGCGTCCATCTGGTCGCGCTCGTCGAGGAGCAGCGCCGCGAGGACGCCGCGCTCGACGTCGCCCGGGAGGTCCGGCATCAGGGCCTCCGCTGGCGCCTCCGGGCGGGCCCGGAGCGCGGCGAGGATGGCGCGGAGCCCGGGGTGCGAGAGGTCGGCGTCCTCGACGATCGGGAGCAGGGCCGTGCGCGCGCCCGGAACGGCCAGGAGCAGGAGGAGCAGTTCGCGCTCGGCCAGCGGGACGCCCGCCGGCGCGCTGGCGGGCGATGGGGTGGTCGCCGGCCGGCGCAAGGCACCCTGCAACCGCTGCGCCTCGATCCAGAGCTGCGTCGCGTCCAGCCCGAGCCGGCGCGCGGCCTCGCGCGCCAGCGCCAGCGCCTCCTCGGAGTTGGTGACCTTCGCGAGCATCATCGCGACGCGCGCGAACGCGGTCGCGCGCCCGCGCGGCCCGCTCGCGTCGCCGGTCTCGGCGAGCGCGCGGTCGAGCGCGTAGGCGAGGAGGCTCCGCGACGCCGCGATGCACTCGGCGAACGCGGCGGGACCCGCCGTGCGGAGCAGGGTGTCAGGGTCGTGGCCGGGCGGGAGCAGTGCCACTCTGAGCCGCACCGACTCCGCGTCGCCGAAGCTGCCGTTCCGGCTCAGCGCCCACCGCATCCCGTCGGGGGAGGGCTCGAGCAGCTCCTCCGCCCGTTCTGCCGCCTTCTGGCCCGCCAGGTCGGCGTCGAAGAAGGTGACGACCTCGCTGCAGTACCGCCGCAACAGCGCGAGTTGGGCGGGCGTGAACGCGGTGCCGAGGGCGGCCACCGTCTCGGCAAAGCCGTACTGGTGGGCGGTCACGCAGTCGAGGTATCCCTCGACGAGGAGGGCGCGGTTCCGGGTCCGGATCGCCTCGCGCGCGAGGTCCATGCCGTAGAGCATCTGGCCCTTCGAGTAGAGCGGTGTCTCCGGGGAGTTCAGGTACTTCGGCGACTCGTCGCCGAGGGCGCGCCCGCCGAACGCGACTACACGACCTTGGAGGTCCCGGATGGCGAAGAGGAGGCGGCCGCGGAAGCGATCGTAGAACCCGCCCCCGTGCTGCCGGGGCACGACGAGACCGGCCCGCTCGAGGATCTCCTCGCCGACCTTCTCGCCTCTCATGACCGTGAGGAGCGCGTCCCAGCCCTCCGGCGCGTAGCCGAGGTCGAAGCGCTTCGCCACGGCGGGATCGACGCCCCGCCGCTCGAGGTACGCCCGCGCGCGCTCGCCCTCAGGCCGCCAGAGCCTATCGGTGTAGAACGCGAGGGCGAGCTGCATCGCGCGGTGCAGCGCCTCCCGCTCGCCCTCGTCCCGGCGCCCGCGGTCCTCCGGGAGGTCGACGCCGGCCCGGCGGGCAAGCGCCCGGACGGCCTCGGGGAACGAGAGCCGGTCCTGGCGCATCAGGAAGCCGAACGCGTCGCCGCCGACGCCGCAGCCGAAGCAGTGGAAGATGCCTTTTGCCGGATGCACCGTGAAGGAAGGCGTCTTCTCGGTGTGAAAGGGACAGAGGCCCTTCCAGTTCGCGCCGGCCTTGCGCAGGGCGACGAACTGGCTCACGAGGTCGACCAGATCGAGGCGGGAGCGGATCTCATCGAGCACCGCGCTCGGGAAGCTCGCCATCAGCCGACCCTGAGGGCGGCGACCGTCGCGCCGGCGCCTCCCTCGCGCGCATCCCCGTTACGGAAGGACTCGACGAGCGGATGGCCCGCGAGCAGGTCGTGAACGGTCTTGCGGAGCGCGCCCGTGCCCTTGCCATGGATGAGCCGAACCGCCGGCAGGCCGGCGAGGAACGCATCGTCGAGGTATTTCTCGACGATGCCACGCGCCTCGTCGGTCGTCCGGCCGAGGAGGTGCAGCTCCGGGGCGATGTTCGTCTTTCCGGGGATCCGGACCGGGCGGGGCCCGGGCACGCCCGCCGCGATCTTGCGCAGGCTCTGCACGGGGACCCGGACGGTAATCGTCCCGGAGGCGACCGTGGCAGTGGCCCCCGCGACGGCCTGGAGCCGTCCACGGACCCCGAGGTGAGGCGCCTCGACGGTGTCGCCCGGGGCGAGCGGCCCGCTCGGCGCCGGGTCCTCGACGGCCGCAAGTCCGGGGCGCGCGGCGAGATCGCGCACGCGCTGGCGGACTTCGTCGAGCGTCTTGCGCGACCGCTCGGCGTGCTTCAGGCGCTCCCACTCGACGGCGACGGCGCGTCGGATCTCGGACAGGAGCGCGGCGGCGTCCTGCTTGGCGCGGGTGACGACCTCCCTGGCCCGGCCCTCGGCCCGCGTGAGCTCGGCGGCGGCGCGGGCGAGGTGGTCGGTGGCCTCGCGCTCGTTCCGCTCGATCGCGAGGGCGCGCGCCGCCTCGGTGCGCGTCTGCGCGTCGAGCCGCGAGAGGAGCTCGCCGAGCCGGGCCGCCTGCGCCGAGCGGTGGGCCTGCGCCCGCTCGATGAGCGTCGGGTCGAGGCCGAGGCGGGCGGCGATCGCGAGGGCGTAGCTCTGCCCCGGGTAGTCGTAGACCAGACGGAACGTCGGGGCGAGTCGTTCGCGATCGAACTCGACCGCCGCGTTGCGAGCGCCCGGGTGCGTGCTGGCGAACGCCTTCAGCGGCTCGAGGTGGGTCGTGGCCATCACCAGTGCCCCGCGTCGCTCGAGGGCCTCGAGGATGGCCTGCGCCAGCGCCGCCCCTTCGTCCGGATCCGTGCCCGCGCCGAGCTCGTCCAGGAGCACGAGGGAGTGGTCGTCCACGTGCTCGAGCACGTCGCGCACCTTGCGGACGAAGGCCGAGAACGTCGAGAGATTCTCGGCGACGCTCTGCTCGTCGCCGATCACGGCGACGAGGCGCGAGATCAGCGGCAGGCGGCTTCCCTCTGCGGCCGGAACGTGGCAGCCGACCTGCGCCATCAGCACGAGGAGCCCGAGGGTTTTGAGCGCGATCGTCTTGCCGCCGGCGTTCGGGCCGGTCACGACGAGGAGGGGCCGCTCCCGGCCGAGCTCGAGATCGACCGCGACGACTGGACGGGCCGGATCGCGCCAGCTCTGGGCCAACAGGAGCGGGTGGCGCGCGGCGCGGAGCGACACCACTCCCGGGTCCAGGACGGGGAGCGTCGCGTCCATCCGCTCGGCGAGCCGGGCGCGCGCGACGATCCAGTCGAGCTCGCCGAGGTCCGCCACCAAGCGCTCGATCTCGGGCAGGCGAGCCCGGACGGCCTCGCTGAGCTCGGCCAGGAGTCGTGCCGCCTCTTGCTCCTCCTGGCGGGCGTTGTCGACCAGGTCGTTGTTGGCCTCGACGACGCGGTCCGGTTCGACGAACACGGTCTGGCCGCTCTGCGAGCGGTCGTGGACGATGCCGCGGAGGCGGGCGCGCGCTTCGGCGCGCACGGGGACCACGTAGCGCCCGTTGCGGCGGGTCACGTAGCGGTCGCTGAAGATCCGGTCGGCGTCGGCCGTCTGGAACAGCGCGTCCAGGTCTCGGACGATGCGCCGCTGGAGGTCTCGAATCCGCTGCCGGAGGCGGCGGAGCTCGGTGCTCGCACCGTCGGTCAGGGTCCCGTCGTCGGCGAGCGCCGCGGAGAGCGCCTCGCGGAGGTCGTCGAGCTTCGGGAGGCGGTGACCGATGTCGGCGAGGGCGGGCGCGATGGGACGGATGCTCTGGCCGTACGCCCTGAGCCGGGGAGCGGCCTCGAGGAGCGGAACGAGACGCCGAAGCTCGACGCCGTCGAGGACCGCGCCGTCCGCCCGGCAGCGGGTGAGGCTCGGTCGCACGTCCGGGATCGCTTGCCAGGGGGGGAGGCCGTGGGCGGCCACGGCGAGGCGCGCCTGACTGGTCTCGTTGAGCGCGGCCGACACCGCGGGCGGGTCGAGGAGAGGAGTCGCTCCGAGAGCGCGGTCGCGCCCCATCGGCGTGTCGGTCTCTGCTGCGAGGAGGGCCCGGACCTCGTTCCACTCGACGCCCCGGCCCGAGAGCGCCTCTGCGGCCATGTTGTCGACTCGGTCGCCCCCGCTGGTCACGGGCGGCGCATCAGAGGAGCGGTCCGGAGTGTCGCCGGTGCTAATCCGAGAACCGCTCGCGCCGCTTGGCTTTCTTCCGCGCCGCCAGCGCCTTCCGTTTGCGCCGGACGCTCGGCTTTTCGTAGTGCTGGCGCTTCTTGAACTCGGAGAGGAGCCCGGCCTTCTCGCACTGCTTCTTGAAGCGCTTGAGGGCGCTCTCGAAGGACTCGTCGGGCTCGATGATGACCTTGGTCACCCAGTTTCCACCCCCTGCCGGCCGACCGACCTCCGAGGGATAAACGATAACTATATACCATGTAAGGGGGGGTCAGGCAAACGACCGCCCGCCCGTCGACGCCGCCGCTCCGACAGAGCGGCGGGTCCCGTCCGGGGGACCGATCACCGCGGACCCCCGACCGCCCGGGCGGCGACCAAGTCGAGCACCCGGTCCGCGGCCTCCTGGCAGGCTGCCTCGATGAGCGGAACCTCCTCGGGCGTGAAGCCCGTCAGCACGTGGTCCGTGACCTGGTCCCTGTGCGGTGGCCGGCCGATGCCGATCTTCACGCGTCGAAGCTCATCCGTGCCGAGGGCCTCCATGATGGAGCGGACGCCCTTGTGGCCGCCGTGGCTGCCCTTCATGCGGACGCGCACGATCCCGAGCGCCAGGTCGATGTCGTCGTACGCCAAGATCAGCTCCGCCGGCGAGAGCCCGAGCCGGGCCGCGACGCGCGCCACCGGCGGACCGCTCGCGTTCATGAAGGCGAGCGGCTTGACGAGGTAGAGCGTCTCTCCCTGCCACTCGCCGCGCGCGACGAGCGCCGTTCCCTCGCGCGTCGGCCGCTTGTGCAGGGCCCGGGCGAGCAGGTCGACCACGCGCTGGCCGACATTGTGGCGGGTGTTCCGGTACTCGGGACCGGGGTTGCCCAACCCCACGACGGCCTGCGCCACGCGACCCCGTCCCGCTTACTTCTTCTCTTTCTCCCGCTCCTTGTCCCGCTCCCTCTTGCCGCCCTCCTTGCCGGCGGCTTCCTCGACGGGTGGCTCCTTCGGCTTGCGCTCGGTGAGCACCTCGGGCTCGGCGGGTGCGGTGACCGCCGCGGCCGCCGCCACCGGCACCTCCTCGGCGCGCGGCGGCGAGACCGTCGCCACCGCCTGGTTCGGGTCGTTGAGGATGCGGACACCAGCCGGCACCGTGAGCTGGGAGACCGTGAGCACGTCGCCAATCATGAGGGCGGAGACGTCCGCGTCGATCCGCTCCGGGATCAGGCTCGGCAGACAGGACACGGTGAGCTCGTGCATCACGAGGTTGAGGATGCCCTGCTGGTCCCGGACACCCGCCGGCTCGCCGACCGGGTGCACGGCCACACTGACGGTGATCGGCCGGTCCATCGCGACTTCCTGGAGGTCGACGTGTACCAGCGCCTCCGAGACGGGATCGAACTGCATGTCCCGGATGATCGCCATCCGGTTCTCGGTGCTCCCGTCGAACGTGAGCGTCAGGAGCTGCGTGCTCCCCTCGTGGCCGTGGATGAGACGCAGCACATCGCGCGGGTCTGCCGTGATCGGCACCGCCGCGGGCCCGCCGTAGAGAATGCCGGGAACCCTGCCGCTGCGGCGCAGGCGTTTCGCGACCGACTTGCCCGTGCCCTCGCGACGCTGGATGGTGAGTCCTCGCTGTTCCATGCGGTGATCCGCTCCTAAACGAACAGGGTAGAGACCGACTCTTCGTCGTGAATGCGGCGGATGGCCTCGCCGAGCAGCGGCGCGACCGTCAGCACGGTCACGCGCGCGGCCCGCTTGGCCTCGGACACCGGGATCGAGTTGGTGACGATCACCTCCTCGAGGACGGACACCCTGATCCGCTCCACCGCCGGCCCCGAGAGGACGGGGTGGACTCCGCAGGCGAGGACGCGGCGGGCGCCCTCGCGCTGGAGAGCCTCCACCGCCTGGATGAGCGTGCCCGCGGTATCGATCAGGTCATCGATGATGACGACGTCCTTGCCCAGCACGTCGCCGATCAGGTGCATAAACACGGCGACATTCGGACCGTCGCGCCGCTTGTCGATGATCGCGAGGTTGGCCTTGAGCCGCTTCGCGATCGCGCGGGCCCGCTCGACGCCGCCCGCGTCGGGCGACACGATGACTGGGTCCCGGAGGTCCTTCTTGCCGAGGTAGTCGATGATGACGGGCGCCGCGAAGAGGTGATCCACGGGGATGTTGAAGAAGCCCTGGATCTGGCCGGCGTGCAGGTCGAGCGCCATCACGCGGTCGACGCCGGCCGCCGTGAGCAGGTCTGCCACGAGCTTGGCGGTGATCGGCACCCGCGGCTGGACCTTGCGGTCCTGGCGGCCGTAGCCGTAATAGGGAAGCACCGCCGTGATACGCCGCGCCGACGCCCGCTTCAGCGCGTCGATCAACACGAGGAGCTCCATCAGGTTGTCGTTGACCGGCGGGCACGTGGGCTGGATCAAGAAGACGTCCGCGCCCCGGACGTTTTCGTTGATCTGAACGAAGATCTCGCCGTCGGAGAACCGGTCGACGTCGGCGTCGGCGAGGGGGACCCGCAGGTACTGGCTGATCTCGTCCGCCAGCGGTCGGTTCGCGTTGCCGGAGAACAGCTTCAGCTCGTAGGCCATCGCGCCCTCGCTCCGGTCTCAGCCCGCGGGCGGCCCCGCCGCCCGTCGGTCGGGCCCCGCCGCGGCGCGCGGGCGCCCCGACGGGGATGGATATGGTTGGGGCGGGAGGATTCGAACCCCCGAATACGGGATCCAAAGTCCCGCGCCTTGCCACTTGGCCACGCCCCAACGAGCCTCATTGTCGTTCAAGGACCGCTCGCGCTCAACCGCGGAGACGGATCGCCGGACCCGCCACCGTCCGGACCGACCAGCACGACCACGAGGCGCGCGCCACGCGCCGCCGGATCTGCCGGGCGTGGTCGAGCGAGCGCGCGACCCCGAAGACGGTGGGCCCGCTCCCCGACATCACCGCCCCCAGCGCCCCCGCGCCGACGAGCGCCGCCTTCATCTGACCGATCACCGGGTACGCCGGCTCCACGACTCGCTCCAGCCCATTGTAGAGGCTCGCGGCGACCAGCGCCGCATTCCGTCGCGCCAGCGCCTGAATCATCGCCCGCGTCCGGGCGCCGTCGGAGAACACCCGCTCCGTCACGAGCCCGTACACCTCCCGGGTGCTGAGCGGGAGGTTGGGATTCACCAAGACGAGCGCGTATCCGCCGCCCTCCCCGAGCCGCCGCACGCGCTCCCCCCGGCCGGTCGCCAGGGCTCGGCCGCCCCGCAGGAAGAAGGGCACGTCCATCCCGAGCGCCCCCGCGACCTCGGCGAGCCGCTCGAGACTCCAGCGGAGCCCCCAGAGCCGATTCAGCCCCAGGAGGGTCGCCGCCGCGTCGGTCGAGCCCCCCCCCAGGCCGGCCGACACCGGGATGCGTTTCTCGAGCCGCAGCCGCGCGCCGCGATCGATCCCCGCGGCTTGCCTCAAGAGCGCCGCCGCGCGCGCCACCAGGTTGTCCGCGTCCGACGGCACGCCGGGAGAGTCGGTGGCGAACACCAGGGAGTGCGGGGCATCCTCGAGCACCATGCGGTCGGACAGGTCCACGGTCTGGAGCACCGTAGCGATCTCGTGGTAGCCATCCCCGCGCTTGCCGAGCACCTCGAGCGCCAGGTTCACCTTGGCCGACGCGCTCAGCGCAAGGCGGCGGACGCTCCCGGGCCCCTTCGACAAGGCGGGTTACCCTAACACGCGGTGCCGGCTCGGTCAACGGAACCGTTGAACGTTCGCCCCGTTCGGCACCCGGAGCTCGAAGCGCTCGGCGTCCAGACCCGTCGCGATCTCCGGCTCCCGGTACTGGACCGTCGCCTCGAAATCCTGGCCGGCCGCGGCGTGGATCTCGGACGGCACCGGGCTGCCGGGGGTGCGGGTGTACGTGACGACGAGGGTCGTTC
>Ga0137415_10005867_pt1 | contig 12150 bp, 12 predicted proteins | sample CZODoug3_1_1_16f_FD_183082 | JGI IMG/M metagenome (GOLD analysis project Ga0137415, IMG submission 183082) | Vadose zone soil fungal communities from Angelo Coast Range Reserve, California, USA - CZODoug3_1_1_16fungal (Hybrid Assembly) | ecosystem: Environmental > Terrestrial > Soil > Vadose...
GCGGCCATCGCCGCCGCTCGCTCCTCGTAGTACTCGTCGGTGTGCCGAGGCGAGACCGAGTAGATGAGATTCGCGACGCACTCGACGCCGTCGCGTTCCAGCTCACGTATCTGCGGCTCGATCTCCGTGGCGTCGTTCCACGGCGAGGAGAGCCGGGTATACCGAATGCCGTAGTCGACGCACTTCCGCACGAGCAGCCGGGTGACCTCCTTAGGTACGGTGTCAAAGCCCCGCGATATCGCGTTCCGAGGGCTACCGTGCAGCCGTAGTCGGGTCTTCCGCGCCCGTGGTGTTCCGTACCTGGGCCAATCCCACGGGTTCTCCCGGAGATCACGGGCCACCTTTCCGATCTGGATCCACGGCATCCAGAACTCCATTGCATCGAAATCCGCTGAATCCAGGAGACCGACGATCGGCGTCATGACCTCGGTCCGCATGTTCAGCGCCCAGAGGCTTTGTTGTCCGTCCCTCAGCGTGGTGTCGATAAAGCGCACGTCGGTCATCTGATCTTCTCCGAAAAGTCTTCGATCACGTGGGGCAACCAGGCAGTGTTGAACGCGTTCTCCCGGAACCCGCGTTGCCCGAGGATGTGCCGCATGAACGGCAGCGTCGTCTCCACACCGGCCACGACGAGATTCGCGAGACCCGCGTCGAGCGCCGCGATCGCGTGCGGTCGGTCCGTATCGTGGCCGATCACCTTGGCCAACAACGAGTCGTAGTAGGGCGGTACCAGATATCCGGGGAAGCAGTGGGTGTCGACCCGCAGTCGCTCCGACGCGGGCGGCTCCCACCTGGTCAACCTGCCGGGGGACGGGCTGAACCCCGGAACCCGCTCGGCGTTGATCCGCGCCTCGATCGCATGCCCGTCGACCTGGACCTCATCCTGTGAGATGCCCAGTTCCTCGCCGGAGGCGACCCGAATCTGGTTGGCCACGATGTCAACGCCGGTGACGGCCTCGGTGACCGGATGCTCGACCTGGACCCGTGCGTTGATCTCCAGGAAGTAGTAGGCCTCGCGTTCCATGTCCACGATGAACTCCACCGTGCCGGCGTTCTGGTAGCCGGCTGCCCGGCCCAGCCGGACCGCCGCCGAGAGGATCTCTTCGCGCAGGTGGTCGGGGAGGGCGGTGACCGGCGCCTCCTCGACGATCTTCTGGTAGCGGCGCTGAATGGAACAGTCGCGGTCCCACAGGTGGACCAAATGCCCGTGCCCGTCACCGAGCAGCTGAACCTCGACGTGCCGCGCGTGCTCGATGTACCGCTCGAGGTAGACCGTGCCGTCCCCGAACGCCGACAGTGCCTCCGCCGAGGCCGTCTGCAGTTCCGGTCCGAGCTGGGCCGATGAGTGCACCACCCGCATTCCCCGGCCGCCGCCACCACTGGCGGCCTTGATCAGAACGGGGTAGCCCACTTCGGCGGCGATCCGGCTCGCCGTCGCCCCGGTTCGCACCGCGACCGAACCTGGAGCGACGGGAACACCCAACTCCTGAGCAAGGGCGCGGGCGGCGAGCTTGTTGCCCACCTGGCGCATGACAGACGCGGGCGGACCGATGAAGGTAAGCCCCGCGTCGGTACACGCCTCGACGAAGGACGGCTCCTCGGCGAGGAACCCGTAGCCGGGGTGGACCGCGTCGGACCCGGTGTAGCTGGCGGCGGCGACAAGGGCGGAGATGTTGAGATAGCTGTCCCGCGAGGGAGCCGGCCCAATGCACAGCACCTCGTCGACGACCTGCGTGACGAGAGAGCCACGATCCGCGCTGGAGACCACCGCCACCGACTGGACTCCCAGCGCCGCGCAGGCCCGGGCAACCCTGACCGCAATCTCACCGCGGTTAGCGATCAGCACTCGCTTGAATGCCATTGTGGACCTCCGGTTCGCGCGGACAGGGTCAGCCGAAATGCGGGCACCCGCTATTGCCGTCCCTGCTCCGGCTCGATCAGCACCAGGGTTTCCCCGTACTCCACCAGCTCCCCGTTCTTGGCGAGAATGTCCCGGACCGTTCCCCGGACACCCGCCAGCACGGGGCTGAAGCTCTTCATCACCTCGATCAGCCCAACGGTGGTGTCGTCCTGCACCGTGCTCCCCACGGTGACGTAAGGAGCGGCGTCGGGCCCTGATGCCGTGTAATAGATCCCGAGGATCGGGGCACTGATCTCGACCAGTTCGGCACCGCCCTCGGCTGGAGCAGGCAGAGCGACCGGAGCTGTGTTCTCGGGTACCTCGACCAGTTGTCGCGTGGCGGCGTCCCGCTCCCGGGTACCAACCCGCGTGTTCTCCACGGCGCGCGTCGCGGACGTCCCCGTCCCGTTCAGGTGATGATCGTCCGCGACCTTGGACGCGTGTAGCTCCAGCTCACCAAGCCGGATGTCGAGGACCTCGACGTCTGACTCCCGGAGCACCCGCAGCACCGCGAGGATCTCCTCGCTCGTGATCTCCATTGCGATCCCTTTCCATCAGCCTTCGATCAGCCGAGCGATCTCGGCTTCCGGGTAACCCAGCCGGTTCAGGACGGCAACGAGATCGGCGTTAAGCGCCGGGGCACCCCTGCGCGGCCCCTCTTCACCGGTCCCGGGGGCCACGACGTATCGACCGCCGACCGCGCCCGAGGCGGCATCGAACTCCCGCACGAGGCTCAGGGCCTCGGCCTGCGGATCGCTGAGCGCCTCCGCGATGTCGTTGATCGGGCTACACGGAACATCGTGCTGGTACAGACGCTCCAGGACCGCGGCGCGGCTCCATCTGCCGAACTCCTCGGCGAGCGTCTTGCGGACCAGGTCATAATTCTCGATCCGCCGATCGGCGGTGCTGAACCGCGGATCGGATGCCAGGTCTTCGCGGCCCAGTGCCTTGGTCATCCCCAGCCAGAACTTTGGCCGGGACGACATGTGGATGGCCACCGGTTTGCCGTCCTTGGTGACGAACCCATAGGACTGCGAGTAGTGCGCCCGGGCCCGTGCGTCGGCCTTCGTGCCGTTGTCGAGATAGTCCGCGATGGCGAGGGGCTGGAAGGCGAGCGCGGACTCGAGCATGCTCACCGAAACCCTGCTCCCGGTCCCGGTAACGTTGCGGTTCACCAAAGCGCTGGTCACCGCGTACGCGGCGAAAATGCCAGTGACCTGGTCGATGATGGGCGGCCCGATCGCCTCCGGCTGATCCAATGAGACGAGTTGGCTCCAGAACCCGGACTTCGCCTGGACAACGGCGTCGTAGGCCGGCTTCTGAACATCCGGCCCGTACAGCCCCATGCCCGATACTCCGCAGTAAACGAGATCAGGATTGCGCTCCCGGAGCACCTCGTAGCCCAGCCCGAGCCGATCCATGGTGCCAGGGCGAAAGTTCTCCAGAACGACGTCCGCGTCGGCGCACATGTCCAGAAAGACGCGTCGGCCGTCATCCGATTTGAGGTTCAGCGCGACGCTCTTCTTGCCGCGGTTCAGCGAGTCGAAGAACGTGCTGCGGTCCTGCGAGGCTCCGCCCCAGTACCGGAATGGATCTCCGCCGGGTGGCTCGACCTTCGTGACTTCGGCTCCGTAGTCCGATAGCACCATGCCGGCATACGGCCCGCTGATGACCGTTGCGACCTCCAGCACCCGAATTCCGGTCAGGAGCCCCATTCTGTCCGCCCATCTCCGCCCGTGTTGCCAATGACACCGGAGCCCACACGAAGGTTCCGGGCGGGCGGCGGTGCACGCCCGCGAGTTGGCGGCGGCCGCGATCAAGCTGATCCGCCGTTATACGGACGTTCGTCCGCAACAATGCCTCGATGGCAGGGGAAGGTCAAGCCCTAACCCGCGGCGGACGCGTCCAGCTGATCACGTCTCAGCTCCACGCAGGGGCGAGACTGCTGCAACGCCCAGTCGGCCGAGATGTCGGCGGTGGTGCGGAGCAGCAGGGGTAGGTAGTCGCTGGTGAGGGTCTCGATGCTGGTCTCGGCGGCGTGCGCGGTCACATTCATGGCAGCGCGGACGTGGCCGGTGCCGTCCCGGACGGGAACGGCCACGGAGCGGACGCCGAGAGCGAGCTCCTCGTCGGCAAGAGACCAGCCGCGGGCTCTGATCGCTCGCAGCTCAGCGGCGAAGCTTTCGGTGTCGCGGGGCGGGTACGGCGGCAGACCCGACCGGCTCGGCTCAGCGAGAACGTTCTGCAGGTGGGTGGGGTCGAGTGCGGCGAGGAGCACTTTGCCGAGGGCGGTGTAGGCGGCGGGATACCGCGTGCCGATCTGCACCTGCACGCCGATCAATTTGGGGACGGCGACTCGGGCGACGTAGACGATGTCCGAGCCGTCGAGCTGCGACATCGACGAGGATTCTCCGGTGGCGGCGACCAGTCGTTCGAGGTGGGGGCGTGCGAGGTCCCACAAACCGAGCGACGATACAAAGGCCATGCCCAGGCGCAGCACGCGTGGGGTGAGCGTGAACTGGCTGCCGGTGGAGCGGATGAAGCCCAGCTCCTCCAGGGTCAGCAATAGGCGTCGGGCGGTGGGGCGTGCGAGGCCGGTCGCGGTGGCGACCTCGGTGAGGGTGAGCCACGGCCGCTCGGCGTTGAAGCACTCGAGGATGTCAAGGCCCCGAGCGAGCGCCTCGACGAAGTCGGGGCCTTCTCCACGTCCGGCCATCTCGGGTCCCCTCTGCTGCAACGACCTGCGGTCAAATGACCGCAGTCTTCCATCGCCCGGGCCGAAGTCGCGGGCACGGCGGCAGCCTATCTCTTGACAAGCACCACTGATCGGAGCATCGTACCGATCGTGACCGTCAGACGGACACTTGTCCGTAGAAATTGGACGCTGTCGGGACGGCGCTGGCCGACCTGGTGCGTATTACCGCTGTGATGTCTCTCTGCCTTCAATGATGAAAGGAATAGCATAGTGGTTGCAGATATAGTATCGGAGCCTGTTCCGCGGTCGCGCGAGACGGTCTTGGTCGAACGCGACAACGGGATCACCTGGGTCACGCTGAATCGCCCCGAGAAACGTAACGCGATGAGTCCGCAGTTGCATCTCGAGATGCTCGACGTCTTGGAAGAGCTGGAGGTGGATGACGCGACTAGTGTCGTCGTTTTGACGGGCGCGGGAGACAAGAGCTGGTGTGCGGGTCAAGATCTCGGCGAATTTTTCCGCGGTATGGATGATGCCCCTTCTAACGCCAAGCTCGAGGTCAGCCGGGCGTCGATCGAATGGCGCTGGTACCGACTCAATAAATTCGCGAAACCAACAATCGCGATGGTGAATGGGTATTGCTTCGGCGGAGGCTTCACGCAGCTGATCGCGTGCGACTTTGCGATCGCCGCGGACGACGCGGTATTCGGGCTCAGTGAGATAAACTGGGGGATTCTGCCGGCCGGCCTGGTGAGTAGGGTGCTCGCCGAGGTAATTCCGCTGCGGGATGCGCTGTATTATGTCATGACCGGCGAGACGTTTGATGGCAAGAAAGCCGAAGAAATGCGCCTGGTTACCCGCTCGGTGCCGCGTGCACAATTGCGCGAAACCGTGGTGGACTTGGCGAAGGTGCTCATGGAGAAGAATCCAGTGGCGCTGCGCGCCTGCAAGGAGGCGTACAAGCTGTGCAAGAACATGGACTTTCCGGCGGCCGAGGACTATCTGGTAGCCAAGTTCGAATCCTTGCACAGGATTGATCCAGAAAGCGGCTACCGGAAGGGCATCGAGCGTTTCATCGACGAAAAACGGTATCGTCCGGGATTTGAGAATTACCGCACCGCGAAATGAAGGGTGCCACCAAATGTTGCAGGCTCCGTTCGACGAAATTCAGATAGGCGAGACCCTAGAGTCTCGTGGCAGGACGGTAACCGAGACGGACGTCGTATCCTTCTGTTATCTCACGGGGAACTGGTTTGAGTTCCATTCCAACGTGGAGGTGGCGGCGCAGACTGAGTACGGGCAACGGTTGGTTCAAGGGGGGCTCGTCTTCTCCCTGATTCCCGGCCTGGTGGTGTGGGATCCTCGATACGTCATTGCCTTCTACGGTGTCGACCGGCTCAGGTTGATAAGCCCGGTGTTCATCGGAGACACCGTCTCCGCCCGAATATGGGTGGCGGATAAGAAAGTCCGCGATGAAGCCAGCGGCACAGTGACGTTTCAGATTGAGGTTGTGAACCAGCGCGGCGAGGTTGTCCAAGCATGCTCGATGCTCATTCTCGGTCGGCGGCAGTGTCTGGACAAGCAGGCTGAATTACTCACTGGCTGAAGGGTCCGTCATGGCCGTTCCCGATAGGCAACACACGGATATCGCCCTCGCCTTGACGCCGTCCCAGCGTCGACGGGCGATTACCGCCGTAACGATCGGAACGGTCCTCGAGTATTACGACTGGATCGCCTACGGTGTGTTCGCCGTCTACTTCGCCCCGCAGATTTTCCGCGCCGAGGACACGACGTCGGCGCTGCTGCAGTCCGCCGTTGTTTTCGCCGTGGGGTTCATCGTGCGCCCGATCGGCGGCGTCCTCTTCGGCTGGATCGGAGATCGGTACGGCCGCAAACGCGCTCTGGTGATCTCTGTCGTGCTAACGACGGCGGGCACGCTGCTGGTCGCCGTTGTTCCGACGTACGCCTCCGCCGGACTCGTCGGCCCGATCATGCTGAGTGTGGCGCGAATCGTCCAGGGCATCGCCTACGGAGGTGAATACGGGGCGGTGGCCACGACGCTGCGTGAGATTGCCCCGCCGGACCGCCGTGGCCGGTACTCCAGCGTGATCATATTTGCGGTCGCCGTGGGGCAGATCCTCGCGATTTGTGTCCTGCTGATCCTCAACGCGTTCCTCTCCTCGACGCAGATGAGGGAGTTCGGCTGGCGTATTCCGTTCGTGCTAGCGGCTCTCGGGGCGCTCGTCGTGGTTTTCCTCCGCCGTCGGATGGAGGAGACACCCACCTTCGTCCGCGCGGCCGAGGCGACCGATCCCGGTTCGCGGGGCAGTCTTGCCGACCTTGTCCGATATAACCCACGCTCGGTAGTCCTGGGCATTCTTATGGTCGGCGGCGCGAACGTGTCGATCTATACTTGGACCGTCTACATCCAGAAGTTCCTGGTGAACACGGTCGGCCTGACGGTCGGACGAGCCTCCACCGAGGCTGTCGTGGTGTTGCTCGTGTTCGGTGGTACGCAACCGTTGTGGGGATACCTGGCCGACCGCTTCGGGATCTTCCGCATCGCCGTGCTGAGCCTCGTCGGTACCGCGATCGTCCCGATACCCCTCTTCTACGCGATGATCGGTACCAACTCGCCGACCGCTGCCATGATTCTGCCGCTGCTCGCGGTCCTGCCTATAGCGGTGTACTGCGCACTGCAACAGGACATGCTGACCAGCCTCTTCCCCGCCGAGAGGCGGGTACTCGGCACCGGCCTCACCCAGTCGATCGGCATCGCCTTGTTCGGCGGTACCACCGAGCTGATCGCGCTGTCGTTCAAGTCCGCCGGCCACGAGGTCGGCCATTTCGTCTATGTCGCCGCCATCGCGGCGGTGGCGTTGCTGGCCGCGGCATTGCTGGCGCGCCGCGGTCGCGACCGCGCCGACACCGTCCCGGCTACCTCACAACACAGGCGGTCCGCCACGTCCTGGTAGTTCCACAACCCATGATCGCAGCCAATGACATTTCCGCCAGCATAATCAATTGAGAAAGGTTAATTGGCACATGAGCGACGACCGCGCAGACGGGCAGTCTGTGTTCGCGAACGCAGGTCCTACCAACCGAGTGCTGTCGGGGCTGCGAGTCCTGGATCTGACCCGCGCACTCTCCGGAGCGTTCGCAACCATGACCCTCGGGGATCTGGGCGCCGACATCATCAAGGTCGAGGAGCCGACGCGGGGCGATGAGACGCGACAGTGGGGACCGCCGTTCCAAGGGGCCGAATCAGCATTCTTTCTCAGTGTCAACCGCAACAAACGCAGCATCGCGGTGGATCTGAAGACTGAGCAGGGTCGTGAGATTGTCCGGCATATTGCTGACGAGGCCGACGTGGTCATCGAGAACTTCCGGCCCGGAGTGACCCAGCGGTTGGGGATGGCGTACGAACAGCTGTCCGTCACCAACCCTGGCCTAATATATGCCTCGATTAGCGGATACGGTCAGACCGGGGCGGAGTCGTACAAGCCCGGCTATGATCCGATCATCCAGGCCCGCAGCGGGCTCATGAGCGTCACTGGTTCGCCAGACGGCGGACCGACGCGGGTCGGCTTCGCCACAGCGGATATCAGCGCGGCTATGTGGGCAGTCGTCGGGGTGTTGGCGGCGTTGCATCAGCGCGCCAGAACTGGTCGTGGACAGATGCTCGATCTGGCGCTGTTCGACTCGCAGATGTCCTGGCTCACTACTCTCGCGGGTGCGTGGTTCGCGGACGGCCGCATACCTGAGCGGCAAGGTACTGGGCTCCGTAATCTGGTTCCCTCCGATGTGTTCCACACTAAGGACGGCCTGGTCATGGTGGCGGTTGGCAATGACCGCATGTGGACCAGGTTCGCGCACGCTATCGGGGCTGGGGATATCGCTGACGACCCCCGTTTTGCTACGAACCCGAGCCGGGTTCAACACCGCAACCAGCTGAATTCACTGATCGAAGAGATACTTCAATCAGACACCACAGCAGCGTGGCTCGAACGGCTCGACAGTGCGCAAATCCCCGCGGCCCGCGTCAACAACATTGCCGAAGCGTTGGCCGACCCCCAGCTCATTGCCAGAGATATGATCATTACACTCGAGCATCCGACACTTGGTCCGATCAAGAGCGTCGGCTCACCCGTGAAGATGTCGGGGGCTGCGCCGCCCGGCTGCGTTGCTCCGCCTCTGCTCGGGCAGCATACGGCCGAGATCCTCGCCAACCTGGGCATGAATGATGACGAGATCGCTGCACTCGCGGATAGCGGCGTGGTCCGCACTCAATCTCCTCACGAGAGCGCCGGAACGTAACATCACCGTTAGGCAATCAGCCAAGTTCGCGTCAACCATCAGATAACGAGGGGTACCCAATGAAGATCATCGCTATTGAGGAAGCATTCACTGTGCCGGGAATGGCCACCACGCCGGCCTTGGAGGTCCAGACGAGCCCGTTCGTGCCCAGCGTGCTGAAGAACTGGGAACGCAGGCTCCCCGATTTCACTCAATACCGGCTACAGGACATGGACGAGAACGGCGTCGATGTGCAGGTGCTGTCGCTGACCAGCCCGGGCGTACAGATGCAGCCCGACGCCGCCATCGCTGTCTCCGACGCCCAGCTGGCCAACGACGTGCTGGCCACCACCATCAAGGAAAACCCGACCCGGTTCGGCGGCCTAGCCGCGATGCCTCTACAAGACCCAGCCGCCGCGGTACGCGAGCTCGAACGGGCGATCACCGAGCTGGGCCTGTCCGGGGTCCTGGTCAACGGCCACGTCCTGGACACCTACCTCGACGAACCCCAATACCGCGTCTTCTGGGAAGCACTCGCCGGACACGACGTCCCGCTCTACCTCCACCCCAACAGCGTCCCTCTGGGCTGGTCAGTCTTCGACGGACGGCCCGAACTCCTCGGCCCCAACTACGCCTGGGCCGCCGAGACCGGCGCCCACGCCCTGCGGCTGATCTACAGCGGCCTCTTCGACGAATTCCCCACCGCGAAGGTCATCCTCGGCCACATGGGCGAATTCCTCCCCTTCCACATGAGCCGCCTCGACATCCGCTACCGCGACCTCGAACCCGAAGTGAAACTGGCGAAAAAACCATCCGAATACCTCGTCGACAACTTCGCCATCACCACCAGCGGCGTCCTGTCCACCACCACACTACTCGCAGCCGCCCAAGCGGTCGGAATCGACAACGTCCTCTTCGCCATCGACTATCCCTACGAATCCTCCGCCCTAGCCGTCGAATTCCTCCACGCCCTACCCCTCAACCAACCCGACCTGAACAAAATCGCGCACGGAAACGCCGAACGCCTCCTGCGCCTCACCTGAGCGGATCCGTCGGCCTGCCAGTGCGGCGTCCTGACCACCCCTGCCCCAGTCACCCGGGTACCAATCCATCGGAGGCGCAGAAACTGAGCAGAATGTCGGCTGTGAGGCGTGGATGGGTGACCAGGTAGTCATGCGGAGCGTCGATTTCCCGGTAAACCCACCCCGGTGTCGAGCGGGCATAACGTGCCGTTGATTCGACAAGGTCAGCGGTCGGCTTCACGGTGGCGTAGACGTATATCGGCGCGGGTCCGGCACGCTGAAGTGAGGCCCGAATTCTTCCGGCAGCAAATCGATCAGGGATGCGCCGTCCCGAGGCACCAGCGCATCGAAATAGACAGCGCGGGCAAAGCGACTCGGCATCCGGTCCACCGCGCCACCCGCGACGACTCCGCCGTAGCTGTGAGGGACAATGGTGACGTCGTGGAGATCCTCGTGGTTTATGATTTGCACAATGTCGTTGACATGCGTTTCCAGGCCGACATCATGGTGAAAGAGGTGTGCTCGCTCACCGAGCCCGGTCAGAGTCGGGGTGTAGACGTCGTGTCCGGCCTCCCGCAGCAGCCGCCCGACACGTGACCAACACCATCCGCCGTGGTACGAACCGGCTATCAGGAGGTACGTGCTCATTGGTGACCTCGTGTTCCGCGCCCTCAGTCGTTCAGGTAGGCCGCCACGCGGGCCCACAGGTCCGGGCGCTCGATCAGGCTCAGGTGGCGGGTGCCTTCGAGCACCTCGAGTCGGGCGTCGGGGATGCCGGCGGCGAGCACCTCGGCCATGGTCGGTGGGGTGGCGTAGTCGTCCTGGCCGACCAGCACCAGGGTCGGCGCCTTGATTTCGCCCAGCCCGGGCTCCGCATCGAGACCGGCGAACGCGTGGCAGGCGGCGGCGTGCGCGGCCGAGTCGGTGGCCACGAAGATGTCTGATACCCGCCGGACCTCGTCGGGCCGGGCCTGGCGGAAGGACGGCGAGAACCACCGGTCAACCTGGAACTCCACCTGCTTCTCACGCGGTACACCAATGGCCTTCTCCGCCCGCTCCGTCCACTGCGCGACGCGGTTCGGGCCGTAGCAGGCGGTGGTGTCGGCCAGTACGAGGCGGGCGATCAGGTCGGGTCGGCGCTGGGCGAGCAGGATCGCGGTGCTGCCGCCCATGGACAGACCGATCACGTCGACCGGCCCGTCGGCAGACACCTCGATGATGGCCGCCACGTCGTCGGCGAGGTCGGCGATGGTGAACGGGCCGCGGTCCCAGTCCGAGCCGCCGTGCCCTCGCGCGTCCGGTGCGAGCACGGTGCGGGAACCGGACAACGCCGCGGCCATCGGGTCCCACAGCCGGCCGGAGAGCGCGAGGGCGTGCAGAGCCACCAGCGGACGTCCGCCACGGCCGGTGACGGCGACTTCGAAGCGGCCGCGCGGGGTGTCGACTCTCATGCCGACCGCCGTTGCCGCCCGGCCTGCCGGCGCCGTGCGGTGGCCTCGATGGCGGTGCAAATCTCCTGGTAGGTGCCGCAGCGGCAGATGTTGCCCTCCAGGTGCGCGGCGATCTCGGCGCGGCTGGGCGCCGGGTTCTCGGCCAGGAGCTCGTGGCCCATCAGCACGAACCCGGGGATGCAGTAGCCGCATTGCATCGCCCCGGCGGCGACGAACTCCTCGACGACGTCGTCGTCCTCCGGCAGCCCGTCGGCGGTGGTCAGTGGCACCCCGTCATAGCGGACCGCGCGGGCCAGGCAGCTGCTCACGCTGCGCCCGTCGGCCAGCACCGTGCACGCGCCGCAGGCGCCGACGCCGCAGCCCTCCCGGACGCTGGTGTGACCGGTGCGCCGCAGCACCTCCAGCAGCAGGTCGTCGTCGGTCACGACCACCCGCTGCCGCACCCCGTTCACGGCCAGCTCGATGTCGGTACTCATGACGTATTCCCCCTGGTCAGCACCCGTGAGTGGCAATGGTCGCTATAGCGACCATTGCCACTCACGGGGTGTGAGCTGCGCAAACAGGTCATGACGGGACCACCTCCTGGGTGGCGAGGGCGGTGAGGATCCGTTCCGGGGTGAGCGGTAGCCGGGGGAACCGGATGCCGATCGCGTCGCGCACCGCGTTGGCGATGGCTGGGGCCAGCGGGATGATCGTGGTCTCGCCGACGCCCTTGGCGCCGTACGGGCCGGTGCGGTGCGGGCTCTCCACGATGATCGGGGTGATCTTGTCGGGCAGGTCCAGCAC
>Ga0137415_10005871_pt1 | contig 12146 bp, 9 predicted proteins | sample CZODoug3_1_1_16f_FD_183082 | JGI IMG/M metagenome (GOLD analysis project Ga0137415, IMG submission 183082) | Vadose zone soil fungal communities from Angelo Coast Range Reserve, California, USA - CZODoug3_1_1_16fungal (Hybrid Assembly) | ecosystem: Environmental > Terrestrial > Soil > Vadose...
CGATTCCCTCTACTCGATCGTGCAGATGCCGGCCGGCGTCCCCGTGGCCACGGTCGCGATCGGCGAGGCGGGGGCGAAGAACGCGGCCTGGCTCGCGGCGCGGATCATCGGGCTGCAGGACGCCGACGTCGAGCAGCGCCACAGCGAAAAGCGCGCCGCGCTGGCGTCCGCCTAGTGGCGAAGAAGAAAGCCCGCGTTCGGCTCGTCGACACGACGTTCCGCGACGCGCAGCAGTCCCTGCTCGGCGGATACCTGCGCACGGACGAGATCGTCCCCATCGCGGCCAAGATGGACTCCATCGGTTTCACCGCGATGGAGGCCTTCGGCGGCGCGACATTCGAGACGCAGCTCCTGATCCACGAGGACCCGTGGGACTTCCTGCGCAAGCTCAACAAGGCGACGCCCAACACGCCGATCCAAGCGTTGATCCGCGGCCAGAACCTCGTCGCCAAACGCAACTTCGCCGATGACGCCGTCGAGCTGTTCGTCAAACATGCCGCCAAGGCGGGCGTCGACGTGTTTCGCATCTTCGACCCGCTCAATGACCTCCGCAACATGGAGGCGTCAATCGCGGCCGCGCTCAAGGCCAAAAAGAAAGTGCAGGGAACGCTCAGCTATGCGATATCGCCCGCCCACAACCTCGAGCTGTGGGGTTCGCTCGCCAAGGGCCTCGTCAACATGGGCTGCCACGAGATCGTGATCAAAGACACCTCGGGCCTGCTCAGCCCTCAGGCGACCTGGGAGCTGGTGACCACTCTCAAGCAGGCGGTGAAGGTTCCGATCGACGTTCACTCACACTGCTCCAGCGGCATGGCGCCGATGGCGTACATGGCCGCGGTGGAAGCTGGCGCCGAAGTGCTCGACGTGGCGATCTCGCCGCTGGCGTGGGGTGCATCGCAGCCGGCCGCCGAGAGCGTGGTCGCGGCCCTGCAGGGCGGGGAGTACGACACGGGACTCGACCTGGACAAGATGTGGGAGGTGCAGCACGACGTCGAGGAGCTGAAGCGGCGCCACATCGAGCACCTGAGCCCGTACGCGGACCGCGTAGACGCCAGCATCCTGCGCTATCGCATGCCGGGTTTCATGCTCGAGGACATCTATCACCAGCTCGCCGCTCACAACGCGGCGGACCGCTTGAGTGACGTCCTGGAGGAGGCCAACCGCGTGCGCCGCGACCTCGGCTATCCGCCGCTGGTCGCCCCCATCCGGCAGATGATCGCGACCCAGGCCGTCTACAACGTGATCGGCGGCGACCGGTATGCGACGGTGACCCAGGAGCTCAAGGATTACCTGCAGGGTCTGTACGGCCGCCCGCCGGTACCCGCGGACCCCGAGCTGCGCCGCCTGGTCCTCGGTCGCGAGGAGCCGATCACGATCCGCCCCGCCGACCTCCTCGAGCCGCAGGTCGAAAGCGCGCGCCAGCAGGTCAGGAAGCTGGGCTACGACCCCAGCGACGACACAGTGCTCATCCACCTGATGTTCCCCAACCTCGCGCCGGACTACATGAGGGGTCCTCAGCCCCATGGGAAGGACGGCGAAAAACCAACAGTCGAGCCTGTGCCGGCCCCGGCGCCGGTCGAAAAACCAAAGCCGGTGGCCGTCCAAGCGGCGGCGGCCGGGCATCCGCAGGCGACGGCAACCCAAACCGCCGAGTTTGACGTCGAGGTCGACGGCGAGGTGTTCAAGGTGCGGGTCAGCGGTGCCGGCATGTCGGTGGTCGCAGCTCCGCCAGGGCAGTCGCCGGCCACCAACTCCGCTCCATCCTCGCCCAAAGTCGGCGAAGGAACGGTGATCGCCCCGATGCAGGGACTGATCGTCAAGGTGCCGGTCAAGCTCGGCGACGGAGTGAAGCTCGGGGAGGTGGTTGCCGTGCTCGAGGCGATGAAGATGCAGAACGACATCGTATCTACCGTCGCCGGCAAGGTCAGCGCGGTCTATGTGAAGGAGGGCGAGGTCGTCAGCCCGAATCAGCCGCTGCTTGCGATAGGTTGAAGAAAAAGCTCTTTACCAAGATCCTGGTCGCGAACCGGGGCGAGATCGCGATCCGCGTCATGCGCGCGTGCCGCGAGCTTGGTATCCCGACCGCCGCGGTTTACTCCGACGCCGACCGCGGCGCGATCCACGTCCGTTACGCGGACGAGGCTCACCACATCGGCGGAGCGGCGGCGACCGACTCGTACCTGCAGCTCGCGCGCATCGTCCAGGTCGCTCACGACTGCGGCGCCGACGCGATTCATCCCGGTTATGGATTCCTGGCTGAGAAGCCCGCCTTTCCCGAGGCGTGCGAGGCCGCAGGCATCACGTTCATCGGGCCGCCCGCCTCAGCCATGCGTGCACTGGGATCGAAGCTCGCGGCGCGCAAGCTCGCGGTCGATCACGGGGTGCCCGTGACGCCGGGCAGCGGCGCAGTCGACGCAACGAACGCGCTTGATGCGGCGCGCAAGATCGGCTTTCCGGTGATGCTGAAGCCTGCGGGCGGCGGCGGCGGCATTGGCATGAAGGTCATCGAATCGGAAGCGCAGCTCGGACCGGCCATCGAAAGCACCGCTCAGGCCGCACGATCCGCGTTCGGCGACGCGACCGTCTACCTCGAACGCTACGTGCGCAAGCCTCGCCACATAGAGATCCAGGTCATCTGTGACAGCCACGGCAACGCGGTGCACCTCGGCGAGCGCGAATGCTCGATTCAGCGCCGGCACCAGAAGATCATGGAAGAGACCCCCTCGCCCGCCATCACCGCGGAAACTCGAGCGGCGATGGGCGAGGCTGCGATTCGCGCCGCGAAAGCCGCGGGTTACGTCAACGCTGGAACTGTCGAGTTCATCTTCAGCGAGGGCGACTTCTACTTCCTCGAGGTCAACGCACGCCTGCAGGTGGAGCATCCGATCACCGAGGCGGTCACCGGGATCGACCTGGTCAAAGAACAGATCCGCGTGGCGGCGGGCCTCGAGCTTGGCTTCAAACAAGAAGAGGTCACGTGGCAGGGGCACTCCATCGAGATGCGGATCAACGCTGAGGATCCGTTGCGGAAGTTCATCCCCAACCCAAAGCGGATCTCGCGATGGGTCGCGCCCGCCGGTCCGGGCGTTCGCATCGATTCTGGATTTGGACCGGGTTCGGAAGTGCCGCCGAACTATGACTCCCTCGTCGCCAAGCTCATCGTCCATGGCAGCGACCGGGCGGAGGCGATCGCACGCGCGAGCCGCGCGCTGCGCGAGTTTGTCGTCGTCGGACCAGCGACGACGATTCCGTATCACCGCGCGATTCTCGACAACCCGGATTTCCGGGCCGGCAACCTGAATACGCGTTTCATCGAGGACCACCCAGAGCTGATCGAGCAGGCGAAGAAGCTGGCGGCCGACCAATCGCCATTCGACTACGGCCCGGACCCACGCCACGTTGCGGCGGCCGCCGCAGCGGTGGCGGCGGTGGTGCGCCAATAGCCCGGCTCGAGCATCCCGAAGAGGGCCGGCCATTTGCAATCGCCGGCACCAAGGTGCGCGGCACGTCCGGCCACTTCGAGCTGCGCGAAGACGTGATCCGCTATCCCGATGGCGCCGAAGCGCTGTACACGGTCGTCGCCAATCCCGACTCCGCGTTCGTTGTCCCGTACTTCGACAACGGCGACACGATGCTGGTCCGCCAGTGGCGCCACGCGTGGGAGACGTCGTCGTGGGAGGTCCCTGCCGGCACGTTCGACGACGGCGAGGATCCGCTCGAGTGCGCGCGCCGGGAGCTCGCCGAGGAAACGGGGCTTGTCGCCGCGCGCTACAAGTCGCTAGGAGTTGTCCACGGGGCCGCAATCCTCACGGGCCGGGCGCACCTCTTTCTCGCCCGGGAGCTGACCGAGTCGGCGCGCAGCCCGGAGACCTACGAGCAGGACATGGTCGTGCTGCGATTACCGTTCACTGAGGCGCTCGACGCCGCGCTCGAAGGGCAGATCGTGCACTCGGGCTCGGTGACAGCGCTCTGTCGAGCTGGTCGGGCCCTGAAAGTCCTCTAGCCGGCCGCGACGGGCGAAGGTGTGGGCGACGACGGAGTCTCCTTGTGGCTGCCGTGCTTCTTCACCGTTGGTCCGAAGACGTCGAGGTCGTACTCGGCGGCCACGTTGTGACCCAGCACATCGCGCACGGTGCTCAGCACGACCAGCTTGTACTGGGCGCCCTCCTTGAGGTCGAGCCCGCTCAAAGTCACGGTGCGGTTCGCGTAGCTGGCGGTGGCGTCGAGCCGCTTGCCCTTCGAGTCGAGGATCAGCACGCCGTCATTGATCGTTCCCGGGTCGAGGTCGCTGTCGAAAGTGACCTTGATCGCGTCAGCAGCCACATCGACGCTCACCACCTCGGCACCCTTGCCCAGGTCGCGGTGCGGGCCGGCGGTCGCCGCGTCGATCAGGAAGCTCTTGCTGGTCACGTCGCGGACCAGGGTCAGCGTCTCCTCGTAGCTGGTCACATCGATCTTGCCGTGCGTCAGCACCAGCCGCACGACGAACCGCACAGCGTCGGGCTGCGTGCCGACGACCTCTTGAGTGAGGACGTAGTAACGGGAGAAGCGCGGATCGCCGGTGATCACCAAGCTGAGCCCGCCGGCCGCGTAGGCCTTCTTGCCGCTGTCGTCGAGCAAAGTCGTCGCAAGGTCGGGTTGGATGTTGAGCCGGGCGTCCATGAACGACTTGACCACCACGCCGGCCTGGTCGGCCGCGGTTGGCTGCGGCGGCAGGAGCGGCGCCACCCCCACCCACAGCGAGCCACCGCGCACAAAGGCGAACGAGGTGCCGTTCGGCGCCCAAAGCGGCGAGTGGTACGTGCCGTTGGAGACCCGGGTTGAGCCGCTGCCGTCCGGGCGCACCTGGAAGAGGTCGGTGTCACCTCCGATGAGGATCGCGTCCTGCGTCGACCAGCTTGCCTCGCCGGCGGGAAGGGACGTCTGCGTCACACCGAGCGGGTCAGCGACCACCAGGTGCTCTGGCGTGGCGTAGAGCAGCAGGGTGCCCGAGGGCGACCAGCCCACAAAGGTTGCGCTCGCCTGGAGAATCTCCACGCTCTTCCCGGTGCCGAGGTCGAGCACGAACAGTTTCTGGTCCAGCTGGTAGATCGCATGCGCTCCGTCGGGCGCGATCGAGAGCGCTTTGCTCGTTTCCGTCGCCGGCAGCGGAGCGATCTTGGTCTGGCCGTTGTCGCCCTGCGCGTAGACCCCGTCTCCGGCCGCCCACACGAGCTTGTCCTTCGCCCACCCGACGAGCGTGGGAGCCGGGGTCGGGGTCGCTTCCTCGGTCTTCGCGGTGGCGAAGGTGAGGACCTCGATCTTGCCGCCGCGGATGTACGCGATCCGATCGCCGGCAGGCGAGATCGACGGCGAGGTGACGCCATCCGGCGCGATGACGACGATGGCGCCTCCCTTGGCGGAAACCACGTCCAGCGCGCCCTTGCCGTCGACGAAATAGATCGACGATGAGTCGGCCGACCATTGGGCGGTCAGCGTCGCCGCTCCGCCCAGGGGCGAAAGCTGTTTTTCGCCGAGCGCGTTTGACGGCGTCGGGCGCGGCGAAGGTGAGGGCGACGGCGCCGCCGGAGGCTGGGTGACGAAGGTGATGGTTTGGGGCGTCGCCAGCGGCTTGTTGCTTGCGGTCTTCGCGCTTGAACCGATGGTCACCTGGTACTGAGTGTTAGGCGCGAGGTTGCCGCTCGCCGGCTGCACGGCGAGGGTGTTCGAGTCCCACGAGAAGGTGACGTTGGTGGCCGGCGTGATCTGGACGGCCTGCTCCGTGGACCGGTGGTCCATCGGCTGGTTGAAAGAGATGAGGATCGGCTGCTGCAGGGCTACGCTGCGATTGCCGTCAAACGGGCTCTGAACGATCACCTGGTGCAGTCCACCCGGCGGCTGGCTCGACGTGTACACGACGACTGCCGCGATCAGGAGCAGGCCCGCCGCAGCCCCGGCCCAGGCCAGACCTGGAGGCGCAAAGGCGCGCCTCCACCACGAATTGCGGCCGTCGCTCATCGCCCACGCTTCCTGCATCAGCTGGCGGCGCAGGTCCGTCCTGAACGCATCGTCGAGCGGCGGCTCCGGCGTGCGCGCCGTGCCGAGCATCGCGGCGACGCGCCGCAGCTCGTCGTCCTGCAGGACGTCCTCCAGCTCGGGGTCGTGGTAGGAGTTCATTCGACGGGCCTCAAGGTCGATGCTTCGTCCCGCAGCCTTGTCACGCCGCGGTGGATGAGGAGCTTTACGGCGCCTGCCGACTTGCCCATGGCGACCGCGATGTCCTCAATCTTCATATCCTCCTGAAACTTGAGCACCAGGGCCGTGCGCTGCTGGTGGGGAAGGGATTCAACCAAGGTCCAGATCCGGCGCACCTCGTCGCGATGTGCCGCGAGGTCGTCGAGCGCGGGGCCGGCGATCGAAAGGTCGTGAAAGTCCTCCAAGGGTTGAGCGGGGCGAAGGGTCCGGTAACGGTCGGCGATCGCGTTGACCGCGATCTGGTAGAGCCAGGCAGCAAACGGCCGCCCCGTGTCCTGATAGCGGGGCATGGCCTTCAGAGCCTTCATGAAGACTTCCGAAGTGACGTCCTCTGCCGCGGTTTGCTCCCTCACTCTTGAATACACGAACCGGTAAATTTGCTGAAAGTGCCGGTCGTAGAGCGCCCCGAACTGTCGGGGGTCCCGCTTGGCGCGCTCAACGAGGTCGCGCTCGTCGTCGCGCAGCAGGTCGCTCACGGGCCGTTCAGCCTGTGCCGGTTCAAACGGGAGGTCGCTCGAACTGGTTACAGAGCCTTGGGAGGCCTGCTGAGGGCATATAGCTGACGATTATCGGTGTAGGTGTGGCGCGATCTTCGGACAGGGCGCACTCCTACCGCATCTTGTGGGCCTTTACAAGTCATCCACAAGATCTGCTCTGAGCCTGGCGCCGGTATAATCGCGCTGTCCCCAGTGTTCATTGGGAGCCGGCGCCTTTATTGATCGAGCGATACTCTCCGCCTGCTATTCGGGCGGTCTGGGCCGACCAGCACCGGTTCGAGCTGTTCCTTCGTATCGAAATCCTGGCGTGCGAAGCCTGGGCCCGGCTGGGCCGGATCCCGGAGTCGGCGCTGCCGAAGATACGCAAGGCAAGCTTCGACGCAGCCAGGATCGCCGAGGTGGAAGCCGACGTCGGCCACGACGTGGTCGCCTTCCTGACTGTGGTCAACGAGTCGATCGGCCAGCCCGAGGCGCGCTACGTTCACCTCGGCATGACCAGCCAGGACCTCAACGACAACGCAATGGCGGTCCAGCTCGTGGAGTCGTCCCGGATCATCGCCGGCGACCTCGGAAGCGTGCGTGAGGCTGCGGCGCAGCTGGCGGTCCGTCATCGCAAGACGTTGATGGCCGGCAGGACTCATGGCGTTGTCGCCGAGCCGACGACGTTCGGTTTCAAGGTCGCCGGTTGGGTGGCCGAGATCGACCGTGCTCTTGCGCGCTTGAAGCTCGCGACCGACGAGGTCGCGGTGGGACGTGTCAGCGGCGCTGTGGGCACGCATGCGACCGTCGACCCCCGAGTCGAGGATTACGTGTGCGCCGAGCTCGGACTGAAGCCAGATCCCGTTTCGACGCAGGTGATCGCCAGGGACCGCCACGCAAACTTCATGTCGGCGCTCGCGCTGGCGGCGGGGACCCTGGAGAGGATCGCCACCGAGATCCGCCACCTACAGCGCAGCGAGGTGGGGGAGGCGTTCGAGCCCTTCGGCAAAGCGCAGAAGGGAAGCTCCGCGATGCCGCACAAGCGCAACCCGGTCATGACCGAGCGCGTGTGCGGTCTTGCGCGTGTCGTGCGCGGCCATCTCGTCACTGCGCTCGAGAACACGGCCCTCTGGCACGAGCGCGACATCAGCCACTCGTCCGCTGAGCGGATCATCTTTCCCGACGCGTGCGCCGCGATCGATTACATGGCGCTCGAGATGACCAAAGTGCTGGCAGGTCTGGAAGTACGGCCCGAGCGCATGCTGCGCAATCTTCAGTTCGGTGGGGGCGTCGCGTTCTCGCAGCGAGTCCTCCTCTCACTGGTCGACAGCGGAATGTCGCGCGAGGATGCGTACCTCGTGGTGCAGAAGGCGGCGATGCAAGCCCTCGAAGGCGATGGCCCGGGTTTTCGGTCGGTGCTCGAGAAGGATGCCGATGTCATGAAGCGCATCGGCAGCCGTCTTGATGACGTGTTCGATCCGTGGGCGGGTCTCGAACACACCGACCTCGCTTACGATCGACTCGGTTTGGGAGTGAAGACCACTTGATAGCTGGGCCGGCGGTCACCGAGACCGACCTTCCGCTCAAGCTTTTCTCTCGAGGCAAGGTCCGCGACACCTATGAGCTCGGCGCGGATCGTCTGCTCATGGTCGCTACGGATCGCATCTCCGCGTTCGACCACGTGCTCCCCAACGGAATCCCGGACCGGGGCAAAGTCCTGACCCAGCTGTCCATCTACTGGTTTTCGCAGACGCACTCGTTCCAGGAGAACCATCTGGTTTCGGGCATGGTCCCCGACCTCCCGGCGGCGCTGCGTGACAGGCGCGCCGACCTCGCCGGCCGATTCATGATCGTGCGCAAAGCGAAACGCATCGACTTCGAGTGCGTCGTGCGCGGATACCTGGCCGGCAGCGCGTGGAAGGAGTACCAGGATTCGCACACGCTGGCCGGTGAGGAGATGCCGCCGGGCCTTCGCGAGAGCGAGCGGCTCGCCTATCCGACGTTCTCGCCGGCAACGAAGGCCGCAAGCGGCCACGACGAGAACATCACTTTCGACCAACTGAAGAAGGAGGTCGGCGACGAGCTGGCGAAAAAGCTTCGCGACGCGAGCCTGGAGCTCTACAAATTCGCCTCCACGCTCGCCGAGCGGCGCGGACTGATCCTCGCCGACACGAAGTTCGAGTTCGGGACGATCGACGACGACCTGGTTCTCATCGACGAGGCACTGACTCCCGACAGCTCGCGCTACTGGGAGGCGGCGACTTACCAGATCGGCACGTCGCCGCAGTCGTACGACAAGCAGTTCGTTCGCGACTGGCTCACGCGGTCCGGCTGGGACAAGGAGTCCGAACCGCCCCGGCTGCCGGACGACATCGTGGCGCAAACACGTGAGCGGTACCTCACCGCCTACCATCGGTTGGTCGGCAAGCCCCTGTTCCCACCCAAGGCGCGCAACGAGTGAGGGCGACAGCCCGGGTCATCGTCACACCCAAACCTGTCGTCAACGACCCGCAGGGACTCACCGTCAAGCAAGGATTGGTGACGCTTGGCTTCCGCGAGGTCGAAGACGTCCGCATCGGCAAGTACATCGAGCTGAGCCTGGAAGCGGAGACCATGCACGAGGCGCGGGAGCGTGTCGAAGCGATGTGCCGCCAGCTGCTGGCCAACCACGTGATCGAGGACTTCCATTTCGAGCTGGACCAAGAAAGGCATCGACTATGAGTGGCCCGCCCCCGATGTTGCTTGCATCTTCGCGGCCTAGTCGGCCGGGCGCCGTCTCACCCCACGGAATCGGGCGATTCCGCGGGGACCCCGAGAGAGGCGCTGAAGCCTGCGTCGCCTCCTGCGCGCGTTCGGTCAGCAGCCCCGCACGACGATGCGGGGGCCCCAGCAGGTTTGCGCTCCCTCACGTGCTCGTCGGCTCCTTGGCTCCGGCCGCCAATGCCGCGAATCTGCGGCGGACATCGAGGTCGGGCCACTCATGAAGTTCGGGGTCGTTGTCTTCCCGGGCACGTGGTCGGATCGCGACTGCGGTTGGGTCATCGACCAGGTCGTCGGCGCGCAGCTCCAGTACCTGTGGCACAAGGACGCCGACCTCAAAGGCTGCGACTGTGTCATCCTGCCCGGCGGTTTTGCCTACGGCGACTATCTCCGCACCGGCGCGATCGCGAGATTCGCGCCGGTGATGGAGGAGATCGGAGAGTTTGCGGATCGCGGCGGGCTCGTGTGGGGAATCTGCAACGGTTTCCAGATCCTCTGCGAGGCAGACCTCTTGCCCGGGGCGTTGATACGCAACGCCTCGCTCGAGTACCGCTGCGAATGGACCAACCTCGTGGTCGAGCGCACTGACCTGGCATTCACGTCCAGCTGCGCGGAACGTGAGGTCATCCGCGTACCGATCTCGCACGGCGAGGGCAGCTACTTCGCCGAACCTGCGGTGCTGTCACGACTCGAGCAGAACGGCCAGGTGGTCTTTCGTTACTGCGATGCCGGCGGCCGCGTCGTACCCAGCGCCAACCCAAACGGATCACTGCACAACATCGCGGGCATCATCAACAAGCGCGGCAACGTGCTCGGCATGATGCCCCACCCGGAGCGATGCGCCGAACCCGAGCTTGGCGGCGCTGATGGACTCAAGCTGTTTCGCTCAGTCGCGGGCAGTGCGTTGAAGGTCCTGGTCTCTTGAGCCTCGAAACCGTTGACTCCCGGCGGCTTAGGGAAGTCGCCCTCACGCCCGAGGAGTATCGCGTCATCGTCGAGAAGCTCAGGCGGCCGCCGAATGCCGTCGAGCTCGGCATGCTCGGGGTGCTGTGGTCGGAGCACTGCTCGTACAAGTCGTCGAAGGCGTTGCTGCGGCGGCTGCCCTCGACCGGAGATGCGGTGCTGCAAGGCCCGGGGGAGAATGCCGGCGCGGTCGAGATCGGGCAGGGCTGGGCCGCGGTCTTCAAGATCGAGTCTCACAACCATCCCTCCGCAATCGAGCCCTACCAGGGGGCCGCGACCGGGGTGGGCGGCATCATCCGTGACGTGATCGCCATGGGCGCGCGGCCCATCGCGTTGCTCGACTCATTGCGTTTCGGCCCGCTGCCGGCCTCGCGGCATCACTTCGAAGGGGTTGTGGCCGGGATCGGCGGTTACGGCAACTGCATCGGCATCCCGACCGTGGGCGGCGAGCTGTATTTCGACGAGTGCTACGCGCAGAACCCCCTCGTCAACGCCATGTGCGTCGGGCTCGTGCGGGTCGACCGGCTCATGCGGGCGCGAGCCGAGGGCACCGGCAACAGCCTGATGCTGGTCGGAGCGGACACTGGGCGCGACGGCATTCACGGCGCCTCGTTCGCCTCGGTCGAGCTCGATGAGTCGAGCTCTGAGCGCCGGCCGGCGGTGCAGGTAGGCAACCCATTCCTCGAGAAATGCCTGCTCGAGGCGTGCATGGACCTCGCGCACACCGACGCGGTGGTCGCGGTTCAGGATCTTGGCGCGGCGGGACTGTCATCGTCCGTCGCCGAGTGCGCAGGTCGCGTTCCCGGAGCGGGCGCGCGCATCGACATCTCCCTTGTCCCGCGGCGAGAGCGAGGCATGACGCCGTACGACGTGATGCTGTCGGAGTCTCAAGAGCGGATGCTCGTCGTGGTCCAGCGCGGCCGAGAGTCCGAGGTCGAGCGCATCTTTCAGACCTGGGATCTCACCTCCGCGGTGATTGGCGACGTGACCGATGACGGTCATCTGACCGTCTTCGACCAAACCGACATGGTGGCGCGGCTGCCCATCGACCTGCTCACCGAAGGAGCTCCGGTTCGCCGCCTGACGGGGACATCGCCAGAGCCGCCGCCCTCGCTGCATCTCGACTCTCTACCGCCGCTTGCGGATGCCGGCCAGTCGCTGCTGCGTCTGCTCGCGAGCCCGAACCTGTGCAGCAGGCGGCCCGTCTTTCGCCGCTACGACCACATGGTCGGTGACTCGACCGTGGTCCCGCCCGGCGGCGACGCGGCGCTGCTGCGCATCAAGGGTACGAAGCTCGGGTTGGCGATGACCACGGACTGCAATGCCCGCTATTGCCATCTCGACCCCAACCTCGGCGCGCAGCATGCGGTCGCGGAGGCGGCCCGCAACATCGTCGCCACCGGGGCGCGCCCGGTTGCGGTCACCGATTGCCTCAACCTCGCCAACCCCGACCGCCCGGAGGTGTACTGGCAGCTCGAAGAGACCATCGCGGGCCTCGCCAACGCGTGCCGCGCGCTGGAGGTGCCGATCGTGAGCGGCAACGTCAGCCTATACAACGACTCGGAGGGAAGTTCCCCAATCCATCCGACGCCGGTGGTCGGCATGATCGGCGTCATCGAGGACTACGGGCGCCGGCTGGAGGCGGGTCTGAAGAACGAGGGAGACTTCGTCCTGCTCGTCGGCTCGAGCCACAACGACCTCGGCGGCAGCGAA
>Ga0137415_10005872_pt1 | contig 12146 bp, 13 predicted proteins | sample CZODoug3_1_1_16f_FD_183082 | JGI IMG/M metagenome (GOLD analysis project Ga0137415, IMG submission 183082) | Vadose zone soil fungal communities from Angelo Coast Range Reserve, California, USA - CZODoug3_1_1_16fungal (Hybrid Assembly) | ecosystem: Environmental > Terrestrial > Soil > Vadose...
CCAAATGCGTAGTCACCCGTTATTCTGGCCGTGCTGTACGCGGCAGTGTCGGCTTTTTCCATGGTTCCCGAGCCGATCGTTCCCGCCCCTCCCGAGGCGTCGAACTCGATTAACTGAGCGTTGCCGTTGGCGGTCATCGCGAAGGCCAGCTTCGCCGAGCTGCCCGCAAAATTCAAAGTCATCACACCGCGATTGTCGGCGCCGATCGAATAGGTCCCGGTAAACGATTGAGGGCTGGAGGCCCCGGCACCCACGCCGTTGGTGACCAGTTCGCCGCTGGTGAGGTTGCCGGCCCCGTCCGCTGCAAACCTTCCCACCGCCGCAAAAACAGACGAGACGTTCGCATTCCCGCGGAAGCCGTTGAAGGTAAATGCGTAGTTGCCATTCAATTCAGCGCTGGTTCCCCCGGTGTTGGTCGGGCCTGGAACTGTCGAGGTACCACACTGGCCGGAGCAACCTGCTGGCGATGTCAGGCCACCGCAACCGGCTATGGATGTCGTAGCAAAAAGCAACGCGAAACACAGGATCAGCCGAACATTTAGCTCACGCATCTTTCCTCCACCAATTGGCTGGGCGATTAAAGCTGTGGCTCTCCTTGAGAACGTAGGGCCCATAACTGAGGCGCCCGGGTGGGAAGGGCGCCACGCCTTTGACCAGCGTTATGCTCACGGCTGTCGCGAGAAACGCTGGGAATTCGCACTTCCGGAGCTGCACATTTCCAGAACGTTGAGTTCTAGCGTGAGGTTCTCAAGTTCTTGTTCACACGCCATGAATTAACTCACGGACCTTTCCTCCTCACTTCTGATCATAAGGGTCGCCAGATCGTCGTTTGATATTCCGAGGAAGGGAGAAACCGATAATAATGTTAAGCAAACCCTCAGCATTTGAACGAATTCATGCGCAAGGTTCAACAACCCAGTTTCCTTCATTTTATCCGATTGATTAGGCCGCTCAGCAGTTTACAATTGTTTCCTGTACCGGGACTGGGGCGGATTATGGCGAAACCAATTTTGCTGAGTGTGGATGACGATTCCGATGTTCTGCGGGCGATCGAGCGCGACCTGCGGTCAAAATACGGTGCTGAATACCGCGTAATGGCAAGCGATTCTCCCGAGGGAGCACTCACCCTTTTGAAGCAGTTGAAGGTGCGGAACGACAGTGTGGCCCTTCTTCTTGCTGACCAGCGCATGCCTCACATGGATGGCGTGGCATTTCTGCTGGAAGCAACACGGATCTTCCCCGAGGCGAAGCGCGCATTGCTTACAGCCTACGCCGACACTAATGCCGCGATCGGCGCCATCAATCAAGCCAACATCAACTACTTCTTTCTGAAGCCGTGGGATCCTCCCGCAGAGCATCTATATCCGCAATTGGATGACCTGCTCGATGATTGGCAGGCTTCCTACCGGCCTGCGTTTCAGGGAATACGCGTTTTAGGCACACGCTGGTCGCCCCGGTCGTACGAGTTGCGGGACTTCCTGGCGCGCAACCGTGTTCCGTATCAGTGGATTGACGTGGAGGGTTCCGCCAACGACCCGGAAACCAAGCGACTTCTGGAGGCACTGGGGCCGGAGGCTGCGAGCCTTCCTGTCGTACTCTTCCCCGATGGGACAAAACTTCTTGAGAGCATACCGGCGGAAGTCGCGCAAAAGGTCGGATTGCGGACTCGCGCGCAAACCACTTTCTACGACCTGGCAATCGTGGGGGGAGGGCCGGCTGGGTTAGCGGCTGCTGTTTATGGCGCATCGGAAGGTCTGCACACAGTGATGATCGAGCGGGAAGCACCGGGCGGGCAGGCGGGAATGAGTGCGCGCATCGAGAACTATCTTGGATTTCCAATGGGGCTTAGCGGCGGCGATCTGGCGCGGCGAGCGGTGGTGCAGGCACAGCGTTTTGGAGTGGAAATCCTATCGCCGCAGGAAGCAGTTGGCATTCGAACGGAAGGGCCCTACCGGATCATCAAGCTGGCGGACGGGAACGAAATTTCCTGCCACGCGCTAATGATCGCCACCGGAGTACAGTGGCGGCGCCTGGAAGCCCCGGGAATCGACAGGTTGCAGGGGGCGGGCGTCTACTATGGGGGTGGCGCCACGGAAGCAATGTCTTGCAAAGGCGAAATCGTCTACGTGGTGGGCGGAGCGAATTCGGCGGGCCAAGCAGCAATGAACTTTGCCAAATATGCAGACCGCGTCGTCATTCTGGTGCGAGGAAGTTCTCTCTCCAGTACCATGTCGCAGTATCTGATCGACCAGGTTAAGGAGATGACCAACATCGAAGTTTGGGCACACGGTAGCGTGGCCGAAGCGCATGGCGAAATGCATCTGGAAGAAATTTCGATCCTTTGTTCCGATACCAACAAACTGGAGCGCGTGCCGGCGAGCGCGATGTTCATCTTTATTGGAGCGTTGCCGCGAACTGAGTGGCTCGCGAATGTAGTTGAGCGCGACGAACGCGGTTTCATCCTGACTGGCCCCGACCTCATACGAGAGGGGCAGCACCCCAAGGGGTGGGCCCTCGACAGAGATCCCTATCTGCTCGAGACGAATATTCCCGGTCTTTTTGCGGTAGGCGATGTGCGGCATGGTTCGGTAAAACGGGTGGCTTCCGGGGTCGGTGAAGGATCAGTGGCCGTGCAGTTCATCCATCAATATTTGAGCAAGGTATAAATGGTCGAAAAATCGGAACTACTTAACGTCCCGGCGTTCGCCGATTTGCCCGACGATCAGATTGCCTGGTTTATCGGTCAATCCGAGGAGTTGCATCTCAAGGGGGGCGAGACATACATTCGCGAGGGCGATCCCGCGGACGCGATGTTTATTGTCCTTGAGGGACAACTGCAAGCGCGGGGCGAACTGGGTGGCGAAACAATCGTGGTTGCAGTAAAGCCGGGCGATGTGACCGGTGTGCTACCCTTCTCGAGAATGAAGCAGTTTCCCTTCGGTGCACGAGCAGTAACGGACGCCCGCGTCCTGCGTTTTCCTGCTTCGCTGTTTCCCAATCTCGTACAAAAGATGCCAGAGTTGACCCAACGTCTCGTCGGCCTGATGTCCGACAGAATCCGTGAAACCACCCGGATGGAGCAACAGCGCGACCGGCTAGCTTCTTTGGGAAAGCTTTCGGCGGGACTCGCGCATGAACTGAATAATCCGGCTTCCGCCGCCAAACGTGCGACAAGCCAGCTGCGCGATGTCCTGAAACGAATCAGGGACGCAAGTCACGAATTGGGAAGCCGCGATCTTACCCCTGCGCAGAAATCAGAAATCGAGAAACTCGAAACGTCGTTCGTCCAACACGACGAAGTTCCACGCGATGCGCTAACTATCAGCGACCTGGAGGATCAGATTGATTCCTTGCTGCGCAGTCACGGACAAACCGACTTGTGGCAGATGGCGGCAGATCTGGCGCGTAAGAACGTCAAGCCCGAGGCACTGGAATCGTTATTCGCAACCCTCGATCCAGACACTGCCCGAGCCGCTTTGGTGAGGATCGCTGCGTCGGTGGAAGTCGCAACCCTTCTGAACGAAATCGAGAGCGGAACTTCGCGAATCTCCGATTTGGTCCTCGCAATCAAGGAATACACCTTCATGGACCAATCGCCATTGCAAAACGTTGATATCGTGAAAAGCCTGGAAACCACGCTTACCATCTTGAACCACAAGCTCAAACGGGGAGTTGTCGTGCAGCGCGACTACGAGCGCATTCCACTCCTCGTGAATTCATTCGGGAGCGAGCTGAACCAGGTGTGGACAAATATCATCGACAATGCCATTGACGCCATGGGTGGTAAAGGCGAGCTTCGAGTGCGAACCTATCGCGAGGACAGTTGTGTTGTGGTCGAGATCGCCGATAACGGTCCGGGTATCTTGCCCGAAATACAGCCGCACATTTTCGAACCATTCTTCACCACGAAGGGAGTCGGGGAAGGCACAGGGCTCGGCCTCGACACCGTTCAGCGAATTGTGAAGAAACACCGGGGAAATATTCAAGTCACCTCGAAACCCGGCGACACACGTTTTCAAGTGCGGCTCCCGTTGGCGGAACCTCTGACCTAGGACTGCTGACCCCAGAGATGTGGTGAACCCCTTACATCGCGATTGTGCCCGGATCAAAACACCGACTCCAATATCTCCATCCATTTCACTGACGCAGAAATCCTCGACGCCGGCGACAAAGTCCAGCTTACTGAATTTCGCGACTTGCTGGTCAGTGCCCGCGACAAAGCGACGGCACTGAAGAAGCCAGGAAAGCCCCTCGATGAAATCGTCACATCCAAGCCCACTGCTGTAACCGATGTAAACTGGGGCGGATTCTTCATCCCGCCCAAATTCTTTGCCGAGTTGGTCTATCAAGGCGTTTGACCCATTGAGCTGTCTTGCACTGTTCTACGTGAGGCGTGACGCGGCACATATCTGTCAAAGTTTCCGCAATACCACTAGAATGGCAGCGGGTCTTTCCTAGTCCTTTCGTAGGGGGCGGTGAAATGGACGCGCCAACGGAAATCAGGCAGAAGGCGGACCTGCGCGACTATCTAGCTGCTGAGCGAACTCTTCTTGCATGGATTCGCACAGGTTTGGCCTTGATGGGGTTCGGTTTCGTTGTGGCTCGTTTCGGGCTTTTCCTCCAAGAGCTTCAGGCCGCCCAGCACGCTCCCTTGCCACAGTCTTTCGGACTGTCATTGTGGTTCGGTACTGCTCTTATCGCAATGGGAGTGATAGTGAATCTGTTCGCGGGATGGCAGCATTCTCAATTAGTTCATGAACTCGATCGCGGTGGACCGGCCCATTCTCGTCCTTCGACGCCAGCTGTCGCGATTGCCTTGTTTCTGGCATTGGTTGGACTGGCGATGACCATCTATCTGGTTTCACTCCGCGGCTCCGCGGGGTCAAATTCCGGAAACAGCAAGGAGATACCCATGGCGCCAACTTCAGACAAAGGGATTATCAATAAACCTAGCAATCACTCGGTGGACCAAACAGTAGAAAAGCTCAAGGGTATTCTGCAAGCGAAAGGCGTCACGCTGTTTGCGCTGGTTGACCATAGCGGAGAAGCAGAAAAGGCAGGAATGAAAATGCGTCCCACCAAGCTGCTGATCTTCGGCAGCCCCAAGGCTGGCACGCCCGTTATGCTCGCTGCTCCCAGCATAGCCATCGACCTCCCTCTAAAAATTCTCATCTGGGAAGATGGCCAAGGAAAAGTCTGGGTCTCTTACAACAACCCAGCGTATTTACAGGAGCGGCACAGCGTACCGCAGGAGTTGCTGAAGAGCATAGCCCTGGTAGAAACATTTGCGGACCAGGCTGCAGAGTAGTTACGACCGAAATGAGCCTAGGATTTAACTTGAACATGGCTAATATATTCGCGCGTGTCGAGATCTGTGTTCAGGCGCTTAGTGGACTTATTTCCTGCGGAAGTCCATGATAGGTGAAACGGAGGCATTTTGAATTAATCGCGGCCTGCCTCGTTGCCGAGACTGCGGCAGAAATATGATTCCACGGATGTGCTGACGTGAAAGCAGAGACGAACTCCAAGAAGGTCGAACGTGACTTCTCCGATTGCATAAAGACGGAAATTCGTCCCTTTGGCTGCATGGAGTTGTGGGCAGGAAATGAGCGAGCGCATCGCTCGTTGGAGCTTGCCGGCTTGGACTGTGACATTATTGCCGTGCCCTCCGGCGGAGATAGCGGCGGAGATCTCGCCGCTGTTTTTTCGTGCAGCGACAGCATCGCTAGAGTGGTGCTCGCAGATTGCGTTGGCCATGGGTACAGCGCAAGCGCGGTTGCGCGGCATGTCCATCGCCTGTTGCACAAATTTCAAGATGTTCGTGACACCGCCGGCCTTCTTGCGGCATTGAACGATCAATTCACTCTCGAAGTCGAACAGTCTGACGGACCTTTACGTTTGACTACGGTCGTCACGGGCACCTTTGACGGTGCGACAGGTGAATTTAATTTCGCTTACGCCGCGCATCCACGAATGCTCCTGTGGCGGGCGCACGACGAGAGATTCTTAGAACTGGGACAAGGCTTGGAGAATTATCCTTTGGGCTTCATTACGGGTGAGCAATACAACGAGCAGAGCATTAAATTGAACACGGGTGACATGATTCTCGCGTTCTCCGACGGAGCCACCGAGGTTCATTCTCCGGACGGTGAAGAGCTCACGGCGAAGGGCTTTCTTAAATTTGCGGAACGCACCATGCACCAACTTCCACGACCGCTTGCCCTGCCAGCTTTTTCCGAAGCTCTGCTGAACGGTATTCAGCAGTATCGAGGTAACGTTGAGCTCGAGGACGATATCACGCTGCTTACATTGCGCCGCGCTTTCTGAGACCCTTCCTAGGGCGGTTCCTATCGGCAACAATTCTTTATGGGATATGATTTGGCTGCTGCGCTGAAAAAAATTGATCCAAACCTGACTTTACTTCACCCACCGATTGCTGAACATTGTGGTCCAGCGCCGCGACGACTGAAGACATTTCTTTCCCGTTGACGGGCTCGTCATGCGTGTAATAGTGAGTCCAAACCGTCGATGCTGTCTTCATGTCGCGCAATTCCCATTCAACCGTGAGGCGGGCCACAAGCGCATTGCCGGAAACTTCCTTGAAGTCGAAGAGGCGCCCAAAGAGAAGATAATCCCCGCGAGAATTGCTGCGCAAAACATCCACCCCCCGGTACCGCCCTGACGTCCGAAGTTGACGAAGCAAGATTTCTTGAATCATTTCGGTCGGAGGCTGCGCCCAACGTTGGAATTCATAGGTGCCCATGCTCTCGCCATTTGAGCTATAGACGATGTGATCTTCACGATAAAGATGCGAGGTTCTGATTGGTCCGACAAGCAACGTTACGGGGTAGGGCTTCGGGTCGGCCACAGGAGCAATATCGCCAGGAACCGTAAGCTGATAGTAGCTGCTGGGTCTTGTCGCTCCGCACCCGCTTGCGAGCGAGACCGCCAGTGCCCAGAGCCACACGGCAATTTTACGGTTCATCGTGAAATCTCCGTGGCTGTAGGACAGCCTGACCGGCGATGGGTCATTGTTGCTCACCCGGTTTATGTTCCCGAGGGTTGGTCGCGCGGATCAGCGTATACGGGCGGCTCTTAATCGTTGCCGTGAATTCCTTGAGGTTTTCCGTGACGTGGAGCAGATTATCAAGGAGCTCATCAACGTTCTCGGAGTTCACGTCGAGGGTCTGGTCCAGTCGCGCCATGAGGCCCGTCAATTCTTTCAACGCGCCGCGAAGTTCGAGAACAGCCTGGCGAACGTCTCCCCGATTCTCGCCGATCAAGTCATCAATGTGAGTGAGCACTTGAGTTGCTTCGGCGGAAGTTTTTCGGAAGTCTTGCAACAGAGGCTCCACTTTCTCGGTTAAGGCATTCACATGATCGATCGCGGAGTGAAGTTGAGGCCGGCTGTCCCTAACCAGGGCGCGAGTGTCCGCCAGTGTGGCGGCCAAATTTGATCGATTTTGAGGGCTCAACAGATCGTTAACACGGTCGATCGTAACTTTCAGCTCCGCCGCACGATCGTTGAGGGTTCGAAGAAGCTGCTGCGCTTGTGGCGCAATCCGATTCACTTGCTCCGTCAGTGCATTAAAGTCGACATAGTTGTCTGAACCGAGCAAAGAGCCTGTGGGAGCGATGCCGGCCAGGGCAGTCCCTGGCAAAATCTCCAGGTGATTGTCCCCAAGGGGGCTCATGCTCATTATTTTCACTTTACTGTCGGTCTTGACAGGCAGGTCTGATCTGACGCTGAAGGTGACGTCGATCTGCCCCGGATCTTGCGGATTAATACGCAATTGTTCTACGCGTCCGACCTTGGGTCCTCCGGAATAGCGCACAATGGCTCCCGGCTCGAGACCACCCGCGAACGGAAAATGAGCATGATAGATTTTGGCCGTAGGGCCAAAGGCGCCCGTGATGGCGAAAACCGTGGCAATGAGCACGCCTGCGGCCATCAATACGAATAGTCCTACAAGCGCCTGCTCGCGTCTTGGCTCCATAATCTTCCTCTATTCTTTTCCAACATTCATCCAGATCGACGCCGATTGTCGGTGAGCATCTCCAGATAATCCGATTCTCGCGAAACTTCCGGTTCGGCCACGCGGTCCAGAAATTGACGCACGCGTGGCTGCGAGCTCGACCGCATCTCCTCTGTCGTGCCGATGGACAAAACATTTCCTTTGTCAATCAGGACCATGCGATCCGCGATCAGGTAAGCACTTGCCAATTCATGTGTAACCACAACGATGGTCATCCGAAAGGCCCTCTTCAGTTCCAGAATTAGCTGGTCGATGCCCGCGGCGATGATCGGGTCGAGTCCGGCGGAGGGCTCGTCAAAAAACAATATCTCGGGGTCCATTGCCAGGGCCCGGGCAACTGCAGCGCGCTTCTTCATCCCCCCGCTGAGCTGCGAGGGCATGTAGTATTCAAAACCAGCGAGCCCAACTTGCTCGAGTTTGAGCCGCAGAATAATCTCGATCGTGGACTCTTCCAATTTCGTATGCTCCCGAAGTGGCAGAGCTACATTGTCACCCACGGTCATGGAGCCAAATAATGCCCCGCCCTGAAAAGACATTCCCATCTTTTTGCGAATCTCATCCATTTCCGTCCGTGAAATAGCGGCGATATTCTTGCCATTGATCCAAATTTGCCCCGAGCTCGGCCTTTCCAGACCAACTAGCGTGCGCAAGAGTGTGCTCTTTCCCGAGCCGGAACCTCCAAGGATCACCAGCGTCTCGCCCGGCTTTACTTCAAAATTGATGCCATGCAAGATCTCTACCGCTCCATAACTGACGCGGAGATCCCGGACGGAGACCATGGGGATCAACTCCTGCGATTGCGAATTCTTTTCATCCATAGACAGTTTGCCTACGCTCTACCGGCCAGCCACGAAATAGAATATTCCAGTAAATACGAGATCCACGATCACAACAAGAAAGATCGACATCACAACAGCTCTTGTCGTTGAGCGGCCCACTTCCTCCGCGCCGGCGGCTGTCGACAGACCCTCGAGACACCCCACCGCTGTAATTGTGATTCCGAACATTACGCTCTTAATCAGTCCTGTAGTGATGTCTCGCAGGAAGAGCGAGTCGATCGAAGCCTGGATGTAGCCCAACCATGTGAAACCGGCCTGAGCGACGCCGAATAACGCTCCACCTAGAATGCCCATCAAATTTGCCCAGATGGTCAGACAGGGCAGCATCACGATCATGGCTAGAAATTTCGGAGTCACCAGGAAATGGATTGGGCTAATCGCCATCGTTTCCAGCGCGTCGATCTCTTCGGTAACTTTCATGGTTCCGATCTCTGCGGCGAAAGCAGAGCCCGAGCGCCCGATAACTACGATGGCAGTGATCAACGGGCCCAGTTCTCTCGACATCGACAACGCAACAGCTCTGGGCACAATGTTCATGGCCCCTAACTTGCTAAGTTCATACGCGCTTTGCAACGCTAGAATTAAGCCAATGAAATATGTAATCAGGGAAAGGATAGGTAATGCCCGGACGCCCACTTGCATCGCCTGCGAGACCGCCCGTTGTAAATGAAAGGGTTTCCCTTTGAAAGGCCCTACAAAGGCGTAATACGCAGCGCGTCCTCCTAGCGACGCAAGTGAACCTACGTACGCAAAGCCGTTCGTGACGCTCTGTCCGATTTGCGAGAAGAATTCCGTAACGTTTTCGGTGACCAAGTACTGGCTCATGGGTTCCGTCACCTTGGTGATGCCTAGGAAGTCAATGCCTGCTCTTCGTTCTCGCGGACCTCAAAAATTTTGAGCAACCGCGAAAGTTGCAATACCTCACGTGCCGAGGCGCTGAGTCCGAAAAGAACAAAACGTGAACCCATGTCCCGAGAAGCCTTGAGACCTTCCACCAAGGAGGCCACTCCGGAGCTATCGATGTATTTCGTGGCGGAAAGATTTAGAACGACCCGAGAGGCGCGGGCATCTCGAATCTCATGCAAAAGGGCCTTTCTTAATTCCGGTGAGTTTGACATATCAATGTCTCCCGATATATCAAAAATCGTGACCTTGTCGACCCGGCGAGCAGAAATCTTCACGAGGACCTCTCCCCTAAGGATTCGAGCGCTGCTTCGAAGATCGGGCGTATTTAACCAACCGGAGCCGGTTCGTGTTGGCCGTTCGCTTGTACTCGACCCTATCCACACTGCCACGGATAAAATGCAAACCTAATCCGCCGCACCTTAATTCGTCCAACGGGCGACCTGGCAATTTCGTCGGGTCAACAGCCGGGCCACGATCGAATAGCAGGAATTCGACTCCCTGGCCGCCTTTCCCATTGGAACGGCGACGGAGGCTCCTGCACGAGACTTCGATGGGCCGGTCGAAACGACCACGATAAGAATGCCGCATAATATTTGACACAGCTTCGTCAATCGCGCGAATAATAGATCTGCTTTCTTCCTCTGAAAACCCCAACACTTCCATCAGCGGTTCCATGGCGCCACGAAGGACGCTGAGCAACCTGGGATGACTGCGCAGTTCAATCTTCAGCAAGAAATCGTGGTTCATCTTCGCAGGTCGCTTCGTGTCCCGTTGCTGGTTCGCCGCCAGAGTTTTCATACTTGGCACACGTTGCCTAAGTGAAAAATTCGGTCCGTTGACCTAAGAATAGCGCAAAGAAACACAATTTTGGTCCTCAATAGACAGTGTCCCCGTCAGGGATCAACATTCTCCCACAGATAGATATTCCAGCAAACCGGCGAATGAGACAGCTATCGCTCACCTCATCCATGTCTATACCGAATGACGTGCAAAGTGATGTTGTCGGCTGGGTCGGTTCCAACCGAGAACTTTTCAAGTGACTAACCCCTCAAACATTGCTGAACATGTTGCTGAAGCCCGAAGAACCCATCATCGCTTCGGGGAGTTTGCAGAGGCCCTCGATCAAATTCAAGCGCGCCTCCATTTTGCATGCACAAGCAAGAAAATCACCAAGTACGCGACAGCGAGGCTGTTCAGCGCGGTGGGGAAGAAGACGCCGACGTTCATCTGGTTCTCAACGGTGGGCGGGGAGAAGGGATCGGCGGACACCGAGCGCGGCCCGCGCGGGTTCTCGCTGAAGTTTTATACGAAAGAGGACAATTGGGACATGACCGGCAACAACACGCCGCACAGCCGCTCAACGAAAAAATCAATTCAGCGAGGCGCGCGCAACTGCTTCCGCAGGTGTGCGCGAGCGAATCTTTTGGAGCCGGTCACGAAGGTCCCCCGGATCAATCCCCGCTGAGAAGCACACGGTCCGATAATCATCGTCGTCATTGAACAAGAATTGTTCTGCTTCGCGCTGCCGGCGCCCCGGACCATGGATCCATTCCTCGACAGTGCTGGCGATAACGGCACGCCAAAGTTTCTGTTCCGCGATTTCTTGGTCTTCATTGCTATGAATTGAAGTTCCCAACATCTTTCCCCCCGTCGGGCCACTTTCAGTGCCCTTGGCCACACACTTTAGAGTGGCAACCTCCATGCCATTCGAAAGCGATTGACGAAAAATTGTCCGCTGGAAACCAATGCAATGAAGGAAGTTATACGTCCTGGTTGGATGTTCCAATTTGCTCCGTCGCAGGGGTGGTTCATCCACGCACAAACCGAGACTTGATGTACCGGGACGCCACACGGGGGCTGCGCGAACGGAAGCATTTCAATGCGATTCTTCAGATGCTGGCTCCGATTGGAGCCCGCCGGGATAACGACAACTATCTGGTAGCATTCTGCCAGCTGGTCATGAGCACGTCTGTCTTCTTTGTCCTCCAATAGTAAACACAGATAGCATGCTCAGATACAACATACATATCTATGTTATACTTATCTCCTATCTGAGTGTCACCCATCAGTTGATTTCCATAATGATCGTAAGGTGTTGAAGGACAAGGTCCTGCATCATTGGAATGAACATGGAATACAGCAAATGTATTCGAATAAATCTTGATGTTCATCGAATGCTGTCCATTGTCAACTGGAGCTATCTTAATCGTATAGCTTTCTACTGACCCATTAACAACGAACGCCGCCTCTTTGCTAGATAACCCATTTCTTGCGAGGGCCCAGATTTTGTTGATAGCCTGCTGCACGTCAACGTGTTGAATCAATACAGGTCCATCCTGTGCTGATGAAGGAACCCCAACTGCTA
>Ga0137415_10005873_pt1 | contig 12144 bp, 9 predicted proteins | sample CZODoug3_1_1_16f_FD_183082 | JGI IMG/M metagenome (GOLD analysis project Ga0137415, IMG submission 183082) | Vadose zone soil fungal communities from Angelo Coast Range Reserve, California, USA - CZODoug3_1_1_16fungal (Hybrid Assembly) | ecosystem: Environmental > Terrestrial > Soil > Vadose...
CCAGCCTTCTTCAGCACAGTGGCTTCTCCTGTTCACTTCGGCCGCATCGGGGCGCGGCCGCCTTGGATGCCAGCGATGATTGGGGAGCCCTCACTGGCGGCTGTAAATGTAGCGGATCGATTCTCGGATGTATATCCGGGCGGCGTATTCGGGGGCATTGCCAGGGGCCCTCAAAAGCCATGATCACTTCTGAGTGACCCAATTTCTGTTATTACAGAAACCCTCTGTGTTCATGTCCTCCCTTCAAGGTCATATTCGCTGACACGGGGGACCTGATCTGCGAAGACGTGGACACGTAGCGCGATCACACCCTCAAGCACTGATCGAGTGCTCTGAGGTTCGGGCGGCCCCGGGCGGGCCGTGGGTGTGCGGCGGAATGAGTGTTCGAATCCCCGGTGGCGGGCTCGTCGACTGCCTCGCGCGACGATCGGGCGGCCGGTATCCGTTATAGCGAGCCGTGTCATGTGGCGGATCCGGGATCTAACGGCGTTATGCTTCCGAATTCGCGACTACGGGCCAGGTCGGCCCGCTGTCCAAAGTCTGGCTACTTCAAACATGGATACTCGAAGCGAAGCTGAGACGCTCTCAGGCAGGTGTCGGGATTCGTCCGCTGCACGATTGTGGATGCCGTCCACACAATGCGCGGTTCGCACACGTTGCGTGGTTCTCGCGCGCCGTGCACCGCGCGCGGCAACCCCGAATGGTGCGCAGTGTGTTCCCTGGAGGTGCGTGGGAAACACGGAAAGGTGCGCAGGTACCCCGGAAAGGTGCGCAGGTACCCCGGAAAGGTGTGTGGGTACCCCGGAAGGTGCGCGGGGGCTCCTATCGCGCATTGACCGGATGTCTATCGCGCGCGGGCAGACTCGGCGACATGGAATCCCGACTGGATCTTGCGGCCGACAACGACTGGTGCAGCTACCAGTTCGCCGGCGATGAGTTCGAACCGGTGCAGCGGTCGTTGCTGGAGTGGCTGTTCGGTTCGTGGTCCCCGGACGACTGCGCCGATGTCTGGCTGTACTACGTCTGAGAGGGAACGCCGCCGGCAAGATCCTCCGTCACCAGCCGGCGCGTCGCTGACGTGCCACGATCAGTCCGGCGGTGGCCGGCCGAGCAGACGGGGAGCATCGGGATGGACAACGAGGTAGCCGGCGACCGGCCTGTGCACCTGGTCGGCAGCGTGCCGCTGGCCAGCGCGGCCGACGTGTTCCGGGCCGCCGCCGAAGCGATCGGCCCGCGCCTGGCGCGGATACCGGACGGCGAGACCGGCGAACGGCTCGGCTGGGTGGCCTTCCAGCTCGACGTGTTCGGCGCGCACCCGTCGTTCGAGCCGGAGCCGCCGGCCGGCGAGCTGCAGCCCGGCGGTACCGACGCGGTCGGCTACCGGCGGGGGGTGTACCAGCTCAAGGCCGGTGTCGACGCGACCGAGGTGACGTTCGGTGACCTCGGCTACGCGGCGGCCGCGCTGGCCTCGTACGCCACGTTCGCCGAGCTCAAGGCGGCCGGGCTGGTCGGCGCGTCGACCCGGTTCCAGGTCTCGCTGCCCACCCCGCGCGCGCCGCTGATCCACTGTGTCACGGAGGTCGAGGTCGAGGCCGTGCTGCCCGCGTACCGAGCCGCGATGCTGCGCGAGCTGGCCAGGGTGTGCGCCGAGGTGCCGTCCGACGAGCTCGCCGTGCAGTGGGACGTGGCGCGGGAGATCGGCCTGCTGGAGGGCGTGTTCCCGGTGCAGTTCGAGGGTGACCCGCTGACCGTGGTCACCGAGTCACTGGTGGAGTTGGGCGACGCGGTGCCGAGCCAGGTCCCGATGGGCTACCACCTCTGCTACGGCGACTTCGGGCACCGGCACTTCGTCCAGCCGAAGGATCTCGGCCTGGTCGTCGGCCTGGCCAACCGGGTTGCCGCCGAGCTGTCCCGCCCGCTGAACTGGCTGCACGTGCCGGTCCCTAGGGACCGCGACGACGCCGACTACTTCGCGCCGCTGCAGGCGCTGCGGCTGCCCCGGGAGACCGAGCTGTACCTCGGCCTGGTCCACGCCACCGACGGCCTGGCCGGGGCTCGGCGCCGGATGCGCACTGCCGCCGCGTACCGCGAGAGGTTCGGCATCGGCACCGAGTGCGGCCTGGGCCGGCGCGATCCGGACACCATTCCCGCCCTGCTCGCGCTGCACCGCGAGGTCGCCGAAACCCGCTGACCGGCAGTACCGGGGCCGTCAGAGCGCCCGCAGCGGGCGCTGTGCGCTCCGTACCTCCTGGGCGATCGCGTCCAGCGCGAGCTGCGACGCGGTGTCCGCCGCCCGGTAGATGACCAGCCGCTGGTCCGGGTCCTGCAGCGGCGTGAGCACCTCGTACTCGACGGTCAGCGGCCCGACCCGGGGGTGCAGCAGCGATTTGCTGCCGCGCCCGTTCACCCGCACGTCGCGCAGCGCCCAGCAGCGGGCGAACTCGGGGCTGTGCGAGGTGAGCTCGTTGACCAGGTCGGCCAGCACCTTGTCCTCGGGGTGCGCGGCCCACGCGGCGCGCAGGTCGGCGATGCCCTCGCGGATGGTGCGCTCGCGCTCGCGGTAGAACTCGCGCAGCGGCGGGTGCAGGATGCACAGCCAGATCGTGTTCCGCTTCGGCCTGGGCACGGTTGCGAAGTCGACCATCAGGGCGGCCATCTCGGGGTTCCAGGCCAGGATGTCGAACCGGTGGTTGAGCAGCATGCAGGGCAGCGGTGACAGGTCCCGCACGAGCCTGGCCACCGGGTCGGACGCCTGCTCGGTCGTCGGGCGCGCGCCGGAGGGCCGCTGCTGGGCGAGGTCGAACAGGTAGGCGCGTTCGTCGCCGCTCAGGCGCAGCGCGTCGGCGAGCGCGTCGAGCACCTCGGGGGAGGGCCGCAGGCCCCGGCCCTGCTCCAGCCGAACCACGTAGTCGACGCTGACCCCGGCCAGCTCGGCGACCTCCTCGCGGCGCAGCCCTGGGGTGCGGCGGGCTCGGCGGCGCTCCGGCAGCGCAACGTCCTTCGGGCGCAGCCGCTCCCGTCGGGTGCGCAGGAACGCGGCCAGCTCACGGTTCGCGTCGACTGTCCCGGTCATCACCTCGATCTTACGGACAATCCGGCCTGGGACTGGCAGTCCCAGGAAGGGCCTTCCCTTTTTGCTGGTCACGGACCGGCGCAGGCTGGTCGAGCACAGCAACTGTGCCGCGCACGACTGTCCGCGCACGACGCCAGGAGGCACCCGGTGCTCACCCGTTCCCTCGACTCGTACCGCCTGTTGGGCCGCTCCGGCCTGCGGGTCTCGCCGCTCGCGCTGGGGGCCATGACCTTCGGCACCGACTGGGGCTGGGGCACCGAACAGGACGACGCCCGGCGGATCTTCGACACGTATCTCGACCGGGGCGGCAACTTCATCGACACCGCTAACCAGTACACGAACGGCACGTCCGAGCGGTTCGTCGGCGAGTTCGCCGCCGGCCGGCGCGACCAGCTGGTCATCGCCACCAAGTACACGCTGAGCAGCCGGCCCGGCGACCCGAACTCGGGCGGCAACCACCGCAAGAGCATGGTCAACTCGGTCGAGGCGAGCCTGCGCCGGCTGGGTACCGACTACCTGGACCTGCTCTACCTGCACGTCTGGGACGGCACCACCCCGGTGGAGGAGATCATGCGGGCGCTGGACGACCTGGTCCGCGCCGGCAAGGTGCTCTACGTCGGCATCTCCGACACGCCGGCCTGGCAGGTGGCGCGGATGCAGACGCTCGCGCAGCTGCGGGGCTGGGCGCCGCTGGTCGCGCTGCAGATCGAGTACAGCCTGGTCGAGCGGACTTCTGAGCGCGACCTGATCCCGATGGCCGCCGAGCTCGGTCTCGGCGTGGTGCCGTGGTCACCGCTGGCCAGCGGCGTACTGGCCGGCAAGTACAGCCGCGCCGACCTGGACCACAACGGCGGCTCCGCCGCGCCCGCCGGCACCCGCAAGAACGTGGCCGCCGCGAATGGTGCGCTGACCGAGCGCGCGCTCGACATCGCCGAGGTGGTCAAGGACGTCGCCAAGCAGAGCGGCCACACACCGTCCCAGGTGGCGCTGGCGTGGACGCTGCTCAACCCGGCGGTCACCGCGCCGATCATGGGCGCGCGCACCCTCGCCCAGCTCGAGGACAACCTCGGTGCGCTGGAGGTGGAGTTCACCGAGTCCCAGCTGGCCGACCTGCAGCGGGCCAGCGCCATCGAGCTCGGCTTCCCGCACGACATGTTGGCCCGGCCGATGACCAGGGAGGTCATGTTCGGCGACATCCGGATCGACACCACCCGGTAAGCGGGCCGGTGCCGCCCGACGGGCCGACACCACCCGGTAAGCGGGCCGGCGCCGCCCGATGGGCGGGCCGGTGCCGTCAGCGCGCCGCCTCGATCAGGACGTCGATGACGACCTTGCCGCCGGGCGGCGCGAGGGGCTCAGTCGTCGCCGGAGGTGTCGTCCTGGTGGTCGGAGTCGTCGCCGCTGCCGGAGTCCTTGCCGCTGTTGCCGCCCTGCTCGGGAGCCTGGCCGCCGGTCGCCTCGGCCTTGCGCGCGGCCAGCTCGTGCGAGCCGCGCACGACCTGGACCTGGTCGCCGATCTGCAGGTACTCGAACCACGCCTGGGCGTCGGCGGCAGCCAGGTGGATGCAGCCCGCCGAGGAGCGGTTCGGGCTGCCGCCGTGGAAGGCGATCCCGCCGTCCTCGAAGAACACCGCCCACGGCATCGGCGCGGGCTGGCCGTTCGGCAGCCGGGACTCCTGGCTCTTGTGGTCCTTCTCCTTGCGGTACACGCGCAGCGAGTGGCCGATCGGGGTCTCCTGCCCGTTGCCGCCGGAGGAGATGGCCACCGGGCCGCGCATGACCGTGCCGTCCTTGATCAGCCAGGCCCGCTGTTTCTCCAGGTCAACGCAGGCCTTGGCGGTAGTGACACACGGTGTGCCGGCCACCAGCGGCGTCTGCCGCGAGGCGACCGCCGCCGCCGACTCCGTTGCGGTGTCGGCGAAGGCCGGACCAGCGAGAATGCCGCCGGCCACAGCGAGCAGCCCCAGGGCACCCGTGGCCACGAGCGCGGCCCGACGTATGCCGATCTGGCGGTTGCTGGTCATCTACGTGTCCTTCCGCGCCGCGTGCGGCGCTCCCAGCGAACTGGGACGAATCGATCCGGTCTCGCCTGCTCTAGACAGGACGCCTGAGAACTCGTCAGGTTGCGCTCGTGCCCAACTCCTGGGACGTACTGGTCGGCGCGCAGCTGCGCAAGCAGCCCGCGAGCTGCAGCACGCGGTGCGCACCGGCGATCCTGAGGCCGTGGCGCGTGCCACGGAGTTCCACCCGGACGGTCACCCCGCAAGTTTGGCGGCTCAGCGCCGCGCAGCTGGTTCTCGCCCGGCAGTGCACCCCGCGAACTACGTGTAGTAAGGCTCGGGTCGATTCGCAAAGCCGTGCTCGATGCGCAGCCGCATGTGGCGCTCGAGGTTCAGCTGGTCGAGCTCACCTCGGTCAACCCAGCGGACCTCGGTGGACTCGTCGCTGGTCCGGGGCTCACCGGACACCGGACGGCCCCGGAAGCAGATCGAGAACTCCTGGCGGACCTTGCCGTCGCGATAGGCGATGACGTGCGCCGGATCGGAGTAGATGCCGACGAGACCGGTGATCTCGACGGTGATTCCGGTTTCCTCGACGGTCTCGCGAATGGCGGCCTCGACCATCGACTCGCCCAGTTCGTGCCGGCCGCCGGGTATCGCGTGCCGCTGGTTGTCCGCGCGGCGGATGACCAGCAGCCGGCCGGCGTCGTCGAGCACGAAGTTGGTGACCGCGAGGAAGATGCTGTTCGCCCGAGGGGCAGCCGGGTCGTCGTAGTAGTCGATCCGAGTCACCACGAGATCAGATCATGAGGCGGCTGGCCTCAACAGAGCCAGGGCCCAGGCCCTGGCACGATCAGCGCGTGATCGAGACGATCCGGGAGGCCACGCCCGCCGACGGCGATGCGATTGCCGCGGTCAACGTGGCGTCCTGGCAGCGGGGATATCGGGGCCTGCTGCCTGAGGAGGTGCTCGCCGGGCTCTCGGTGGCGGAGCTGGGGCCGAGGTGGACGGCGGGCCTGCGCGCGGGCGTCGCACGGGTCGGCACGCTGCTGGCCTGCCGGGGCGACGAGGTCGTCGGCTTCAGCACGGTGGGGCCGCTGCGGGACCCCGAGGCGGCCGCCGACCGGGCGGCCGCCGACTGGGCCGAGACCGGCGTCGACCTGGGCGAGCTCCGAACGCTGTACGTGCACCCCGAGCACTGGCGCCTCGGCATCGGAAACCGCCTGCACGCGGCCGCGCTGCGCAAGCTCGCCGCCCTCGGGTTCCGGCAGGCCGTGCTCTTCGTACTGGTGAACAACGACCGCGCGATCAGCTTCTACCGCCAGGCCGGGTGGACCCCGGACGGCGGCCGCAAGACCAGCACCGGCCCCGCCGGCGTCCAGCTCAACGAGATCCGCTTCCGACAGGCACTGCCCGCCGACTGATCAAGAGCAGATCGACACCTGCATCCGCGACCTGCTGAAGACGGGCGGCTAGCGGCGCGCGGCGAACCGCCGGGGCAGCGCCACCATGTCCGACCAGCTCAGTACCGCTTCGTCGGTACCCGCCGGAGCCTCGTCGCCCTCGAACAGCTCCACCGCCTCACACAGCAGCTCCAGCGCGTGTTCGGCGGTGCGGGTCGGATCCGGGGTGGGGGTGTGCAGCAGCACCCAGATCTGGAACTGGCGGGCTCGTCCGCCGACCCACCTGGCGCCGGAACGGCCGGCCCGCTGCACCGCCTCGGCCAACAGTTCGGCGCCTCGCTGTGGCTCACCCTGCAGGCTGACCGAGGCGCCGAGGATCATCTGCGCACTGGCGATGATCGAGTCGCGGCCCAGCCGCTCACCGATCGCGAAGGCCTGCTCCGCCGAGCGCTGGGCCGGTTCGTCGGCGCGATGGCTCAGTAGCACGGTGGCCCGCACGTAGAGCGCCCGCGCGTGCAACAGCCGGTGCTCGCCGTCGGTCGAGGAGGTGGCCAGTGCGATGGTCTCGTCGAACCGGCTGTGCGTGTGCGGGAGGTCGTCGGACTCGGCTCGTGTCGTTCCCGGCCTATGGGGTCACCTGGCCAGATCGGAGAGTAGGTCGTCGACGGTGTGTTCTTCTTCGACCGCTACCCCCGTTTCGCGCATTGTGTTGGTGAGGCAGGGGTCCCAGTGGGCGGTTGCCGGGGTACCGGTGAGGTACCGGCCCTGGCTCGGTTTGACCGCCGCACGGTAGTCGGCAGTGCGGAAACGCCAGGGGACGGCGGGGATTCGGCTGAAGATTACGTTGCCGATCCGCAGGCCGCCCCAGTCGAAATCGCCGTGGTAGCGCACTGTTGCGCCCGTCGAGCAGAGCGCTCGGAGCAGGTGCATCACGGCGGCGCCGGGCTGACCGTGCGTGCAGATCAGCGGAGCGCGGCCGTCCAGCAGTTGGTCGGCGGCCGCGGACACCACGACCGGGTTCTCGCACATGAACACCTCCTGGGTAGCCAGGTGGAACGGCTCACGGACCAGCTGGCGCAGGGTGAGTACGCAGGGTTGGCCGGCCTCGTGGAGTGCGGCTAGCGCGCGGCCGGTCGGGGTGTGCGTGTCACCTGGGAGGCCGAGCGTGAGCACCGTGCTGGACACGTCGTCGCAGAGCACGCCGACCGACGCCCATACCTCCCGTCTCCACTCGGCACCGTGGCCTTCCGGGAGGTTGGATAGTGCTCGGGCGGCGCCGAGGGCAAGCGTGGTGAGCGGGCGGTCCTGGTCCAGGGCGTGTGCTTCGCCGGCATGCCTGGCGGCGAACCGGCCGAGTGGCTCGCCGTGGGCCGGTAGCTGGGCTAGTACGGCGGCCAGGCTGGCTAGCAGCGGGCTCGCCGATTCTGGGGTGCCGGCCAGGCGGCGGACCAAGCCACTGGCGCGGATCTGGCGTAGCCATTCGGTGAGCTCGGGATGCAGATCGACCGCGTCGTGCACCGGGGCGAATGCGGCTTGCCATCGGCGGTCCAGGTCGGCGGCCGCCTCAGCCCGGTCTGTCACCTCGCCGGTCAGCGCGGTGACGGCGGCGGCCAAGCCGTCCGGGCAGGCACCGGAACGACGGATTACCTCGTCCACGGCAGCGAGCGACACGGTGAGCGTCTTGCCTGGCTGCGGGCGGCGGCCGAGCAGCAGCGCTACGGCGGACCGCTGCGCCGGGGTGGTGCCGGTGAGCGTGACCGCACCATCCAGCGGCTCGGCCCTGGCCATCCGGCGACGCACTCGGGCGACCAGCCAGGACAGGTCCGCCCCGCCCAGCAGCCGCTCGAGCCGCGCCGGATCGGTCACTCCCACAACCCACCCTGGGGCGCAGCGGTGGTCGGCTGGGGCGTCGGCGTGGCCGCCGGCTCAGCTTCGGTGCGCAGCGCCCGGACGGGGCGATCCACGTGGACGCGCCGCGCGCCGTCCCACTCCCAGTTGGTGACCAGCACGGCGGCCACCCCGTCGGTGCGGGACAGCTGCGAGATGGCCAGGCCGGGTACCTCCGGGTAGCAGCCCCACTCGCGCTCGCTGGTCATCACCACATCCAGGTCGAACGCAGCGAGCAGGCCAAGGTACTTGGCCCGTGCGTTGTCGTCGACGCCGGCGAACGCCTCGTCCAGGGTGACCAGCCGGGGCGCGTGCGGATTGCCGGCCGAGGCGTAGTGCGACGATGCCGCGGCGAACAGCGGCACACTGGCCGCGAGCACCCGCTCGCCACCGGAGGCGGGGCCAGCTGCCGGGCGCCACTGGCCGTTCTGCCGCCGCTGGATCACGAACCGGTTCCAGCTTCGATAGTCCAGCGCCTCAGTGAGGTGTTCCAGCCAGGTGCCGGCTGGATCCTTCGTCCGCACCCCGGCGATCTCACTCTGCAAGAACTCGCCGACCGCCGCCCGATCTTCCTCGGCCCAGGCATCGGCGGTCTGGCGCAGCAGCCGCTCCCGAGCTGCCGCCAGGCCAGCCGGGCCGTCTTCCTTCGGCCGCCAGAGCAGCCGCAGCTGCATCCCGGTGCTGGTCGGCCGGGTCTCCAGCTCGGCGTTCATCGCGGCCACCTGCGCCTCAGCCGAGGAGATCAGCTCTTGCAGCGTGCTGGCAACCTCGTTGACCAGGTGGTTCTCCAGGATCTCCCGCTCCCGCTCGGAGAGCAGCCGCTCCCGGTCAGCGACCTCGGCAGTCAGCGCCTCGGCCAGCCCAGGGACGGAGGTACGCCGGCCCTGGAACTCGACCTCGACGACCACGCCCTCGTCGCGCAGGTCGGCCTCGGCCCGGTTGCCGTGCCGGGACAGCGTGTCGTGCAGCGTCTTGAGCTCGGCGTTCACCCGGTGCTGCGCCCGCTCCCAGACGCCGTCGTCGTCGCTGACCTCGGCGAGCTCCTCGTTCACCCTCCTGGCCAGGCGCACCGTGGGATCCGGCGCCCACGCCACGGCCGGGTCGGGCACCTCCAGTTCGGGCAGTGCAACGGAGAGCAGCCCGGTACCGGCGAACCTGCGGAACTCCTCGGTGGCCTCGGCGCGCTCGGCGGTGGCGATGTCGAGCCGCTCGGCGAGCTGCTCGCGGCGACCCTCGGCGCGGCCCCGCGCCGCGATGGCTTCCTCGGACGCCCGCTCGGCGGCGGCATGGGCGGACTCGTTCGTGTCCAGCAGCGTGGCGACCTCGGCGAGTTGTTTCTGCAACTCGGCGACGGCCGCGCCGACCGTTGAATGCAGCGTCTGGTAGCGCACCTCGGCGGCGGCCGCCTCGTGGGCTGACCGTTCCGTGCGCTCGGCGCGTTCGGTGAGTGCCGTGTCGGCCCGCGCCAGATCCTCGGCGGCGTCGCGGGCGTGCGCTGATGCGGAGCGCCGAGCCGTGATCGCCGGCCACAGCCCGGCCAGCGCGACCCGGTAGTCGGCCAGTGCATCGGCCACCTCGGACAGCTCGGCCGGCTCGGCCGGCAGATCGGCGTCCCGGGCTCCCTCGGCGAGCGCGGCGCGGGCACCTTCCCCGGCGGCGGTGGCTGCGACCACGGCCGTTTGGGCCCGCTCCCGCTTGGCCGCGAACCGGGTTACCTCCTCGACCAGGGTGTTGACCTGGGCGTGTGCCTGCCGGAGCGCGGCGTCGCCGGGCAGGGTGGCCAGCTCGTCGGTGAGCGTGGCCATTCGTTCGGCGAGCCGTTGCCGTGCCTCGGCCAGCTCCGCGAGCGCCGCGTCGACCTCGGAGAGCTCCGCCAGCAGCTCGGCCAGCCGCGCCCGCCGGGCCGCCTCACGGGCACCGCGCCCGATGTAGCCGGCGGCCGGTTTGTGCCAGGCGCCGTCCAGCGGCCCGATGCGGAACTGGCCATCCGTACCTATCCAAGCGCCATGATCTTGAGCGCCGAGCCCGATGCTGGACAGCAGGTCGGTGAGGGTCTCGTCGGATACCGCGGCCGCGCGCGGGTCGCCCCGGTCGACCGAGGGCCACAGCACGCTGGTGAGATTGCGCGGCGCCGGCTGACCGGGCCGCAGCACCACGTCGTCCAGCTCTGCCCCGAGCAGCTCGCCGGCCGGGGTCACCCAGGCGTCCAGCACACCGGATGCCTCCAGCGCCGCCTCGATACCGGCCCGGTCCGGCTCGCTCACGCCGGCGGCGAAGTCGATCAGCTGCCACAGCGGGGCGCCGGGACGATCGGTACGGCTCGCGGTGTCCCGGGTGTACGGCGCGGGCGGTGCGGTGTGTTCGCCTCGGTCCAGCCGCTCGATCTCGGTGGCCAGCTCATCCCGGTGAGCCTGGCTGGACCGCTCGCGCCCGGTTAGTTCGGCGTCCGCCATGGCCAGCGCGGTGGAGGCGGCCTGGCCTGCCGCGTGCACGGCGCTGCCGGCCGGGTTCGGGCCATCCAGCGTCTCCGCCCACAGCTCGAGCTCGGCCAGCGTGGCGGCAGGGTCGGGCAGCCGCAGCTCAACGGCCCGTTCCAGGTGACCGCGTACCGCGGCGGCCAGCTCGGTGCCGTGTGCGCGCACCGCCGTGTCGGCGTCCGCCCGACGGGTGGCGAGGTCGTTGGCTTCCGCGTCCAGGCTCGCGGTCAGCCGGCGCGCCTCGGCCAAGGTTCGGGCGGCGGTGTCCGCATCCGTGAGCAGCCGTCGCAGGTGGCCGATCGCACGCTGCTGCCGGTCGGCCAGGCGCGCGGCGTCCGGGCGCAGCTCGGCCAGGTCCGGGTCCTGGTCGATGGGCTGGTCGATCCGGGAGGCGTGCTCCGCCGCGACCCGGGCCGATCCGGCCAACTCCGTGAGCACCTGCCGTGCGCTGTCCACCTCCGCCGTCGCGGCAGCCAACACGCGCGTTGCCTCGCCGTGCCGGCGTCCCTGCCGCGCCACGTCGACCGCCGCCAGCTCTCGTTCGCCGGCCGCTCGGGCGGCGTCCGCGCCGAGCCGTTTCGACTCCGCGGCGGCCAACTCGAGCTCGCGGGCGTTGCGCATCTCCGGGCCCCTGCGCAGCACCTCGTCCCGGGTGGTCAGCCGGCCGCGCTCGGCATCCAGCTCGACGCGCCAGGCTCGCGCTGCCTCGAGCCGGTGGGTGGCGGTGGCCAGCTCGGCCTCGGCAGAGCCCAGCTCGGTGCGAACCCGCTCGTAGGCGCCCTGTGCGCGGCGCGGTCGGTCCGCCCGCCGGCGGGTGAAGATCCGAGCGTACCGGCGGTACTGGGTGAGGAAGGAGGTCGCCGCGTCCCTGGCCTCGATCATCGCGGTGAGGGTGTCCCGGTCGTCCTCCAGGCTGCGGAACGCCTCCGCCACGTCCGCGATGACGGCCTGGTCCAGGGGAGGCAGCGCCTGGGTCAGCGCGTCGGACAGCGCCTGTTCGCTGGGGCGCTTGGACAGCTGGGGCTGGCGCAGCTGGATGAGCAGATCGACCAGGGCGCCGTAGCGCTGCTCACCGAGCCCGAACAGCCTCTCGTCGACCGCCCGTCGGTAGTCCCGAGCCCGGTCGTGCACCCTGCCCCGCTCGCCAAGCGTGTCGATCAGCCGATCGCGGCTGAGCGCGGTTCCGGTGGCGTCCATCAGCGCAAAGTCGCGGCCGATCCGGTCGGCACTGACGAAGAACCAGTGCCGCGCGATGCCCTTGCCGGACACCGCCTTCAACCCGCAGCCCAACGTGCAGAACTCCG
>Ga0137415_10005874_pt1 | contig 12144 bp, 11 predicted proteins | sample CZODoug3_1_1_16f_FD_183082 | JGI IMG/M metagenome (GOLD analysis project Ga0137415, IMG submission 183082) | Vadose zone soil fungal communities from Angelo Coast Range Reserve, California, USA - CZODoug3_1_1_16fungal (Hybrid Assembly) | ecosystem: Environmental > Terrestrial > Soil > Vadose...
GCGGCACGCCCTTGACCGGCACGTTGAGACCAAGCACTGCCTTGGCGTGGTGACGGATCGCGGCGCCGATGGGCTCCCATCCGGGTTGCGGCGTGAGCGGCGTCGCAAGCAGCAGCCGCTTGATGTCGAGCTCGATCTTGCGGAAGGGCTTTGCGGCGGCGGCGATCCGCTTGCGCAGATCGGCCTCGACCGCGGCCGGGTCCTCCTCCGGAATGATGCGGCGGTCGAACCGGAAGCCGACGCGGTCCGGCACCACGTTGGTGGCGAAGCCACCCTGGATCGTGCCGATGCTGAGCGACGGAGACCTAATCCCGGTCATACGCGAGGTCTTGCGCGCGAGCGACGGCCGGTGCCGGTAGAGCGCCATAAGGAGCGCATTTGCGGCTTCGAGTGCATCGACGCCGGTCGAGGGCATGGCCGCGTGCGCCTGCCGGCCCGTCACGGTGACCTCCATCTGCAGGCAGCCGTTATGCGCGTTGACGACCGCATAGGAGAAGCCGGCCGCGATTGCGTAGTCCGGCTTGCTCAGCCCCCGGTCGAGCAGCCATTTCGGCCCGAGCTCGCCGCTCACCTCCTCGTCATAGGTGAGGTGCAGCTCGACCGTACCGGCGAGCTTCGCGCCTTGCTGTGCCGCCTCGCGCAGCGCCAGCAGCGCGAAAGCATAGGTGGCGAAATCCGATTTCGATACCGCGACGCCGCGACCGTACATCACCGGGCCGTGCGGCCCGTCCTCGACCGCGGCGCCATAGGGATCGTGCGTCCAGCCGAGGCCGGGCGGCACCACGTCGCCATGGGCATTGAGCGCGATCACCGGACCCGGCCCGAAACGATGGCGGACGATGAGATTGGTGACGCTCACCATGCCGCGCGCGGTCACCGCCTCGCGGGCAACGGGATGCGCCTCGACCGCGAGGCCGAGCCCTTCCAGCATCGCCCGCGCGCGTGCCGCATGCGGGGCGCAATCGCCCGGCGGGTTGTCGGTCGGGACCTTGACCAGCTCGGCCAGGAAGGCCTGCTCGCGGGGAAAGCCGTCGTCGATGAAGCGCTCGATCGTGGGATGCATCGTGAATGGCCGGGGGCGGGACGTCGGTTGATCCTCGCCACTATGAGGCCGGATATCCGTCATGGGCAAGGCTTGCCGCTATGCAGGCCCGACAATTGCGCCCGGCCGAGTGTTCCGGCTAAATGGGCCCCACGCCGCGCCCAAACATCCTCACAAAGAAAGGTACCCCCATGGCCAAGCTTCGCCACATCGCCATCATTGTCCCCGATCCGGAAGCCGCCGCGAAATTCTTCGAGGATGCCTTCGACATGAAGCGCGCCGGCACCGCCCGGCGCGGCATCTACATGTCGGACGGCACCGTCAATGTGGCGCTGCTCAAGAAGGAGACCGAGAAGGAGAAGATCGGCATCTACCACTTCGGCATGTGGGTCGACGACCTCGACGCGGCCGAGAAGAAGGTCGTCGACGCGGGCGGGACCTATCTGGCCGGCCGGCCGACCTCGGCGAACTCCTTCTACGAGGCGAAATACCGCGACCCGCTCGGCATCGTGTTCGATCTCACCCACAAGGGCTGGGCCGGCGCCGTCAAGGACGTGGAGCCCAAGCCCTGATCGCGCCGATGTCGGACGCGGCGCAGCGGGTGATCGTCATCGGGGCAGGGCCGGTCGGGCTCTGCCTCGCGCTGCGGCTGGCGCAGCAGGGCGTTGCGGTCTGCGTGGTCGAGGCGCTCGGCGAGGACAATTTCCTCGAGCAGGTGCCGCGTGCCGGCACCAACCATCCGGCGACATTGGAGCTGTTCGACAGTATCGGGCTCTACGATCGGCTCGCGCCGCGCGGCATCGTGGCGCCGCTGTTTCATTATTGGGACCGCCACGACAACAAGCTGATCGCCGAATTCGATCATGCCCATCTCAAACACGACACGCGCTTTCCCTATGTGCTGCAATGCGAGCGCATCAAGATCGTCGAGGAGGCGCTGGCGCTCGCCCGCGCGCACCCGCTCATCGATGTCCGCCTGTCGACCACTTTCACGGGTTTCGCGCAGACCGCCGATTGCGTGAGCGCCCATGTGACCGATCCGGCCGGCGAGCCGGAGACGATCACGGGCGCCTATCTGGTGAGCGGGGAGGGGGCGCGCAGCATCGTGCGCCGCGACCTCGGCATCGAGTTCGAGGGTTTCACCTATTCGGACCGCACGCTGAACATCGAGGTCGCCTATGATTTTCGCCGGCACGGCTATACCGAGCGCAACTACATCTCGGATCCGGACGAATGGTCGAACCTGTTTCACTGGAAGGGACCGCCCGACCGCTGGCGCGTCCATTTCCCGACCGCCGAAACCGAGGATCCCGAGGCGCTCTGCCGGCCCGAGGCGCTGCAGGCGCGGCTGCAGCGCTTCCTGCCGACCGGCCAGCCGTTCGAGATCGTCGGCAGCAATCTCTACACGGTGCACCAGCGCGTCGCGCAGAAATTCCGCGTCGGGCGCGCGATCCTGGCCGGCGATTCGGCCCATGTGAACAGCCCGATCGGCGCCATGGGGATGAACAGCGGCGTCCACGACGCCTTCAATCTCGCCGACAAGCTGGTCGGCATCCTGCGCGGCACGCTGGAGGAGGATGCGCTCGACCGCTACGAGCGCCAGCGCCGCCACGTCGCGTTGCAGCACACCCAGCAGCAGACCATGCGCAACAAGAAGCTGCTGGCGGAGCGGGATCCGGCCGTGCGGGCGCGCAACCACGACGAGCTGCGCCGCACCGCCGAGGATCCCGTGCGGGCGCGCGCCTTCCTGTTGCGCTCCTCGCTGATCGAGAGCCTGCGCGAGGCCGAAGAGATCGCATGAGTCGAGACCAACACGACGTGCTGGCGGATGGCACACCATTTGCTAGCCTCGGTGACGTCGACGTGGCGACCGTGAACGAGGATCAAGCCGGTCGTCAAATCAGGTTGCGGGGGTTCCGTCATGCAGCGGCTCTTTGCCCGGCGCGGTCTTGCGGTGACGGCGACCGTTCTGTCGGCCTGCCTTTGCGCGGGTCCTTCCGCCGCCCAGCCGTCGCGCTGGCCGGACCGGCCGATCCGCTTCATCGTGCCGTTCCAGCCCGGCAGCAGCTCGGACACGATCGCGCGCATCGTCGGGCAGAAGCTGGGCGAGCGCCTGGGCCAGCAGCTGGTGATCGAGAACAAGGTCGGCGGCGCCAGCGTGGTGGGCACCGAGGCGATCGCGCGGGCGGAGCCCGACGGCTACACCATCGGGCTCGCCAACACGACCACGCATGCCGGCACCACCGGGCTGGGCGGCGCGCTGCCGTTCGATCCGGTCAAGGATTTCACGCCGGTCGCCATGATCGGCAACTCGCCCTTCGTGCTGCTGGTGACGCCGGGACTGACGGCCCGCAGCGTGCCGGAGCTCATCGGCCTGGCGAAGGAGCGGCCGGGCACGCTCAATTACGCCTCCGCCGGGCCCGGCAGCACCACCCATCTCGCCGGCGCGCTGTTCGCCAGCATGGCCGGCATCGAGCTCACGCACGTGCCCTACCGCGGGACCGGACAGTCGGTGCTGGACATCATGGAGGGCCGCATCGAGATGGTGTTCGGCACCATCGCGCCGTCGCTGTCCTACATCCGCTCCGGAAAGCTGCGCGCGCTGGCGACGACCGGCGAGAAGCGCACCGCCATGCTGCCGGAGCTGCCCACGCTGGCGGAGGCCGGCTTGCGCGGTTACGAGGCTGGCCTGTGGACCGCGATCGTGCTGCCGGCGGGCGCGCCCGCCGACATCGTGCGGCGGCTCAACCAAGAAGTGAACGCCGCGGTCAATTCCCCCGAATTGCGCGCCGCCCTCGACAAGCAGGGCGTGGAGACCGACACCGGCACCCCGGAGTCGCTCGCCGTCCGCATCAAGGCCGACCTGGTCAAGTGGCGCGAGGTCGCCATGAAGGCAGGGGTGCGGCAGTGACCGGCGTCACACCACCCGCTCGATCGCCACGGCGCGGCAATCCATCTCGAAGTCGAGCTCCTGTACCGGCGGCCGGTTGAGATGCCAGGTCAGGCCGGCATGCGCCGCGCCGCGCCGCACGATCTCGTCGGCGAAGAAGGGAAAAAGATCGTAGACCGTGTAGGCCTGCGTCGCGGTGGTGTCGGCCCAGCCGAAGCCCAAGATGCCGAGCCGCCGCTCCAGTTCGCCGAGCACGTAACGCGCCTTCTCGCGCATGGCCTCGGGGCTCTGATCGCCGAGCCGCACCGTGCGCTCGCGGTAGCTCGCGCCGCCTTCGCGGGCCTCGCCGCTGCCCGAGATGACGAAGCCTTTTGCCGCGCCGGGCGACTTGACCGTGAACGAGAAGGCGTGGAACGACGGCTCGCCCGGCGGCGCGATCTCGGGGCAGACATTGCTGCGCGCCACCGGGTTGACCTTGCCGTCGAAGAGTCCCCATTTGCGCAGCGTCACCACGTAGATCTCGTTGAACGCGCGAAACCCCTGCTCGGTGAAGGGCGCGGGCGAGCGCAGCTCGCAGGCGCAGAAGGCGGTGAGCGGCCGGCCCGCCTGCGTGATGATGCGCTCGATCCGCTCGAATCCCTCCGCCAGCCGCACCGGCGTGCGGAAGCGCACGCGCTGGATCTCGTAGCCGTCGTCCGCCGCGGCGCCGCCCGAATACTGGAAAACGCCCGGAATGAAACGGTAGTTGCCCGGCGCGAAGTTGGCCGATGTCGTCATGAGGGAGTCCCCGGCTCGTTGGTCAATGCGGGCTGTATTTCTGCTCAAGCCCCATGAAAAACTCTTCCTTGCGCAGGCCGTCGAGCAGCGAGGTGTCGACATAGTCCTCGACCTTGCGGCTCACGTCGGGGGGAAACTGCGCGATCACGTTGTCGGCGCCGGCGCGCACCGGCACGAGATCGGGCGGCGACTGCTGCTTGAAGTCGTTGTAGGCGATATCGAGAATCTTGGGGTCCGTGATCCTGGCCTCGCGCGCCAGCACCTCCTTGGCGCGCCTGGCGTCGGTGCGGGCGAGGTAATTGCCCTCGACGGTCGCCTTGAGGAAGCGCGCCAGCGTGTCGCGATGGGCGTCGAGATATTCCTTCTTGACCACCACGCCGCTGAACAGCCAGGGGATGTTCTCGGCCGCGAGGTCCACCATCGGGTGGAGACCCTGCTCGCGCGCCATGCTGGTGACCGGCTCGTTGACCGAGGTCGCCTTGATCTCCCCCGACTTGACCGCCTCGATGCGCCGCGTGCCGCCGCCATATTCCTTGAGCGTGACGTCGGCGCGCGTGAGCCCGAGCCGCTCGAGCGCGAGCGTGACGGTCGCGTCGCTCTCGGACCCGAAGGTGCTCACCCCGACCACGCCGCCCTTGATGTCGGCCGCGCCCTTGAGGCCCGGACCGGAGAAGAAGGTGAAACGGATCACGTTGCTGAGCGACGCGATGAAGCGCAGGTCGCTGCCCGCGCGGTTGAGCCGCACCACCGAGGACAGCCCGACATGCATCAGGTCGATGCGGCCGGCCGCGAGCTCCTGCGCGCCGCGGCTGCCGCCGCTCATGTTGATGATCTCGACCTTGAGCCCATGCGCCGCATAGAAGCCGCCGGCCTCGGCCATCCATATGGCGAGCACGGTATTGACCGGCTCGGAGATGCCGACCCTGAAGGCTATCGTCTGCGCGCCGGCCGGCGTCGCCATGGTCATCGCTGCACTCATGGCGAGCGCGGCCGCGACACGCGCACGCCTGTTGGCTGACGGTCTTCGCATGGTTTCCTCCCCGGAGTCTTGGCCGACTTTGTCATGGGCGTCTCGCTCGCTCTTCGTGTAGCTTATCAGAGGGATCGAGGGTCGAAAGATCAAGTCGGGGAGACAGCATGGCCGGACGGCTGCAAGGCAAGGTCGCGATCGTGACCGGCGCGGGCTGCGTCGGGCCGGGCTGGGGCAATGGTCGCGCCATGGCGGTGATCTTTGCGCAGGAGGGCGCCAAGGTCTTTGCGGTCGACAAGGACCCCGATGCCATGACCGAGACGCTGGCGCGGGTGCGCGACGCCGGCGGCGAGATCGAGGCGCATGAATGCGACGCGACCGACGGCGCGCAGGTCAAGAAGCTGGTGGGCGCCTGCCGGGCGCGGTTCGGCCGCATCGACGTGCTGGTCAACAATGTGGGCGGCTCTGCCGCCGGCGGCGCGGCCGAGCTCAGCGAGCAGGGCTGGGACGCCCAGATGGCGTATAATCTCAAGTCGGTATTTCTCGGCTGCAAATACGCGATCCCCGTGATGGCGGCGCAGGGCGGCGGCGCCATCGTCAACATCGCGTCGGCCTCGGGCATCCGCTGGAGCGGGTCCGCGCAGGTCGGCTATGCGGCGTCGAAGGCCGGCGTGATCCAGTTCTCGCGCGTCACCGCGGTGCAATATGCCGCCAAGGGCATCCGGGTGAACACGGTGGTGCCGGGCCAGCTCCATACCCCGATGGTCGAGGTGCGGCTCGCCAAGCAGCGCGCCGGCGGCGACGTCGAGGCGCTGCTGAAGGAACGCGTGGCGCGCATTCCGCTCGGCTTCATGGGCGACGGGCGCGATACCGCCTATGCGGCGCTGTTTCTCGCCTCCGACGAGGCGCGCTTCGTCACCGGCGCCGAGATCGTCGTCGATGGCGGCATGACGGTGCGTTGCGACTGATTGCGGACAGGGAAATGCCGACATGATGGCCCACGATCGACCGATAAGCGCCGAGCCGACCTGCCCGCCGCCCGATCCCAACCCGACGCGACCGCGCATCAAGCTCCCGCCGTTGAGCTGCGACTCGCATTTCCACATCTTCGGCCCCGGCAAGACGTTTCCCTACGCGGCGCAGCGCGCCTTCACGCCCCACGACGCCCCCAAGGAACGGCTGTTCGCCCTGCACGCGTTCCTCGGCTTCGAGCGCGGAATATTCGTGCAGTCGTCCTGCCACGGCACCGACCATGCGGCGGTGCTCGACGCGCTGAAAGACGCCAAGGGCCGTTATCGCGGCGTCGCGCTGCTCGCGCCCGGGACCCCGGCGCAGGAGGTCGCGCGGCTGAACGACGCCGGCTTCTGCGGCGTGCGCTTTCATTTTCTGCCCCATCTCGGCGCCGCACCGTCCTACGACGCCATGCGCAGCGTGATGCGGCTGATCGCGCCCCATGGCTGGCATGTGGCCATCCATGTGACCGGCAGGGACCTGCTCGCCCATCTCGATTTCATCAACAGCATCGAGGCGCGCGTGGTGATCGATCATATCGCGCGGCTCGACGTCGCCGAGGGCGTCGGCGGCGCGGCCTTCACCACCCTGCGCCGGCTGCTCGACGGCGGCCGGGTCTGGGTCAAGCTCAGCGGCACCGACCGGGTGTCGAAACAGGCGCCGCCCTTCCGCGATGCCGTCGCGCTGGCGCGCGCGCTCGCCGAGCATGCACCCGAGCGCGTGGTGTGGGGAACGGACTGGCCGCATCCCAACATCGACGCGCACATGCCCAATGACGGGCAGCTGGTCGATTCGATCGCCGAGATCGCGCCCGCCGAGGCGACGCGCCGGCGCATGCTGGTGGACAACCCGGCGGAGCTGTTCGGATTCTAGAAGCCATCAACAAAGGGAGAACCAACTCGTGTTCACATCCTATGCAGTGGCGGCCGCCGCCATCCTGGGTGCGGCCGTGGGAGCGGCGGCGGCGCGCACCCTCAAGGGACAGGGCACGCCCAAGGCCTACATCGTCACCGAGGTCGACGTGACGGGCGACATGGCGGTATTCCAGCGCGATTATGCGGCGCATACGCAGGCGACGGTCGAACCCTTCGGCGGGCGCTATCTGGTGCGCGGCGGCCGCAATATCGGCACCGAAGGCGAGCCGCCCAAGGGGCGGATCGTGATCAGCGTGTTCGACAGCTTCGAGAAGGCGCAGGCCTGGCGCAATTCGCCGGCCTACACGAAGATCGTCACGGTGCGCGAACGCGAGGCCAGGTCGCGCCAGTATATCGTCGAGGGCGTTGCGGAGTGACGGCGCGGCAGCGGCGGCCGCCGGTTTTCGGCCTTACATCGACGCCCTGGCGCCGGCCTTCGGTTTCGCTGTCTCCACGCCCGGCCATCGCGGCCCGCCGGCGATCCTGGTGCGGCCCGCCCGCAACGCCTGCGCGATCTCGTGCCAGGTGCCGCCGGCCTGGATATGCGCCGGGTCGTAGCCCGGCATCGGGCGGCGAAGCCCGTATCTCGCCCCATGCGCGTCGACCCAGCGCCAGGCATCCTCCGCTTCGCCTTCGGCGCAGGTGAGGTCGATGGCGCGGCCGTGGCCGTAGCCGCCGGTCGCGCTGCTGCCGCCGTGCAGCGAGTTGCCGCCATGCGCCTTGAAGCCGGCCGCCAGGCCCTGGCGATAATCGTCGCGGAACGCGCTCAGCATCGACCAGCGGATGCCGCGCGCATCCATCGCCCGGCCCGCATGATAGAGCTGCTCGCGGAAGTCGGCGTCCATGCCGCCGATCACATAGGCCTTCAACGACATGCCGCGCCGCTTGGCGGCGGCGACATCCTTCCAGGTGAAGTCGCCGGACGAGTCCGTCTTGACGGGCAGGCGCTGGTAGACGTCCCAGAGATATCGGTCGACCGCATCCATCGGATTGACCGGCTTCTTGGGCGCGGCCGCGATCTTGTGCGCCGGCTTGATCTGCGCCGCCTCGGCCGGCACCGGGAGTTGCCGGGGCGACCTCGCGACCGGCGCGGAGTCGTCCGCCATGGCGAGCCGCACGGGCTGCGTGGGCAGCGAGCCGGTATTGTCCGCTTCACGACGCGTATCGGCGAGGGTCCAGCGCGCCGCAAAGGCCAGCGGCTTGACCTCGGGCGGCGCATCCATGAGCGCCGGCATTGGCGGCGCGGCCGCTACCGTTGCGGTTTGCGATGGTTGAATGATCCACGCGCTCTGCTTCGGCGTGGGGAACGGGTTCGACAGCGCGAGCGGCAGCGCCACCACGAAAAGCAGAACCCCGGACAACAGCCCCGTCATCAGGATGACGCAACCGGAAATCCGATCAGCCGGATACGCGGCACGATCTCGCATGACCACTCTGGACAACTGACGACGCCCCACGCTCCCCCGACCGGCCGCGGTGCCGCGGTCCGATCGCCTCAAATGCAGCGGTTTCCATCATCATTTCCCAAGGGTTAGTATGCGGTTAACCGGCCGCATCTCACGCAAGGGCAAGAAAACGAGGATAACAATTCGACAATCTCGTTTTGCGGTTCCGATTGCGGCGCGTGCTCCGACATGGAACCATTCGGGCCAGAACAAGCGCCGATGCGGGAGGAACGCCATGACACGCAACGTCGGCCGGCTGCTCGCCGCACTCATTACTCTTGGGGTGGCGTGGCAGAGCCCGGCCGCGGCCGATACGGTCCGGCTCATCACGCCCTTCGCGGCCGGCGGGCCGGCCGATCTGCTGGCGCGGCTGCTGGCGCAGGAATTGCGCGAGCAACTCGGCGCCGACGTCGTGGTCGACAACCGCGGCGGCGCCGGTGGCGTGCTCGGCACCGAGGCGGTGGCGCGCGCGGCGCCGGACGGCAAGACGCTGCTGCTCGGCAGCCTGGGCTCGCATGTCATCAGCGCGGCGTTGCGCCCGCAGCTCTCCTATGATCCGCGCAGGTCGTTCGATCCGCTGGTGCTGATCGGCTCGGTGCCGTCGGTCCTGGTGGTCGGCCCGCAGCTCGAAGCCGCCAGCCTCGGCGAGCTGATCGCGCTGGCCAAGCAGGGACGCAAGCTGAGCTACGGCTCGGCCGGACCCGGCACCACGATGAACATCGCGGGCGAGCTCCTCGGCGCGCAGGCCGGCATCACGGTGGCGCATGTCCCTTATCGCGGCGCCGGCCCGGCGATCAATGATCTGCTCGGCGGCCATGTCGACATCGTGATCGCGGATTTTCCGGTGTTGCTGCCGCTGATCAGCAACAAGTCCGTGCGCGCGCTCGCGCTGTTCGGGGCCGAGCGCTCCGCCTTGCTGCCGGACGTCCCGACCACCGCCGAGCTCGGCTTTCCCCAGATGGTGATGGAGAACTGGTACGGCCTGTTCGCGCCCTTCGGCCTGGCACCAGACGAGCATGCGACGCTCGAGCGGGCGATCCTCGCCGCGCTGCGGTCGCCCGCCGTGGTCGAGCGTCTCCAGGCTGGCGGACTGCACGGCATGCTGGGGAGCGCCGCCTTCAAGACGCGGCTCGCCAGCGACATCGCCTATTGGGGGCCGGCCCTCAAGCAAATGGGCATCAAGGACGAGTAGCGGATTTTCCGTTTGTGGCGGAGGCTTGAGCTGCGCCGGGTCGAAACAACATCCGAATGTCCACGACCTTGCCGGCGGGGAGGCAGCCATGAAGCAGCATTGGATCGGCATGGCGCTGGCGGCCGGCTTCGCCGCCTTCGCGGGCGTGGCGGCGACGGCCGAGCCTTATCCCGCGAAGCCCATCCGCCTGATCGTGACCTTTCCGCCCGGCGGCAGCACCGACACCCTGGCGCGCGCCCTGCAGCCGTATCTTGAGAAGCGTCTCGGCCAGCCGATCGTGATCGACAACCGGCCGGGTGCCGGCGGCGCCATCGGGGTCGATGCGGTCGCCAAGGCGGCGCCCGACGGCTATGTCATCGGGCTGGGCGCCGCCGGCGCGCTCGCGGTCAACGTCAGCCTCAACGAGAAGCTGCCTTACGATCCCTTCACGGATCTTGCGCCGGTTGGCGGGCTGTCGCAGTCGCCGTTCATCCTGGCGGCGCCGCTTTCCTTTGCCGGGAACTCGATCGCCGACGTGATCGCCCTCGCCAGGGCCGCGCCCGGCCGTCTGTCGATCGGCCACGGCGGCAACGGAACCGCCATGCATCTTACCGCCCAGCTGTTCAACCACATGGCCGGGATCGATCTTTCTCTCGTTCCCTATCGCGGTACCGGACCGGTGACGCAGGACGTTTTGGCCGGCCATATTCCGCTCGGCATCACCGACACGCCGAGCGCGCTCGCGCAAATCCAGGCCAAGCACATCAAGGCGCTGGCGATTTCGAGCCGGCGCCGTTTTGCTGCACTGCCCGATGTTCCGACCTTCGATGAATCCGGGCTGCCGGGCTACGAGTCGATCGGATGGTTCGGCTTCGTGGCGCCCGCCGGCACGCCGGGCGATATCGTCGGCCGGCTCAACCGGGCGATCGTCGCCGCGCTCGAGGACACGGCCGTGCGTGACCAGATCCTGGTCCTCGGGGCGGAGCCGATGCCTGGAACGCCTGAGGAGTTTCGCCGGTTCATCCGGAGCGAATACGAAAAATGGGCGAACGTGGTGGCGCAATCCGGTGCGAAGCAGAAGTGAGGGTCCCGTTACCCCTCGGTTCGCGTTTCGGCGCCGGACCGCGATGTCGTGAACACCTGTCGTGGAAAACGGCGAAGCCGAAAATTTCGATCATCGGCGCGCGTCAGTTCCATCAGCGTGGCGCGCGCAATGAATTGCGCAATTTCGTGCAAGCAATTTCACAATAATTGCGCAAATAATTGTGCATGCGAGCGACGTTGTCGCCGATGTGATTTGAAAAAAAACTTTGCCGCTATATGGTGATGTCGGAGTGCTTCCGGCTCCCGCGTTGCGGCTTCAGGTGTCGGTGTTCCCGTTGATGTGCCAGGACGAAACAAGAATAATTTCCGGTACCGCGCGGACCGGCGTCGCCCTGACGTCCGGCGCTCTGCTCGGAATGGCGGCGCAGACGGCGCTTCGATATGTCGGTCTCGATCTCGCGAGTGTTCACGGCGAGCTGATCGTCAGCGGCGCGGCCCGCCCGGCTCTGGCCTCGTGGGTCTGGTGGTTCCTGGCGATCGCCGCATTTTTCGCGGGGCCGTTGAGCGTGATGCTGACCCAGCGTTTTCTCGCCGACCGGCGGCTGTTTCGCGGACCGCGGCTGCTGGCCTGGATCGTGCTCGTGCTCGGTATCGTGACGCTTGCCTATCTGTCGCCGTCGAGTCTCGGCATGAAGAGCGCGCCGCACGGGGTTCTCGTGGTGGCGTTGTCGGCGCTGCTCGCGGCGGTCGGCGCCCGGCTGGCGTATGCCGCCGAAGCTGGTCGTTCATCGGAAGCGCAGATCGGGCGTGATCGCGCGGCCGCCCCGTTCCCGATCTTTCGGCCGGACCACGGCGGCAGCGTCAATCCGGGATTGCCCAT
>Ga0137415_10005875_pt1 | contig 12143 bp, 7 predicted proteins | sample CZODoug3_1_1_16f_FD_183082 | JGI IMG/M metagenome (GOLD analysis project Ga0137415, IMG submission 183082) | Vadose zone soil fungal communities from Angelo Coast Range Reserve, California, USA - CZODoug3_1_1_16fungal (Hybrid Assembly) | ecosystem: Environmental > Terrestrial > Soil > Vadose...
CTGTTCATCAACTACTTCAACGATTTCGGCCGCACCTGGCAAGTATACGTGGAGGCCGAAGCCCCTTACCGGTCGAATATGGAGAATCTCGGGCAGTTCTACGTGCGCAACAGCGCTGGCCAGAGGGTTCCTCTTTCCGCGCTAACGAATTTTGAATCGCGTTCCGGTCCCGAATTCACGATGCGCTACAACGAGTATCGGTCAGCGCAAATCAACGGCAGCGCCGCGCCGGGCCATAGCTCCGACCAGGCGACAGCGGCTCTGGAAGAGGTCTTCAGGCAGACGATGCCCCGCGAAATGGGCTTCGATTACATGGGCATGTCCTATCAAGAGCAAAAGGCACGGCAGGGGGTCCCGGCCTGGGCGATCTTTGGATTGTCCCTGTTGTTTGTTTTCCTGATTCTGGCGGCGTTGTACGAAAGCTGGTCGCTGCCATTCAGCGTGTTGCTGAGCACTCCGGTCGCGGTGTTCGGCGCCTTCGCCGTCTTGTGGCTCCGCCGGGTTGTGCTCAGCGGATTCTATCCCGCTTACATGGTGCAGATCGAGAACGATGTCTACTCGCAAATCGGGCTGGTGATGCTGATCGGTCTGGCCGCAAAGAACGCGATCCTTATCGTTGAGTTCGCAAAGGAGGAGTACGAGAAGGGAAAACCCCTGGTTGATGCTGCGCTCGAAGGGGCAAAACTTCGTCTGCGCCCTATTCTGATGACTTCCTTTGCGTTCATTCTCGGCTGCGTGCCGCTATGGATAGCGTCCGGTGCGGGATCGGTGGCTCGTCAGATCATGGGTACCACGGTAATTGGCGGCATGGCGGCTGCTACCGCCATTGCCATATTCATCATTCCGGCATTGTTCGTCTTGGTTGAGCGTCTAGCGAGACGCCGCGGTGCTGCGCTCAGTCCTTCTGTTCTGGAGCCGGGCCCATCGGAGGCAGACTGAAGTGAGAAGACTGATCGCTCTTTCCCTGGTTATGCTCCTTCTTTCCGGCTGCGCTGTCGGCCCCAACTATAAGAGACCGAGCGTAGACATTCCTGGTACGTACCGTGGAACCATGCCGCAAGAAGCACCGCAGCCCGCGGCGGAATCGCTTGGAGACCAAAAATGGTGGGAGGTCTTTCAGGACCAGCAGCTCCAAGACCTGCTCCACACTGCACTCCAGCACAACTACGATGTTCGCATTGCGGCAACGCGAATCCTGCAAGCTCAGGCACAGGTCGGCATTACTCGCTCCGACCAGCTACCGACCATCAGCGGCGGAGTTGAGGCTGTCAATCAGCGCTCGGCGCGCACAAAGTTCTTTCCTGCGTTTGAAACGAGCTCGAACCAAGTCGATCTTTCGCTGGCCTGGGAGCTTGATTTCTGGGGAAAATATCGCCGAGCCACAGAGTCGGCCCGGGCAAATCTCTTGGCGACGGAATGGGCCCGTGAAGCGGTGATCAGCACGCTGGTGAGCGACGTTGCAGCAGCGTACTTTCAGCTTCGTGAGCTCGACCTGGAACTCGAAATCTCGCGGCGAACGCTTGTTTCACGCCGGGACTCGCTGCGGATCACACAAATGTTGGCAAGCGGCGGGGCTACCTCCATGCTCGACGTCCGGCAGGCGGAACAGTTGGTGTTCACTGCAGCCGGAACCATCCCCGATCTGGAACGGCGCATTGAGCAGCAGGAAAACTTCATAAGCACACTTCTCGGAAACAATCCCGGTCCCGTCGCACGTGGAACCAAGTTGACGGAGCAACCGCATGCGCCGGAACTTCCGGCAGGTTTACCCTCCAGCCTGCTGGAGCGGCGGCCCGACATTCGCCAGGCCGAAGCACAATTGATCGCGGCCAACGCTCAAATTGGAGTAGCAAGAGCAGCGTACTTCCCACAAATCAACTTGACCGCGAGCGGCGGATATCAGAGTTCAGCGCTTACAAGCTTGTTTACTGGTCCAGCCGGGTTGTGGAGTTTCGGAGGGTCTCTGGTGCAGCCCATCTTCACCGGGGGAAGAATTCGTTCCAATGTAAAGTTCACGGAAGCGCGGCAACAGGAAACAGCGCTGGCTTATCAGCAGACCATTCAGCAGGCTTTTCGTGGTGTTTCAGACGCGCTAGTGGAATACCGCAAAGACAGGGAGTTTCGGGAGCAACAGGAGCAACTCACATTTTCCGCTCAAGACGCGGCCCGGCTCTCGGAGACGCGCTATCGAGGGGGCGCCACCAGCTACTTGGAGGTACTGACAAACGAAACCAATTATTTTAATGCTGAGTTGGCACTCGCTCAGGCCCAGTTGAATGAGCTCCTAGGTCTGGTTCGCATTTACAGAAACCTCGGTGGAGGCTGGCAAGAACAATGAGTACAGGGAACAACAAGCCTTCGGACTGGGCTCATGCGGATTGCTGTACAGGTCATCGACAAACTCTTAGAGGAGGCACTTTCGACCGCGATGAGGCGAGCCGATGATCTTTGTGCGCGAAGCCAGCGCGGCAGTCGTTCTGGTAATGCTTACCCTTTCGTTGCAGTGTGCTGGGATGGCCGCGCTGATTTCCTTTGCAAAACCTAGTTTGGCACCCGACGATCTCAGACTAGGGCCGATCCGTTCCGCTCTGCTCATGGTGCGATTAATGACTGCGTTTATCGTCTTGCACATACTCGAGATTCTGCTGTGGACGGCGTTTTATCGCTGGCTTTGTTTTCCGTTATGGGAATCTGCCTTTTACTTCTCGGCTGCCAGTTATGCGACCGTCGGCTATGGCGATGTCGTCCTACCGCAGATGTGGCGGACCTTAGGTCCAGTGGAGAGCATCATCGGCGTGCTGATGTGCGGGTTGTCGGCGAGCTTCCTGTTCGCCATCGTGAGCAGGCTAGTCGACCGTGAGACCAGACTCTCACGTGAACCCGCGAAGCCCCACAGAGCTTATGTTGACGGCGAAACGATCCCAACCATCTGACGCCGCGACAAAGGAGAAAAACAGATGTCGGATGTTTCAGGATAATGCAAGAAGAGTAAAATGCGGGGACGACGGGACTCGAACCCGCGACCTCCTGCGTGACGGGCAGGGTGTTCTGACCACCTCACCTACGCCGCTGGGCCAGCTGCTGTAACCACTGTAGGGATGATCATTCCTAGGTACAATGAGGAAACAACGAGCGGCGTAGTCAGCAATAGCATTCACTGCGTCGTAGATTGCTGCGTGCATGATCGCAAAGCTGCGGGTAGCGTGGACACTTGGCGGCTGCGCGCCTGACGTGCGAACGAGTAAGAGGAGTGTTCTATTCCACTGAACAACGTGGTTCACCGGCTGAGCAGAGGAGTCGTTTGCACCTTGATGCTCGTCATTAGGCGAAGCACCATAAGATCCGACAGCCGGGTTCGAAAGACCAGCACACAGCAGAGCGAACACAATCAAGATTCTTGACATCAGCGGTTTCCCTTCGTTTGGTCAGAACGCGAATTCGAACACGGGGTGCTTTCGCGCGGGCAGCCGGGATAGTGGGGAAGTTCGCGACATCCGAGGATAAAGGACGAATGATGATATATGGACATCGGGCTACTCCTTCTGTGGCCGACCGTGGGATTGACACTTGCCGCACACGGCGCACTAAAGCTGTTCGGCTGACCGGGGCTTGATGCCATCGGTCAGTTCTTCGTGGCACCTATCGCCAGGAGCAGGCTCGGCGTCACCCCTGTACGCGCCGACATCATCCAAGGCGAAAGGCAGGCGATAAATCCAAGGCGCTTCACAGGCAAGGCAAATCAGGTGTGTCTTCTCTAGACATCGAACAGAACCACGGCTTGTCGAGTCTGGAAGGATGACGGCGGTGAGAGGCGCCTTACCGCGGGGGTCCAGGCAAAAGCCAAATTTGGCAATTTGTTTTGCTTAGACCACTGCCTCGTTTTGCAAGGTCCGCGGCTTCAAGACGTAGGCAGGGGCATCCGCCGCGATGTTGGTCGGAACCGAGATCTCCACTTCCGTACCGGCTCCTCGCTTGCTCCATACGCGGAGCTGCGCGCCGATATATCTGGCCCGCTCGTGCATTCCCAGAAGGCCCCAGCGCGAATCCCACTCCGACCCTAGGACTTGGAGATCGATGCCGCGGCCATCGTCCCGCACAACCACGCGCAACTGACGACGCTGGTACTCAACCTCAGCTTCGATGCTTGTCGCTTCGGAATGACGCAACGCGTTCACGAGCGCTTCTCGAACGATCAAGTAAATTTGCTCCTGGATTGCCGGTTTTAACGCCCTCGGCTGCCCCATGACAAGGATTCGGAGCCGTGCGCCGCCAGGCGTCAATTTGTCCCCGACGCCGGAAAGCGCCTGTTCCAGACTTGTGGAAGCCATGCCAGAGTCGTGCAACTCGTGCGGGATACGCGCACACTCGCTTCGCCGTTCCTCCAAACGAAGATTCAGTTCCCGGTTCAATTGTTCGTGATTGTGGCGACGGAACCATCCTTGAATTCGCCCGCCTGTGAGCGGGACCACATCACGAGTCGACGCAGCGCCAACCATTCCATCCGGGGATCGCTCAAAATTGTGGTTCATGACTCACACCCTCCCTGTTCCTATCCATTCCCGGACATAAGATGGGCAATTCCTCAATCTGATACCTCGGGCTTCGCAGGCTGCGAAAAACCTCACGACTTCCCGGTCCACAAGCCTCACCTCTTCTAAGTCCAAAGCGGTCTTTGTGACCTCCGCTTCGCCCGCGAGAAGCTCTTGCAGTTCCGACACGTTCTGTTCTTCGATTCGGCCACTCAGAGCGAAGATTGCGAGCCCACCGTCTTCGGATCGTCGAATCTTCAACATTCTTTCGCACTATCGAGCAACACGAGTTCCATCGTGAATCACTGATTCCAGGGAGCTTAAATTAGTACTAGAACTCACGAAGTTCGTAAAATCACGAAGTTCGTAATTCTTACTTTATGAACGGGAGAAGCGCTATTCCGTCTTGAAGCGGTGTTTGTTGATCTTGAATGCTTTGATTTTCGAGTCGAGCGTGGAAGGGGGAATGCCAAGTTTAGCCGCAGCGCCTGATGGTCCTGATACCCGGCCCTGGGCGTGGGCGAGCGCCGCCTCGATTGTCTGTTTCTCCTGAAACGCGGGCATTTTGGAGAGCGGTCCTCCGGCCCGCGTTGTCTCGTCCGGCGTCCTCGAAAGCCAACTCTCATCGACCGTGAAGTTCTCCGTCTCACAGACAATGACCGACCGCTCGATCACGTTTTGAAGCTCACGAATGTTGCCAGGCCACGAGTACGACTTGAGCCTTTCAAGCGTCGCCCTATTGATGCCTCGTATCTTCTTTCCCGCCTTATTGGCATAGCGATCGATGAAATACTCGACCAGGAGCGGGATGTCTTCTCTTCTTTTCCGCAGGGGCGGCATCTCAATCGGAAAAACGTTGAGCCTGTAATAGAGATCCCTGCGAAACGTGCCGGCCTCGATAGAGCCCTGCAAGTCACGATTTGTGGCGGCAATCACGCGCACGTTCGCACGAAGCACTTTGGCGCCGCCGACACGCTCAAACTCGCGCTCCTGCAGGACGCGTAGCAAGGCAATTTGGGTGTCCATTGGAAGCTCCCCGATTTCATCGAGGAAAATAGTACCCCCTTCGGCCAACTCAAAACGGCCGAGGCGCCGCTGAATCGCGCCTGTGAACGCCCCTTTTTCATGACCGAACAATTCCGACGCGATCAACGAAGGCGGGATAGCGGCACAATTAACACTCACGAAGGCCCGTGCGCCTCGCTGCGACCGCTTGTGAATCGCGCGAGCAATCAGCTCTTTGCCCGTTCCTGTCTCGCCGGTAATTAGGACTGTAGAATCGGTCGGCGCGACTTTGACTACATGTGCCAGGACGGCTTGCAAAGCGGGCGACTCTCCCACGATCTCCTCAAACATCGAAGAGCGGTCGATCTCTTCGCGCAACGCGACGTTCTCGTTGTAAAGCTGGTCCTTTAGCGCCTTTATTTGTTCAAACGCAGTCTCCAGCGCCGCTTGCGCTTGATGCTGTTCGGTCACATCCATGGTGGTACCCACAACTTCTGTGATTTCGCCCGACTCATTCATCACTGGATGAGCGATGGAGTGAAGGCGCTTTATCGTTCCGTCTGGAAGCACGACTCGAAAATCACCAGCAGAATCGGCTCTCTCTTTCTCTGTGGACTCCACTTTCGCCCTCTGCTCGATTGAAGATCGATCCTCAGGGTGAACCCTTTCGAGAAAATGGGAGAGCGTGGGCTTCACCTTCTCGGGATCATATTCAAGTATGCGAAACATCTCTTGCGACCAAAAGACGTCGCGCGTGCGCACATTCCACGCCCAACTGCCTGTATGAGCCAGCCTCTGCGCTTCAGCTAAGTAACCCTCGCTCCGTCTCAGGGCCGCTTGTGCGTCATGCTGTTGAGTCACATCCATAGCAATACCAAAGTATTCGACGATATCGCCGGAAGCGTTGAAAACCGGATGACCTGTCGAGCGAATGTACTTAATCGCCCCATCTGGAAGAACGATTCGGAAATCCACGTCGAAGTCGGAACCTTTGTCCGGCCTTTCGACAAAAACTTCTCTGCGCACCCTGTCTCGATCTTCTGGATGCACGCGCTGGTGAAATGCTTCGTCCGACGGTATCCCCTCTTTCGGATCGAAGCCGAACACACGGTAATGTTCCTGTGACCAGTAGAGGCTATGCCTAGCGGCCAAGTTCCACGCCCAACTGCCTGTGCGGGTCAACTTCTGTGCCTCAGCTAAGTAACCTTCGCTCCGCCGCAAGGCCTCCTCCGCGCGCTTGCGCTCCGTGATGTCAGTAACCGCTCCCACGAACTCGAAGGAGCCCCGCTCGTCATTTGAGGGATGGCCCACAACCCGCAGGTATTTGACGGATCCATCAGGCATCAGCAGTCGATGTTCAAAATCGAACTCCGTCCTCTCGCGCGAAACGCTCTCGATTAGTTGCCGCACCGCCAATCTGTCTTCCGGATGAGTTCGTCGCATTATCAGTTCAGTCGTAACCTTGGTTGTCGGCTCGTACTCAAATATCCGGAGAGTTTCTCGAGACCAGTAGATCTCTCCGCTGGAAACATCCCAGCCGAAACTCCCGGTGTGACTCAATTTCTGCGCCTCGGCTAAGTAAGTTTCGCTCCTCCGCAGATTCTTTTCTGCTTGCGTTAGATTCAGCAAACTGGCCTGTCGCGTTCGTTCCGCTACTTCGATCTGGATCTCGTCGCGGGCTTGACGGAGCTCCCCCTCGACGCGCCGCCGAACGGCGCTGAACCATGCAACCAGCAATGCAAAACTAATAAAGACGATAAGGTAAGGGATGTCCGAGCTTCTGACGTAAAACGTGTAACGCGGCTCCATGAAGAAGTAATCAAAGAACGCGATCGAGAGCACAACCGCCAGGGCTGCCGGTCCCGGCCCCGCATACCAGGCAGTGACGGCGACGGCAAACAGGAAAAGCGGCGCTTCCACATTCTGGAAACCATACCGTTGCCCCAGAAGTGCAAGGCCAAAGGCAATGGCGAAAGAAGCGGCCGCGATACCGTAGCGCAGAACGGGGGAGGGGACAAACTGCAATGGGAGCTTCGACCGGGCCATGGCCCCTTCACTTCGACACTTTGTGGGATTTCTCGGCGCCCGATTATAACGCGGTTTCGGTTCCATCCATGTGGTGCGGCCCACCCACGTATCTCAAGCTCAGCATTTGGCGTTTTTGATTCTTCCCGCCATAGTGCTAGGTCTGACATTCAAGCCCGCCTTAAAGATCCTTGTATTGGCCAATCTCCTCCAGAGCGGTGAAACCAAATCGCCCTAGTTGGCGTTACAATACCAGCCATGCTGGCCGCCCCGCCCGTCCGCAATCAATTTCGCACGCAACAAGGAGGTCCTGTGGAAGCCACGCTCCTCGATCGCCGCAGTTTTCTTCGCGTCTCCGCTGTCGCCGGCGGAGGCATTCTCGTCGCTCTTCACTTCGAGCCTGTCGCCGAAGTCTTTGCTCAAGGGCCGCAGGCGCCGACGCCCGCTTTCCAGCCCACGGCGTTTCTTCGCGTCGCCTCTGATGGCATCGTCACCGTCATGAGCAAGAATCCCGAGGTCGGCCAGGGGGTCAAGACCCATCTCCCCATGCTCATCGCCGATGAACTCGATGTTGATTGGAAAGACGTCCGCATCGAGCAAGCCGATCTCGACGAAACGAAATTCGGCCCGCAGCGCGCTGGCGGCAGCACTTCCACTCCCACCAACTGGGATCCACTTCGCCGCGTTGGCGCCGCCTGCCGCCAGATGTTTGTGACCGCGGCCGCGCAAACGTGGTCCGTCCCTGAATCCGAATGCCAGACCTCCTCCGGCCGTGTCATCCATCAACCGTCAAAGCGTACGCTCACCTATGGCGCACTCGCCGAAAAAGCTGCCGCGCTGCCCGCGCCCGATCTCAAGTCCGTCAAGCTCAAGGATCCCAAGGACTACAAAATCATCGGCCACTCCATTCATAGCGTGGACAATCCGTCCATCGTCACAGGAAAGAATCTTTATAGCATTGACTTTAAAGTTCCGGGAATGTTGTACGCGGTGTACGATAAGTGCCCCGTCTACGCTGGCAAATTTGTCAGCGCTAATTTCGACGAACTCAAGACGATGCCGGGCGTCCGCCATGCTTTCGCCGTGGCCGGAACTTCCGATCTGCTCGGCTTGCACTGCGGAGTAGCCATCGTTGCTGACGCTTGGTGGCAGGCCAACGCCGCCCGCAAGAATCTGCGTGCCAAGTGGGAGGAAGGCCCGACCGCGCAACAAAGCAGCGAAGGTTTTGCGCGCCGGGCAGAAGAACTTTCCAAGGAGTCGCCTTCGATCACCCTTCGCAAGGACGGAGACGCCGACAAAGCCCTCCAGTCCGCCGCAAAAACCGTCGAGGCCGCCTACTTCTATCCCTTCCTCGCGCACGCTCCTATGGAGCCCGAAAACTGCCTCGCTCACTACCACGACGGCAAGCTCGAGTTCTGGTCGCCCAGCCAGACGCCTGAAAATGGCCGCCTGCTCGTCTCCAAAGTTCTTGATATTCCCCACGACGACATCATCGTTCACTTGAAGCGCGCCGGCGGTGGATTCGGCCGCCGCCTCACCAACGACTACATGCTCGAGGCCGGCGCCATCGCCAAACAGGTTGGCGTTCCGGTCAAGCTCCTCTGGACCCGCGAAGACGACTTTCACCACGATCACTATCGCCCCGCCGGTTTTCACTTCCTCAAGGGTGGTCTCGATTCTTCCGGCAAACTGGTCGCCTGGCGCAATCATTTCGTTAGCTTTGGCGAAGGCGAAAAGTTCGCTCCCTCCGCCGGCATCGCCGGCAACCAATTTCCCGGCACATTCCTTCAGGATTTTTTCTTCGGCGCGTCCCTCATGCCTCTCGGCGTTCCAACCTACGCTCTTCGGGCCCCCGGTACCAATGCCTACTCCTGGGTCTTTCAATCCTTCACCGACGAGCTCGCCCACGCCGCCGGCAAAGATCCCGTACAGTTCCGCCTTGATCTTCTCAGCGCCCCTCGCGTCCCCAGCGCTTCGGCCTCTTCCAATCCGGGCGACATCGATCTCGACGCTTCTCGCATGCAAGGCGTGTTGAAACTCGTTGCCGAGAAGTCCGGCTGGGGCAAGCGCACTCTGCCCAAGGAAACCGCCATGGGCGTCGCCTTCCAATTCGCGCATCGCGGCTATTTCGCGGAGGTTGTCGAGCTGCGTGTCGACGCTAACAAGAAAATCAAGGTCAACAAAATCTGGGTCGCCGGCGACGTCGGCAGCCAGATCATTAATCCTATCAACGCGGAAAATCAGGTTCGTGGCGGCGTCATTGAAGGGCTAAGTTCCGTCATGTCTTACGAAATCACGATTGACGGTGGCCGCGCCGTCCAAAGCAATTTCCACGAATATCCGCCGGTTCGCATGAACCAGGTGCCGGCCGAAATCGAAGTCCATTTCCTCAAGACCGATAACTCACCCACCGGTCTCGGCGAACCCGCGCTTCCACCGGTTCTCCCGGCCGTGTGCAACGCCATTTTTGCCTCCACTGGCGAGCGCATTCGCTCTTTGCCGCTCTCCAAACACGGCTACTCCTGGGCCTAGCCCAGCCAAAGCGGATTTTATTCGTACCGTAGCGCAACCAATGGATCCACATTCGCCGCCCGCCGCGCCGGAAGCCAACACGCAACCAGGCCGGTAATGATCAGCAACACCGGAACGCATGTCAGCGTCCACGGGTCGTACGCCGATACTCCCCAGAGTTGTGTCGCGATCACCCGCCCCAGCGCCAGACTGGCGATCAACCCGAGGCCCACGCCAATCCCCACCAATCGCAGCCCCATTCGAATCACTAGTCCAAGAACATCCGAGCTTTTCGCTCCTAGCGCCAGGCGAATCCCTATCTCCTGTGTTCTTCGCGCGGTCGTGTATGCCAGCACGCTATAGACTCCCAGCGTCACCAGTACCAGCCCAATCGAGCTGAAGATCGTCATCAGAAAGAATCCAAATCGCGGTCCGGCGTAGGAAAACTGGCTAATGTAACCCTCAAGTGTTCCTGTGAACGTCAGCGCCACGTTGCTATCGGTTGCCCATATTTCATGCTCCACCGCGTTCATCATCGTCAGCGGTTCCCTCGCTGTCCGCACCAGAATCCCGCGGAACGCCGAACCCGTCACGGTATACGGCACCCAAATTTCCGGCTCGATCGGGTCCTGCAATCCCTGGTTTTTCACATCTGCCACGAGGCCGATAATTTCAAACAGGGGCTCTTTCACTGCGTCATCGAATTCCGCAAGCTGCGCGATTCGCACTTGCTTCCCGATCGGATTCTCGTTCCCCAGGTATTTTTTCACAAAGGTCTGGTTCACAATCGCGAGCTTGCGCGCTCCGCTCACCTCCGCTTCCGTGAAGCCCCTTCCGCCCACGAACTGGATTTTCAGCACCGGAAAATATCCCTCGCTGACCAGTTGAAACATCGCCTTCCATTTCTCTGCATGCGTCTTTCCTGGAATCTCGATGTCGCTCGGAATCCCTCCAAACGGTGGCAGCGTACTGGTTTCGGTCGCCTCCAGAACGCCGGGCAACGCTTTCAGCCGCTGCAGCAGCGGCCGGTAGAATCCCGCCACCTGGTCCGCCGTTTTGTAGCGATCTAACGGCAACGGCAGCCTCGCCACTAGTACATGATCGGGTTGCAAGCCGAGCTTCACCTCGCGAAGCGCCACAAAACTTCTCATCAGCAGCCCCGCTGCAACCAGCAGCGTCAACGAAAGTCCCACTTCCAGAACCACCACCGCGTCGCGCAACTTCCCGTGCCGGAATCCCCCGCTGATCCCTTTGCCGCTGTCCCGCAACGGGTCGTTAATGTCCTTCCGTGCCGCTTTGAGCGCCGGTACCAGGCCAAACACCAGCGCCGTCAGCACGGCCACGCCCAGCGTGAACCCCAGCACCGGCGTATTCAGCCGGATCACCGCTTCCGCTGGAATAATATTTTGCGGCATCAGCGCCACCAGAAACTTCAGGCCTCCCCACGCCATCAGCGTGCCCACTGCGGCTCCGCCAATTGCCAGAAGCCAGCTCTCCACTAGAAGTTGCCGTATTAATCTCCAGCGGCTGGCCCCCAGCGCCGACCGGATTGCAAACTCCTTTTCCCGCGTCGTCGCCCGCGCCAGCAGCAGATTTGCCACATTCCCGCAGCCAATCAGCAATAACAACCCCACGGCGGCCAACACGATATAGAGGGTCGTCCTAAACCGGCCCACCACCATATTCGTCAGTGAATCCATCTGCACCGTAAAATGTTTCGGGTATTCGGTCGGGTACACCGCGGCCAGCCGCTTTGCTATGACCGTAAAATCCGCCTCCGCCTCTTTCACTGTGACCCCCGGCTTCAGGTGTCCCAGCATCCACCAGTGCTGCTGAAAGGCTCCGGCAATGACTTTTCCCGTCGCCGCCCGGCTCGGCTTGGCCGGAATCCACATGTCTGCGTCGCCCCATCCGAATCGCGGCGGCATAATTCCAACCAGCGTTCGCGATACGCCGTTCAGCACAAACGTCTTGTCTACAATTGCTGGATCGGCGCCAAAGCTCTTTACCCACGTCTTGTAGCGGAGCACGAACACCGGCGGAGCCCCCGGCTCGTAATCCGCTGGCTGCATC
>Ga0137415_10005878_pt1 | contig 12140 bp, 9 predicted proteins | sample CZODoug3_1_1_16f_FD_183082 | JGI IMG/M metagenome (GOLD analysis project Ga0137415, IMG submission 183082) | Vadose zone soil fungal communities from Angelo Coast Range Reserve, California, USA - CZODoug3_1_1_16fungal (Hybrid Assembly) | ecosystem: Environmental > Terrestrial > Soil > Vadose...
GCTCGCAGATCCGCTGACTCTGTTGGTCAACTTCCAGACGGGCGCCACGGGCGTGACGCTGGGAACGGCTTCCGCCCAGGCGCAATTCACCAGCGGGACAGACAACGAGGTGGATGTCATCGACACGAACACCTCCGCCACCCTGCTGACCAAAACGACCCTCACGCTGGACGCCGGCGGCGTGTACACAATGTTCATGGCGGGCGGCGGAAACATCCCGGTGAACGGGACTTTGCGCAAGGACCGCTGAGCATCTGGATCCATCAGGCCTCAATGCGGCCATGCGCCGGGGGCGGTTCCCTCGGCGCATGCAGGGCGATTCACGAGGTCACCGGAAATGACGTGCGCGCCCGACGTTATTGGGCGGCCAGAGTCACGACAACGAGGAGCCCTCCGTCGGGACGATTCATGAGCTTGACGGAACCCCCGTGCGCGCGCGCTATCCTGTCGACCAGGGTCAATCCGAGTCCAGAACCGGGTCTGCTGCGGGAATCATCTTCCCGCGCGAAAGGCTTGATCAACGCATCGGGACTGCCGCTGCGAATGCCTGGGCCCCGATCCGCGACGGTTAAGACAATCTGATCGTCGTCGGTGCGGCTCGTCGCAACCTCTATCTGCTTCTGTGCGTAACGCACCCCGTTCTCCACGAGATTCGTGATCAGCCGGCGGACGGCGACAGCGCGCAGATTTGCCAGCTCTACCGGCCCGAGCACCGCCCTGACATCGTGGCCGGACAGCCGATAACCCTCGCAAATTTCTGACACGATGGCGTTGAGATCGCATTGTTGCGCAGGTTCGTCCGACTCGTCGCGCGCGAACTCGAGAAACTGACCCAGAATCGCATCGATCTCTTTGATGTCCCTGACCATTGCACCGGCCGTGGTGGAGTCGAGCCCCGACTCGCTCAACTCGACATTGAGCCGCAGCCGCCCGAGCGGCGAGCGTAAGTCATGGGAGATCCCGGCGAGCATGAGTCGGCGGTCGGCATCCAGTCGCTGCAGCCCTTCACTCATCTGATTGAAGCCCCGGCTCAGTTCCTGAATTTCATCGGGACCTTCGACCGCGATCGCCGCGGGGATTTCCCCGCGCCCGATGGCGCGAGAGGCCTGCACCACCGCATGCAACCGGCGGTTCAGGCGAGCGATCAACAAGTACGCGCCCCCGGTAGAAACGACCAATGCGATCACGATCGATGTCAGCAGTGGCACCGGAAACGGTGGCCGGCCCGGTGAAACGACGAGCCAATAGGGCTGGCCCGCCGCCACGAAGCGAATCCACGTATTCGCTTCCGGACTGCCCATTCGAGCGCTCACGTCATTGCCCGCCATGTTGCGCAGACTCATCGCCATGGGCGGGGGAAACTCCCGATCCGGCGCCATCGCCTCACCGTACGGCGGGTGGATGGGCACGACCCTGATGTTGGATTGCCGGTTCACCTCCTCCAGAAACGCAGGACGGGCGTCGCGGGGCATTGACGCGAGCGCCGATCGGGCCAGCATCACGTACGTTGCCAGTTGTGTCACATACCCGACGCGCACCGGCTTGAGAAAGAGGAGGCTGCCCACGGCAATCCAGATAACCTGGCTGACTATCAGCAACAGGGCAAACAACAACGCGGTCCGGACCAGGAGACGATTGGACAGGCGCCTCACTGTGCGTTCCCTTCCGGAACGAATACGTAGCCGAACCCCCACACGGTCTGGATATAACAGGGCTTGGAAAAGTCGGCCTCTATCAGGCGGCGCAGGCGGGAGATCTGAATATCCATGCTGCGATCCGCGATGACGAAGCTGCGATGACGCGCAAGCTTGAACAAGCGCTCCCGCGACAGCGGTTGGCGCGCATGACTGCTCAAAGCCTCGAGTACGGCAAACTCTCCCTTTGTCAGAACAATGACCTGTCCTGACCTGGTCAGCCTGCGCTGGTCTACGTCGAGCTCAAAGGGCCCGAAGCTATACACCGAGCCAGAATGTACAGGTGCGTCGTCCGGGCCGGCACGCCCGCCGTGCCGGCGCAGCACCGCCCCGATTCTGGCAAGCAGTTCCCGGGGTTCGAAGGGTTTGAGCACGTAATCGTCGGCGCCAATCTCCAGGCCTACGATCCGATCCACGGTCTCTGTTCTGGCGGTCAACATGATGACAGGGACTTTGGCGCCGCTCGCGCGCAGACGCTTGCAGATCGACAAGCCGTCCTCCCCGGGAAGCATGAGATCGAGTAATACGAGACTGACGCCCTCTCGGGAGACAACCTCGGTGACCCGCTCCCCGCTGCCCAGGGTGGTGACCGACAGTCCGTGCCGTACGAGGAACTCTTCGAGCAGGGCCCGTGCGCGCAGATCGTCCTCCACGATGAGAATGCGCGGGTGCATCTCGGTCAATTGCACTCAGGCTCCCGGACACGATGTGCACGGAGTCGCCCAAATAGTTTCCAATGTGTTTCCGCGACGGAAACGGCAACAGTTTGTTGCAATGGGGTCTTACGGAACATTGCGCCTCGCGCGGCTCCCTGATGATCGGCGCGCTTTTGGACAGCCCTACAGGGCTGCGAGTTCCTACTGGCCTGCGAGCTCCGACGATTCGAACACGGCGGGCTGGCACGAATCCGCGCGGCGGACGAGCGTCCGATCCGGCCCTCAGCGCATCAAACCTCCGAATCGAACCCGAGTATCCGCTGGGCCCACCTGAGGTTGGCATAGTCGATCATCATGCCCTGGAACTCCACGGCGCCGCGCCCGAGCGCTTCCGATTTCCGGAAGGCATCCATCAGCTTGCGCGCCCTCTCGAGCTCTGCGGCGGTCGGTGAGAAAACCTCGTTGATCACCGCCACCTGGCGGGGATGGATGGCCACCTTGCTGCCGAATCCGTGGTTGCGCGCAAGGCGGGATTCCATCTCCAGCGCCCCCAGATCCCGAAGGTTCATGAAGGCGCCGTCAACGATCCAAGTCACTCCTGCTGCTCGTGCATCGCAGACGAACTTGCCGCGAGCATACGTGAGCGCCTCGCCCGCGGGCGTCCACCGCCCGCCGATATCAAGCATGAAGTCGCCTTCCTCGGCAGTCGCCAGCGCCGCGCCGCGAATTCGCGGCCTGCTGCGCAACACGTCGAAAAGGCTGCGCAGGCCGATGCTCGTCTCAATCACCACCAGAATACTGATCGAATCCCGGTCGAGACCTCTATCGCGCTCGAATGTCGAAAGTCGCGCATCGACTGCTTCGATGTCCTGGATACCACCGACTTTAGGCAACATGACGGCCTGAGCAGCGTGCGGTGCAAGCACTGCAAGATCTTTCTCGAGCTCGCCACAACTCGGATGATTTATACGAATGAACGTCAGAGGTCTGGACGATCGGGCCAGTTCGGCCGACACGCGCGCGCGCGCGGCGTCCTTGACAGTCGCAGGAACCGAATCCTCCAGATCCAACACGAGCGCATCCGCCCCGGCAGCGGCGGCTTTCGGGAGGAAATCTTCACGGCTTCCGGGCACGAACAGCAGACTGCGCAAGTTCGGAAGCGGGCACAGGTTGACACGACTCATTCTGCGACTCCCCGAAGCCATTCGATAACATAGGCGAACGAATACCGGTCCATGACTTCTTCGAGGCGTGCGGCCAGAATGTCCCGCTCCGTGGGCTCGCTGTCCATCACGCGAATCGTTACCAGAGTGCCCTGTGTCACGTGGGGCTCCACTACTGTCTCGAGTTGCCGGCCGATGGCTTCCGACAGAACCGCTCGGAACGTGCGTTCAGCGGCGTCCCGGCGCAGAACGGTCTTGATAGGCTTGCCGACGTCAGTGAGCGGAACCCGCTCGACAATGAAGATTTCCTTCGGGATTGCGGCCCTCTCGGCGATGTGCTCTGCCACGAAGGCGATGAGATCGGAGGCATTCGCTTGCGAGCCCGGCACGAGTTGAACATAGGCCACTGGAAGCTCGCCGGCGTAAGCGTCGGGTTTGCCAACCGCCGCGGCATGCAGGACGGCGGGCGATTTCGCCAATGCCTCTTCGATCAGTGACGGGTCGATGTTGTGACCGCCACGAATGATGACATCCTTCGCCCTGCCGGTCACGAACAGATACCCGTCGCTATCGATACGACCCAGGTCGCCCGTGATCAGCCAACCGTCCTTCGTGCGAGCCGCTTCGTCGTGCGCCGGATTCACATACGCCGGTGCAACTCCCGGTCCCTTTATCTGCAACATGCCGATTTCGTCCGGTGCACATGGACGGATCGTGTTGCGCTCGTCGTCCATCTGCACCACGCGAATCTTCGTATAGGGCAGACGAATTCCCGAGCCGCCCTCCTTGCGTATTCCGTCGCGCGGGTCAATCGCGACGCTTGCGGTGTTCTCCGTCAAACCATATGAGTTGAGCACGCGAACGCCTGAAATACGCTCGAATTGCTCGCGGATGGCAACGGGCATGGCAGTCGAGCCGGTGATGAAGTATGGCTTCAGTGAAGACAGATCCTCACCTCGCGGCTCTGATTTGGCCAACGTGGCAAGCGTCGTCGGCACCCCGGAAAGGCGCGTCACCCGGTACTTCTCAACGAACCTCCAATAGTTGGCGATATAGCGTTTGTCGCGTGCGCCCATGACGCTCGGAATGAGAACACTGGCGCCGCTCGCCAGCGGGGGCAGACAGCGGCCGGCGAGCCCGCCGATATGGAACATCGGCGTGTCATGCAGGACGACCTCGCCCAAAACGGCCTTGGAAGCCACTTGCAATGACCAGTGCCGGTACGACAGGTTGGTGTGCGACAGCTTCACGATCTTGGGCAAGCCGGTTGTGCCGCCCGAATGAATGTAGGCGGCGATGTCATGCCCTGCGATGGCAGCCGTCGTCATGCCCTCTCGCAGGAGGTGTTCCGGTGCAGCGGCGGCGATTGCCTCCTGCGCGATGTGGCCGGAAAGATCGCTTGCTGCCAGCACCGTGCCGCCAGGGCCTGGTACCGACCAGATCGGCAGATGCGAGGGCAACTGGCCCCCGAATGACTGGATCGATTCCCAGATCCTGAATCCGGGCGTGGGACCGAGCGCGATCACAGCCTTTGCGTTAGCTTCCTTGACCAGATGCAGAGCGTGCCCGGCCTCCAACATCCAATTCAATGGAAACGCGATTCCGGCGGACATCGCGCCGAGAACCGACCAATACAACGCGGGCACCGTCGGCATGAGTATTGCCACGACGTCATTGCGACCGATGCCGTGAGCCCGCAGCAGGGACGCGGTGCGAACGATGTTATCTTTCAACCTGGCGAAAGTGATGCGCTCGGCCGGGCGTTCGACATCGCCATCCGGAACGTAGAAGATTGCGGTATCCGCGGCGTGGCGCGCCGCGAGCGCGAGCGCAACACGCTGTGTAAAGTCGACCACCGTCAATCGTTCCTCGAGAGGTGTACGCTCGATGGCCTCGACATCGGTTACCGACCGCAACTGTTTGTCGAGCAGGGCAGCATCTGCAGTCTCAGGCACTACGAGCGTTCTTTCCGTAAGCCGGGCAGCATCCGACGGCGTCATCAGGGTTTCTCTCGAGGTGGTTGGCTGCGACACGCGGCGTGAGTCGCCTGGCTCTTTGCGAACAGCTTAACCAAGAGGGTCCGCCTTGGTATGCTTACGCCCCGCATATTGATTATCCGAAATATGGATAGCACCGACGTCGATCTTTTCGCCCTGCGCAGCTTCTGCGTTCTCATGGACGAACGCAGCGTTTCGCGTGCCGCGTCCCGGCTCGGCGTCGGGCAATCGCGAATGAGCCGACAACTCGCGCAACTGCGAGCCTACTTTGCGGATCCTCTGCTGGTGTGGGCGGGTGGAGCCATGATTCCGACGCCGCGTGCGCTGGCGGTCAAGGACGACCTTCGGCAGGTTGTCGAGACGCTGGAACGGCTCTCCTCCCCACCGCAGAACTTCGATCCCGCTACGACGCAGACCACAATTGTGTTGGTGGCCACCGGATATATGGAGCATATCTTCCTTACGGATGTAATGAACGCGGTCGCCGCGGCCGCGCCCGGGATAGGCGTGAAGGTTCGTCTTCCCGACCGACCGCAGGATGTGAGCGCTCTGGGGCGGGGAGAGTTGGATTTCCTCATCGGCTGGATGACGGCACCCGCCCCGACGCTGCGGTCGCGGCTGCTCTTCAAGGACAAACTCGTGTGCATCGCGCGCGCGGCGCATCCAAACTTGCGCGACGGGCTGAGTTACGAGAAATACCTCGAGCTGCCTCACGTTCAATACGACATCCCGGGTAAGACGACGACGGAACGGCTCCTGCAGGACCGGCTCGCGCGGGATGGGCGGCAGCGGAACGTCAAGTACCATGTGCAGAATCCGCTCACAGTTGCGGAAATCGTCGCGAATTCGGACGTCATTGCGACAGTGCCCGAAAAGTTTGCCGCACGCTGCCGCGCGCGCTACTCGCTGCAAACTGTCGACCTGCCGTTCAGCGTCCCGACCGTGCAGAACCGCGCGTATTGGCACGAGTCCGTGCACTCCGACGCGCGCAACTGCTGGTGTCGCAAAATTCTAGCGGACGTCGCTAAGACGATTTGACGATGGCGTCCTCGGGCGGAGCAACCGGCCTGGCAGCATTGCCCAATGCTAACACTGCCAGTGCGGCAGCCAGGGACACCAGGCCCGCCACGAAAAACAGTGCCGGCATGGACAAGCCTGCCGCAATCAATACTCCACCGATGAGCGGACCGACCACGGCCCCAACTCGGCCGGCGCCCAGCGACCAGCCAACCCCCGTAGCGCGTAGTGAGGTGTCGTAGAAGCTCGCGGACAAACCGATAATGCACATCTGCGCCCCGACTGCGAGCATTCCCCCCACCAGGCAGACCACCAGGAGCTCGAGGCCCGAGCTCCCTACCCACCCGAGCAGCCCAACAGCCACGGCGCCCAGGCCATAGGCCAGGGCGATCGGCTTCACGGGACCATAGCGATTGCGCAATCTGCCTATGACATAGCAGCCCACTATTCCGCCCAGATTCCAGGCGGAGACCGCGAGGACCGAGCTCCTGATGTCAATGCCAGCCGTGCGGGCCACCAGCGGCAGCCAGCTCACCATGAAAACGGTTAGCAGGAGACTCAAAAACAGCGCCGTCCAGAGCAAGGCGGTACCCATCGCCCGCCCGCCGGTAAACAGCCGTGCTACCGAAGACCGTTGTTCATGGGAGGCCTGCGCGAGCCTGCCGTTCCAGGTGGCGCTGCAGCGCATACGCGCCAAAATCTTCGCGACGCGCTCGTGATCCCCCCTCACCGCCAGGAAACGAACCGACTCCGGGACGACCCACACAAACACCGGCAACGCAGCGAGCGGAACGAGGCTACCGACATAAAACACGCTCTGCCAACCCAGGTGCGGCACCATTTGGGCCGAAACCACGCCGGCAAGCACCGAACCCAGGGGGAAACCACAGTACATGAGCGCTGTAACATTCGCCCGTACGGCTTTGGGTGAATATTCCGAGGTTATCGCGATGAGGCCGGGCAGCGCCCCACCCATCCCAACGCCCGCGAGGAATCGAACAGCAATCAGCGCCGGGAGGGATGTTGTCAGTGGCGTGAGTAGAGAAACCGAGGAAAACAACAGGATCGCAGTCACCAACACCGGCTTGCGGCCAAACCGGTCACTGGCGCTCCCAAGTGTTACAACGCCGATCAGACCGCCGAAGAGGCCCAGGGCAAAAACGGGTCCGAATGCTGCGGGCGGCACATGCCAGGCCGCGGCAATGGATGGCGCGACCATGCCGATCACCTGGGTGTCGAATCCGTCGATCATCACCATGAGAGCGCAGAGTGCAATCACGAGAATCTGGAAGCGGCCCAGCCGGCTGGAGTCGATAACCTCGTCGAGATCGGCGTCTGCGGCCATTTCGGTCAGAACTTCGCGCCCAGTGTGATTCCAAAGGTCCGGGGCGCCGCGTACGCGGCGGCAACCGCTGTGGGCGCCTGGTTGACGCTGAGGGGATAAAAGAAGTTGGTGAGGTTCTTGCCCCACAGACTCAGGGTGTAGAAGCTTCGCGACCACGCGACCGAGGCGCCCAACAGCCCATACGCCGACTGCTTGTACTCGTTATTCGGCGCGTAATAGAAACCTGAGTTGGCCACCTCGTTCAGGTTGAGATGCAGCTCACCCTCCATGAGCGAGGCCCGGTAGTCGATGTTGACGGTTCCGGATGCGTTCGGCGCCTGCGGCAATTGCTTGCCGGTGGCGGACTTGGTGCAGACGGTGGGATATCCCACGGGGCAGCTCAGGAAGAAATCCGCATTGGGAAAGTCCTTGAACTCCGTGTGTTCCAGCTCGATGCCGGCAGTTACCGTCAGCGCCTCTGTAACCCTCACCGTCGCGTCCGAGTCGAGTCCATAGAGGGTTGCCTTACCGCCGTTATAGACTTGCGGAGAGCCGTTTACAAAGCGGGATACCTGGATATTCTTGTAGTCGTAATAGAATGCCGCGGTGTTCAGGGTGAGGCGCCGCTCGAAAAATTGCGTCTTCAGACCCAGCTCATAGGCGTCGAGCTTCTCGGGCTGGTACGGGGCCAGCGCCGGCGCAACGACGTTATATCCGCCGCTTTTGAAGCCGCGGTTGTATGAGAGATAACCGTGAACGTCGTCCGTGAAGTTATGGTCAAACGCGATTCGCCAGGTCGGTGTGTGAGTGTCGAGGCCGGTATTCACGTTCGCGAGCGTAACGGGCACCACGCCATTGAGATACCCGGTTTGCACCCCGACGAGATCCCGTGTCTCGGTCGTGTAGCGCAATCCGAGGGTCAGCTTGCTGTCTAAAGGCAGCGCCTGGGTGGCCTGCACGTAACCCGCCACGGAATGCGTTCTCTCTTCGGATTCATTGTTGACATGCGTAACCGGCTTCGCCGGGTTGACCGCCGGCCCGCTGAAATAGACATTCTGGGGCGCGTAGGCGTCGTGGGCACTGTACAAATACATGCCGGCCACCCACGTGAAAGACCCGATGTCGCGGGACAGGAGCTGCAGTTCCTCGGTCAGCTGATCGTCGGCCTGGCGGGCATCGTTGAGCGAGTAGGGATTTGGCCCGAGATCGAAGTCTACGTTGTAGCGAAAGACGGTGTTGCGATAGGCAACCGTGTTCACCAGGTTGGCGAAACCGAGATCCTGGTCGAGCTGCAGGCTCACACCCTGCTCTCTCAGGCGCCGCAATGGCTGCGCGTCGTCGTCGACGTCGAACGTGGGCAGACTGGCGAAGCCGCCCGGATAGAACGCATTCTTTACATTTTGATAATTCCGCAGCCCGACCAGAGAGTTGCGGCTTTGAGTGTCATCCAGAATCAGGGTTAGTTTCGTACCGTCCACAGGCTTGAACAACCACTTCGACCGCATGGAGAGGTTCAGATCCATCCGGTTCACGTCCTGGCCGGTGGCGAGGTTGGTTCCCCAGCCCTCGCCCTGGTGAGTCCATTGCACGGCGAAGTCGCCGGCCAGAACATCGGCTCCTCCCGTCACGTACAAGTCGCCGGTGGTGGTGTCGTAGTTCGCGTACCCGACGCTAGCCGAAGTGGAGAACCCGGGTTTAGGCTCCAAAGTGGTGATCTGGATCAGGCCACCCGTGGCATTGCGGCCGAACAAGGTACCCTGAGGTCCCTTCTCGACCTCCACCTGCGCGACGTTGTTCAACGCAGTATTGGCGGACGTGGAAACACCGCGATAGACCCCATCGACGTACAGCGCCACCGAGTTCTCGATCCCGGGTCCGATTGCCGTGATTCCGACACCACGAAGATGCGGCAGCGTATATCCGGCGGACGTCGGCATCATCAGGCCGGGTACGACGTTGACCAGATCCGCCGTACTCGTCACGTTGGCTGCTTGCAAAGCCTGCGGCGAGATCGCCGTAACGGTGATCGGAACGTTCTGCAGGTGCTCCGGGCGACGCTGCGCCACAACAACAACTTCATCGAGTGTTTCCAGCTCGGCGTGCTGAGCCGGGGCGGGCGCCGTCGGTTGGGGAGCTTCCGCCTGAGGCGCTCCTGCGCCTGCCTGCGCGGCAGCGATATCAGTGACGACCAGCGTCGCAAAACCATTCAGCAGCAATCCACAGCGCAACTTAACGGACATCATGTGTCCCCCCTTTCCATCCGTTGACCTTATCGCCTGTTGCACCGCGTGTAGAGCTTGAAAATCGGATTCTGACTATGCATTTTCGGGATAATCTGGATCCGGCCGCTTCGGCTCATGTTTTGTCACAAGTCATGTTGTTTATTTCGTACCATGTCAGCAGGTGCACCGGTGTCAGTCGCATTGACACGCCTGGCGGGCTTTAATAGCGTGACGTTGAGCAACGAATCTTTTACTAACGAGCAACGCCATGGCCAAGTGGAAACGATATGTCGTCGGACCGGACGCGAGCGGACAATCGGCGGTACTGCTGCGCGAGGCCAGCAACGTTCAGGAAAAACCCGGTTATTTTTACAGAGCAGCCCTGTGGAGCACGCAGGAAGTGCCCGTCGACAACACGATCGACACCGACCGCGCGCTGGATATCCACACTCGCGAGCCATTCCCGGGTGGAATGCTGTTCCGTGCCCTGGAAATTTCCCCGGACCCCCCGGACAGGCAGGCGCACATCACAGCAGTCCAACAGTTGCATCTCGCGGTCAAACAGAAACACCCGCCAACCGCCCGAGACCTGGAACGGCACCCGAGCATGCATCGAACCGATACGCTCGACTGCTTTGCCTGCGTAAAAGGCGAGATCTATCTGGTCACTGACGTGGACGAAGTCCTCTTGCGTCCCGGTGATACTGTGGTGATACGCGGAACGAATCACGCTTGGAGCAACCGCTCTACCGAGCCCTGCCTGTTGGTGGGATGCATGATTGACGCAAGCCGCCCTGGCTGATGCGGATGAGTCAGTCCATGCTGACATCGGATACAGCAGCAACAGGCTCGGGAATTACGCGGTTTTCGATGTGACCGAGGCCTTCGATCTCGACCCGGACGCTCTGGCCGGCTGCCAGGTAGCGCGGCGGCGAAAAGGACGAGCCCGACCCGACCGGCGTCCCCGTTGCCAGGATGTCACCAGGCTCCAATGTGAAAACGGTCGACAACTCTTCCAACATCTCGCCAAACGAGTAGATGAGCTCGCTCGTGCTGCCTTCCTGTCGCAACTCCCCGTCCACCCAGGTGCGGATGCGCAGGCTGCCTGAGTTGGGCACCGCATCCGCCGTGGTCAGCCACGGACCAGTTGGCCCGTGCGTATCGAAAGACTTGCCGAGCATTGCCGTCGGCGAACGACGCTGCCAGTCGCGCACACTGACATCGTTGCAGACCATGAATCCGGCGATGACTGACGCCGCGTCCCGCTTGCGAACGTGCCGCGCCCGCCTGCCGATGACGATGGCGAGCTCGCCCTCATAGTCGAGCTCTCTCGCAACGCTCGGCAGATGTATGGGATCGTACGGCCCACTGACGCAGGTGACCTGCTTGTTGAACCAGATCTGGTGGGCAGGCAGATCCCCTCCCTTGGCCCGCACATGCTGAACGTGAGAGTGGAAACTCATACCGAGACCTAGAAATTTTCGCGGCGAGCGGACAGGCGGCGCAAGCCGCACTTGGGAAAGTGGGATACGCGGAGCACAGCTTGCGGCAACCTCGACGGCTTTCAGCCCCTCGGATCCAGCGCTGAGCAGCACCAGGAGATCGCTCGGGAGGCGGTCATCGGCGCGGCACACGTCCGCAATCTCATCGCCATCGATCACTCCCATTCTGGGCCCGTCTTGATCGATAAATGTCGCGAGTTTCATGACACCAGACCTGACACACGAGCTTCAGAGCCGGCGGTACGCCGCCTCACGATCGAGGCAGTCACCCGGGCTGCGCCGTCAACCCCGCCTGCTCTATCGCGTATATTGCGCAGGCCTCATCATTCTCGGGATGGTCTCCGCTGATACCCACGGCGCCCACGATTTCGTCGCCGCCACTTTTGATCAGAACGCCGCCGGCAACTGGGAAGACGCGCCCCCCGGAGGCGCTGGCCAGAGCCACGAAGAACGCGGGCGCCTCCTTCGCGCGTTCGGCCAGGGCCCGTCCACCGATACCCATGCCCAATGCTCCCCAAGCCTTCCCCTGAGCAATGTCCGGCCGGAGAATTCCCGAGCGGTCCTG
>Ga0137415_10005879_pt1 | contig 12140 bp, 9 predicted proteins | sample CZODoug3_1_1_16f_FD_183082 | JGI IMG/M metagenome (GOLD analysis project Ga0137415, IMG submission 183082) | Vadose zone soil fungal communities from Angelo Coast Range Reserve, California, USA - CZODoug3_1_1_16fungal (Hybrid Assembly) | ecosystem: Environmental > Terrestrial > Soil > Vadose...
GCGCGAACAGCGAGAGCCCGATGGCCGCCGCGTCGGCAAGCATGTGTCCCGCATCGGACAGCAGCGCCAGGCTGTGGGAGAGCCAGCCGCCCACGCCTTCCGCGACGGTGGCAATCACCGCCACGGCCATCGCGATCACGAGCTTGCGAAGCTCGCCGGCCCGCTCGGGGCGGCTGGCACCCGAGTGGTCGGAAGCTTGATGATCATCGGAAGCTCGATGATGATCGTGCATCCCCGGCGAATACTATACAGCGCATTCCACAGCTGCTTCTCAAGGTTGCCGGGTGCGCAAAACGGCCAGCAACTGCGCAGGCCGGAACCCGCCTTCCGCGGCAGCGCCTGGCATCCACATGCGCTACCATTCCCGCATGCAGGGAGAGCTGCACGGCGCCGCCTCAGGCTTCGCCGAAGCGCCCGACGGCACCCGCATCCACTGGTCCGTGGCGGGCGACGGCGCCCCGGCCCTGGTGTGCTGCGACGGCATCGGATGCGACGGGTTCGCCTGGAAGTACATCGTCCGCGATTTCGCCACCCGCCACCGGATCGTCCGCTGGCACTACCGCGGACACGGCCGCAGCGGCATCCCGAAGGATGCCGGCCGCGTCGGGTTCGACGACATCTCGGCGGATCTGGACAGCGTCCTGCAAGCTACGGGCACCGCGCAGGCGGTGCTTCTCGGACATTCCATGGGCGTGCAGGTGGCGCTCGAGCACCACCGCAGGCGTCCGGAACAGGTGCTCGGGCTGGTGCTGCTCTGCGGCTCGCACGGCCTTCCGCTGGACACCTTTCACGACAGCAAGGCGCTGAAGATCCTCCTGCCTTCGATGATCGCCGCCGCCGCCAGGTATCCCCAGGCGATGAGCCTGATCTGGCGCCTGGCCGCGAGCGGAGAGGTGGCCTATCAGTTCGCCACCCACTTCGAGGTGAACGGCAGGCTGGTGCGGCGCGACGACTTCGCGCCTTACTTCAGGCACCTCGCCGGGATGGATCCGCAGCTCTTCCTCGGCATGCTCAGGCACGCCAGCGAGCACACCGCGTTCGACCATCTGCCGCACGTCAACGTTCCCACCCTGATCGTGGCGGGCACCGAGGACACGTTCACCCCCTACTGGCTGAGCCAGGAGATGCACTCGCGCATTCCCGGCGCGAAGCTCCTGACGGTCCCCGGTGGGACACACGTCGCGCCCATCGAGCATCCCGAGCTGATCACCCTGCGCCTGGAGAAATTCCTCGCCCGCATCCCCGCGCGCGGTTCGGCGCCGGGGCTGCGCACCGCCTGAATGCGGCTAGCCGCTGCCGCACGAAGTGCGGCTTTGCAGCCATGTTTTGGGATTGTACAGATCATGAGATGCGCCTTGGCCGTGTTCGCACTGGTCACGGCGTACCCGGCGGCGGCGCTCGACCCGCGCTTCGTATGGGAAACGCTGGAGACGCCGCATTTCCAGGTGCACTACCACCAGGGAATGTACCGGTACGCGCAAAAGGCGGCGCGGGCGGCGGAGCTGTCGCACCAGCGACTCGTTCCCCTGCTCGACCACGTGCCCGAGGAGCGCACGCACATCGTCGTCGAGGACGATACCGATTTCGCCAACGGCAATGCGAGCCCCGTGCTCTACAACTTGATCCACGCGTACGCCGCGCCGCCCGACTCGCGCAGCACGCTCGCGGACTTCGACGACCCCGTCTACGAGCTGATCTCGCACGAGTACACCCACATCCTGCACCTCGACACCGTGTTCGGGCTGCCCGCGGCGGTGAACGACGTCTTCGGCAAGCTCTGGATCACGAACGGCGGCCAGCCCCGCTGGTTCATCGAGGGGATCGCCACCTTCGCGGAGAGCGAGGTGAGCGCCGCCGGACGCGTGCGCGCCTCGGAAGAGGACATGGTGGTGCGCGCGGAAGCGCTGGAAGGGAAGCTCCCGCGGATCGATACGCTCTCCAACCTCCCGCTCGAATGGCCGCGCGTCTTCGGGCAGTACACGGTCGGCTCGCGGTTCCTCTCCTTCATCCAGGCCCGGTACGGCCTCGGCGCGCTGCGCGACCTCTCGCACGATTTCGGGTCCAGGGCCGTCCCCTTCGCGCTGAACTTCAGCGCCGACCGCGTCCTCGGCCGCACCTACTTGCAGCTCTACGACGAGTACACGGCCGACGAATCGAACCGCGCGCTGCGGATGCAGGCGCAGGTCCGCGCGGACGGCGAGACGCCGATCGAACCGCTGACCCGGCTCGGCGAGTGGGTGCGGACGCCGCGCTGGAGCCCGGACGGAACGACCTTGTATTACACGAACGCCGGGCCGGACCGACCGCCGGAGATCCGCGCGTTGCGCCCGGGACCATGCTGCGGGCCGGCTGAGGCGATGTCCGATCCGGTGCGGCCCGGTGATCGCCACGTCGCGACGCTCTGGTCGGATTCCGGCGATGCGACGCTCTCGGTCGCGCCGGACGGCCGCGTCGTCTACACCCGCGCGGACGTCTACCAGGAATTCGAGACCTTGCAGGATCTCTTTTCCGTGGATCCGGCGAGCGGCGAGGAGCGCCGCCTCAGCCGGGGTCTGCGCGTGCACGGTCCCGACGTTGCCGGCGACGGAGCCATCGCGTTCGTCTGGCGTCGCCCGGGCGGCCGGACCGCCATCGCCGAGATCGCGCCGCAGGGCCCGCGCGTGCTCTTCGAGGATCCCGGCGGCGACCCGGTGGACAGCCCGCGCTTCTCGCCCGACGGCTCCCGCGTCGCCTTCCTCCAGCATCGCGACGGCAGCTGGGACGTGCGGATCGTGGAGCGGAGCTCCCTCGCGGTCGCCGATGTGACGCATGACCGCGCGCTCGACCGGGACCCGGCCTGGACGCGCGACGGGCGATGGCTGCTCTTCAGCAGCGACCGGACCGGTATCTACAACCTGTTCGCCTGGCGTCCGGGAGAAGTCCGCCAGGTCACGAACGTAGTGCTGGGCGCGTTCGAGCCCGAGCCTTCACCCGACGGAACCCAGCTCGCCCTGGTCACCTACAGCGCGCGCGGGTACGACGTGGGACGCATCGCCCTCGATCCGGGATCGTGGCGACCGGCAACCGACGCATCGGTCGCTGGAGAGCGGCCGCCACCGACCGTCCTGGCAGCCGAGGAGATCTACCCCAACCGGGCGTACTCACCTTGGGAGACCCTGCGTCCGCACTTCTGGCTTCCCTACGCCGCCGCGGACGCCTACGGCGCCATCGTCGGCGCGCTCACCGCCGGATTCGACGCCGTCGACCGCCACGAATATGCCGCCAGCGCGTGGTGGAGCCTGAGCAGAAAAGTGCCCGGCTGGGACCTGATCTACGTCAACCACTCCTTCTATCCCGACGTCACGCTGGAGCTCACCCGCGACGTGGGCACGCCACAGGCGGCGGGCGGCCTGGACGCGCCCGGGTACTACTACGAGCGATCGATCGGCGGGTCGATCTCGGCGTCCTTCCCCTTCTCGGAGGTAGAGCACTGGCAGGCGATCTCGTTCAGCTACGAGCTGCAGGATCTGAGGGTCGACCGCAACCCGCTCGGCGTCCCGACCTCACCGGGGCTCCTCGCCGCCGCCAGCGTGACGTACTCCTGGTCGGACGCGCGCCGATTCGTCCGCAGCATCTCCAGCGAGGAGGGGCAGCGATTCGCGGTCTCGCTGCGCCTCTCCGACCCGGCCCTCGGCAGCCGCTTTTCCTTCTGGCAGGCGACCACGGCGGCTACGAAATTCTTCGCCATGCCCTGGAACAGCCACGGCGTTCCCTGGCACCACGCGCTGGCCCTGCGCGCCTCGTTCGGTGTCTCTCACGGCGATCTGGCGAATCGACACGACTTCTTTCTTGGCGGGTTCCAGCAGGGCGACCCGGTCCGGAGCGTGCTCAGCCCGGCCACCGCGCCGCTGCGCATCCTGCGCGGATTCGTCGGCGACGCCTTCCACGGCACCGCCTACGCGCTGGGCACCGCCGAATACCGCTTTCCCATCTGCGACGTCGAGACCGGCGCCTGGACGCTGCCGGTCTATCTGCGCCGTCTGCACGGAGCTTTGTTCACGGATGTGGGCGACGCGTTCCGGTTCGAAGGCCGGGATTTCCAGGTGCACGCCGGGGCGGGCGCGGAGCTACGCGCCGAGGTGGTGTTGGGATGGATCCTGCCCACCGATGTCCGCCTGGGATGCGCGCGCGGGCTCGAGTCAGGCCCTCTGGCGATCGTCGACTGCTATGCCGCGCTCGGAGGCGTCTTCTGACGTGACCGGGCACACCATCCAATGGTGTCCCACGCTCGATCGGGTGGTACACGGGGCGACATCGGACCCGTGCAGCGCTGTACGCCACCATTCCGTGGTTTCCCTGGCGCTGTTACTCTGACCACGGATGGCAGGCAGGATCGCACGCGCACTCGAAGCCGGCCTGCTCATCCGCCCCGGGGAACGGCGGCGCGTCGCCCTGATGTCGCTCTACGCGGCGAACGCGATCGGCGCGGTGGTGATCGGCCACTCGGTCCGCGACGCCCTCTACCTGTCGAACCGTCCCGCTCGCGGGCTCGCCGGGATGTACATCTGGAGCTCGATCGCCATCGTGCTGGTCTCCTGGTTCTACGCGCGGATCGCGGACCGCTTGCCGCGGGGCCTGCTCAACGCGGCGAGCGCGCTCGGCTGCGCCGCGCTCGGCGCCGCCTTGTGGGCCATCCTCACGGTAACCGACGCGGTCTGGGTGTACGCGGCGCTGTACATCTTCGTCGAGGCGATGGGCTCGCTGGTCGTGATCCAGTTCTGGACGCTGGCCAACGACGTGTTCCACGCGCGCGAGGCGAAGAGGTTGTTCGGTCTCATCGGCGGCGGCGGGACTCTCGCCAACGTCATCTTCGGCTTGCTGGTCGGCCGCTACGCGCAGGTGATCGGGGCGCAGAACCTGCTGCTGGTGATGGTTGCGCAGCTCGCCATCTGCGCCGGACTCGCGCAAGCGGGATCGAGAACGGCCGCGGCCGGCGCCCTGGTCTTGCGCTCGCGGCCGGTCCGCAAGGCGCCGGTGATCTCGCGCGCCGGGCTCACCTTTCTCTCCAACAAGCACCTGACCATCGTCGCCCTCATCGGCGCCGTCAGCGCAGCGGCAGTGACGATCGTCGACTTCCAGTTCAAGCTCTCCGCGGCCGCGGTGCTCGACCAGAACGACCTGGCGGGGTACTTCGGCCGCTTCTATGGAATCTGCGGCGGCGTGGCGCTCGCGGTGCAGATCTGGGTGACTGGACGCCTCCTCGAACGATACGGGATCCTCGCCTCGCTGCTTCCCCTCCCCCTCGGTCTCGCGCTCGGCTCCGGCGCCTCCGCGGCGAGCGCGACCCCCGGCCTTTTCGTCAGCTCGCTCGCCAAGGGTTCCGACACGATCTTCCGCTACACCATCAACGATGCCTCGATGCAGCTGTTGTACGTGCCCGTTGCGCCCCACGTGCGCGGGCGCGCCAAGGCATTCATCGACGGCGTGCTCAAGCCGACCTCGGTCGCGTTCGCCGGCGCCGTGCTGCTCTTCTACAAGCAGTCCGGTGGACGCGGGCGCCCGCTCACCGCCGCCGTGCTGGTGCTCGTCGGGACCTGGGTCTGGCTCCTGACTCGCGCGCGCGGCGAGTACGTGCGCAGCCTGGTCGAGTCGCTCGAGCGAAGGCGCCTCGATCTCTCCAGCTCGCAGTTCTCGCGGCTCAACGAGGGGACCATGCGCGCCCTGCGCACGGCGCTCGGTGGCGAACCGGCTACCGTCCTGCACGCGCTCACCCTCGTCCGGCAGCTGGCGCAGGACGTGGACTTCACGCCCGAGCTGCGCTCCTTGCTCCGGCACCAGGACGCGGCCGTGAGGGCCTCCGCCCTGGAGCAGCTCGGCGAGCTGCGCAGGCCCGGCCCGCTCATCGACATGCGCGGGCTGCTGCGCGATCCGGTCGCGGAGGTGCGCGCCGCGGCGCTCGGCGCCGTCTGCGCCATCGAGCAGGAAGCGGCGGTGGCGACGGTGCTTCCCTTCCTCGACGTCCGCACGGCTCCCGAGGCCGTCGTGCGGGCGGCGGCCGCAGTGGCGCTCATTCGCCACGCCGGGATCGACGGAGTGCTGGCGGCGGCCGGACCGCTCAAGCAGCTGCTCGGCGCCGAGGATCCGCGCGATCGCGCCGCGGCCGCCGACGCGCTGGGGAGGATCGGGGTCAGCGGATTCTTCCGCCCCCTGCTCGCCTTCCTGCGGGACCCGGACATCACGGTGCGCCGCACCGCGATCGCCGCCGCCGGCAAGCTCCGGGCCCCCGAGCTCATCGCCGCGCTGGTCGAACAGTTCGAGCGGCGCGAGACGGCGCTGGAAGCGGCGAGCGCGCTCGCTGCCTTCGGCCCCGGGATCGAGCATGCGCTCGAGGTCATCCTGCTCGACGAAGCCTCGCACGTGGACTGCCGCCGCGGCGTCGCGCTCGTGCTGCAGAGGCTCGCCACGCGCGCGGCGGCGGACGCGCTGGTCTCGGCGCTCATCTGCCGCGAGCAGGCGGTGCGCAAGGCGGCGGCGCGATCGCTGGCACGGCTCGCGCGCCGCCAGCGCGGAGTGCGCATCGAGGCTGTCCGGGTCGAGCGCGCGGTCCACGTGGAGCTGGCGGCGGCGCGGACGGCCCTCTCCGTCTTCAAGAGGCTGCCCCTGCCGGCGGCGGGTCACGTGCCGCGCACCGCGGCCGAATTGCTGGGGATGGCGCTGCTCGAGGAGCGCGACGCGCGCCTGCTGCAGGCGCTGGTCCTCCTCGAGGTGCTCCTCCCCCAGGTGCGGGTAGACGTCGTGGCCGAGAACCTGCGCTCGGAATCCGCGGCGGCGCGCGGCAACGCCATCGAGGTGCTCGACAACGCCCTGCCGGAGCCCTGGAAACGTCAGGTGATGGCAAACCTCGAGGAGACGAAGCGCCGCGGCGACCAGGTGGCTCCGGACGCGCGCCCGGTCGACGAGCTGGTCTCCGCGCTGATCGGCGGCGAATGTGGCCCTTGGGTGGCCGCGTGCGCGGCACGCTGGGCGCTGGACGCCCCCGTGCCGCTCGGTCGTCTGCTTTCCGCGCTGGAGGCAGGCCTGTATGCAGCGTCGGCGCCCCTGCGGGAAGCGGCGGCGCGCGCGGTCGCCCGTGCAGCGCCGGCGGAAGCTTCCCGGCTGCTGGCGCCGCTGGCCGGCGATCCCGCGCCGTCGGTCCGCCGCACCGTCCGCGCGCTGCTCGACCGATCCGCGCCGAGGGCGAGCGCATGATCTCCACCGTGGAGAAGGTGTTGTTCCTCAAGAGCATCGACCTCTTCCGTACCTTGCCGTCCGAGGAGCTGGCGCAGATTGCCGAGATCGCGGAGGAGCAACCGCTGGCGACCGGCGACCAGGTCTTCGCCCAGGGCGAGACGGGCGACGCGCTCTACCTGATCGTCGAAGGAAAGGTGAAAGTGCACCAGGGGAGCAAGGAGCTCGTGCGGCTCGGCGAGCGCGACGTGTTCGGGGAGATGGCAGTGCTCGATTCGGAGCCCCGCTCTGCCAGCATCACCGCCGTCGAGGATTCCATCCTGCTGAAGATCGGCCGCGACGACTTTCGCGACATCCTTGGAGAACGCCCGGAGATCGCCATGGGCGTGATGAAGGTGCTCACGCGAAGGCTGCGCGAGACCAGCAGGAAGTGACCTGGCGCAGCACCCTCTGCAACTGCGCGCGCAGGCGGATCGCGAACAGGGGCGTCATCCCGATCCTTCCAGCTTCTTCACCTCCCCGGCGAGCGCGGAGAGCGACACCTCGTGCTGCACGCCGGTCTTCATTTCTTTTAGTTTTCCCCGGTCCGCCTTCAGCTCGGCATCCCCGAGCACCAGAGCGAACCGGGCCCCGAGCGCGTCGGCGCGCTTGAGCTGATTTGCGGGGTTCGCCTTCCGGAAGCTCACCTCGGCCGCGATTCCCGCGGCCCGAAGTTGCTGGGCCAGCTGATCGGCGCGCGCCGCTTCGGCCTCGCCGAGGGGCGCGATGAACACGACCGGCCGGGTCACCCGCTCCCTGCCCTGCTGCGCGATGAGCAGCGCCATCCGCTCCACGCCGGCGGCGAACCCGATCCCGGGGATGTCGGGACCGCCCAGTTCCTTCACCAACCCGTCGTAGCGGCCGCCGCCGGCGAGGGTGCTCTGCGCGCCGAGCCCGGAGGTGGCGATCGCTTCGTAGGCGGTGCGCTTGTAGTAGTCGAGGCCGCGGACCAGCTTCGGATCGATGACGAACGCGACTCCGAGTCGCTGCAGCGCCTCCTGCACGGCCGCGAAGTGCGCTTTGCACGCGTCGCAGAGGAACTCCTGCATCCGTGGCGCGCCGGCCACCACTTCCTGGCATTTCGGGTTCTTGCAGTCGAGGACACGGATGGGATTCGTCTCCGTCCGCTTGCGGCACTCCTCGCAGAGGTCGCCCGCGTGCGCGCGCAGGTATTCCTGCAGCGCTTCCCGGTAACGGGGGCGGCAGTTGGCGTCGCCGAGCGTGTTCAGGTGCATGGAGAACGGCATGCCGAGCATCCGCAGCCAGCGCTCCAGCATCTCGATCTGCTCCGCGTCGATCCGCGGCCCGGGATTGCCGAACGCCTCGACCCCGATCTGCGTGAATTGCCGGTAGCGGCCACGCTGCTGCCGCTCGCGGCGGAACATCGGCCCTAGGTACCACCACTTCGTCTCCGGCTCCTGCTGGTTGACGTTGTGCTCGATGTACGCGCGCACCAGGGACGCGGTGTTCTCCGGCCGCATGGTCACCGACTCGCCGCGGTCGTCGAACGTGTACATCTCCTTGCCGACGATGTCCGTGACCTCGCCGATGCCCCGTACGAACAGCTCGGTCCGCTCGAGGATGGGGGTGCGCGCTTCGCGATAGCCGTAGAGCGGGAACAGCTCGCGGGCGGTCTGCTCGATCAGTTGGTAGTGGCCGACGCGCACCCAGGGGTCTTCGTCTTTCACGTAGGTATCGATCGGCAGGACGTCGCGCGTTCCCTTCACGCCGCGGATCTTCTGGCTCATGGCGATTCCAGCGCCTCGCCGAGCTTGATCTGCTGCCCGGGCCGCAGGCGCGCCGCGAGCTTCACTCCCGGCGCGAAGAGCACCACGACGGTCGACCCCATCTCGAACACCGCGAGCTCTCCGCCCTTCTCCACGCGCAGCGGGCGCTCGTACAGCTTGCGCGCGGGCTGCCGGGTGCGCCGCGCATTGGTGACCACGTCGTCGTACATGGCGCGGATCCGGCCGACGTTCGTCGCGCCGATCGCCACCACCCCGCACGCGCCGCGAGGCGTCTTCAGGAACGTGGTCAAGCGCTCGTTGACGCAAAAGAGCTTCTCCACGTTGCGGACGCCGGCCGGGTTCACGGGCCAGAGCTGCCCGGGCATGTTGACGTACCCGCAGATCTCGCCGCCGAGGGGCGCGTGGATGCGGTGGTAGTCGTACGGCGCGAGATAGATGGTGCAGAACGCGCCACCGGCGAACTGGCGCGCATCCTCCTCCGCGCGCGGTCCCCCGATCAACTCGGCCAGCGTGTAGTGCTTCCCCTTCGCCTGGTAGAGCTGCGACTCCACGATGTCGCCCAGCTCGCCGATCGTCCCGTCCACCGGGCTCACGGGCAAGAGCTCCCCGGGAGCGATGGCACGCGCGCCCGGCTTGAGGCGGCGGGTGAAGAACTCCGTGAAGGTCGGATACTCGTCGATGGGGCGCTCCGCCTCGCTCATGTCCACGCCGTACTTGCGCGCGAAGGCGCGGATCACGGCTCGGACCACGGGCCTCGGCGCGCTGGCGCGACACGCGGCTCCCACCGCGCGCGAGAGCGTGTTCTTCGGGAGCAGGCGTAGCAGCGTGTACGACAGCTCGGCCATCGGGCTGCGTTGTCTAGCAGGCCATGGCGCCCGGCGCTATTGCGGCTGCTGGGCCTGAGCCGCCGGGGCGGGCGGTGAACCGCCCGGCGGCGGACTCGGGCGCGCACCTGCCGCCGTCGCGGTGGCGGAAGGCGGCGGCGGTCGCGGGTCCACGGTCCGGCGATAGATCTTGCCGTCGACCACGAGGACGATCTGGCCGCTCAGCCCCGGCAGCTTGCCCCTGCATGCATCCGAAGGAGCGACGCGGTACACCGTGCCGGCAACGCCCGTGCCCTGCTCGGTGAACGGCTCGTTGTCCATCAGGCACCCGCCGTTCTGCTTGTTCAGGTCGGCGACCGACGCGCCTGGCCCGAACGGGTCCAGCGGCTGCCCCGCGTCGGGCTCGGTCGCCGCGAGCACTTTGGAGGGATCGATGTTCACCTGTGCGGCGGCGAGGCTCTGCTCCGCGGCGGCAGCCATCTTCTCGCGCTCGGCGCGTTCCCTCGCCAGATCTTCTCGACCGTGGTGGATGGTCCGCAGCATGGCCTGCGCGCGATCGGCATCGATCGAGCGCGGATTGACCTCTCCCAGCAGCACCACCACTTCGTCCATCCTGGGATCGCCATAAGCGTCGTCGAGCTGGGTGGCGTAGAGCTGCTGGTAGATGGCGGCCGCCTGCTTGAAGTTCGGGTCGGGGTCGTTGTTGCGGCAAGCCGCGGACGCGAGCATCAGAAAGCTGAGCGCGGCGCTGCGGGACACGACGTTCCTCCTCGCGAAGAGCGACGTTCGACGCTAGCACGGCAAGTTCTGCGGGGCAGGTTTCCCGCGGTGGTCAGAAGTGGGTGGTCAGAAGTGGGTGGTGACGCCGATGGAGTCGCCCTGCAGATCCCACCAGAGCAAACCGCCCCCCGCGGCGGCCAGCACCGCCGCGGCCACGTAGAAACCGCGGGCCAGGTTGGTGTCGCGATTGACGTCCGCGTATCCCTGGTTGCGGGTATTCAGCTGATTGGCGCCAACGGTGGAGCTCGACGAGCTGGAGCCGGCGCGTGCGTTGAAGGCGGCCCCGATGACGGCGCTCGCCACCCCGGCGCCGAGCGCGGCGACGGCGACCGGGCGGACCCACGCGGGTTTGCGCGGCGCGGACGCCGAGATGGCGACCGGCAGCGCCGCCGCGGGCACCGCGACGACGGGAGGGGCACCGAGCTCGATCTGCGCATCGGTGGTGCGCCCGAACCGCACCTCGACGAACGTGCTGGTCTCCTGAACCTTGTCCTTCACGCGCACCACGTGCTGCCCGGGGGAGAGACCTTCCAGGGGCTGCCCGAGGGGAAGGGTCCCCGCGAGCTTGCCGTCGACGAACAGTTGCGCCCCTTCGGCGCCGGGGGCGTTGACCCGCAACGCGCCGGCGAACCTTTGCGGCGCGAGCAGCTGCACGGCCGCCTCGCGCACCATCTCGATCAAGGCATCCTGCGCGCCGCTCACCGGATGGGTGACACGGCGCAGTTCCTGCCCCGTCCGCGCCTCGAGGAGCTTCAAGTCGATGATGAAGGAATCGCCGAGCTGGCTGGTGGTGCCCATGATCAGCTGGCGGGCGCCGGCGTGGGCGGCGCCCGCGGCAGCACATGAGACCTTCGCCTCACAATCCGGCTCTCGTTTCAGCGCGTCGGCGACGGCCTTCGCGGGCGCGAGCCGGGCCTCGGGCAGCTGCGCCAGCTCGTTGCGCAGCGTGACCTCCAGGGCGTGGACCACGTCCGCGGGCGCGCCCAGCGGTCGCAGGGGCAGCAGCGCAACGACCGGCGGCGCCGTCGAGGAAGCGAGCACGAGCGCCATCGCAGCCCACATCGCGGTCATTCTCCTACACGGTACAGGTCAGTAGCGAACAAAATTACAGCACAACCGCCGCCTGGACTACACTCCCCTCGCGATGTGCCGCCTTTTCGGCTGCCGATCCCGGGACCGCGGCCGCGTATCCCACGAACTGTTTCATGGCGCAAACGCTCTTCGCGTGCAAAGCCGAGAGCATCCGGATGGTTGGGGCGTCGGCTGGTACGAGGACGGCACGCCGCGCGTAGTCCGCAGCCTCACTCCTGCCCACGGCGACGCAGATTTCGAGAAGGTGTCGCAGTTCGTGAGCGCACAGACGGTGGTCGCCCACGTTCGCAAGGCCAGTGTAGGTCGGGTGGCGGCGGAGAACACACATCCGTTCCAGCGGGGCCCCTGGCTGTTCGCGCACAACGGCACGCTGCCGGACTGGGAGCGCGTGCGGCCGCCCCTCGAAGCCCTGATCGATCCGTCGCTGCGCGGCGAGTTGCACGGAGAAACG
>Ga0137415_10005880_pt1 | contig 12140 bp, 11 predicted proteins | sample CZODoug3_1_1_16f_FD_183082 | JGI IMG/M metagenome (GOLD analysis project Ga0137415, IMG submission 183082) | Vadose zone soil fungal communities from Angelo Coast Range Reserve, California, USA - CZODoug3_1_1_16fungal (Hybrid Assembly) | ecosystem: Environmental > Terrestrial > Soil > Vadose...
TCAGATCGGCAACCCTACCGAGACCACCTCGTTACCACTCGCAGAACTTCCTGAAAAGGAGTGGGATTACAGCATCTCCATCAACCTCAAGACCGCTTTCAACATCACGAAAGCCGTTCTGTCCTTCATGCTTAAAGCGAACTATGGACGCATCGTGAACGTTTCCTCTGTCACCGGACCAATTGTCAGCAACCCTCGCGAAACCGCCTATAGTGCAGCCAAAGCCGGCATGGTCGGGTTGACTCGCAGTCTCGCCCTCGAACTTGCGCGGAAGGAAATCACGGTGAACGCCGTCGCCCCTGGCTGGATCGAAACCGCGTCTTCCACTCAGTACGAAATCGTCGCTGGAAGAAACACTCCCGTCGGCCGACCCGGACGCCCTGACGAAGTCGCCGCTGCGATCGCGTTCCTCGCCTCCGAATCCGCGTCTTACATCACCGGTCAATTAATCGTTGTTGATGGCGGCAATGCCATCCAAGAGTACAAAGGCCCGCCTGACTCCTACTACTAAACGCAAAGCCAGACAGCCCGCGAAGGAACATTGCCCTGCTTAGTGTGTCGCTTCCGCCGCAGCCAGTACCACAGCTGTGCTGGACGACATCGATTCGTAGTAACTCACGAAACGTTGTGGCTCGTCTGCGGTATACGGGGCAAGGTTGTGAGCCCAGCGGAAGCCGATCGGTTGATACCAGAGTTCGGCTTGGACATGGAAGGGGCCGGCAGCGTTTCCGGTTGAAACCGAGTAGCGGACGACACTGCCTTTGTCGGTGAAGTTGGGGTCGTCAGCAGCTTCGCCAGTCACCGCAATATCTTTTTCGGCATTCTGCTTATTGAATCCCGACGGCAGAAGGCGATTGTCTTTCAAATATCCGATTGCGGAGAGCAGGCCGGTGGTCACGTGACCTGCCGAATCTTTCAAGATCGGCTCGTAGATCTGGACTTGCTCAGGGCTTTTAATCTCCCGATAATGCGGCTCGAACTGCAAGGGGTCGCTATCGTTATGATTTCCCTTGATCGAACCGTCGGGATTAAGCGCTCCTGATTCAAAAATAGCTTGCCCGTTTCTATCGCGGACTACGACGTGTACCCATACTCGACGCGACGGATAGGCGGTAGGAAGCTTGTGCCCGCTCAGATTCTCGACAAACACTTCCATCGATAGCCCATTGGAAGTCGATTCCAGGTTGCGAATGCTCACGCGAGCCGATTGGGTCTGCAGGAATGTAACCGTTTTGTTGGCCGCCGTCGTGAGCTCTTGTGGCAGCGCTGCGACGCTCAGGTCATTGCGATAGTTGTTGAGCATTCGTTGCATAAAAAAGTTGGCAGCAACGAACTCATGCCGATGCATACCTTCGCGGGGCTGGCCGAAGAGCGCGGTCACCGGAACTCTCTCGCGCACTTCGGGCATGTGACACGATTGGCAACTGCTCCTGCTTGGATAATCACTGTGCAACCATTCCAGGAACGGCATCTGCTCAGGGAAAGTGGCAATCTCTTTTCCGTCCGGCCCTAGAGATTTGGTGTACAGCGTGTGGCAGGTGCCACACATCGCCGACTCTCGAACATGAGCGCCCGGCATCGGCAGAAAACCACCTGTGGAGGACTGCATCACGCGCTGGTGTCCGGCGTCGATAGCGAAGGGACCGTACTCCGGACGCTCGTTATTATTCTCGGGAGTATCGACGGCAAATGCCCCGTTGAAACTCTCGCGCGTGCCCAGCTTTTCTTTCGCAATCTGGTGACATACGGAGCAGGTGACTCCGTCTTCAGCTGCAGCGTTGTCCTTGTTGTCAGAATTAAACGGCAAATGCGCGAAGATTTCTGCCTTGCGGTCTTTGGCCTGCGCCTCTAGGTGAATGATGGGCATGTGGCAGACCGAGCACTCGTTTTCGATAACAGGCTTTGATTCCGGATGATCGAGAGACTCACGGCGCACACTACCCTGCCAGTACGGATCGCGCGCAGAATTCGCCATCATGCTGGCGCGCCAATCGAAGCCGATGGAGATGTCCTCGCCCGATTTCGTTCGCATTCCATTGTGGCAGGCAACGCAACGGTCCGAGGTATGAAACTCCGGCTTTAGCGCATGCTTCCCCGCGCCACCTTGTACAAAAATGGGAGAGGCGAGGAATATCCCTGCAATCGCAACTGAGTACCAGATGTATTTGCGCATTACCAGCCTTCGGTCAACTTGCCATCTCCCCAATCCCACAGAAGGTACATCATCACCTGAACCGGCCGTCCGGCCGTATTCGTCGCAGGCGTGCGCACTCCGAGGTTGGCTCGCACGTGCTGTCTTCGGCTAATCGTTACCTGCATCTGGGGAACTACGTCCCAGTTGGTTTTCGCTCCGGTGCTGAGGTCACGGGCAGCAACGAACTCAACCATCGGCGACCAGAGTCGGCCCAGGCCATGATCCGCGGCGAAGCTCTGGCCTACCGCGACCCGCCAAAACATTGATTGTGGAGCGATGTTGGTATGACGCGGCAGATCGGCTCCTAGCTGAGTCTGCAAGAAGGTGTTCGTACGAAATAGCTGATCGAACGCAGCGAAGGTCTCGAAGGTATTCGTGCCGGTGCCGAAGCCTCGTGTCTTATTGCCCGTCGGCACGAGCAATCCGCCCTGAAGACTCAGGATTGATCCTGAACGTAAGCTGGAAAAAATTTCCCGCTTCAGGGCGATCGTGGTATCGCCCACGCCTCCGTACCAAGTGTGGTTCTGGTCTTGAAAGTTCAGAGGAACGTCGATTTCGATCTGGTTCTTCACTCCGAAGCGCTGCTCGTGAATGATGTCCGTGGTTACACCAGGCGCTGAGCGCGCATTTACGGCCGTAGGTATTACGACCTCGTCTTCGGGATAGGCCTTTTCTGTAATCAGCGCGCGTGGCAGATTCAACTCTCCCCTTGCCCAGTGCTTATTAGTACAGAAACTACGCAGGTAGGCGATAACGTCGTCGATCTGCTCCAAAGTCAACAGTTCTCCGAACGCAGGCATGATTTGCGAGAAGCCGCGCGACGGCCCACCGTGCACAATCACGTCTTTCCATGTGGAGTTGGGTTCCGGGGTGGTTTGATCACACTTAGTGAAATCCGGAAAGGTGTCCGGCCGCTCGAATCCCGCGATAGTCTGTGGAGTGCCCCTACCGTCGCTGCCGTGACAAGCGATGCAGCCAGACTTGAAGATGTGCTCGCCGTTCCTGGCGTTTGGAGGTTTCGAGTATCTCAGGACTTGCGCAAACAGCAGCAGAGCGCTCGCGAAGAGGAACGTGCAAAAAGTGAGAATGCGAAGAGCAGCGTGCACAGTGAAGTTTACCTCAGCAAGTTCGGAAACTGCGGCGATGGTTCGTTATCAACTCTGGCTCCCAACTGCTAAGGTAATCGATCGACTGACGGCTATTCCAGCTCTACTGACCCTAAGAGCGACAGCAGCGAAGTGCGCGAGTATCACAGCGCTCGCAGGAGCGCCACGAGGTCACTCTTTTCTTGCGCACTGAGTTTTGTGCCGAGGACCAAGTTGAAGTATTCAACCGTGTCCTCCAGAGTTAAGAGTCGGCCGTCATGAAGATACGGCGGGGTGTCCTTAACGCCGCGCAAGGGGAACGTTTTGATAGGTCCATCGGCGGCCATCACCATTCCATTGACGGTGTGTTGTTTGTAGAACCGCTCTGCCTGAAGATTGTGCATGCTGTTGTCGGTGTAGTAAGGCGCCTGATGGCAGGAAGAGCACTGCCCCTTGCCGAAGAATATTTCCTGGCCATGCATCTCTGCGGGTGTCGCCTTGGCGGGATCCAGCTTGCCATCCCATCCAAGCTTCGGAGCTGGAGGAAAGTCCAGGATTTCTTGAAATTCGCCCATGAAATGAACCTGGCTACCTCTCTCTAGAACGTTGACGCCTTTCTTTGTAGCGATCACCGGGTCCCCGTCAAAATAAGCAGCGCGCTGTTCGAACTCCGTAAAATCTTCGACCGTTTTCAAAGCCCGTTGCGAACCGAAGAGCCGCTGGATGTTAACACCGCGTAATGCGGGCGTTTCGATCCGATGCCGGAATTCCTGAGGACGAATGTCTCCGACCAGATGGAACGCACCGTTGGTTCCACCGTTCGCGTGACAATCAAAGCAGGCGACTCCGCGGCTCGCCTTCACAGAACGACGATCGTCGGTTTGGTTGAATTGTTGCTGCGGAAAAGGAGTAAGCAGCAGCCTCAACCCTTCGATCTGCTTCGGATTCAGAATTCCGTTAAATAGATCATAGAAATTGTCGATCGTGACCAGTTTTCCCTTGGACACATCACCGAGGTCCGGCCGCGTGGTCAGATAAATTGCCGGGGGGAATTCGGGAAGAAAGTGCTCTGGAAGATCGAAGTCGAGATCGAACCGGGTGAGGTCACGCTGCTCCTGCTTCAGCACTTCCTGGATTTCGAAGTTGGGGAAAACCATTCCACCCTCGGGATGATTGGCGTGGGGCAGCGGTTGAAAGCCCTGAGGGAATATATCTTTGTCTCGAATTTGATCAGAGGTCATGCTCGCCAATTGCGTCCACGTGACACCTGCGGGCAGCTTCACTCGCACACCTTCTTGCACGGGCTTTTGTCGATCCATCACTGTGCCCTTAGCAGGCCGGTTACTCAGGTCGTACCGCTCTGCCAGCAAATCCAATTGCCGCTTCATGATCTCGGCTTTGGCCGCGCTCATCCGGTCATGAATGGTGGAAAAATCCTCCTTGTCAACCACCGGCATGTAGCTGGATTTCTTTTGTGGAGTTGTGGTGGAGCTCTGCCCGAAAAGAGACACAATCACCGCCAGAGTAGCGGCAACGAACGTCAATCCCCATTTGAGCGATTTATTCCAAGCCATGATGCCTCCCTCAGGTTCCGTCTGAATTAGTTCTTGGATTGAAATTCTCGTCTTATCGTTGCTTACAACTTCATTAGCTATTGCACGGTGGTTGTCGTAAAGGCTGCAGCGGTCCGGTCGGCTAAGCTGGCACAATCACCAACTTCTCTTTTGCGATCGCGTCCAGCGTCGCTTTATCGATGTTGAGATGTGCCATTACCAGCTCGGGCGGGGTATGGGCCAACCACTCGGAGAGCGACAGGTCTTGATAGAAGCTGCTCTTGAACATCTCCAGGAAGATCAGGTCTGTATCCCCTGTATTCTCGATGTAATGCAGCAGACTTTTTTCCACGTACCCGACGTCTCCCGTTTGAAAATCCATCGTGCGAGCGCGGTTGCCCGTCGACACTACAGTCATTCTTCCCTTGCCCGCAATGTAGTACTGCCACTCCGAGGCGTTGGGATGCCAGTGCAGTTCCCGCAGCCCGCCCGGATGAAGTGTCACCATTGCCATCGCAATCGCGGTTGAGACCTTAAAATTGCTCGAATCAACGATACGCACTTCTCCGCCTTTGGTGCGCTTTGTCGGCGGCATTTCCATGGCGCGAAAAGCGAAATCGTACGGCGATTTGCCCAGCGCTCCCGCCGCTACTCTCTGGTCGACCTCCAATGGTCCGGGAGTTGCAGCCTGAAAAATGAATAGCTCTTGCCGGGGGAGTTTTTTCAAGGACGTTTCGGCAACGCCAAAGTTCTTTGACAGGACCTCCCGCGGCAGGTGCGACATCGAGTCGCTCAGCAGGACAGTCTCTGATTCCGAAAAATCTCCATCGTCGAACACCAGCATAAATTCCGCGCCGTCGGGCCCGAGACCCTGAATCGAATGCGGGAGCCCGCTGGGGAAAAACCACAGATCGTTTTTCTTCGTGTCGGCGACAAAGCTCTTGCCATCAGCATCGATCGCCGTGATGCGCGCCGTCCCGTAGAGCATAATTGCCCATTCACTCGCCGTGTGCCAATGCAGTTCACGGACACCTCCGGCCGTGAGTCTCATGTTTACGCCTGCCATCGTCTTCGAGACGGGCAGTTCCCGAGCCGTCACCTCCCGTGACCATCCGCCTTCGTAAGCACGCTTGTTTGCCAGGGAGAATGGATATTTGAAGGTTGGAACTAAACTCTTGGAATCCGTGCCAGGAGGCCACGCGGAATCTTGATTCTGTGAATCCAGGGTCGCATTCGAGGGGCCAGGATCGGTTGCGCTCCGGTCAGTCCCAGGTTTGTTAGTCATTTGCTCCTGCTGCGCCATCGTGCTGCCCACCGCCAAGCTGCCAGCAACAGTCGCCAGGGCCGCCGAGCCGATCCCAATAAATCCGCGACGCGAGAGTCCATCTTTGCTGCTGTCTTTTTCCATTTACGCTTCCTCCTGCATACATCTTCGCCGTCAAAAGGCGTATCGCCACAATTGTGCGCCAACGCAGGAGTTGCATTTCCCGTACCAAAGAGATATTGAAAACATTGGACTTTGAAAGGCAGACTTCTCAAGAACGTGTCGATCCACCGACACTCCTGTCGATGAATGCGCTCGCATTTGCCCCAGCTTGCAATGCTTCGTTAGCGAGATCGCCAGGTTTCGACTCTTTGTCGCGAAGCCCCCAAAAGAGAAGGACGCGTGCCGCCGACGCAGCATGAGCGTCGACGGCTGCGCGCGCGTCGCAATATTCCGTAAAGCAACTGACAATGGGCTCGTCAAGAAGCCAGCTCGGCTATCCCCGTCAGCTCCACGAATTCATCTTCAGTCAATTGCAACGATGCCGCCTGCACGTTCTCCTCAAGATGCGAGATCGAAGAAGTTCCAGGGATAGGCAGCATGATCGGGGACCGCTGCAGCAACCATGCCAATGCCACCTGGATCGGTTTGACTTGGCGGGCCTTCGCAATCCGCTCCAGCAGCTTGCCGGCGACGGTTCCTGCTCCCAGCGGAAACCATGGGATGAATGCGATCTGGTTGCGTTCGCAATAATCCACGACATGGTCCCATTCGCGATCTGCGAAACTGTAGCGGTTCTGAACTGAAACGATGGGCACGATTTTCCGGGCGCGCTCAATGTGGTCAATAGTGACATTAGACAACGCAACGAAGCGGATCTTCCCTTGCGCCTGCATGTTCGCCAGGGTTTCAATCGACGCGTCAAGAGGCACCACCGGATCGGGCGCGTGCAGCTGGTATACGTCGATTCGATCAAGGCGCAATCTTTTCAGGCTGCCTTCTACCGCCTGACGCAAGTGCGCCGGGCTGGCATCGTGCGTCCACTGGTTCGGTCCGGGGCGATTCCATCCACCCTTGGTCGCGATGACAACGTCTTTGGGGTAAGGCGCCAGCGCCTGAGCGATCAACTCTTCGCTGACATTAGGACCATACGAATCCGCCGTATCTATGAAATTGACACCGAGCTCAACGGCGCGGCGAAGAACGGCAATTGCCCCCGCACGATCCTTCGGGGGTCCCCAGACTCCGTCGCCTGTAATACGCATCGCCCCAAAGCCGAGACGGTTGACATTGAGTTCGCCACCGAGTGAAACGGTTCCGCTCGCGGCCGCCGGCAAAGTTATTGCGCTTCCAGTCTTACTGTTCATGTGCAATCTCCAAAGTATTTTTGTTTTATGAGATGCTTCCCGATCAGATCGGTGTCACTTTTTTCGGCAGCTGTGCCCGTTGCGCTTCCATTAGACCGCGCCTGCAACGCCATCCCGACCAATGTTGCTATCAGGATCGAGGGATAGAGTTGCCCAATCAGCGCTTCCGCCATCGCCATCGATCGCGCAACCCGATGTATTGGATAGGCGTCACCATAGCTCACGCTGGTAAGTGTCGCGAAGCTGAAGTAAATCAAACGGCTGGGCTCACCAGTTGGACTCCCAGCGATAGAGGATTGGAAATGGATCGCATCGGGACGCTTCTCCATGAGCAACTTATATCCGAACGCCCAGGTCAGCCCGATAAGCAGATAGGCAGCGACTCCACCCATGACCCGATGCACACTGACCCGGCCAGGACGAAATGTGTGACGCAGCGTCATAACTATCAGGATGGCCAGCCCTGATATTTTCAACGCCGTGTCCCAGCCCAAATGGCCTAGTGACGAATTGAATTCGACGATCAAGTCCGCTGCGAACTCGAAGACAGTCACCGCGACAACTAGATACATGAGGGCTTTCTGTCGAATGGTTGCGACAGCGCCCGAGAAAAGCATGAATGCAAAAATCAGGTCTAATCCAATTCGCCCGGGCCGTGACAGACGAATCATGGGAACAAAAATGGTGATGAGCACCAGAAACGCGAGGAAGAAACTCAGTCCCCGGTCCGCGACCCAAAAGGGAAACAGCGGCGCGTCTGACGGTTTCGATATCGCCTGATTGTCCCGTGGTCGCATGGTTCTCGATCAAAATACCGTCCCGCACTGCGAACACCCTCGCGGCGTGACAGAACCGTTTAGACCGCGAGGGTGATTGCGGGGGGGACCGTGTGTTTAGCCTTCACGCCGCCGGATGCCAATTTGAGCCGGTGCGGGCTTTCATCTGTGGGGCAATCGTCGGTGTTCCGGGCCCCAGGTCTTTTTCGAAGACCAGCCCGTTTTTATTGACCACAAAGGTCTTGACTCCAGATGATTGGTACTCCGCCGGATATGCGACCAAAATCAACCCTCCCTTCTTCTTAACGCGGCCGCTCGTGCCCGATACGGAATCCTCTGTCACAATTCTGAAGTAGTACCCATGGAAAGGATCGGACCCGTTGTTGCCGGCATCGGCCGCGCTGGCAGAGGATAGGCTCTGGGCGAATTGCGTGATCGGGTCTCCGCTGGCTGCCTTTGCATCGCGTTCATTCTTCCCCATCGCGAATTCTTCACACACAGCAATCGCAGTTGCCTCATTCTCTCCAATTCGCCGAAACTTGATCTCCTGCGTGCCCGTCTTGGAATCGAAGTACCATGCGCCGTTCTTTGACGCGAGCGGAATGGGGAACGGCCAATTTTCCGCACCCATGTAAAGTACCGTGGTGCCATCAGGTTCCTGGACAAAGCGGTGCATCTCCTGATATTTCTTGCAGAACTGCTCGCGCTCCAGTTTGTCTTCGGCTTCGTCGGTCGACGAAGTTACATCCTTGCCTGCCCCGACGATCGCCTCGACTGCCTGCTCATCCTCAGTTTCAACAGCCTGATAGAGAGCTTGAGCCGCTTCTGCCGGGGACGAGAAGGTTTTTGGTTGCGATTGCTGAGCGAAGCTTGAGTGAGTGCCCGCCAAGACCAGCAAGGTAATAGCGGCCATCCAAGTAAGTGTCGGTCTATGGGTTGCCTTGGGTGTCAGATTTGCAGTGCGCATGATTTCATTCTCCGTCTCATAAGGTCTGTTTGCAGAATTGTGTTTAGGGGGCCAACTGGATTACCGATGACCTCCGCCGCCGTGACCACCGCCGCCTCCGTGAAAGCCGCCGCCTCCATGGAAACCGCCTCCACCCATGCTTGATTGCCCGCGAGCGGAGAAGCCTCTTGTCGCCCCTCCATGATTAAATCCGCCGAACGCGCTGGAGTGGTTGCCAGACTGAACACGTGGTGCCGACCCATGCTGCTGTGCGGTGAAACCTCGGCCTCCCGCAGGGTTGCCGTGAAATTGACTTCCCCCGCGGAATCCACTTCCTCCTCGAGATCCACCGGCACGATTGAAGTTGTTGCGGTTGACGAAAACTCGGCTGTGCGAGATGTAGGTGTTGTGGTTGTAAGTGACATCATGGTGATGCCAGTCAGAACCCCAGTGGTGCCATCCCCAGCCAAAGCCGCCATAGAAGCCGACTCCAAAGCCCAACCCAAACGCAATTCCCGGCCCGCCGATGTACAACCCTGGATATGAATACCAGCCCGGCCAGATCCCGATCGGAGCTCCATATACGAGCCAAGGATCGTACTCAGGCACGTACACCACCTCAGTATCGGCTGGTTCGATCACTATGGTTTTTCCCTCTTTCTTTACCTTTTCCTGCGATGTGCTCTTCAAGTTTCCCGCCTTCTCCGCACGGTCGCGCATCACCTGAACAGCGTCCATCACTTCCTGTTGTTGATTGACATAGGCGTCGCCGAGCGATGAAGTCCACGAAAGGTTTTTGTCCATGTTGGCGAGCACCGATGGAAACTCTACGAGCGCTTTCACGCTGGGATCCCAGGGCTGCTTATCCACTTCCTGCCCCAGTTGTTGCCCCTTCAGTTCGGTATGTTGTTGCACCCAGCGATCCGCTTCCACAATTTGATCTGGATAGGTAGCCGCCGCGAGAATCTGCGCAACCAACGCATCCGGATACAATGCGATCGGCGCTACCAGTTGCTGCAGTTGTTCCGGCGTCTGTTGCGCGGCCTGCACTGGCGCCTGCTGTACGGTCTGAGCCGGCGATTGTGCGTCTGGTTGTTGGGCTGACTGGTCCGCCTGAGCGAACGCTCCCTGAGCGCTCGTTAACAAGAGGCAATAAGAAAGCAAGAGCGACAAACTCTGTTTTAATAATTTCATAATGAATTCTCCTTCGTCCTGGTGCCGACTCACGGCTCACGCGATGAATAGCGTTGGTCAGTCGGCCGCGTTGGCAGCATTGCCAGGCACAAATTCCCGAAACGTGAGCGGGCAGGCGGGATGGTCGCATTGACACGCGATTTCCACGTCTTCGCTTCCCGCGTAACGACATGCCTCGCCGCAATACTCTTTCCCATTGGGTACATTGCAACGGCACGGGATGTGCGCGCACTTTATCTTTTGATTCGCCATTAAAATTCCATCCTCTCCAGTTCACTTCTCCGACCGCTACGGTGCTGCGACTCTTGACGTAGCCCCGTTCCCTGTACCTACGCCGGAGGTTTCCAGGTGGTCAGTTTTCAGCGGCTACGTCATCTCGGCTGATTGCATGCAGCTCTCCAAACGTCGCTGCTCCGCTAGCCCGAGACTTTTCAGACGTTTACCGTGAGCAGTGCAAAGAAAATAAATCCCAGGATGTCAACAGGCTGATAGCGGCGTCCGCATTTGGACGTTTTCTTGCTGCGATCTGAACGGACGCCGTTCACAGCTGCGGAAATGCTAATTGTAGGAACTCCGTCGAAGTACTGACGCGTCAACGTGGAAGTGACCGCAACAGGACGGTCTCCTCGATGTGCCACTTTGAAACCTCTTTGTACTCAACGCGTATGCGGCCGGACATTTGGCATGCGAGGTGCCTTATGAAGTGTGAAAGGAGAATGCACTAAAATGAAAATCAATAAAACGTACGTTGTCGTAGGTTTGATCATCGCATTTACACTTTTTTTCGAACTGGCTGCTCATGCTGACTTGGGGGACCAGTTGACCACAATTACCTTCAATGAGCCCGTCCAGATTCCGGGGCAGGTGTTGCCTGCAGGGACTTACTTATTCAAGTTGGCCGACAGTGATTCTGAGCGAAACATCGTGCAGATCTTCAATGCCGACAGGACGGTCTTGTACGCAACTCTTCAAACGATCCCAGCACAGCGTCGGGAACCAACCGACGATACTACTGTTACGTTCGCTGACCAGGGAGCAGGTAGGCCGGAAGCCCTCCTGAAGTGGTTTTATCCGGGGCTAGAAACTGGCAATGAGTTCCTGTATCCCAAGGAGCAACAGAAGGAACTGGCGCAAGACCGGCAACAGACGGTCGTCGCCAACCAACACGCAGTGCCTGACTCGGATACTACCGGAGCTGGCAACTGAACATGCAGCCTGGTATCGCTCGGCGCCATCCCAAATGAGCGGGGTGCCCAGGCGCAGATTCAAGAGAGGCCCGGGACTCAAGTCCCGGGTCTATTTTTTTGAGGAAGTTCGTGGAAACTATGCAAAAAGGTCCACTGGCCCGACGAATGGTCCCTTCCGAGTCCGATCAGCGAATGTCAGAAAATGGCCTAGAATATGCAGGCAAAGGTGGTACGCAAGACTTGAGCCAGCGCCCAGGTGCGAGTTTGGATCTCATGTCAGCCCCATGATCACCATGGAAGAGCTGACTGCTTCCCTGGCGCACGAAATGAATCATTTGATTTGCCGGCGGCGTCACCGACCGTTCGTTTGAACCCAGCAAGAATTGGCGCCGGCGCTGGGGAGACGATTAATTTTTAATTGAAGCGGGACGCGACTGTTCCGCGTGGCAACCCGGTGGAGGCAAATGGCCGCCGTGAACTTGATCGGCTCGTACAATTATGCGCTCGTGGCGCTTTCGGTGTTGATCGCCATGTTTGCGTCGTACGCTGCTCTGGATCTCGCAGGTCGCGTAAC
>Ga0137415_10005881_pt1 | contig 12137 bp, 12 predicted proteins | sample CZODoug3_1_1_16f_FD_183082 | JGI IMG/M metagenome (GOLD analysis project Ga0137415, IMG submission 183082) | Vadose zone soil fungal communities from Angelo Coast Range Reserve, California, USA - CZODoug3_1_1_16fungal (Hybrid Assembly) | ecosystem: Environmental > Terrestrial > Soil > Vadose...
GATGAAGGAACTGATCCCGCCGCACATGTTCCAGATCCCGATCCAGGCGGCGATCGGCGGCAAGGTGATCGCGCGCGAAACCGTCCGCGCGCTGCGCAAGGACGTCACCGCCAAATGCTACGGCGGCGACATCACGCGTAAGCGCAAACTTCTGGAGAAGCAGAAGGAGGGCAAGAAGAAGATGCGGCAGTTCGGCAAGGTCGACATCCCACAGGAAGCTTTCATTGCCGCGCTGAAGGTGGATAGCTGAGATAGAACGCCGTCATTCCCGGGCGTCCGAAGGACGAACCGGAATGGCGAACCCGATCCGTCTTGCCTTGCCGCACCGGATCGGAGCCACCGCAGCCTTCGTTTGGTCTCGGGCACGCCGCGGCATGAGGCGACTGCCTAGCCGTCAACCGCGCCGCACGTCTTGATCGCTGGCGGGGGATGGGCCACCATCGCGTCCAAGAAGACCAAGAATTGCAAGGAAACGCATGAACAAGCATCCCGGTTTCGGCCTCGTCGAGCGTGCTCGTTCGCTCGCGCCGTTGATCGCGCGCGACGCCGACGAGATCGAGCGGACGCGGCGGCTGACGCCGGCCGTGACCTCGGCGTTGATCGAGAACGAGCTATATCGCGCGCTGCTGCCCAAAAGCCTCGGCGGTACCGAGGCGCCGCTCGAAGCGTTCATGCTGATGCAGGAGGAAATCGCCAAGACCGACGCCTCCACGGCGTGGTGCCTCGGCCAATGCAGCGTCTGCGCCATGACGGCGGCCTATCTCGATCCCGAGGCGGCGAACGAGATTTTCAACGTCGCGCCCGGCATTTTGGCCTGGGGCGCGATTGCCCATGAAGTGCACGCCGTTCCCGGCGGCTACAAGGCGAATGCGCGCTGGGACTTTGCCTCCGGCTCCCGTCAGGCGAGCTGGTTAGGGGCCCATGTCCGGGTCGTCGAAGCTGACGGCACCCAGCGGCGCAAGGCGGACGGTTCGCCCGAAATTCGCACCATCCTGTTTCCGATGTCGAGCGCCACGATGTACGACGTCTGGGACGCGATCGGGCTGAAGGGCACCGGCACCGATTCCTATTCGGTTGACAATCTCTTCATCCCGGAAAAATTCACGGCCCTCCGCGACATTCCCTCCGCGCTGCGCGAACACGGACCGCTCTACAAGCTCACTACCAACATGGTGTTCGGCATGGGTTTTGCGGCGACCTCGCTCGGTGTCGCCCGCGCCACGCTGGAGGCCGCAATTGAGCTTGCCCGCAGCAAGCTGCCGCAGGGACTTGGGGCCATGCGCGAGAACAGCGCCGTACAGGGCCTGATCGGACGCACCGAAGCGAGCCTGCGCGCCGCGCACGCCTATCTCTACAGCACGGCGACCGAGGTCTGGCGCGACCTGGTGCGCGGCGATCCGCTCACGGAGCAGCATCGCATCGCGCTCCGTATCGCCGCGACCTGGACCATCCACCAGTCGGCATCGGTGGTCGACACCGCCTATCACATGACGGGTGCCACCGCCGTGTTCGCCGCCAACAAGTTCGAGCGGCGCTTCCGCGACATGCACACGATCGCGCAGCAGATCCAGGCCCGCGACACCCATTACGAAGATGCCGGCAAGGCGATCCTTGCAGCCAAGCTCGGCACGCCGCCAACGACGCGATGAAGCCGCCGGTGAAGAAGCGCGCCGCTAGCAGGCCGCATGCGAAAAGCCCGGATCCCGCGGTGGAAGCGGTCTTCGACGCCTATCCCAGGTCAGTGAAAGCAAAACTGCTGGCGCTGCGCCGGCTGATCTTCGAGACCGCGAAGGCCACGGAGGGCGTCGGCGCGCTCGAAGAAACCCTGAAATGGGGCCAGCCGAGCTATCTCACGCCGGAAACGAAGAGCGGCAGCACCATCCGGATCGATCAGGTGAAATCGGCCGCAGGCCAGGTCGCGGTCTATTTCCATTGCCAGACCAATCTGGTCGAAACGTTTCGCGAGCTGTATCCGGAATTGCGTTACAGCGGCAATCGCGCCGTTCTGCTCGACGCGAGGGAAGACCTGCCTGAAGCCGAGCTGCGCCACTGCGTGGCGCTGGCGCTGACCTATCATTCCGGCAAGCGGAAGCCGGCGAAATAAACTCACTGCCGTCATTGCGAGCCAACGGGTCGCGCGAATGCACGCCCGATGACAGGCTCCGCGATGCAATCCATCAAGCCGCAAGGAAAGGATGGATGCTTCGTCGCTTCCGCTCCTCGCAATGACGATGTGGTTAGCCGCTCGCCCTCAAGCCACCAACGCCGCTTCTTCCTCTTCGGCCGCCTCGCCCCGCTGCGCCTTCAGCAGGCTGACGATCTCGGCGTTGGGCCGGGCGCGGCTGAACAGAAAGCCCTGCCCCTCGTGGCAGCCCTCGGTACGCAGGCAGCTCAGTTCGGCTTCGGTCTCGACACCTTCGGCCGTGATCGTGACGCCGAGGCCCATGCCGAGGCTGATGATCGAGCGTACGATCGCCTGCGCATCGCGGTTGGCGCCGAGATCCCGCACGAACGACTGGTCGATCTTGATCTTGTCGAACGGAAAGCTGCGCAGATAGCTCAGGCTTGAATAGCCGGTGCCGAAATCGTCCATCGAGATGCGCACCCCGAGCGCCCGCAGCGCGTGCAGCGTGGCTAGCACCTGGCTGCTCTTTTCCAACAGCAGGGTTTCGGTGATCTCGAGCTCCAGCCGCCGGGCGGGCAGCCCGGATTGCTTGAGCGCGTCGTTCACCAGCGCCAGTAAGTTGCCGGCACGGAACTGCAGCGGCGACAAATTCACCGCGACGCGGACGTCGTCGGGCCATCCTGCCGCATCCATGCAGGCGCGGTGCAGCATCAGCCCGCCGAGCGGGTTGATCAGCCCGGTCTCTTCGGCAACGGGGATGAATTCCGCCGGCGAGATCATACCGCGTTCGGGATGCGGCCAGCGCACCAACGCCTCCAGCCCGGTGATGCGTCCGGTCGCAAGATCGATCAGCGGTTGATAATAAGCCCGCAATCCGTCGTTCTGGATCGCGTCGCGCAGATCGGTTTCGATCTTGCGGCGGCTCTGGGCGCGCGCGTCCATCTCGGCTTCGAAGAAGGAGAAGGTGCCGCGGAAATCATTCTTGGCGCGAGACAGCGCCATGTCTGCGCTCTTCAGAAGCTTCTCCGACTCGTCGCCGTCGCCGGGCGACATCGCGATGCCGATGCTGGCCCCGATCACCACGGAATGGCCGTCGAGCAGATAGGGCTCGGCAAGCGCTTCCAACAGGCGCCTCGCCAGCAACACCGCCTCTTCGGGGCGCGTCACGCCGCTCTGCACGATCGCGAATTCGTCGGAGTTGAGACGGGCCAGCGCGTCGTCCTCGCGCAGCGTCGACCGCAGGCGCTTGGCGACGCTGCGCAACAGCTTGTCACCGATGCCATGGCCGAGCGTATCGTTGACCGCCTTGAAATTGTCGAGGCCTAGCATCAGCACCGTGACCTTGTCGGTGCTGCGGCGGGTGTGCAGCAGGATATCGTCCATCTGCTGACGCAGCAAATTTCGGTTCGGCAAGCCCGTCAAGCCGTCGTGCTGCGCCATGAAGGCGAGCCGCGCCTCGGCGCGCTTGCGCTCGGTGATGTCCATCAGCGCCAGCAATATTGCCGGCTGGTCGCCATGGATCAGCTGGCGCGAATAGATCGCCAGATCGATCAGCGTGCCGTCGGCCCGCACATGTTTCCAGGTTCGCGCCGCCTGCTCGTCGCTGGAGCGGTCGCCGATCCAGGGCAATTCGGTATCGAAGGCTTGCAGGCTACGGATCGTCAGCTTCTCGAATTCGCCGCGGCTGTAGCCGTAGTGCGCCACCGCGGCGTCGTTAACGCCGAGGATGCGTTCGCCGTCGAGCGCGCAGACGATCATCGGCACCGGGTTGCTATCGAACAGCAGCCGGAACGACGCCTCGCGCTGCTTCAATTCGGTGATATCGACGCGCAGGCCGATCACGCCGCCATCCGACGTCAGCCGCTCCTCGATCAGGATGACGCGGCCGTCGGCAAGTACCTGCTCGTGCCGCGCGCCGGGCTGGTAGAGCTTTGCAATCCGCTCCGCGATCCACGCCTCCTCGCGGCCGTTGGCTTCCGGATAATCGCCGCGCGCGACACCGATGCGGATGGTATCCTCAAGCCGCGCGCCCGGCTCGAACAGGTCGGAGCTGCGGCTGTAGATCTCCGAATATTTCTTGTTCCAGAGGATGTAGCGGCCTTCGGGATCGAGAAACACGATGCCCTGCGGCAGGATGTCGATCGCCTCGCGCAGCCGCTCGTGGGATTTGCGCGCATCCGCGATCGCGGCCTCGGCCTCGGCGCGCTTGCGCACGATCTCGCCGATTTCGACGGCGGCGCGCCGGGTCTGGCCCGACAGTTTTGGACTTGGCTTTGCCGGCCGGCCCGGAATCCGGGACGTCGCCGCTCGTTTCAGTTTCCTGATTTTCTTTGGCCGTATCGTCGGCATCGCTTTACGCCCCACCCGCATTCCCAGCAAGGCGCAGTTCTACCGATAAGTATCTGAAAAATTGGTATCTATTGGCGGCTAGCCGGTTGGAGGCCGAAATCCGGCTGCCTGTTTAGAAGGCGAATTGCGCGGGCCAGGCCGCGTTATATTATGCAAACGCCGCGTACCGCAAATCCGCGAGGCAGAATTGCCAGCGCATGACGACGGATACGCGAACCAGCACGCGTTTGCACAATGTATGCGCGAACTACCGCGTGTGCGCACGAAAATTCGTCAATGCGCGGCAGGGTTATCGAAGCGTTAAGAAGCAACGATTTCTCGCTGCTTCATTCAAAATGCCGATCGTCTAATTCGATATTTCGATACGCGTGTTGCGCGGCCCGTTGCGCTCGACCAAGGCATACAGCGCTGCCGCATGCGACGGATGCAGCCTGACGCAACCATGCGACGCCGGACCGCCGAGCCGGTTGATGTCGGTAGTGCCGTGAATCGCAAAACCATAATAGAAGAAGATCGCGTGCGGCATCGGCGCGTTGTAATACTTCCGCGAGAAGTAACGCCGCGCCATCGATTGCGGATGGAATACCCCGCTCGGCGTGCCGTAGCCGGAGCGCCCGGTCGAGACCGGCCAGTCGTACCGCATCGCGCCGTCGACGCTCACCGCCATGCGCTGGGACGATTTGTCGATGTGGACCACGACGTCGGCGCGCGCCGGCGAGATCGCCAATATCCAGGTGACGATTGCGGCCGAAAACGCCAACCGCCCGAACACGCGCTTCATCATGACGCCCTGCCCAACGCTATCAGCGGCATGATGTCGTTTCCGGATACGCCTTGTAAAGAGCAGAGCGCGCGCGTCCCGGACCAGCCGGAGTTAATCTTAACCCGTCGGGACGCCGTCACATGGCTGTGGGCGATCAAGCAAATGCGATTGGTGCGATGCCCGTGACCGTCAATTCCATGCTAGGTTTGCGCGGACAGAGTGATCCGATGACCCCCCGCCTGATTCTGATCCCGCTTCTGATATCCGCCCTCGTCGCCAGCGCCACGGCCGCGCGCGCCCAGGACAAGGGCACCGTCAATCCAAAACCGCTGCCGCCGCTCGCCAACCCCAACGATCCCAAAGTCGGCGCCCGGGAATTGTTCGCCCGCAAGGTGCTGCCCGCGGCGATGCCGACGCGGGTGATCGGCTCCTATGTCAAGGGCTGCATCGCGGGTGCGGAGCAGATGCCGATCAACGGCGACACCTGGCAGGTGATGCGGCTGTCGCGCAACCGCAACTGGGGGCACCCCGACATGATCGCGCTGTTGAAGCGGTTGTCTGTCAAGGCGCACAAGGACGCCGGCTGGCCCGGAATATTGGTCGGCGATATCGGCCAGCCGCGCGGCGGGCCGGCGCTCTCTGGCCACGCCAGCCATCAGATCGGGCTCGATGCCGACATCTGGCTGACGCCGATGCCGGATCGCATGTTGTCGCGCGAAGAACGCGAGGAGACTTCGGCGGTCATGATGGTGCGCGACGATCGGCTCGACGTCGATCCGAAAGTCTTTACGCCGGCGCATCTCATGGTTCTGCGCGACGCAGCCCAGGAGCCGAGCGTACAGCGCATCTTCGTCAACCCCGCGATCAAGAAGGCGCTGTGCCGCGAGGCCAAGGGCGACCGCGGCTGGCTTTCCAAGATCAGGCCGTGGTGGGGCCATGATTATCACTTCCACATCCGCATCAGATGCCCGTCCGGCAGCACCGAATGCCAGGGCCAGCCGTCACAGTCCGAGGACGAAGGCTGCAAGCCTGCCGACCTCGCCTATTGGTTCAAGGATTCCGTGCTCCACCCAAAACCGTCGCCGACGCCATCCAAACCGCGGCCGCCGATGACGATGGCAGCGCTGCCGGCCGCCTGCAAAACGGTGCTCAACGCACCGGATGCGAAGCCATAGCTCGCGGAACGGTGTTTTCATTCGACCGCAAGATGGGCTAAACTGGCCGTCATCGCGCCGCAAGCGCGATCACGCCTCGGATCAGGGCAGCTGATCTTACCTCATCCCCATTCTGTCGATGCGGGCCGTCGTCATGCGCGGGATGAAATTCATGGAAGGATTTTATGATGCGCATCAGTGCACGTAACCAGATCAAGGGCACCGTCCTCGAGGTCAAGAAGGGCGCGACCACGTCCCATGTCCGCGTCGATATCGGCGGCGGCCAGATCGTGACGTCGTCGATCACCAACGAGGCGGTCGACGATCTCGGCATCAAGGCCAAGGGCCACGTGATCGTCGTGATCAAGGCCTCCGACGTCATGATTGCGGTGGATTGATCATGCGCAAAGCTTGTCTGGTCGCGTTGCTGTTACTTGGAGCTGCCCCTGCGTGGGCCGCGGAGGAACCGAGCGGCTGCGACAAGTTCAAATGGCCGATCGAGCGCGAGCGCGCCGCGCTGACCGCGCCCGATCGCGCCAAACTGGCCTCCGGCAACGAACTCGCGGCATTGCCGGCGAGCGGGATCACGCTTGCTCTGGTCGCGCCCGCCGACGCCAAGCTGCCATCGCCGCCGGAGCGCGCGCCAAAGGAAGGCACCTTTGCCGGCTTCGCCAGCTTCAAGACCGCCCCGAAAGCCGGTCTCTACACCGTCAGCCTTTCGGCCGGCGGCTGGATCGATGTGGTACAGGACGGCCATTTCGTGAGGCCAAAGGCCTTCAGCGGCGCCACCGATTGCGACGGCATCCGCAAGACCATGAAATATGAGCTTTCGGCGAGCCCGTTCGTGCTCCAGGTCAGCGGGACCAGGGAGAACTCGGTCTCGATCGCGATCCTGCCGACCGAATAGAGCCGTCCGGTTAGACAAACGGTCGCCTTTACCGGGCTTGTCAGCCTGCTATTGTTTGCGGGTAGCGATATCCCTGATGACCGTAAGTCTCCAGGGATCACCGGAACAGCGCTTCCGTCCGTCGCATTGTTGACCCAACCAACGCCTGATTTGCGCGCGCGACCCGCGGCTCGCATACACGCACGGAGCGCTTCCAATGCATCGCCTTGCCGGATTTTTCACCGCCTTCATCGTCCTGCTGGGGGCGACTTATTCGCCTGCCGCCGCCGAAGACAAGATCCTGACGGTCTTCGCCGCGGCCTCGATGAAGAATGCGCTCGACGACATCGACGCCGCCTATACCGCCAAGACCGGCGTCAAGATCAGCGCGAGCTATGCCGCAAGTTCGGTATTGGCGAAACAGATCGAACAGGGCGCGCCGGCCGACGTGTTCGTCTCCGCCGATACCGACTGGATGGACTACGCCATGGCCAAAAAGACCATCAACGAACCGACCCGGATCAATCTGCTCGGCAACAGCATCGTGCTGATCGCGCCAAAGGATTCCAAGATCGACAGCGCCAATATCGGCCCCGGCTTCGATCTCGCAAAACTCGCCGGCGACGGCAAGATCGCGACCGGCGACGTCAAGGCCGTGCCGGTTGGCAAATACGCCAAGGCGGCGCTGGAAAAACTCGGCGCGTGGCAGGCCGCCGAGCCGAAATTCGCGATGGCCGAGAGCGTGCGCGCCGCACTGACGCTGGTGGCGCGCGGTGAAGCCGTGCTCGGCATCGTCTATTCGACCGATGCCAAGGTCGAACCCGGCGTCAAGATCGTCGGCACCTTCCCGGCCGATTCACATCCAGCGATCATCTATCCGGTTGCGGCGACGACGACCGCGAAGCCGGAGACGGCGGGCTATCTAGCCTTCCTGCGCTCGTCGGCCGCCAAAGTCATTTTGGAGAAATACGGCTTCAAGTTCCTGGTCAGCCCGACGACCTGAGCGTGTTCGAGATTTCGCCGACCGAATGGACGGCGATCCTGCTCTCGCTGCGGGTCGCCATCATCGCGACGCTGGTGGCAACGCCGTTCGGTATCGGACTGGCGTGGCTGCTGGCGCGGTCTGATTTCTGGGGCAAGTCGGTGCTCGACGCGCTGGTCCATCTGCCGCTGGTGTTGCCGCCGGTGGTCACCGGTTATCTGTTGCTGCTGACCTTCGGCCGCCGCGGCCTGGTCGGCGCCTGGCTGGCCGATCATCTCGGCATCGTGTTCGCGTTTCGCTGGACCGGCGCCGCGCTCGCCTGCGGCGTGATGTCGTTTCCCTTGCTGGTGCGGCCGATCCGGCTGTCGATCGAGGCCATCGACCGGCGGCTGGAGCAGGCCGCGGGCACGCTGGGCGCCGCACCTTGGCAGGTATTTGCCACCGTCACGCTGCCGCTGGCGCTGCCGGGCGTGCTGGCCGGCATGGTGCTCGGCTTTGCCAAGGCGATCGGCGAGTTCGGCGCGACCATTACGTTCGTCTCCAACATCCCGGGCGAGACCCAGACCATTTCGTCCGCGATCTATTCGCTGATCCAGACCCCGGACGGCGACACCGCGGCGGGGCGGCTGGTGATCGTTTCGATCGTGATTGCGATGGGTGCGCTGATCGCGTCCGAATGGTTCGCGCGGCGCGCGACCCAACGCCTGCACGGGAATTGAGCATGCTGCGCGTCGACGTGACCAAGCAGCTCGGCGAATTCTCGCTTTCCGCTTCGTTCACCAGCGAGGGCCGCGTCACCGGGCTGTTCGGCGCCTCCGGCTCCGGCAAGACCTCGCTGATCAACATGATCGCCGGATTGCTGAAGCCCGATCGCGGCGTCATCGCCATCGACGACGAAATCCTCGACGATACCGCAGCCAAATTGCACGTGCCGCCGCACCGCCGCCGCATCGGCTACGTATTTCAGGATGCGCGGCTGTTTCCGCATCTCAACGTCGCGCAGAATCTCGATTACGGCCGTCGCATGAACCGCCTCATGGAGGATCCGGCACAGCACAAGCGCGTCACTGAACTGCTCGACATCGGCAGTCTGTTGGATCGCCGTCCCGCAAAGCTCTCCGGCGGCGAGCGCCAGCGCGTCGCACTCGGCCGCGCGCTATTGTCGAAGCCGCGACTGCTGCTGCTGGACGAGCCGCTGGGATCGCTGGACGAGGGGCGCAAGGTCGAGATCCTGCCCTATCTGGTGCGGCTGCGCGACGAGGTCGGTGTCCCCATGGTCTATGTCAGCCATGACGCCGCGGAATTGCGTCAATTGGCGACGCAGATCGTGATGCTGCGGCATGGCCAAGTGACGGCGTTCGGCGGGGTCAAGGTACTGACGGTAACGCCGCCGCCTGCCTGACAAAGCAGCGTTGCCTGCACATCTCCACTGGTGGAGCGCCCGCCATACTGTAAGCTGACCGCCGGACTAGCCGGCCTATTCGGCCGCCAGACCGCAAAAAAAGTCAGCTTCGGAGGAAGTCCATGTCAACTCCCACGAGCCGTGTCTCGTTCAATCGCCGCACGCTGCTGCGTGCGGGCGCCGGCATGGCCGGCATTCTCGCCACCGGCCACGCACCGGCATTTGCACAAAGCCAGCCGAAGAAACTCGTATTCGCACATATCAACGCCGTCCCGGAATCGGCCGCGGTCGCGTTCGACTGGATGGCGAAGCAGCTAACCGCTCAGTCCAAGGGCGCGCTGGAGATGCAGTTCTTCGGCAAGACCCTGATTCCGCAAGAGCTCGAGATCATGAACGCGGTCAAGTCGGGCAGCATCGCGATGGGCAGCCCGGCGGGCGCCGCCGCAACCGTGTTTCCGGAAATGGGGGCGCTGCTGGTGCCCTATCTGGTGAAGGACTATGCCTCGGCCTACGCGATGCTGAACGGGCGGATCGGTGACAAGATCAGCAAGCAGATCGAGGACAGCTACAAGCTCAAGGTGCTCTGCTATTTCGACTACGGCTTCCGCCATTTCTGGACCTCGAAGAGACCGATCATCGAGCCGAAGGACCTGCGCGGCATGAAAATCCGGGTGCAGCAGGCCAAGATCTTCGGCGACACCATCAACGGGCTCGGTGGCAGCGCGGTGCCGATGGCGTATGGTGAGGTCATCACTGCCGCCAAGCAGGGCGTCATCGACGGCGGCGATCTGCCCGTCGTCAACATGAAGGCGCTGAAGATCTACGAAGTGTCGAAATATGCTTCCCTGACCTACCACAATTACGGTCCGACCAACGCGGTGATGAACCTCGAGATCTGGAACGGATTGACGCCTGAGCAGCAGAAGCTGGTCATGGACCTGTCGCGCGCCGCGCAGGAGAAGATCCGCGAGGCCACCGAGTCGGTTGATAATTTCGCCAAGGCCAAATCGGAATTGGAACCGCTCGGCATGACCGTGGTGGAAGCCAAGGTCGACGAATTCCGCAAGGTCGCGCAGCAGAAGATCTGGCCGACCTACAAGGCCCAGTATGGCGGCTTGTGGGACGAGATCGAAGGCTTCAAGGCTTGAAGTTAGCAGGCCGGAGACAGTCTCGGGAGATTTGTCTCCGGCTTCCTCACCTGCCCCGCCAACCGTCGGAATTCCATCGCGCATGCTGCGTATTCTCTCAGCCGTCCCGAAAATCACGGTTACGGCGCTTATCATCCTTGCCATCGCCAACCTCCTGGTCGGCGTGATCCTGCGCTATTTCGTCGGCACCATCACCGACTGGCTGGATGTCGATCCGGTGCCGTTCACCTGGGTCGAGGAAGTGGGCGAGCTATCGCTGGCCTGGCTGACCCTGATCGGCGCCGCGATCGGCATCCAGTCACGCTCGCACTTCACGCTCGCCGTGTTCGTGCATCGCCTGCCGGCGACCGCGCAACTCTGGATTCATCGCTTCAATCACGCGCTGATCGCGGGTGTCGGGGGGCTGGCGGCGTGGTACGGCTTCAAGCTCTGCTTGCTCAACCACACGCTGACGACGCCCGGCCTCCAAATCAATCTCGCCTGGCTCTACGCCTCTGCCGTGGTCGGCGGCATCCTGATCGCCGTCTATGGTCTCGCGATGATGATCTCTCCGCTGCCGCAAGGCGAACCCCAGCACTGAGACGGATCATGCTGCTTGCGATTGTCGCCATCGTGTTCGTTGCGCTGGTCCTGCTCTCGATGCCGATTGTGTTTGCGCTTGGGGTAGCCGGCATCGCGGGACTTTGGATCGGCGGTTACCCGCTGCAACAGCTTTCCTCGGCGCTGGTATCGGGATCGCAGAGCTGGGTGCTGCTCGCGATCCCCGCCTTCGTGTTCGCGGGCAATCTGATGGAACGCTGCGGCATGAGCCACGCGCTGGTGGAGTTGGCGCGCGCCCTGATCGGCTGGGTCAAAGGCGGGCTCGGTATGTCGGTGATCGTGGTGGCGTATTTCTTCTCCGACATCTGCGGGTCGAAAATGGCCGAGGTCTCCGCACTCGGCTCGGCGCTGATGCCGCCGCTGACCAAAGCCGGCTACGACCGCCGCGATTCAGCTTCACTGATCGCCGCCGGCACCGCGATGGGCATGCTGGTGCCGCCGGCGATCTTCATGATCGTGATCGCCCAGGTCACCAACACCTCGGCAGTGGCGCTGTTCGTCGCCGGGTTCGTTCCGGCGATCGTCATCATGCTGTGCCTGATGGCGGTGGTCTATGTCCGCGCCCGCCAGAACAATTGGCCGGTCGATTCCAGACCGAGCCTTGCGCGCCTCGGCCACGCGGCGCTGCACGCCGCCGTACCGATGGTGGTGCCGTTCGTGATCCTCGCCGGCTTCATTCTCGGCATCATCACCGCGACCGAGGCCGGCGCTGTGGTCGCGGGCTATGC